>Ga0070762_10001462_pt1 | contig 10920 bp, 12 predicted proteins | sample HubBroMetageREF2_FD_66726 | JGI IMG/M metagenome (GOLD analysis project Ga0070762, IMG submission 66726) | Reference soil microbial communities from the Hubbard Brook experimental Forest, New Hampshire, USA - Hubbard Brook CCASE Soil... | ecosystem: Environmental > Terrestrial > Soil >... | reverse complement strand
CCCCTGCACCTTCGACTTCAATGTTGCCGCGACCAAATATTTCCACGCCCTCGGAGATGGAGACGTGCCGCTCTGCATGATGTTCAGCGGCACAGTTTTCTATTCGCAGGACGGTGGCGAGTTGCAGGTCGCGCCGATATCCTGGGAAAAAGAGGCGCGCTTCAACCTTCCGGTGAAGGTGTGGCGGGACATGATGGAGTCGTACTATCCCGGCGGCGGCTGGCTCTATCTGCGCCGCGACGTCTTCGAGCGTCTGTATGCCTACAAGGTGCGGCACGAGATCGCGACCTGGGAGCAGGCGCTCGAAAGCATGCTGGAAACGGAAGAGACGGTGCGCTCATGAACCTCGAGCGGGTCGATCAGATCGCCAAAGCCGTGCTCTATGAAGGGTACATGCTGTATCCGTACCGTCCGTCGTCGGTGAAGAATCAGCAGCGCTGGAATTTTGGAGTCGTTTACCCGCAGGCCCATAGCGACATGCAAGAAGGCGAGGAGCCGTCCAGCATGCGCGTCGAATGTCTGGTCTCCGGGCGCCGGCAGACGGTCCTCGAAGTGAAGCTCCGGTTCTTGCAATTGCAAGCCCGATTCGAGGAGTCGTCCGCCACCAATTCGCCACTGCCGAATGGCTGGCAGGAAGCCGTAGAGCGGCAGGTCAGCCTGCCGGCACGGACCATCGAGCAGCTTCTCGGCGAGATGCAGCGCCACATCTTCAGCTTCGCCGCTGAGACGGAAGTTGAAACGAATCGCAGCGGCAGTCGCGTCGAACACCGGCAACTTGCAATCGATGGATGCCTGGACGTAGCCGCGCACAGCGTTCGTCCTGATGTCTTCAAGGTCAGCATTCTGGTGCGTAACACAACGCCCATGGATTCACCCGCGGCCAATCGCGACGACGCGCTGCTGCGGTCGCTGGTTTCGGCGCACCTGGTGCTAGGTGCGAAGAGTGGAGAGTTTGTCTCTCTCCTGGAGCCTCCCGCGGAACTGCAGGAGCTGGCATCGCAATGTCAGAACGTTGGCGCGTGGCCGGTGCTAGTGGGAGAACAGGGCCAACGCGATACCGTGCTGGCATCGCCCATCATTCTGTACGACTATCCCCAGATCGCGCCCGAAAGCGCCGGCGACTTGTTCGACGGAACCGAGATCGATGAGATCTTGTCGCTGCGCATCATGACCCTGACGGACGCTGAGAAGCGCGAGATGCGCGAATCCGACGAGCGCACCCGCCAGATTCTGGAGAGGACCGAAGCCATGCCGGCCGAGCAATTCATGAAACTGCACGGTGGCATACGAAGCCTGCGACCGCTCAAGGAGAACGAACCATGAACGAGTGGGAGTGGCAGCTTCTGGAAGACAAGAATCTGGTTGACCATCTCTCCGTCGACGGCGTGGAAGTTCGAGTTGGCGATCGTGTGCGGCTTCGTCCGCGCAGCGGCGGCGACATTATGGACATCGCCTTGGCTGGACAGATTGCGCTGGTGGAGAGCATCGAGCAGGACTACGAAAGCAAAATTCACGTCTGTGTGGTGCTCGACAACGATCCAGGCCGCGACCTCGGCCTGCTGCGGCAGCCCGGCCATCGCTTCTTCTTCGAAGCTCCGGAGATTGAAACTCTGCCGCCGGAAGAAGCTCGTCCCGCAGGGGCAGCGCAGCCGGCGCGAGTGCTGGTGGCCGGCATCGGAAACATTTTTCTTGGCGACGACGGCTTCGGCGTCGAGGTAGTGAAGCGGCTCTCGGCGGGCAAAGTTGCCGATGGCGTTCGCATCGCCGATTTCGGCATTCGCGGGTTGGATCTGGCCTACGCGCTGCAAGACGGTTACGAGACAACGATTCTGATCGACGCCTACGCACATGGCCAGCCTCCCGGGACGGTGTCGCTGATCGAGCCTGATCCCGACAGCCTGGGCGAGCCGGATGCCGGGATGGTCGAGGCACATTCGATGAGTCCGCTCAACGTGCTTCGCATGGCGGCCGCAATGAATGCCAAGCCCAAGAATGTTCTACTGGTCGGCTGCGAGCCCCTCACATTTGGCGGCGAAGAAGGGTACATGGGATTAAGCGAGCCGGTTGAGGCCGCGGTGGACGAGGCCGCGAAGATGGTGAACGCGGTGTTGGAAAAAGTTCTTCAGCCGAAACGAAAGACTCCAGGTCTCGAAGACTGCGAGACCCGGGGCACCCGTCAAAACAACGAATTTATGCAGCAACAATGATAAGGAGAATATCGTGGCGGAAAATAACAATCACTCCGATTTTTCAGGCGATAGAGACACACTGCTCATGCTGAGCGGCGTGGCCTTCATGGTATTTGGCGCAGGGCTCGTGTTGTCCAATCCTTTGGTGCGTAAGTACCTCGGTCAGATGGGACTCGGCAACCTGGCGCAGAGCGCGCTGCCGGATCTGGATCGGTATCTTCGACTGCGGTCAATGTAGCGAGAGTGGAAGTAAATATCGCGAATGGGGCGGGTCATCGAATACCCTACGTTTTATCCTGCTCGCCCATATCGCGCAGTAGATCCGGGAGAACCATAAGCGTGGCTACAGCACCCGATACAAATCCATCGCCGGAGGCGAATCTTATTCGCTACGTCATTGACCCGAGGAAGGGGAGCTTCACCGCCCAGGCCTTCGCCACCGGCATGCTTTCTGCCTTCGGACACAGCCCTAGGATCGCGATACGCGAATTTTCCGGCGAAGCGCGATTTGCGCAATCGGGCACCTCAATCGAGAGCGCGCCCCTCCAACTAACTGTGCAGGCCCGTTCGCTGGAGGTGACCGACGACATCCGCGAGAAGGATCGCCAGGAGATCCATCGTCAGATGTATGACGAGGTGCTGGAGACGGATCGCTTCCCTGAAATCACGTATGAGTGCTCACGCGCTTCGGCCAGCGGCAGCGGCGATAGCTACTGGGTCGCTTTGAATGGCGAGCTAACTTTGCATGGTGTCTCGCGACCGCTTGCGATTTCAGCCAGGGTGGTCGTCAGCGGCGATAGCTTGCGAGCGTCCGGCGAATTCATGGTAAGCCAAAGTGACTTCGAGATCGCTCCGGTAAAGGTCGCCGGAGGCGCCCTCAAGCTGAAAGATGAAGTGAAGCTTACGTTCGACATCGTGGCTCGCAAACAGGAATAGCAGCGATGGATCACGAAGACGATTCGGCAGAGTCCCTTGGAGGATGTCACATGTGTCTGGCGATACCGGGAAAGATCATCGAGATCTCGGCCGATAATCCGGATTCAGCCCTGGTGGATGTGGTCAGCGTCCGGCGCAGAGTGGACTTAGGCCTTCTACAGGACGACCGCCCTCAGCCGGGAGATTGGGTGCTCATCCACGTCGGCTTTGCCATGAGCAAGATCAGTGAGGAGGATGCGCTGGATCAGATGCAGACGCTGGCAGCGTTGGGCGAGGCTGAAGCCGCGATTCAGGAAATTCAGGGATACGGGCTGGGTGAAGGCACTGGAGCGGAGACCACGCAGGAACAACCGTTGGTCGGGGACAAACTCGAATGAAATTCGTCGACGAGTTTCGCGAACCTGAACTCATCACGAAGACCGCCGAGGAGATTCGTCGGCTGGCCGATCCTACGCGGCACTATCGCTTCATGGAGGTGTGTGGCGGGCACACCCACGCCATCTATCGCTTTGGACTGAAAGATCTCCTTCCTGAAAACATCGAGTTGATCCACGGCCCGGGCTGTCCGGTTTGCGTGCTGCCCATGGGCAGAATCGACGACGGCCTGTCGCTCGCGATGGATCCCAACGTCATCTTCGCTGCCTTCGGCGATATGATGCGCGTGCCGGGAGCGAATGGCAGCCCGCTGGAATACAAGGCGCGGGGCATGGATGTGCGCATCGTGTACTCGCCGTCCGACGCGCTGAAGCTTGCCCGCACGAATCCCGACCGGCATGTAATGTTCTTCGCCATCGGCTTCGAGACCACGGCGCCATCGACGGCGCTCACGCTGATGCGCGCCCGTTCGGAAGGCATCCGCAACTTCTCAGTCTTCTGCAATCACGTGACGATCATCCCCGCCATCCGCGCGATTCTCGACTCGCCTGACATGCGGCTGGACGCGTTTATCGGACCGGGACATGTCTCGACGGTGATCGGTTGCCGCCCTTACGAATGGATCGTTCACGATGAGCACAAGCCGATCGTCGTCTCAGGCTTCGAGCCGCTGGATATGCTGCAGTCGATCGTGATGCTGCTGCGCCAGCTACAAAGCGGTGAAGCCAAAGTGGAGAACCAGTACAAGCGGGTTGTTCCCTGGGAAGGAAATCGCGCAGCACTGCGGGCGATGGCCGAGGTCTTCCAGCTACGGCCCTACTTTGAATGGCGCGGTCTGGGATTTATTTCGCAATCCGCGCTTCGCATCCGTGATGAATATGCCGAGTGGGACACCGAGCGCCGCTTCCAGGTGCCCGGCGTGCGAGTCACGGATCCGAAGGCCGCTCAATGTGGCGAGGTGCTGAAGGGCGTCCTGAAACCACATCAATGCAAATTGTTTGGCCGTGAGTGTACGCCGGAGCATCCCATCGGGGCGCTCATGGTGTCATCGGAAGGATCATGCGCAGCCTATTACAACTACGAACACCGGAAGGCAGCAACGGCAAGCGTGCTGAGTTCGACAGCCTGATGCAAACGATCGTCGAAGAGAGCGTTCCCGCCCGCATTCGCTTTCGCGAGCCGCAAATCGAGATGGCGCACGGCGCCGGCGGAAAAGCCAGCCGAAGGCTGGTGGAGGGACTGTTTGCGCCCTTACTCTTCGGAGCGTCTTCTGAGCCGCTGGCTGACGCCTCCTTCGTTTCTATCGATGGCACACGCATCGCGATCACGACCGACAGTTTTGTCGTAAAGCCTCTGCGTTTTCCCGGTGGCTCCATCGGCGAGCTGGCGATCAACGGGACCGTCAACGATCTGGCCGTGTCCGGAGCCAGGGCCGAGGCACTGGTATGCACGTTTGTCCTCGAAGCTGGGCTGCCGACGGAGATCCTTGAGGCAGAGGTACGTGCGATGGCAAATGCGGCACGCAAGGCTGGCGTGAAGATCACCGGTGGCGATACCAAGGTGGTCGAGCACGGCAAAGCCGATCACATGTACATCTCAACCACTGGCATTGGGAGACCGCTTCATGGCGTGCGGATCGATCCGCAATCTGTGAGGCCGGGTGACAAGGTGCTGCTCTCCGGACCGATCGGCGATCATGGCATCACCATCCTGCTGGCGCGCAGAGAGCTCGACATCGAAGCCGACCTTTCCTCCGACACGCGCTCCGTCCTGCCCCTGGTTGAGGCAATGACTATTGCGGCTGGACCCGGCATTCGCTGGATGCGAGATCCCACCCGCGGCGGAGCGGCCACATCGCTAAACGAACTTGCGCGGGATTGCGGTTTAGGCATCGCGCTGCACGAAGATCAGGTGCCGATTCATGATGCGGTGCGTGGCGCCTGTGAGTTGCTGGGCCTCGATCCGCTGCACATCGCAAATGAGGGCCAGTTCCTGGCCGTGGTGGCGCCCGCGTACGCCGACGCCGCTCTGAATGCCCTCAATCTCACACCGGGCGGGGAAGAGGCTTGCATTATCGGCGAAGTGGCCGATCAGCCGGCAGGCTCGGTACTGGGAATCACCTCGTATGGCGGTACCCGCATCGTGGATATGTTGGTCGGCGATCCGCTCCCGAGAATCTGCTAGAGCAGAAATGGCAACCGGATATCAACTCACGACACAGACTGAGCAACGGCTCCTGGAGAGGAACCAGCTCTACGAGGACTGCTTCGCGCGCGAGGCCTTACGGCTGGCCCATGCCAGCCGGGAGATGTCGCGGCGCTTCCTGACCGGAGGACGCCTGCTGGCCTTCGGGCGCGGTCCGTACGCGACCGATGCCCAGCATGTGTCCGTTGAGTTCGTGCATCCCGTGATTGTCGGCAAGCGTGCTCTGCCTGCGCTGGATCTGTCGATCCTCTTTCGCCCGTGGCTGCGGACCATCCTTCGCCCCGAAGATATCGTGATGGGTTTCGGGCCGCCCGAAGGCGATCCTGAGGTCTGGGCCACGCTGCAGGAAGCCCACCAGAAAGACGCCATGACCTTCGCCCTCCCCGGGACGGAAGGGTCTTATGCCCTGGAGACGATGACCGATCACCCCTTCATGCACCAGGAGATGATCGAGATGCTTTATCACACATTGTGGGAGACGGTCCATGTGTTCTTCGAACACCGCGAGCTGGGGCATGATCTGGGAGCAACAGAGTTTCTCTACCCGTTCCTCGGACATGAAAAGCAGGATACAGACGAGCTGATCAGCCAGGTCGCAGATTCCATCCTGATGAAGGTTCGCGACGACTCCAAACTGCGCCGGCAAGTCGCGGCCGAACAGAGCGATCACATCAGCGGCGCTGCCGTGGCCATGCGTGAGCGCCTGCAGCGCGGCGGTAAGCTGATCCTGTTCGGCAATGGTGGCTCGGCAACCGACGCCAACGACTGGGCGATTGATTGCGTCATCCCGCCCAGCGGCTACCGGCCGATACCGGCGGTGTCATTGTCTCTGGAGCCGGCCAACATTACCGCCGTAGCCAACGACGTCGGTACCGACGCGATCTTCCTGCGGCAACTCATCGCTCAGGCGCAATCGGAAGACGTCGCTGTCGCAATCTCTACTAGCGGCGGCTCGCGCAATATCGTTATGGCGCTGGAAGAGGCCCGCAAACGCAAGATGCTGACGGTGGGACTGCTCGGTTATGATGGCGGCGAAATTCAGCGCCGCGGCCTGGCCGACTTTCCCATCGTGGTTCGTTGCGATTACATCCCGCGCATTCAGGAAGTGCAGGCCTCGATTTACCACGTGATCCGCGAACTGATGGAGGTGTTGGGCCGTGGCATTGCTTGAACTTTATGGCGCCGCATGGTGTCCGCATACCCGGGAGCTGCGCGAGGAGCTGGAGTGGAAGCGGCGCGATTTTGTGGAGTACGACATCGACCTCGACGCGGTGGCGCGCCAGAGGCTGCACGAACTGGCCGGCGGCACAGCCAGCATTCCGGTATTGGTCGAGGACAACAAGGTTGTCCAGACCGGATGGCAGGGGCGCACTTGCATGATCGGCAAGGGACCGTCAGGCTGTTCCGGCGATTCCTCCGCAGGCGCGGCGCGACGGTCAACGTCGTGAACCAATGCACATCACTGCATAGTCCGCCTGGGAGTCTCTCTTCGTCTTTGTAAAGGCGACTCCGGGATAACAGGGAACTAGATTCCCTAATACGCTCTATATAATTCCCTGTTCTTCGCGCGGGTTTTTCAGGGCTGCCGTGGCGTAACTAACACAAAACTCAACTGATATTCTCCGAGTACAGGTTTGATAGCGGCGTTTTCAGGCGAAATTCGCTGTATTTTACCCTGTTAGCAGGGAATTTCGGCGGAGAGGGGTTCGCACCTGACTGCGTCCTCCGCCATTAAGTCGCTATGGTCAGAGAAGTAACTAACGGAAGAGCCAAAATCGTCACGACTGGCCGGGATTTCACGAATCTTCCTCGACGACCTTTAGCGACACTCTTCAAGCTCATCGAGGTGTGAGCCACAGGGCCATGCGGTTGAAGTTTCGACAGCAGGGTCGCACTGTGGCGATCATTAACTGTCGCGATCATTAATGGAGAGCCATTTGAGGAGCCGATCCGGAAAGTGGTGATCCTGGAAACATACCAGTCATTCCTAAGTCTGAAGCAGACCCAAAGCAGAAGCGGCAAGATAAAGCGAATTAAATAAAGCTACGGCCACCGCGATAATCCATTTTGACCTCGTCCTGGGTGCCACACGATCGTCGGATATTGTGGTGAGAAAAATGACGAGCCCGATAACCAGGGAGGCCACAACCGGGATCCAAGGCGAGGCCCCAATCTTGGGAATTAATTTCTTCATCAACACCCACACTACCGTCACTGCCAGGGACGCCCCGGGGAATGTAGCTAGTGATTCTGGAGTGATAAAAACTCCGACAACCGGCGGCGGTTCAGTGGACGCGGCAACCGCCAGGCCCTCAGCTTCCGGTTTGCGAGCCTTAGCCAGGAAAAGATCGCGAAAAGTCATATTCATCCTCCGATTTCAGGTGGTGTGCAGTACATACTTTAAGAACTCAACAGAGTGATGGGGCCGTTTAGTTGGATCCGAACCTCCACACAACGATTTCGGCCCCACTCCCGAATTCGGCGCTCCATGTCCGCCGATTCTTCTTCCAGCAGAAACACCAACGCATTCTCAGACGAGCCTGAGACAGCTACGCCAATAACCGGATCACGGCCCAGGAACAGCCTTTGGGCTTCGCTTCGCAAATCTTCCGTCACACGCTTCATCAAGCCGTACCTAAAACAGGCTCCACTGCAAAGCGATCGAATACTGCTTTGATTGGACTGGCAAATGCTGCGTTCTGCTTGACACTGACACTGAACAGCAGGCCGACCGCCCTGTTCTGCCGGTCCACCACCAGGGCTCCGGAGTCGCCTTCCTGGGCGAAATCGCCCGACCCGGTACCAACGATTTGCACCTGGTTTTCGAACAGTGCCTTCTTGCCGGGCGCGTAAGTGATAAGGACCGCGGAGTTCTTGGTTAGCACCGCGCCTTCCGTTAGGTGAGTGCTGCGCCCAATTTTCTTAACCGGAAGCTCGAACGGAGGATCGTTTAGGACTCCGGCTATTGGTCCGATCTTGAACAAGCCGGCTAGTGTATCTCCCGATGGGCGACATAAGGCAGCGTCAAAGATATTAGGTTTCTCGACGGAAAAATCTAGCGGCTGATAGTCATGCAGATCTCCAATAATGTTGTTTGGACCACCTCCATCAGCCTTACCGGGATGCCATAGCTTGTCGTGATCAATCTGACCCTGGTTCATGGCGGCAATAACGTGATTACAGCTCAGCAGAAACAGCTCGCCGTTTTTATTTCTGACCAGGCAGGTAACCGTGCCCGTTGCCCCATTGGGATAACCAATCGAATCGCCGCCTTGTACCGGGCGCGAGCAGGCCACCCATTCCCCGGTCTCGACCACGTGGACCGGAACTTTCGGTGTGTTGATGACTTTGCGCAGACGGTCGAGATCGAGGTCATCGCTCTCCACGTCGGTAGCCAGTTCAAGGGTGTCGACACCTCCTCTCATGCTATGTCCCACACCAACCACGGGAGGTTGTTTTGCGTAAGCTACTTTTTCACCAACCGTTTGATAAATCGCGCTGGCTCGGCCCTGCTCCGAATAGTTTGGCGCCCACACCTTCAGCAGACGCTCGGTGACCAGGCGAATTGCCGACGAAACCTGCGACTGGGTTGAGTTCTGATTGAATGACTGGGAGTCATACGTTTGAAAAAACCCCATCTTGCTCCTCCCTGGCGCCGTGAACCGTAGAACCACGGCCAGTTTATACCTCGGCTGCGCCGAATAGCGCATTGTGACGCCGCCACAATTCCTCGCCGATGTTGCTTGGCGCGGCGAACTGGATTATGTTCTGTGGCCAGTGGGTTTGCGCTAATGCAGGAACTGTCGCGCTATCGAATCGGGTCACGCGTTGGCGATCAGAACAGCAGTGTCTATGCGGGCGAGCGTGCGAGTGACGGGGTTGCAGTTGTAATACGAATGCTGCCGGATGTTCTGGCCCGCGATCCCGCTGCATTCAAAAGCTATCAGGACCAACTAGCCAATTTGCCGGCTCACCCCAGCCTACGTTCCGTGCAGGAAGCGGCGGTCGATGGGGATACCGCATTTGTCGTCATGGAGAAGCTCCAAGGAACGACGGTCAAGCAGCGCCTGACGCGCGGACCAATGCGCACTCCGGAAAGCGAGCGACTGCGGGAGGAATTGTCCCAGCAAGCCGCGGCTTCTCCGGCCGAAACGTCCGCGATTGCGCCCGCTGCTTCGGTCACTCCAGACGCTTTGGCAAAGCCCGCTACATCCGCTACTCCTCCGCCCGTCCAACCGTCTGCAGGGCCGGCGTCGAACCCTATTCCACGCCCACTCTATAACTTGGCGGGGAGAACGATCATTGTTCCCCCCGGTTGGCAACCTTACTCGCCCGGGCAATCGGCCGCTCCCCGTTCGACAGACCCTGCACCTGCAGCTAAGCAATGGACGTGGGACAAATCAGACCCTCCCTGGGTTGAACCCGCTGCCAAGATTGTGAATGACATCGATTGGGACCTGTTGAGCTTCCGTTTAAGCGGGTTGACTACGACGGAGGATCCTCGCTTGATTGCGGCCAGGTTGCAGGACGCTTTAGCCATTCTTACGGTAGCGATCGCAATCGCGGGCGCACTGGAGTCACTTCATGAGAAAGGAATTGTCCACGGCGAGATCAATCCGGGATCCATCTTCTTGTGCGAAGAAGGAAGCGCCAAGCTAATCGGCGCCGAGGTATCGTTGTTGCGAACCCTGGTCAGACCGGCGCCGGGCACCGACGCGCGACGTCATTTGGGATACCTTGGGACCTTGGACTACGTACCTGTAGTCCCCAGGCCCGAGTTGGTTATCGACGCCGCTGCCTACTATTCGCCCGAGCAGGTGGCGGGGAAGTCGCTGGATGCGCGCAGCGACATCTTCAGCTTCGGCTGCGTCCTATACGAAATGTTGCAGGGCCGGCGCGCATTTGCAAATCCTGACGTAGCCGGCGTACAGCGGGATATTGCACGCCGGGAATGCATTATCCCTACCACTTTGCCGGCGACGCCCATGCCGGAATTTCATCCCACGATCCTGAAGGCCTTGGAGCGCGACCGTGGCATGCGTTATCACAGCGCAAAGCAGATGGGTACCGCTCTTGAGTCGCTGCGGGCTATGTTTCAAAAAAGGGTTGAGGATCTGAAACCGAAAGAGGCCGTGGCTCAGAATCCAGTGACCAACCCAACTGAGCAGAGTGTGCCTGCTGCGCCGAAGCTTGGCGTACAGGTGGGCGAGGATGC
>Ga0070762_10001461_pt1 | contig 10921 bp, 11 predicted proteins | sample HubBroMetageREF2_FD_66726 | JGI IMG/M metagenome (GOLD analysis project Ga0070762, IMG submission 66726) | Reference soil microbial communities from the Hubbard Brook experimental Forest, New Hampshire, USA - Hubbard Brook CCASE Soil... | ecosystem: Environmental > Terrestrial > Soil >... | reverse complement strand
CTTCATGGAATTACTTGTGCGGGAAATCCAACCACTAGCACAGCACCTCAACACGCCGGAATTCTCGTTAACGCGAGCAACAATACTGTAGAAGACGTACATGTCGAAGGTTTCTGGGACGGTATAGAGGTGGGAAATACCGCTTCTGCTGTTGGCAACGTTGTGATCTCAAACGTGACCGGGAGTAGAACCGAGCGCTGTCCGCCGAACCAATGCGAGGTGGTTAATACGGTTCACATTTGTGGTAGCAATTTTGGCTCACGGCCGCAGTGTCAAATCTCTTCTGGAAGCGTAAGCGACATTACGCTCATGCACATTACCGATATTGATGACGCCCCAGTCAATTCTTTCGGCACGACCACCATCCAGGATGATGTCACGAACACCGCGATAGTTCGGTGTGGTGCAGCATGCAATATGGTTCCGACTTCTACGGGAATGTACATTCTTGGCGAACCGGTTGCCGCCGCTGGAACTGGGTCTTCGGGATACTCACGATTTGCCATCAGCCCCAGCCCAATTGGGAATTTCGATCCTTCCAGTACAGTTGTGCCGACATGGGGTGTGGGGAACGTGCCGGTTGGCGGTACTTGCGGCACTCCCGGGGCGCTCTACTCGAACACGGGGGCAACGGCTTCTGCCGAGTCTGTCTATGTTTGCAGTGGAGGCACCTGGAAATCGATTCTGTAGTTGCGGAATTCAGTCAACCCGTGAGAGGCCAATGAGGAGAAATTGTATGCAGAGAGCAATGAGAGCATCGTTCGTCTGGCGACATTTATGCGCCTTCGTCGCCCTTGTCGTGGTATGCGGAGTTCCGACTGGAATGCAGGCTCAGCACGGGTGGAAAGCGGTCATAGCAAGCGGCCAAGGTGCGGTGTCGCCTTCCTTTGCCTCCGTTGATGCGGTCACTTACGCAAACGATAGCCGGTGCGGAGCCTCTTGTGATATCTGCCAGCGGATCTTATACGCCCTCACGGACTTCGACAGTAACTCACAAGGTCTCGTAATTGATGCCCGGGGGGTGCAGGGCACCGCGCTGACCTGCGCCTCAAGCGACGTAAATCCGTGGTTGCCTCTTGCCAGCCTTTCATCAACTTTCCCGAATACTGTTTTGCTCCCCGCTGGAACGATCAAGATTTCATCTACATGGATACTTCCGGCAGATACTCGAATTAGCGGGGAGGGGCCAAATTCGACGATAATTACAACGTTCGGGACTGGCTTCGGTGGCGATCTGATTGACATGGGAGCGGAAACCGGCCTTGTGTGCAGCATGGTTGGCACTGGTGGCAAACCTGATTGCCCAGGCATTGTGATCGAGCATTTGGGAATTCAGGGAAACGTAAGTGGCGCGGTAACTGGCACAGCGATCGTGAATTGCTGCGCCCAAGAGTTCAGTCGAGTAAGTGACGTTGCAATCACGAATGTGGCGACTGGCGTTGCTCTAACTGACCTGTATGCGGAAAACTCCGGTCCTTACACCAACCTTACGATTTCAAATGTCAATACTTGTCTCGCTGTTGGGTTGAGCACCGCGGCGGATGTTCCCGGCACGCGGGGCGTGCACGGGCTAACTTGCATGACGAACGGAGCTTCTCCCGCCGCTATCACACTCGACGGAGCGAACAACAGCCTTGAGGACATCAACATCCAAGGTACATCGTTACAAGATGGGGTCTTAATTGGCTCTCAGGCTGCCGCTCACAACAATGTTCTCTTTAACATTCACGGCAATGGGCTCAAGAACGTAATTCACATTTCCTCGAATAGTATTTCTGGCGTCCCCAACGTGAGTGACTTGACGATTTTGGGAGTTACGCACACCGGTGGCATGTCTGCAATTGAGGACGACCTTACTCCTAATTTAACTTCCGCAAGTACTGTTCTCGGAGACCTTAGCGTCGGAATGTACGTGGTCGGCGAACCGGTCCAATCCGGAGGGGTGAGTGTCGGGAATTCTCGGTTTACAACTAGCATCAATGTGCCCACGTGGCTAGTTGGCCCGAATCAGCCCTCTAACAACTGCGCCGCTGGCGACCTATATAGTTGTACCGGAAGCACTTGCAGTTCCAGCGGAACCCTATGGCAGTGTTTGGGCGGCGGGACAACATGGGGAAAGATCAAGTAGCCAAGGAAGCCGGACCTTACGAAATGCGTGGTCTTGAAAGAGAGTTCTGGTTGGACTCGCGGAGATCGGGTGTAACATCGCTGGAAGCCGCGCTGCTCCTGGCATCTCCCGAAACGCAGCCGCGAAGGATGATGTCTTAAGATGAATCGCCACATGCGTTGCAATCGGTATTCTCGACGAGCCACTCCGTTCCTGTTGTCGATAACTGTTTTTGTTGTGGCTTTAACCGCCGCGGCATCCGGCGAGCGGAAAGAGAGCGTCCTGTACAGCTTTCAGAGCATCCCAGACGGGGCCACCCCCTTTGGCGGAGTGGTCTTAGGCAAAGACGGCAATCTGTATAGCACCACCACCTACGGTGGTGCAAATCCATGCTCTCCGTCGCAGTGCGGCACGGTCTTCCAGTTGGCTCCGCCAGCCAAGCAAGGAGAAGCGTGGACCGAGACTGTGATCTATGTCTTCCAGGGAAACACTCACGGTGACGGCAATACTCCGCAGGGAGGAGTCATCTTCGACCCGGCAGGCAACTTGTACGGCACCACGGCATACGGCGGCACGGGGAATTGCATCCTGCTGGGAACGAAAACCGGTTGTGGCACGGTGTACCAGATGCAACCGCCGCGCAGCAAAAGGGGCGCGTGGACGGAGAAGGTCTTGTACAGTTTCAAAGGCGGGAAGGATGGTCAACTCCCCCAAGGGGAACTGGTGTTTGACAGGGCCGGCAATATTTACGGCGCGACCCAATACGGCGGCGGATACGGAAGCTGCAATGCGCCGTTCTATCAACATTGCGGGACGGTGTTCGAGGTGAGTCCGCCAAAAGTCAAAGGGGGCAAGTGGACAGAGAAAGTGCTCTACAGCTTCAAAAGCGGGCAAGACGGTGCGAACCCCAACGGCGGGTTGGTCTTCGACCGCAAGGGAGCGATCTACGGGACCACGATCTTTGGAGGAGGCAACAACCGGATGTGCAAAGCTGACCTCGGGGTTGGCTGCGGTACCCTGTTCAAGCTAAGTCCATCGAGCAAGAATCCCGGCACATGGAACCAGGCGACACTGTACCGCTTTCAGGCCGGCAAGGATGGTGCGGCTCCCAACGGGGGGTTAGCGTGGGACTCGAAAGGCGCACTCTACGGAACGACGTTCGTGGGAGGTAGTGAAAACGGAACAGTTTTCAGGTTCGATCCACCGGTACAAGGAAAAGGCAACTGGATTGAGCATCTGCTTTTTGTTTTTCAAAGCTGCGGCGACAAAGATGGGTGTAGTCCCTGGGTTGGTCCAACATTTGGCCCGGGCGGCGACATGTATGCGACAGCTGGCGGTGGCGCTTCCGATGGCGGCATCGTCTTCCGTATGAAGCCGCCGAAGACAAGCGGGGGCTCGTGGTCCTTCGCACCCGTTTACAGCTTCCACGGATCACCCGATGGCTTCGGCCCGGGTGGCATAGCCCTCAGCGGTGAAGGAACGATATACGGCGTCACGGAATACGGTGGCACAGGGCAGCCTTGCCAAGGTGGATGTGGCACAGTCTTTGCGGTCGCGCCATCGGCTGGGGCCTCGAAACCTTAGCTTCGCGTTATTTGTATTGGTTCAATCATTCACTCGAAATCAGGAGGATGAGATGAAGAAGGCGAGAAGATCAGCGTCGATGTCAATGATCTTGACAACTGTGGTTGCTACTGCCCTTTGGCAATTGGCCTTTGCCATCCCGGTACACGCGCAGACGGTAGGTAATAACGCCGTATACGACTCAAGTGGCCACTGCTCTCCATGCGCGGGATCACCGGCGATCATCGACTTGAGTGTTCTGCCCGGCAACGACATCTGCGACACCCTATACGGTCTTTTCACAGCACGCTCAGGGTTTCCACCCTATCCATCCGTCGGGGCAGTCATCGACGCAAGAGGTGTCAACGGTGGCGCTCTCACCTGCACGATGGGAACGCCTTGGAACGAAGGTGGCAATTCTGTCAATAAGCCTTCGACTATCCTGCTGCCTCCAGGAATCATCGTGATCCCAGCGACGTGGGTTTTGCCGGGCAGCACCAAATTGATCGGGGAGGGTGACAATATCTTGTCTGGCACGATCATTCAAGCTTGCTTCGCGGCCAATTGCTTTACCGGGGGAGCAGTGATGCAGTTTTGTTCATCGACCTGTAGCGGGGTTTCAGTTGAAAACGTGATGCTGAATGGGAACGGTCGCGCCATCCACGGGATCGTAAATGCGAATGCCGGTGAACTAAGCTATGTTAATCACGTGTCGCTGTACCAGATTCTCAAGACAGGTCTGAACATATCTGCGCAAGACTCGGGGCCCTATTCGAATATCAATTTCAACACGGGGACCGCTTCGGCGGGTCAGACAACGGTTTGCGCACAGATCAGTGGAGTGCAAACCCAAGGGATTCACGGACTGACTTGCGTTTCGAACGGAAGTCCAAGCGCCGCGGTACTACTCGACGCATCAAACAACTCGATCGAGGATGTTTCGATTGATGGCTTCATAGACGGTATTGTTGTCGGCGAGAACGCGAATGCCCAGAGCAACGTCCTATTCAATATTCAGTACCCCGGTGCAGTTGGGTTGCTCAATCTGATTCATATCTGCGGCAATAACAACACCTATGACACGTGCCCTACGATTCATACCGTGACCGATCTGGCGATTATGGGGGCAACCGTTCCCCCTTATAACTGCCAGCCAGGGCAAGTGTGCCTCGCGCCCGATGCCACCATCAAAGACGATGTAAGTGGTACTGCCCTCCTCGCGCAACTGGACGATCACGTGGCTATGTACGTTCTGGGCAAGTCATCCAACGGGGGGTACTCACGCTACACGACGAGCCCCCGCGTACCAACGTGGGCGGTCGGGACAGGCGTTCCCACGGGGTCATGTGCTCCGGGCAGTTTGTATTCAAACATCAACGGAACCGCCCCGGCGCTATACGCCTGCTTGGTCGCGACGAGTGCATGGATGGGCATAAAATAGATTCGGAAGGGCCTGAGGAATCGGGCGGTTGATTGCAGTCAGGTCTTACTTCTTCAGGTAGGAATTAAGTTTCCTTCGACGGCGCGACAGTTTCTGGCGGATGCACTTTGGGCTAAGAGCCTAAAAAAACAACTAACACCCAGAGTCGTGGAAACGCGGCATCGGAGTTACCGCCGAAGACGCACGTGTCTATTAAGCGGTTGAGTATCTCGCCAAGTATCCCGAACGAGCAAAGCCTTGATGAGATGGAACGCAACCCATAGCGCAACCCATAATGAGAGTCACCTGCACATACTTAGAAGGACTTACGCAGCCGTCCGCGACCTGCGAGTGGTTGAATGCATAAGATAGCCGCACTCTGAAAAGGCTGGCGTCGGCGGTTCAACTCCGTCCCTGGCCACCACATCATCCTAAAGGGGAAACCCTTCAAATCAGCAGTTTATGCGGCCACAACGGACACAAGTGGCCGCAAGATACCTGTTTTACCGTACACGTACCGTACACGGAGACTGGGCGGGTTCTCTGGCTCCGGCCTATTTCTGAAGTGATGGACGAGGTTTCCACGCTTCTTGATTATTCCATCGCGACCGAGGGTTACGTCATCAAGCCGTCCGCAACTGCCAACTACATCGACCTGAGTCAGATAGACTTCGATGCGCTTCGTGCAAAGTTCGACAAGGGTCGGAAGACCACGGAGGCCCAGAAGTTGCGAGGCACGATTGCTCAGAAACTCGTCCGAATGGTGCGTCTGAATCGCACCCGCATCGATTTCCTGCAAGAGTTCCAGAAGATGATTGACGAGTACAACTCAGGTGCTGCGAACATCGAGACGTGGTTCGCCAAGCTGACAGCATTCGCGCAGAAGTTGTCCGGGGAGGAGAAGCGAGGGATCGCAGAACAACTGACCGAGGAAGAACTGACGATCTTCGATCTTTTGACCAAGCCGGAGATAAAGCTGTCACAGCCGGAAGAACGGGAAGTCAAAAAAGTTGCAAAGCAACTCCTGCAAACCCTGAAACGGGAAAAGCTAGTTCTCGACTGGAGGAAACGCCAAACCACAAGAGCAGCGGTTCGATACACTATCGAAACCGTGCTCGACGAATTGCCAAGAACCTATACGCCGGATTTGTATCAGCAGAAGTGCGAACGAGTTTATCAGCACGTGTTTGATTCTTATTCCGGCCAAGGCAAGAGTCTGTACGCAAACTGACTGTCCAAAGACCAACACATCGAGTTCTCTTATGACGATACCGATGGGTCCACTTGTAACTGTCACTCCTCTATATCATTTCTCCTCGCACGCGACGGAGATGTCCATTGGCAGGGGCATTCGCATCTCAAAGTACGACGGCTCCGTTTCTTCCGATGAAGTTTTATCAATGCATTTGGCGGTACACGAGCCTGATTTCCTTCTCTGGTACGACCCGCTGATATTGGGAGAGATTCCCGCGAATGAGTTGCTCGATCTGGCTGAGAAACAAGACGTCAGCTTGATCGGGCGGCTTACCAATGGAGTGCTTGGCCTTTTCCTAGCCCTGAGACTCTTTAAGCCGGGACACCTGCGGGCAGGCGAGACATTCGTCATCGCCCGAAAAGCGGGCGACGAATCGTGGCATACTCTGGGCAGTGCTCGTGCCTCGCTGATGGTCGTCGATTATGGGATTCTCGGCATGCAATCGAAATCGTATACGCTGGAGGCCGACGAGATACCGTTTTTCTTAGTGTTCAGCGAAGGCGTGATGCCACTCTTGAATTCTCTCGATACGTATCCTGCTTTAGCAGAAGCGTTATCTTTGTACAGTGCAGACAACGGAGAACTCCTCAATGCAGTGGGTTGTATGACTGCACTTGAGGCTCTCCTGTCAAAGAACGATGAGAACGAAGGTCTCACGTATCGCCTCTCTTTGCGAATCGCCAATTTCCTCGGAAGCGATGCGACTTCCCGCAAGGACATTTTTAAGCGAGTGAAAGACTTCTACAAACTCCGATCAATGATAATCCATGGTGTGATACTGAATACCAAGCTACGTGAGCGTCTTAACGCACTCGATTCACTGCGAGAGATGGTGAGAAGGGTGCTCCTGTCCGCAATGGCACTCTATTCTGAAGGCATGCTCCCCGCTAATCTCCCTGAGATGTTGGACGAGCTTGCATTGGATGAAGAAAGCAGGAAACGAGGTTGTGCGACAGCGTCAAAGTTCTTACACCTCAGCACGGGAGTCCCTTTATCAACCGAAAGGAGCGACACAACCGCTGTTGGATTCAGAAACAAGAATGGGCAAGTGGTAGTGCGGAATACCGGGACACCCGGCACAGATCACCTGCAATACATTTATCAGCTTGCGTGCAGCAAATGTGGCAACAGCTATGGTGCAAATGGCTCGGACATCCATGAACGCAAGTGCCCAGCTTGCCAAGGTGGAGCACCGGGATTCACTGTTTGAGCCAACTGGGCAATCCCCGTTGCAGTCGAAACGATCCGTGAGTTTTCGCCGCCGTACAAGGCTCACTGCCGATACTCAACAACGGGTTTGTTCTCGAAACCTGAATCAATTTCTGCTGTCCTGCCGCCACTGCCGCTTCAATCGCCGCCTCTGGCGTTGGGAAAACTCCCGGCACACAGAACGCCGTTTCAGTTACACCCGTGGTCTCGTGTTCTTCGATGGAAGACTCGCTATTCCACCCGCCGTCGTTCAATTCGGAGCATCGAGCCTCAATCACACGTCCTTCGTACGCCTGCCGGACTTTCATGCGCGCCTCTGGAAAGTTGGATTATTCAGCGCGATTGGAAGTAGCGACAAAGTCCTGTTGAACTGTTCATCGCTGCATCCCCTTGCGCAGGATATACTGCCCGGCATGTGGCAACGGTATAAGCCGATAATCATCATTGTCCTGCTCGCGGGAAGCGGCTACGGCATTTATATGCTAAGCCGCTATATGAAAATCAGAGCTGATTCGGAGAAGCGTGCTGCTGCCGTTGTGCAACTGGAAGAGGATGGGGAAAGCGTTTCTGAGATTGGATACATCTACTCGATGCGCGATGAGGTATTTCTTCGTGACGAAAATCAAGTAAATCTTGTCTGGTTCATCAAAGTCCCCGCAACAGGCGACCGTTATTCCTGTTCCTACGAACGGGGATTTCCAGAATTCAGGGTCGGCGATGATGTGCGGATAATTCGACCCAAAGATGTGGCAACGGACGCCGGGTTACGGATACGTTACAGGCCTGCATGAAAAGATAAGCGGCAGGACTGCTTTGGTATGGATGGTTGATGAAGAACAACTGGAAATGGATATTGGGCCAGACGAATGACATCATCTTTCCAGAAGTTCATTCGCTAAGACCGTTGTGCTCGACACAGTATTGCCAAACAAACTGGACGTTGGGAGCTAGTGCACCGGGTCCGGCAAACATTTGCGGAGCTAACTGCAACCACTCACACCCCGAAGGCTAGCTTCCCGCTGGAGGACGTAAAGACGAGATCAATCCGTTTCTTGCCGAGTGCGGGCTCATGTTGTACGGTTCCGACCCCGGCAAAACCGTTGAGCAGTGCGACTTCCCATTCTGTCGCGACATAATCATCGGAAATCGTGTTCAAGCGTTGCACCCAATCGTGCAGCGTTGATTGCGAGACGAAATGACTGTTTTCTTCCAGATAGCGCTGGATCCGACGCCGGGGCCACATTGCCATGATCTGCTCTTGGCTTTAATTATCCAATATTCAGGTCGCGAAAAGCCCACGGAAGAAGCCCGGCCAGTCGGTACTGTTCCGTGCTCGATTGACGCAGTCTGGGTCGCCGATAATGCTCTAAGTGGGCAGGGTGTCACCCCTTCGCTCCGATGGCACGAACGAACTTGTAAACCAGTTTGCCAGCTACCGTTTCAGGTCCCTCAATCGCAGCCGTGGCGATTTCTGGATACAAATGGGTGTACGTATCTCTGACCTGTTCAGGTGTCATCGTTGGGGTGGTGTCGGGCAGCTTGATCCCGTTGTAGAGAAATTCTCGTTCCAGGCGATGCACTTCCATAAACGACTCCTCCGAGGATGATATGTAATGTGTCGGACGCGACAGGACAGTTGGACAGCCTTAGTTATCGTTCTTCAGTTCAAGGTCGAACAGGCTTCCGGTACTCACCCCAAGGCCTTCGGCTTCAGCGGTGCAGTGGCGTGGTTCGGGACTCGACTGTGCCCCATCTTGGGTTTCTTTCGTGCCGACCTCTGTCTGCACTTGCGCCGGGTTTGGAGGCGCAAGTTTGTTGGATCCGCTATGGGACTTCGAGTTGGTTGACTTCTTGGCCGCTTCCCTGGCTGCTTTGGCGGCGGCCTCCATCTGTTCTTTCGCACTCTTCAAGGTTGAGGACAACCCCATGTGAGCCTCCACAAACTCCACCAATTGTCGTGCCAGTTGTTCGTCAAGCTCTTTGGGAGCGCCGGTGAGGCTCAGCGGCGTGGTGAGCGCGGCGCCATCGTCCTGATCGGCCTTCAGTGGCTTCGGGATGACATTGATCCGGATCTCATCGTCACTCGCGCGCGACATGGTAAGAATCAGTATCCGTTGAGCGAGTAGCGGCATCAGTTCTTGAAACATGGCTTTTGCTCCTGAATTGAGACTGCCTGATGAACTCAGACGAGCACTCGGAGAAGGGTTATGGGGACGAGGCCGTGCTTGCCAATAAAATGGAGTCACTAGAGGCCGAACCGGGCGCGCTCGGTTCGGCCATACCGCCTGTATCCGGCGGTAAGGAGAGAAAGAAGATATGGCTCACTTGTTTGATTCGCTCGTGATTCGCGACGTTAAGTTTGCGAATCGAGTGTTCGTTTCTCCGATGTGCCAGTACTCGAGCACAGAAGGATATGCCAACGACTGGCATTTCGTGCACCTGGGCAGCCGCGCGGTAGGCGGTGCTGGACTGGTGCTCACCGAGGCGACAGCTGTTCTCCCTGAAGGCCGCATCAGTCCGCAGGACCTTGGGATCTGGAGTGACGATCACATCGAGCCACTGGCCAGGATCGTGCGTTTCATTCATGACCAGGGTAGTGTCGCAGGCATGCAACTGGCGCATGCTGGGCGCAAGGCCAGTACGTACCGGCCATGGGAAGGCCAGGGTACCATTCCTGAAACCGCAGGCGGATGGAACAAAGTCGTAGCTCCGAGTGCCGTAGCTTTTGCCGATCACTATCCCTTGCCCGAAGCCGCTACCAAAGAACAGATTCAGGCGATCATCGCAGCCTTTGGGGAGGCGGCACGTCGTGCCTGCGAATCCGGCTTCCGGGTGGTTGAGATTCATGCCGCTCACGGTTATCTGATTCATGAGTTTCTGTCTCCCCTCAGTAATCAGCGAACGGATGCGTACGGAGGCTCATTTGAGAATCGCACTCGAATTCTGCGTGAAATTGTCGCTGCGATTCGGCGCTCCTGGCCGGAGCGAGCGCCGCTGTTCGCGCGGATTTCGGCTACGGAGTGGGTTGATGGCGGGTGGGATATTGAGCAGTCGATTGAGCTTGCCCGGCAATTGAGGGACTCAGGAGTAGACCTGATCGATTGCTCTTCCGGCGGCAATGTCGCGCAAGCCAAGATTCCACTGGGCCCTGGTTATCAAACCGCCTTTGCGGAACGGATCAGGCGGGAGAGCGAAGTCATGACCGGCGCGCTCGGGATGATCACTTCTGCGGTTCAAGCCGAGCACATTCTCGCTACGGAACAGGCGGACGCTGTGGTTATCGCCCGTGAGATGCTACGGGATCCCTATTGGCCGCTGGGCGCGGCGCGGGAGCTAGTACAGGCCATATCTTGGCCTGTCCAATATC
>Ga0070762_10001452_pt1 | contig 10959 bp, 7 predicted proteins | sample HubBroMetageREF2_FD_66726 | JGI IMG/M metagenome (GOLD analysis project Ga0070762, IMG submission 66726) | Reference soil microbial communities from the Hubbard Brook experimental Forest, New Hampshire, USA - Hubbard Brook CCASE Soil... | ecosystem: Environmental > Terrestrial > Soil > Temperate... | reverse complement strand
GTCGCTGGAAACCAATTCGCTCGGCAAAGCTTTTATAACCAGTTCTTCTTCACCAACCAGGCTATCGACCAGCAAGCCGAAGCGCTTCTCGGCCAACCCGATAACCACTACAAAGTGTTTTTTCTTTTTTGCCGCAGCATCTTCCACGGCATAGAGGCGGCTGAGCCGGTCGAGACGCACCAACGTCAGAATCTGTTCGCGCAAGCGCAACACTTCGCGTTGATCCACCAAGTGAATGTCAAGATCGGCGATGCGCGTAATCTCGACAACCGAAGAAAGCGGCACGGCAAACAAGCGGCCACCGACGCGGAACAGCAAAGTCTGAATACTGGCGAGCGTGAGCGGCACTCGCAGTTGAATCGTGGTCCCTTTACCCTTAACGCTGGCAACGTGCACGGTACCCTTCAAGCGATCCAGCACGGTTCGGACTACATCCATGCCAACTCCGCGACCGGATACTTCCGTGACTTCGTCGGCGGTACTGAGGCCGGGCTCGAAGATCAGGTTCATTAAGTCCTGCTCGATAAGGCGATCCGCATCCTCTTTTTTGAGCAAGCCATTGCGCACGGCTTGGGCGCGAATTTGTTCCAGATCAATGCCGCCACCATCGTCACGCACTTCAATCACAACTTGCGTGCCCTGGTGGTACGCGTTCAGAGATATCGACCCACGCGCCGGTTTGCCGACGGCCAGCCGTTCACTACCCGTCTCGATACCATGATCAACTGCGTTGCGAATAATATGAGTCAAAGGCTCCGCGAGCGCGTCGAGAATACCCTTGTCGAGGTCGGTGTGTTCGCCGGCGACTTCCAGGGCAATATCTTTGCCGCAGAGCTTGGCGACGTCGCGCACCACTCGAGGAAAGCGGCGGAACAATTGCTCCACCGGCACCATGCGAATCTTCAGCACGCATTTGTGAAGCTCATCCAGCACGCGTGACTGAAACGCCAAAGCTTCCGCCAGCTTGGCGCGCACCGGATCCCGGGCGTGATTCACATCAAACTCAGAGAGCGTCCGGTTGAGCATCGATTTTCCAATGATCAACTCGCCGACCAGGTTCATTACCGCTTCGATGCGTGTTGCATCCACGCGCAGCGTACTTTCAGTGACCGTTGCGACCGCGGATGCACCACCGGATTGTTTCTGGGCAGCATCACCGTTGCCCGGCGCGTGCGAAGTAATTTGCGCCGCTTGCGCTTCCAGCAGATCGCCAAGAAGTTCATGCTCCGCGTTGTCGCCACGCGTGGCTGGCTCAACGCGCACATCCGTAACCACGGCTGGAATCTTGCAGCGGTGCGCAATGTGCTCCACAGGATGGGTACTGGCCACCGCCGCTTCTACAATTTCCACGGAGGCGGCCGCCTGGTTGTCCTCGGGGCGCAGCGCAATCACCGTTCCGCAAGCATGCAGAACATTACGGACCAACTGGAATGCAGCCGCACGCATCACGCTATTCGGATCAATGCGCATGGCGATGTTATAGACACGATCTCCACGAAGCAGCGCTTCGGAGACCATCAGCGATTCATATTCATTCCAGCGGAAGCTGGCAGGAACCTGCGCAACGCTGCCGTCCGCATCGGTCTTCGCACCATTCGGAGCTTGCAACAAATTGTGAATCAGGACGCGCAGCGGTTCGCCAGAAGGCGGATCCAGACGCTTCTGATACGCACCAAGCATGCTTTCGAACGTATCGACCGCCGCTAGAATCACTTCGGCAAGCAGTGGGCCATGCGTCTGACTGATCTGCAGCGACAGCACATCTTCCAATTCGTGCGACAGTTCACTCAGCTTCTGAAAACCGCAAGCGGCAGAATCGCCCTTCAATGTATGAACGGCACGGCGAACGCTACGAATAAGCTCTTCATCCGCGGGCCGCTTTTCCAATTGCATGCCCGTATCGTTGATGACCTGAAGAAGCTCCGCCGCACTCTCAAAAAAGAGATTGCGCAGCTCCGCTCCCCGATCTTCGGGCAAAAAGCTCAAGAATTCACCTCAAGGCGTTTGTAAGCGGTGCCATTGTTCTCGTGCACCATGCGGAATTTCTGCGTCAGACCAAAAAGACTCTCTGCATGACCAACAAAAAGAAAGCCGCCGGGATTCAAGCAATGGTAGAACTTGTCGATCAGGCGCTTTTGTTCCGCTTCGTCGAAATAGATCATCACGTTGCGGCACAGGATGATGTCGTTGCGACGCGGCAAGAATTCTGTTTTCAGGTTATGGAAGTCGAACTGAACCAATTCTTTCAGTTGTGGCTTGACCGCATATTTGTCGGAAGTTTTTTCGAAATAGCGAAGCCGCGTGGTGTAATCCACTGGCTCCATCTGAATTTCGGTATACAAACCTTCTTGCCCGGTACGCAGGCTGGCATAGCTAATATCTGACGCTACGATTTCCAGCTTCCACGGCGGCGGAATCAGAGGCTTTGGCGATGGCATCTCAAACGGCAACGGATTGCGAAGATAGTAGTAAGCTAGCGCATCGCAAATCAGAATCGCTACGGAATAAGGTTCCTGGCCCGCCGAGCATCCCGCCGACCACACCCGCAGATTCCAATCTCGACGCTCCTGCTTGTGATGAAGAATTTGCTCCAGCACCGTTTTCTGTAGCAGTTCCAACTGTGGGCGATTCCGAAAAAAGCTCGTTTCATTGACCGTGAGATTTTCCAGCAGCAGTGCGAGCTCCGCGCGACCTTCGCGGCTGGTTAGCAGGCGATAGTAAGCGTAGAAAGAATCCAAACCGCAGGCTTTCAAGCGGCGCTGCAACCGATCCTTCAAAAAGTGCGAGCGGCGTTCATCGAAATACATTCCGCATTCCTGGTAGACCAGGGTTTGAAGAAGTTTGAGTTCCGCTTCTGTGAGCTGAACCTGCGCGGTGATCGTTCCCATGCTGAGTGCGTGCGGCCGGCCGGCCTGGCAGCGCCAAAAACTGGCGTTACCGGGTCATCGCGACGGGCTCCGCGGCCTCCTCGAGTTTCTTGAATTCGGGTTGACGCAATAACCGGGCGATGTCCAACAAAATGATGAGACGCCCTTTCAGTTTGCCAACGCCAGTGACGTAGCTGGATTCGCCTTCGGCAAAAACCGAGCCGGGCGCTTCAATTTCCGATGGCGGGATCTTCAATACTTCCGAGGCTGCGGTAACAATCAGCCCGAGAAGTTTGTTGTCTAACTCCACCACCAGGATACGATTCTTCTTATCGGGCTGGACCGCTGCGGCACCAAAGCGCTTGCGAAGGTCCATCACCGGAATGATTTTTCCACGCAAGTTGATAACGCCTTCGATGATGTCCTGGGCGTTGGGCACCACGGTGATTTCGGGCACGCGCACGATTTCACGCACCGACCCTATCCGCACACCATAGGTTTCGTTGCCGATGCGAAATCCGACGACTTGGTAGTCTTTCTCCATGACGTCTCCGCCTTACGAACGGCTCACTTCGGCATACTCGTAATCTTTATCCCGCGATTCGGGCGCTGATGTGGAACGTCGCGACGGCGGCAATGGGGCTTCGCGGCGCTGACGGGTCTGGCTGGACCGATCGATCACGAAGCGGTCCATGTTGTCGAGCAAATTGCGCGACAGCTTCAGCATCTGCTCAGCAGCAGCGGACAGCTCGGTGGAACTGGAAGCAGACTGCTGCACCAGTTCGCGCATCTTGTCCATGGCGCGCACCACAGCTTGCGCACCGGAAGCTTGTTCCTCAACGGCAGAATTGATCTCCTGGGTAATTTCCGTGAGGCGGTTGGTAGCTTTGGCGATTTGCGAAGAGCCAACAGATTGCTCGTTGGTAGCCGCACCGATTTCCTGCGAGAACTTGTAAACTTCGGTGACGACGCTGGAAATCTTGTGAAGTGCGGAGCCCAAGTCGTTGCCCAGGCTGAGCCCTTCTTCCACAATTCGCGTGCTGTGCTCCATGTTTTCCACGGCCTGCCGCGCCTCGCGTTGAATGCTTTGAATCAGGTCGGCAATTTCCTTCGTTGATTGCGTGGACTTCTCGGCTAGCTTGCGAACTTCGTCAGCAACTACCGCGAAGCCTAATCCATGTTCCCCGGCTCGCGCCGCTTCAATCGCCGCGTTCAGTGCGAGAAGGTTAGTCTGCTCCGCGAGATCATCGATGACTTCGATAATCTTGCCGATGTCATCGGCGCGGTGGCCAAGAATGTTGATAATCTCCGCGGAAGATTGAATTGCGCGGTTGGTGCGATTCAGACCGTCAGTGGCCTTCTCCATGGTCTGAATACCAGTAACCACTTCTTCGCGCGAACGATTGGCGATATCCAGAAGCACTTTCGCCGTATCCGCAACGCGCTGGATCGATGTGACCATCTGATCGATGGATGCGGAAGTTTCCGCAACGCTGGAAGCTTGCACTTGCGTGTTCTTCACCACGTTCTGCACGTTGATGCTCATCTCGTGCATCGTGCTGGTGACTTCTTCAATCGCGGAGGAAGCCTGAACACTGACCTTCGCAGATTCGTCTGCAGCGCCGGCAACCTGGTTCGAACCTGCAGAAACTTGAGAAGCGCCATCGCGCGTGGTGCGGACAATTTCCCGCAAACCGTGATTCATACGCAGGAAGGCATTGCCCAGGGTGTCGCGCTTGGAGCGCGGCGACACTTCCACAGTCAAATCGCCTTCGGCTACGGCCATGGAAACCGCGGCCATTTCCTTAAGGTAGGCGACCATGTTGTTGAAGGTCGTGGCCAGCGCGCCAATTTCATCGTTTCGATGAATATCGATGTTCTGGTCGAGGTCACCGGAATCGCCGATTTCCTGCGCAACGGTGATGAGATGCTTTAGCGGCTCAGTAATCGACTTCGCGGTGCGAAATGCTCGCTCGATGCCAAAAATGAGGGTGGCGATAGTGCCGACCACGATGATGATGAAGCTGACCGCACTAGCGCGAGACGCCGCCGTCTGCGAATCAAGAAGTGCCTTGCTGATATCGGTGTTGGCTTGATCGAGCACCGCAGCGGATTTAGACAACCACGATGCTGGATCTTTCTGCAGATAGAAAATTTGCAAATCGGAGACCGTCGCGTCGCCAGAATCGACCTGATGCCGCTTGGCCAACAGAGGCTTGGCGAAATTGTCGGTCCAGCTCGCTTCCGTGCTTTCCACCTGAATCAGCGCCGTGTGCAGGAATTCATTGTTGGTTTGCGATTGGCCGCGCTTGATAATGTCCGAAAGCTCCGTGAAGCCCTTGTTCACCTTGTCTTCATCGCGGGGGTCGCCGCTGAGCAGGAAGTTGTTGAGGTTCAGGCGATTCAGCATGATCTGGTAGCGCACCGACTCCGTCGTGCGCACACTCTCGAGCGTAGAAGCTGCTTCGGTGCTGGCCGACCGCGCCTTCCAAATTGCGGCGACATCCACCACCAGGAGCACCACAAGAGCGCCCAAGATGTACCCAAAATTTCGTTTGAGCTGCGTTCCGATCGTCATTGCGTCACTTCCTCCACTCCCCAAACACTGCAGAGCCTCAATATTTCGCCCCTACTTCATCACTGACGCGTTCCCCTACTGTTCCTTGAAACTGAATTCCACTACCTGCGTGGTTTCTTCCGGTGCGGCGTCAAACTTCCACTCCTTCACGGAATCCATGCAGGGTCCGACCAGAACCGGATGCCCTCCAAGCGCGCGAGCGCTCTTCACATGGCCGTCTGGAGCGATAATCAGTTCCAGTTTCACTTTGCCGGAGATATTCATACGCCGTGCGAGATCCGGGTATGCCGGCATTGATTTGGTCTTGACCTTGCGCTTGCCTTCCTCAACCGAAGCTTGCTGTGCGCTGGCGAGCGACAATGTAAAAGCGATTGATGCAACCGCAGCTAACACTTTCGTTCCCCATCCGAGTCGCGTAGACACCAAATCCTCCTAGGCAGCAAAGTACCCCGACTGTGGAAAGGCAAGTGGGATGCCAGTTATGCGCCGATTTGAAACGGGTGTTCGACGTTTGGTCAACGTGTACGAAATCAGCAGGTTACGTCACAATTTTCGCGGGAATCCTCATCAGCGCATAAGCGGACTCGTCTCAACGCCAAGGATTACCGTGAGTTGAGGTCTCACGCTGAGACGTTGCTCCTCACTGGCCGCGCCGGAGGGTAACGCATGCGCAGCACCGCATGGAACAGGGATTGACTCACATTGAGATTGCTCAGTAGCGTGTTGAAGCATAGCTTCTTAAATTGAGACGTCCGACTTCGACGTGAATTCCAATGCGTGAACGCAAATCTAGACCCGTACGCCGCTCGGCAACGGCCGCAAACCGTAAGGCTCCCAGTACGGTGAAGCGCGATTACGCTGAAGAGTTGATTGATCTGGTCACCGGCGCCGCCAATTCGCGCGAACTGCCGGTATTTTTAACTGGCTTTGCGGTGCGCGCCGCGGAAATGTTGCAGGCAGAGTGGGCCGGAGTCGGCGAAATTCTTGGCACCAAGGTGGAGTTGTATACCGGTGATACTGCGTTCCCGAGTGGCGAGCTCGACAGAAATTGGCTGCTCGACAACGTGAACCGCAAACGCCCTGGTTTGGAGATTCTTCCCACCACCGCAGGCGCTTCTTATTGCGCGTTCTACCCCATTTACGCCAGTGATGGCGAACTGATGGGCGCTCTATGCCTGCTGCGTCGCAGAGCGCAATTCTCGGCTGCCGAAGAGAAGTTGCTGGCGGCGCTTGGAAGTTTCGCAGCGCTCTCCATGGAAAAGGTGCGGCGCTTTTCGCAACTGGAGCGTTCGAAAAAGCAGTGGGTGGAAGATATCGATGCGATCAGCGATTACATCGCGGTGCACGACCATTCCTGGAGAATCGTGCGCACCAATCGCTCGTTGGCTACGCATATCGGCATTCCCCCGGTAGCGCTGGTCGGCGAGCCGATGAGCAGTCTGCGGCGCATCGCAGAAACGGGCAGCGCGCTTCCCTGCCCGTTCTGCCGCAACACCAATCAGTCTCGTGAAGAGTACATCGCGACTTCGGAGGGGCGCACATTCCTAGTTTCAACGTCGCGTACCCGTGGCGCAACCGAGGAAGATACCCGCACCATTCACGTTCTGAAGGATATTACCGACCGTCGCGAGGCAGAGCGCCGCTATCGTGAGTTGTTCGACAGCATTCAGGAAGGCTTGTTCTTTGCCACTCCAGATGGCCAATTCCTGGATGTAAACGATGCCATGGTTCGCATGCTGGGCTACGAATCACGCGAGCAACTGTTGCACGCCGACGTTAGCCCGCATCTCTATCCGACTCCTGCCGCGAAGAAGCGCTTGGTCCATGCCATTGCTGAGCGCGGCGCGCTGCGCAATTACGAGGAGACATTGCGGCGTAAGGACGGCAGTTTGTTGCATACCTTGCAGAACATCAGCGCGGTGCGCGACGTGCTGGGTCGCGTGGTGCAGATTCGCGGCTTGATGCTCGATGTGACGGAACAAAAGATGTTCCAGTCGCAATTGCAGCGCGAACGCGACTTCAACCAGAAAATCCTGAATACCACCCAGAGCATGATCCTTGTTTTGGATACGGCCGGCTTGATCAGCTACGCGAACCGTCGGTGCTACGAAGCCGGCTATCGCGAAGAAGAGCTGATTGGCCATCGCCTGGTGAGTTGGGTCGAACCCTCCCAGCGCGAGGATTTTGAAGCAGCTTTGCAAACCACCGCGCACGGGCAACAAGTAGAGAACTTGGAATTGCGCGTAAAGCGCAGCGATGGCTCAATGGGCCACTTTTCCATCAGCTTGAGCCCGATGCGCGACGAATCAAGCCAGGTGAACAGCGTTGTGGTGGTCATGACCGACATCACCGATGCGGTGTTGCTGCAAGCTAAGTTGGCACACTCCGAGAAAATGGCGACCATTGGACGTCTGGTTTCCGGCGTGGCGCATGAAGTCAACAATCCGCTGGCCGCGATTCTGGGGTTCACCGACCTGCTCCTCGAGAATCCCGAAGTTCCCGCCTCGGCGCGAGAAGATCTGCAAATTATTCTGCAAGAAACACAAAGAACTAAAGAAATTGTGCAGGACCTATTGAGCTTCGCGCGACAACGACCCGCCCAGCGCGAACCTATGCAAGTAAACGCGATTCTCCGCCAAACCATCAAGCTGCGCAGTTACGATTTTGCCAGCCATGGCGTGCAAGTTGTCGAAGAATTCGACGAGAACCTGGCGCCCACGCTTGGCGACGGGCAGCAACTGCAACAAGTCTTTCTGAACATCTTGAACAACGCCTACGACGCCATTCAGGAATCCGGCAATCACGGCAAAATCACCATCCGCACCCGCCGCGCCATCGATTCCAAGGTCGATTCCGTCGAGATAGCGTTCATCGACAACGGCACCGGAGTCACCGAGCCCGATCGGATTTTCGATCCGTTCTTCACGACCAAACAAGTAGGCAAAGGCACTGGCCTGGGACTCAGCATCTGTTACGGAATCGTGCGCGCCCATGGAGGAGAAATTCTCTGCTGGAACAATGCCGGCGACGCGGGCAGCACCTTTGTTGTGCATCTACCAATCGCCTCGGAAGCTGCGCCATTGGCGGCGAAAGAGGCAGCACAATGAAACTCGTAGCCATCAATCCGTCCCACGCGCCAATTTTATTGATCGAAGATGAAGCTTCGGTAAGCGCATTCGTTCGCGCCGCGCTCGAGCGTCGTGGCTATTCCGTGGTGCAAGCAACCTCCGGCTCCGACGGCTTGGAACAATTGGCCAACGGCAGCTATGCGGGCGTCATATCCGATATACGCATGCCTGGCGCGATTAACGGTGCCGATGTTCATGCATGGATTCAAAACAATCGGCCGGAATTGTCGGGCAAAATTATTCTCATCAGCGGGGATACGGCAAATAGTGAGACGCAATCGCTTCTCGCCAGCAGCGCAACGCCTTGCATCGAGAAGCCGTTTCGAGTTCAGCAACTGATTTCGACAGTGGAGAATACATTCGGGAAACCATGAGCGACGAATCAAAAGTTAAGTTACTGGTAGTGGATGACGAGCAAAGCATCCGCAAGCTTTGCATGACCATTGGCAGCTCTCTGGGTTTCGCCTGCAACGAAGCGGAAAGCGCGGAGAGCGCTATCACCCGTCTGGAAACCGAGGCGCCTGATCTCGTCCTGAGCGATCTGAAACTTCCAAATCACTCTGGCGTGGAATTATTGAAGCAGATAAAAAGCATTTTGCCACGAACCGAAGTCGCCATCATGACCGGCCACGGCTCCATCGAATCCGCGGTCGATGCCATGAAGCTGGGCGCCTACGACTACATCGAGAAGCCATTTCGTGTCGAAAAGATGCGCCTTCTTTTACAGCGCATGGCGGAAAAAGTTCGACTGGTCAACGAGAATGCGTTTCTACGTGAACGCGTAAGCGCCGACGAGAATTTAGATGGAATCATTGGCTCGTCTTCCGGCATGCAAGACGTGCTGCGCATGATTTCGCGCTTGAAAGACACGCGCACTCCGGTGCTGATTTCCGGTGAAAGCGGAACCGGAAAAGAATTGGTAGCTCGCGCCATTCACTTCCGCGGCGTGCTGGCGCAGATGAACTTTCTGGCCGTCGACTGCGGCGCTCTGGTTCCAACTTTGATGGAAAGCGAACTTTTCGGCTATGAGAAAGGCGCTTTTACTGGCGCCACGAAATCGAAGGCCGGTCTCTTCCAGGCAGCCAACGGCGGCACCATTTTCCTCGATGAAATTGGCGAGCTTCCGCTTGAGATGCAGGCCAAGCTTCTGCGCGTACTCCAAGAAAAAGAAGTACGTCCGGTCGGCAGCAACGAGCGGATCAATGTGGATGTACGGGTAATCGCCGCCACCAATCGCGATCTTGAGGCCGCCTACCGCGACGGCACGTTTCGCAAAGACCTCTACTTCCGCTTGAATGTCGTAACCGTGCATCTACCGCCCCTCCGCGAACGCCGCTCCGACATTCCTACGCTGGTGCACCATTTTCTGAACCGCTACGCGCCAACGGCGAGCCTGCAAGTCACCCCAGCGGCCATGAAGAGCCTGCTGCAGTACGATTGGCCCGGCAACGTCCGTGAGCTGGAAAACTGCATCGCCCGCGCCATCACCCTCGGCGATCAACAGGTGATGGATGTGAAGGATCTCCCGCCTGCGATTCGCGCAGAACAACCCGTCAACACGGAGATGTCACCTACAGATGCCGCTTCTCTTTCCACCACCGCGCTCGCCGAGATGGAGCGCATGACCATCTTGCGCGTCTTCGAACAAGCCCACGGCGACAAAGCGTTGGCCGGCAAGATGCTTGGCATCAGCCGCGCCACGCTGTACCGCAAACTCAAACGCTACAACATTGCATTGCGTGGCGATTCCCCCGACCAACCAAAAGAAGAAGCGCACGCCGCCACGCGCTGACGTTCGTCTCAACCAGGCCCACCTGAAAATCGCGAAATGCTGAGACAGTCTTGTTTCACCGTGAGACAGTCCCTGCTTCCGATCTTCAAGGGAAAATTCTAAGCCTCTCCCTTTCTGCACTTTCACATCGCCTAGGACCAAACCTCCCTTTGGCGCTCAGCGTGCAATTCCCTCCGTGGGACATTGTGTTCCTGACCGTGTCAGGTGTGTATCTGCACTCGCCACGAGCAGATCCGGGGATGTCACGCTGTACGGCAACAGGCAACAGGCAACTGGCAACGGGGACCTAATCACAGATGACTCTCATCTTGGAAGAACGGGGATGCGCGGAACAACTCGCTCGCTTTTTTCCGAAGCTACCCGTAAGAAGGATTCCAATTCGAGTGTCACCGGTGCGGCCCGCTCCCGCGAAATTACAGGAAGCGACGGTCGTGGAGTTTGGCTCCGAGGAATTCGCCATTTTTCTGTCCACGTTACCCCTGGAGTTCGATGACCGTGTCCAGATCGTTCGAGATGGAGGGCGTCCCGCGGAAGCTGCTGTGATTGCGCTGCAGTATCACGCCGGACGAAAGGCGGTGGCCGTAAGGTTTCTGG
>Ga0070762_10001451_pt1 | contig 10960 bp, 10 predicted proteins | sample HubBroMetageREF2_FD_66726 | JGI IMG/M metagenome (GOLD analysis project Ga0070762, IMG submission 66726) | Reference soil microbial communities from the Hubbard Brook experimental Forest, New Hampshire, USA - Hubbard Brook CCASE Soil... | ecosystem: Environmental > Terrestrial > Soil >... | reverse complement strand
TCGCTTTGCCCCACGGCAACCTCGATCTCCGACGTATATGAGACGCCGATTAGCCGTTGAGCGAATCGCGGAAAGGGCGGTTGTACCGCATGCGTCACGGTCGCCTCGGTAAATGGGTGCGGGCATTCCGACGAAAAGAGCGGCGCAATCGACGTGGCCGCTACGTGCCGCAAACCATCGTCCGGCAACGGTCTCTGAGGGCGAAAGGCGCGGGCGCCGAACGCCGGTATCCCGCAGGACACGTCGCCCAAAGTTTGCCAGCCAAACGCATCGCCGGCGGTACGCGCGTGTAAGATCCACGCGTGACGGACGAAGACAGCGTGAGGAAAGTCGACAACGACCGACTCCGACTTGACGCGCGGTATCGTTCCCGTCAGCGGCAGATTTGCGACATCCCATGAGTACCAGCCACCATCGGTATCGGCAACCATCGTTGCAGAAACGATCGTTCTTGGGGACTCAGAACCTAAAGTGAAGACGAGGCCAGCCGACCTGCCGCCCGCGTCGGCCGCCGCCGCGGGAGCGTATGAAACCGTGGCCGGGCAAAACTCGGTTCGCGCCTCGGCCTGAGCCCCGCACGCCAGCGTAAAAGCAGCGATCGCTCCCGCGGCGACGGCCAACGCCCTACTTGAAATCAATTGGCTTGAACCATAACTGCGAGTCGGCATAATCGAAGATCAAATCGAAGTTCGAGAGGGTGTTGCGGCCGATCAGCCCATCGTAATCCCGGTCCTGTGCGTATTGCACGGACGGAACCACGACCTGGACGCTTCCGAAAACCCAATCGCCCAGTACCATCCTGCGCATCGTGATGCCTTTGACTCCAAACGGGTGATTGCCCAACGTCATCATTTGAAACGCATCCGGCGTGCCCGGCGGAACGTGATTCGGATAGCGCGCGAAATAGTGCGGGTAGAGCGTCGTATCGGAAGCGCCGAGGTCGGCGACAAAATGGCCGTCAAGCCCGCTAAAGTTTGCTTTGAGCACCGGAACGCCATAGTCGAGGCGCAGCGGCAGCGCGGACCATCCCTGCGCCGCCAGGCCAGCCGGCAGCGAACGATACATCGTCAGCTGATTCTTCTCGAAGTTGACTTCGAGGACACCGCTTGCGATAAAATCAGTCCCAAGCAACCCGACGACGCGCCTCCCCGGCAGGTCCTCCACAAATCCCGCCGTCGAAAAGGCGACGTTTGCGGCCGATAGGTCGCCGATGCTTACCGACGGCGCTCGGGCGTTTGCCAGATTGATATCGCCGGCAAAGCTCAAGGTATAGGCGCCGCTCGTTTCCATGCCGAGCTCCTTGGCGATACCCGGATCGAGCAGCATGTCGGAAGATCCCGAGTCGAGCTGAAAGTCGAGCTTCCGGCCGCCCACGATCACCGGCACAAAGATGCCGTCTTGCGTAAAGTCCGCTGGGATCGCGACCGATGCCGCGCCTCCCAGATCGAAAAGCGGATGGGAGAGCGGCATCGCTAGACTTGGGACGGCACTGGTAAGACGCTCGTAGGTCAGCAACTGCGTCTGCTCCGTTACGGTCGAGCCATCTCGTTCGTAGCGAACGAGATGCGCGACGTTCCAGCCGTAAACGCTGCGGTAATCGCCGTACTCCCATACTTGCCGATGGCCGTCATAGTCGATTCTTTCGACCCGAGCCAGTAAGTAGCTTCGAGCGTCGTAATAGCGGCGTTCCACCAGACCGCTGCTCGGCGTCACCTCCACGACGTACTGCGGCGGCGTGCCGGACGTCATGCCCAAGAGCTTCACGGCGCCGGTTGGATTCTCCGGCGCGCGCAACGCGATGGAGAACGGATCGACCTCCGAAAAAAGGTTCGACGATTGCGTCACCAAACCGTTGGCGTCCTCGCTCCAATGGCGCCCACCGTCGGAGCCGTTGGCCCAGACGAAGTTGCCGAGGCGCTCCGTCGTCTGGTAATCACCGCCGTCCCAATAGCTTTCGGAGGTCCAGACGTCGCCCTTCGCCGATTGCGTCCGTTTGACGCTATGATAGGCGCCGCGCGGGAGCGATCCGGCTGCGTGCCGCGTCAGCGCGAAGAGCTGCGCGACGGAGACCGTCGCCGGCGCGTACTGCTCACCGGCGTCGGCGATTTGTACGAAGAGGATCGACAGCGCCGCAAGCGCCACGCCGAAACGCAACATGCCGGTTCTTTCAATCAGCGCGGTGGCCGCCACTGCCTGGCGCAGGATTTTGGCGCACGTAGCCGAGTAGGAGCAGCAGTGGCCATTAAGCCGGAAGCGCAATCGAAGGTCCCCTTGGAGCGTCACGGACTGACGAACGAGCAGCTCGTCGCGATCTTCCGCACGATGCTCATGCAGCGCACCCTCGAGAACCGGGGCTTTCAACTGAATCGCCAGGGGAAGATTCCGTTTGCATCCGCGAGCGAAGGCCACGAGGCGGTGCAAGCCGGAGCCGCCATGGCCTTCGAGCGCGGCAAGGACATCCTCGTGCCCTACTATCGCGACCTCGGGCTGGCGCTGGGAATCGGCCTCACGCCGTATGAAGTGCTCCTGTCGCTCTTCGCCCGCGCCGCCGATCACTCAGCCGGGCGGCAGTTTCCGCACCACTACGCCAGCCGGCGCTTGGGCCTTCACACGATAAGCTCGATAATCGCGGCGCAGCTGCCGCACGCCGTCGGCGCGGCGTTCGCATTGCAGTATCGGGGCGAAGCCGGCCGTGCAGTCCTCACGACCTTTGGCGACGGAGCGACGAGCGAAGGCGAGTGGCACGAATCGGTCAACTTTGCCGCGGTGCATAAGCTCCCGGTCGTTTTTCTCTGCGAGAACAACGAATGGGCGATCTCGACCCCACTCTCAAAACAGATGGGCCAGCCCGACGTCTTCAGGCGCGCCGAGGGCTACGGAGTGCCCGGAGCCGCCGTCGACGGAATGGATCCGATCGCCTGCTATGCCGCGGTCGGTGCAGCGATGCAGCGGGCCCGCTCCGGCGGCGGGCCGACGTTGGTGGAAGCCAAGTGCTATCGCTTTCTCTCGCACACGACCGACGACGACGATCGCACGTACCGCTCGCCCGATGAGGTCCAGGCACGCCGCAAAGACGACCCCGTCCCGTGCTTCGAGCGGCTCTTGGTCGAGCACGCCGTCCTGAGCGTCGAGCAGGTGGAAGCATTGAAGCGGAGCGTCCTCGAAGAGACCAACGACGCCACGGACCGGGCGGAAGCAATGGCCTATCCCGACGCAGCCGACCTGTATGAGAAGGTCTATGCCGAGGGCTGGGAACCGTGGACCGTACAACGCGCGCAATAGGAAGAACGATGGCTACGACGGATTTACGAACGGGAAGTCTCGAGCGTCACGGATTGAGCGACGAGCAGTTGCGCGATATGTTCCGCAATATGCTTTTGCAGCGACAGCTCGACAATCGCGGATTTCAGCTCAACCGCCAAGGCAAGGTTCCCTTTGCGCTAGGCAGCGAAGGGCACGAAGCGCTGCAAGCCGGGGCCGCGATGGCCTTCAATCGCGGGCGTGACATTCTTGCTCCCTACTATCGCGATCTCGGGCTCTGCTTGGGCATCGGACTCTCGCCGTTCGAAATCTTGCTCTCGATCTTCGCACGAGCGGAAGATCACAACGGCGGACGACAGTTCCCCAATCACTATTCTTCAAAAGCTGCGGGTCTGATGTCGTTCTCGTCGATTCTCGCGGCGCATCTGCCCCACGCGGTCGGTGCCGCTTTTTCGCTTGCGTATCGCGGGGAGACTGGGCGCGCCGTGTTGGCGACCTGCGGCGACGGAACCACGAGCGAAGGCGAGTGGCATGAATCCATGAACTTCGCGGCCGTGCACAAGCTGCCGTTCGTTATGCTCGTCGAGAACAACGAGTGGGCGATCTCGACGCCGCTGGAAAAACAGATGGCGCAGCCCGAGATATGGAAGCGCGCGGCCGGATACGGCATGCCCGGGCGGCGTTTCAACGGCTTCGACCCGATCGAGACTTATGCGGCGGTAAACGAAGCGATGGACCGCGCGCGCGCCGGGGAAGGGCCGACGCTCGTTGAGGGGACTTGCTACCGCTATCTCGCCCATTCGACCGACGATAACGATCTCACGTATCGAACGCGCGAGGTCGTGCAGGAACGGCGCAAAGACGACCCCGTGCCGGCCTTCGAAACGGTGCTGCTCGAGCGTGGCATCATGAGCCCCGAGGACGTTACGGCCATGCGTAAAGACGTCTTACGTGAAACGAACGAAGCGACGGATGCGGCGGAGGCGCTGCCCTATCCCGAAGCCGCCGATCTTTACAAACACGTCTACGAAGGAGCGTGGGAACCGTGGCAGTCGTAAGCAGTGCGAACTCGACGGTGATGAACAACGTCGAGGCGGTTCGCGCGACGCTCTACGAAGCGATGAAGAACGACGAGCGGACCGTTATCCTCGGCGAAGACGTCGGGGCGCGCGGCAACGTCTTTTTGATCACGAAGGATTTCATCGGTGAGTTCGGCGAGCGACGCGTCATCGATACGCCGATCGCCGAGGCTTCGATCGTCGGGATCGCAGTCGGCATGGCAATGGAAGGCTTGCGTCCGATCGCAGAGATTCAGTTCGCCGACTTCATCTATCCTTCGTTCAACCAGATCGTCGGCGAGGCCGCGAAAATCCGCTATCGCTCGAACGGAGAGTATACGTGCCCGCTCGTGATTCGCACGCCCTACGGTGGCGGCGTTCGCGGAGCTCTCTCTCACTCAGTTTCGATCGAAGCGCTCTTCTATCACGTTCCCGGTCTCAAAATCGTCGCGCCTTCATTTCCCGACGACGTAAAGGGTTTGCTCAACGCCGCGATCGACGATCCGGATCCGGTGCTCTTTTTGGAGCACAAGAAAACCTATCGGCTGATCAAAGGCGAAGTGCCCGACGGCCATTACACGATTCCGCTCGGCAAGGCCAACGTCCGCAAGGCGGGCACGCAGTTGACCGTCGTGTCCTACGGGCTCTATCTGCACTGGGCGCTTGAAGCGGCGCAACGCCTACAGGAAGAGAACCTGTCGGTCGAGGTGATCGATCTGCGGTCGATCCGCCCGATGGACAAGACGGCGATTCTCAACAGCCTCGAGAAGACGCGCAAGCTGCTAATCGTTCATGAAGACAACAAGTTTGGCGGGATCGGCGCCGAGATCAGCGCAATGGTGGCCGAAGAGGCGCTCTTTTTACTCGATGCGCCGATCCGGCGCCTTTGCGGTCCGGACGTGCCCTCGATGGGCTACGCCCTGCCGCTCGAGGAAGAGTTCATGTCGTCGCCCGCTGAAATGGCTGATGCAATGCGCGCAATGGTGAAGTTCTAAGCATGGCAACGACGATAACGATGCCGCAACTCGGTGAAACCGTCACCGAAGGTACGGTGGCACAATGGCTCAAGAGCGTCGGCGATTCGGTAGACAAGTACGAAGACTTCGTCGAGGTTTCGACCGATAAAGTCAACGCCGGCGTCCCGTCGCCCGTTACTGGGACGATTCGCGAGCTATTGGTGAAGGAGGGCGAGACGGTTGCGACCGGTACGCCGATCGCCGTGATCGACGAAGCCGGAGCGGGGGTAGCCGCCGCGCCCGCCGCGCCCGCAACGCCGGCTGCAACTGCCGCGCCCGCCGCGGCCGCGGCACCCGCGGCGGCTACCCCCTCTGTCCCGGCCGTTTCCTCACCCAACGGCGCACCGGCTCCCGCCGCTTCGGAGAGCGTCGAAAGCGAGAGCGCCTTGCGCGGTGCCTCGCCGGCGGTTCGACGGCTGGCGCGCGAACATCGCATCGACATTCGCGCGATCAAGGGTAGCGGTTCGAACGGCCGCGTCACCGCCGACGACGTGCTCGCGGCGGTCACTGCGGCGCCTTCGCCGGCGGCGACGCGAACCTCGACCTACGCACAACCGATCCCGGGAAGCACCGTTACGCTCACGCAGGCTCGCCGAATCATCGCCGAGCGCATGGTCGAAAGCAAGCACTCGGCGCCGCACGCATGGTCGATGGTAGAGATCGACGTCACCAACGTTTGGAGCTGGCGCGTCCGAGAAAAGGACCGCTTCGAACGCGAGAGCGGCTACAAGCTCACGCTGCTGCCCTTCTTCATTCGCGCCGTCGTCGAGTCGCTGGGCGCCTTTCCGTTGATGAACGCTCGTTTCGTGCCGGCGAGCGCCTCCGCCCAACCGAGCATCTACGTCAACGGCGAAGTAAATATCGGCATTGCGATCGGGCTGGCTACCAATCTCGTCGTTCCGGTTATCCGACGCGCCGACAAGCTCTCGATCAAAGGCATTGCGCTCGCGGCCGGCGAGCTCATCGAGAAGGCGCGCAAAGGAAAGCTCGGCGTCGACGATCTCGCCGGCGGCACGTTCACCGTCAACAACAACGGCGCGAATGGGTCGTGGGCCTCAGCGCCAATCATCAACGGCGGTCAAGCCGGAATCGTCACCATGGAGACCGTGGTCAAGAAGCTCGTCGTGCGCGACGACGATTCGCTGGCAATCCGGCGTATGATGAACTCGTGCCTGTCGCTCGATCATCGCGTCGTCGACGGTTACGTTGCCAGCGGTTTCCTCGCCGACCTCAAGGCGCGCTTGGAGCGCATGGGCCCGCAAGGAGATCTGTAGCCTAACTGCAAGTCCGCAAGCAGTTCCGCTTCGAAGCTGCACACGTTCTGCCGTTCCACCCCGGAAAGTGCGCGCGCATGCACGGGCACTCATACCGTTTGGAAGTCGCCATCAGCGGGCCGGTCCAAACGCAAGGGCCGTCGCGCGGCATGGTCGAGGATTTCGATGAAATCGAACGCATCGTCGACGAACGCATCGTCGACCGGCTCGACCACCAAAACCTCAACGACTTCGTCGAAAACCCAACTGCGGAGAACGTGCTCCTCTGGATCTGGCAACAGCTTGCGAACGACTTGCCCGGGTTGGACGAACTCGTGCTGTGGGAAACGACAACCGCCTGCGCCACCCTCCGCAAATCAGCTAGTTGAAGCATGGTTTACGATCACGTGCGCGATCATGTGCGTGGTGCTGAGGAGGCTCTGCACGACGAGCGGAGCCCGGATGGCGGAGCGAGGAGGCAGGCAGCAGGAGCGCAGCCAGGATGGCGGAGCGACGAGCGGCTCCGAAGCACCATGCACATGATCGCGCACGTGATCGTAAACCATGCTTCAACTAGCTGAAATCTTCTATAGCATTCAAGGCGAGGGTATGTGGACCGGAACGCCGGCGGTTTTCGTGCGGCTAGCGGGCTGCAATCTTGCGTGTGATTTTTGCGACACAGACTATTCGACGAAGTTTTTCGCGAGCGTGGATGAAGTCGTCGAGAGGGTGCGTGAAACCGGCGGAGATTGCCCAATGGTGATCCTCACCGGCGGCGAACCGCTCGCGCAGGCCGAAACGGCCGCTTTGATCGAGGCGCTGCGAAAAGACCGACGGCGCGTGCATATCGAATCGAACGGAACGGTCTACTCCGACCTCCCGGACGATGTTTGGCTTTGCGTCTCTCCAAAAGAGCGCGTGGATCCTCGCATGGCGGCGCGCGCAAATGAAGCGAAGTTGATCGTCGACGAACGCGTGCCTGAGGAACATCTGCCGCTCTTTGCCGATAAGGCGACGATCCTGTTGCAGCCCGAAGGCAACCGGCCCGCGAACGTGGCGATTGCGCTCGAGTATGCGAAGGCGCACCCGCAGCGTTTCCGCCTCTCGCTGCAAACCCACAAGTTTATCGGCGTACCGTGATTCTGCTCGCCTGCGCCGTCGAAGAGGAGCTCGCGTTCTGGCAGCCTCGTGCCGGCGTTGAAACGCTGGTAATGGGCGTCGGCCCCGTTGAAGCCGCCTCTGCCATCGCCGCGGCGCTCGCCGCACGGCGGTACGGCCTTGTCGTGAATGCGGGACTCGGCGGCGCATTCGACGGCGCCGCGCAGATCGGCGATGGCGTCGTGATCGCCGAGGATGCGATGGAGATATCGCTCGAGGACGGCACGCCCTTGAACCTGCCGCGCGGCGGACGGACCGTCGAAGAGGCGCGCTCGGAGGCATCGCTCGTTGCGGGCCTACGCGCCAAAGGCTTTTCGGTGCTGCGCGGCATTACCGTAGCGCGCGCGACCTCGACGGAGGAGACGGCAAGCCGCCTCGCCGCATCGCGCGGCGCGCAAGTGGAATCCATGGAAGGTTTTGCGGCTCTGCGAGCTGCGCAGCGCGCCGGCGTCCCCGCGATCGAAGTGCGCGGCATCTCCAACCGCTGCGGCGCAAGGGAATCGGGCGGCTGGGACTTTGCCGCCGGTATAGCGGGCCTAGCCCGCATCTCGAACGCTTTGCTCGACCTGTGCGATGGTATAAAGGACCTCTGATGGCTTCTTACACGCTCGCCTATTCCCCGTGCCCCAACGATACCTACATCTTCGGCGCGCTGACCAACGGTCTGCTCGATGGCGCTCCCGAGGTGCGCGCTCACTTGGCCGACATCGAAGAGCTCAATAATGCAGCGGGAAGTTCGCAGTTCGAGCTGACGAAGGTCAGTTACGGCGCGATCCCGTTTCTGATGGATCGGTATCGCATTCTTCCGTCGGGTGGCGCTCTGGGGCGAGGGTGCGGGCCGCTGCTGGTCGCGCGTCCGGCGGGATCCCCGCAGCTCTTCAGCGACTTTGCGCGGAAGCGCATCGCGATTCCCGGCGAGCGCACAACCGCCTTTATGCTGCTTCAACTCGCGCTCGGTTCGCGGCCCAAGAGCGTGCAGATGCGGTTCGATCGCATCGTGGACGCCGTCGCAAACGGTGAAATCGATGCGGGCCTCATCATTCACGAATCTCGCTTCACCTATCGGGACGCCGGGTTGATCTCCATCGCGGATTTGGGCGAATGGTGGGAGACGATGACGCTCTTGCCGGTGCCGCTCGGCGCGATCCTGGTGCGCAACGATATCGGCGACGACGACGCGAGGCTGCTGAATTCGGCGATTCGCCGCAGCCTCGCCTTCGCGCGAGAACACGAAGACGCCGTCATGCCGTTCGTGCGGGAGCATGCCGTTGAGATGAGCGACGAGGTGATGAAGTCGCACATCGAACTCTACGTCAACGGATTTAGCGACGATCTCGGCCATGAGGGAAGGGAAGCCGTACACGCGCTTTTTTCGCGCGCGCACGACGCCGGCATTCTGCACCGCCAAGCGGAACCGGTCTTTGCAACGTAGCCGGTTTCTCGCGGGAACGGCCGCACTCGCTGCCGCAAGTACGGCTCGTGTAACGGCCGAAACGTTACCCCCCCCGCGGATCGAACTGGGCGACGAAGTCTTCCTACGCCGCGCTTGGCGCGAGCTCGACGGACGAACGATCGGCTTGATCGCCAATCAAAGCGGCGTGACGTCGCGGCTCGAGTCGATCGTTGACGCGAGCATCCGTCACGGCGGCATTCGCGTAAAGGCGATCTATTCGCCCGAGCACGGGTTTCGCGGCGACCGAAATGCCGGTGCCTCCGTCGGTTCCTACGTCGATCCCGAGACGCATCTTCCCGTGTTCAGCCTCTACGGCGCGTCCCGTCACCCCAGCGCCGCCATGCTCGAGGGAGTCGATGTGCTCGCGTTCGACATCCAGGATGTCGGCTCGCGCGCCTATACCTACGTCTCGACGATGGCGTATGCGATGCAGAGCGCGAAGCAATACGACAAGGAGTTTTGGGTTTTCGACCGGCCCAATCCGATCGGCGGAACGATCGAGGGCCCCGTTCTGGAACCCGCCTTCGAATCGTTCATCGGCCTCTATCCCATTCCGATGCGCCATGGAATGACCGTCGGCGAGCTGGCCACGCTCTTCAACGAACACTTCGGCATCGGTGCGCGGCTTCGCGTTATAAAAATGAACGGCTGGCAGCGCTCGATGATCTGGCCCGACACGGGCCTGCAGTGGGTGCAAACGTCGCCGAACATTCCGGAATGGCTGACGACCTTTGCCTACGTCGGCACCGGACTGCTCGACAGCGCCGGCATCAACAACGGCAGCGGATTCACCAAGCCTTTCTTGCTCGCCGGAGCTCCTGGCATCGAAGGCACGAAGCTGGCGGCGCACCTGAATTCACGAAATCTGCCCGGAGTGTGGTTCAGGCCGGCGGCCTGGGCGCCGATGGTCGGCTTCTGGAAAGATAAAGAGCTGACGGGCGTCGAGCTCATGATTTTCGATCCGCGTCGCTTCGTCGCGGTGCGCAGCGCCGTCGAGATTCTCGTGGCGGTGCGCGACCTTTTTCCCCGCGCGATCGACATCGCGAGCGTTTCGCAAATGGATCGCGACTGGGGCACCGACTCGATCCGACAGAGCCTGTCGGCGAACAAGACTCCCGAGGAACTTCTCGACCAATGGTCCGACGGCGTCGCGCGTTTCGACTCGCTGCGGCGGCGGTATCTCCTGTACTAGGAGCCCTAGGGCTCCTAGACCGTCATAACCGGAAACGTAGACGGATCAGAGCGGTGCGAGCCATCGGATAGGCTTCGGGCACGTACTCTCCAAGGCCGTATTGCCACGGCACGGCCGGCGATTGGCCGTCGTTGGTCGGTACGCCGTTGCCCAGTGTGTAGAGACACTTCTTGCAGTACTGGGCGCCGTAGGCTTTCTCGTAGAGCACGTTGCCGCCGGAATACCCAGCCGGCCCGATGAGATACGGGTTGCCCTGAAGCTGCGTCGGCGTCGCCGTGGCGAAGAGATTAACGACGTCGAGCATCGCGGTTAGGCGTGGCGAGAGATCGCCCTCCACGTGCAGCGACACGAGGGTTTGGGGCACCGTGTGAAGTGTGTTGGGGTCTGCGCCTTCGTTCGTCCCTAAATTTGCGATGTACGGGTTCGTTGCGGCATTATACGGACGCGATGGGTTCTTCAGGAAGTAGTAGTTATACCCGGGGTTGACATAGTTGTCGTTGGGAACTTGCTCGGGCGTACCGTCGACCATTTCCCAGACCTTCGTGCCGTTTCCGTACGGATAGCCGCTC
>Ga0070762_10001450_pt1 | contig 10965 bp, 10 predicted proteins | sample HubBroMetageREF2_FD_66726 | JGI IMG/M metagenome (GOLD analysis project Ga0070762, IMG submission 66726) | Reference soil microbial communities from the Hubbard Brook experimental Forest, New Hampshire, USA - Hubbard Brook CCASE Soil... | ecosystem: Environmental > Terrestrial > Soil >... | reverse complement strand
CTTGCGAAAAATCTGCTCCCCGTTGTCCGGATTCAGCCCATGCGTTTCCGGCACATCGAGCGGCGAAGGCAAATAATCCACGACTGCATCCAGCAGCGGCTGCACACCTTTATTCTTGAACGCCGTCCCCACCACCACCGGAAACACTTTCAAAGCAATCGTCGATTTGCGCAGCGACGCACGCAATTCATCCGCGGTAATCTCTTCACCTTCCAGAAATTTGTGCAGGATTTCGTCGTCGTTCTCGGCAATGCTCTCAACCAGCTGCGCGTGAAACGCTTCGGCTTTCTTCTTCAGCTCGGCGGGAATTTCTTCAGTGACGTATTCGGCGCCCATCGTGTCGTCCTGCCACACGATCGCCTTCATATTGATCAGATCAATGACGCCCTTGAACTTGTCTTCTTGCCCGATAGGAATCTGAATCGCTACCGGCTTCGCGCTTAAACGCTTGCGGATCGTATCGACGGCATGCTCGAAATCCGCACCCATCTTGTCGATCTTGTTAATAAAACAGATTCGAGGAACACCGTACTTGTCAGCCTGGCGCCAGACTTTTTCCGACTGCGGCTGCACCCCGTGCACGGCGTCAAACACAGCCACAGCACCGTCGAGCACGCGCAGCGAGCGCTCCACTTCCGCCGTGAAATCCACGTGGCCGGGCGTATCAATAATGTTGATCCGAATGTCGCGCCAGGTGCAGGTCGTCGCCGCGGACGTAATCGTAATCCCGCGCTCCTGCTCCTGCTCCATCCAGTCCATGGTCGCAGTGCCTTCGTGCACCTCTCCGATGCGATGCGTCTTTCCCGTGTAGAACAGGATGCGCTCCGTCGTAGTGGTCTTCCCGGCATCAATGTGCGCCATGATGCCGATATTCCTGCAGCGTTCTAGTGGGACTGTTCTGGGCACGACTCTCTAACTCTTTCTGGGCTCCAACTTCAATTTAGTAATTTTGCAATTTGAGTAATTTGGTAATTTGAAAACCAAATGTTCGACGGGTCTTAAATTACAAAATTACCCGATTACCAAATTACAAATTTCCTTACCACCTGTAATGAGCGAACGCCTTATTTGCTTCCGCCATGCGGTGCACATCTTCCTTCTTCTTGATGGCCGCGCCTTTTCCATTCGCCGCGTCCAGCAATTCGTTACTCAACTTGTCGACCATGCCTCGCTCCGCGCGCCCGCGCGCATAAATCAGCAGCCAGCGGATCGCGAGCGATGTCCGCCGGTCGGCATTCACTTCCACCGGCACCTGATAGTTAGCGCCACCAACCCGCCGAGTCTTCACCTCGAGCAATGGCTTCGCGTTCTCGACAGCCTTGGTGAAAAGTTTCAAAGCTTCGTCGCCGCCCTTTTCCTGCACTTTGGTGAGAGCCTCATAAAAAATACCCTCGGCGGTCGAGCGCTTGCCCTGCCACATCATCGAGTTGATAAACTTCGTCACCAGATTCGAGCCGTAAACGGCGTCGGCTGGCACGGTCCGCTTTACTGTATGTCCTTTACGAGGCATTCCGCTTTAGCTCCTGGCTCTCATCTCTGGTCCTTGATCTTACTGGCCACTGCCCACTGACCACTCCTCTTAACCCTTTTTCGCCCGCTTCGCTCCGTATTTCGAACGTCCTTGCTGCCGTCCGGCCACACCCACCGCATCCAGCGTCCCGCGAATAACGTGATAGCGCACGCCCGGCAGATCCTTCACACGGCCGCCGCGAATCAGCACAATCGAGTGCTCCTGCAGGTTGTGTCCTACGCCGGGGATGTAGGTCGTAACTTCAATCCCGTTCGTCAGCCGCACTCGCGCCACTTTGCGCAACGCCGAGTTCGGCTTCTTCGGCGTTTGCGTATACACGCGGGTACAAACCCCGCGCTTCTGCGGACATCCCTGCAGCGCCGGACTGGCCGTCTTATATCGCGGCCGCTTCCGACCATCACGCACTAACTGATTAAAAGTAGGCACTCTTCGCCACTCCTTAAAATTACTCCGCTGAAGTTTCACGCAAACTCGCGCGCCAAGTCGCATACTGAAGTCGCGCACCCAAACCTATCCCTTCCGGAACAGGCAGCGCGCGGCGCCATCAGCTTTCCCGGGTGCCTGACTGCGCGATCCGGGCTGGCAGGCGCAATCGCCCAGCCATGCTTCTCGCCGCACACGAATCACGGAGAGAGATTCTTGGGTCCTAACTTAGATTTATGCTGCCGACGGTGGCACCCGGCAAAACTCGGGGGTGCTCCGTATCGCCAGCTCTGTCCTGCATATCCTTCCGCAGACCACCGTCGCGCCTGACTCAGGCGCTCCAGCAGCCCTCGTGATAGGGCAGAAGGCAGCGCAGGAACGTTTCAGCGAGGAAAGTTTCCGGTAGTTCCTACCTACTCACTACTTCACCGGAAACGCATTTCTCAAAAGCTCTACCGAAAGTTCCCGCACACTCCACCGGAACTCACGGCACACAGCAAGCCTGGATTAACTCGCGGAACCTTACAAATATAGCAACTGGATGGAAACATCGTCAACCCATCTTTTTGCATCCCACTGTCGGAACCGGAGCGATCCGGCCAAGCAGGTCTCTGTCGACTTTGGATTGTCATTCTCTGCGAGAGGTTCTTTTATCTCGCGAAGGATCTGGGCGAGCCGTGCCACGCGATTATCGCGCGTTTGGCTCGCTCCCTCACACCAACGCCGCCGCACCTGCTTGCTGAATCCGTCTCCATTCTCTACACTAAAAGTTTTCCATTCCAGTAAAGCTGTTCGCCTCCTCTGATAACCACCATGAGGCGACGAGAGGATGCATGGGAAGGTTGCGTTTCGGTCAACGTTTGTGCATAGTCACCGCTATCTCTTCGTTCCTGTTCCTGCCGGCGTGCGGCGGCAACAAGCCACCTGGATCCTCGCCCTTCGCGGCAAGAATCACCCTCAGTCCCGCCACCAGTTATTCCCTGCAGGCTGGGACCGTCATTGTGTTCAGCGCCACTGCACAGAACGCAGCAAACTCAAGCATCCGGACTACGTTCACCTTCGCTTCGAGCAATCCCGGAGTCGTCGACATCGCTTCTAATGGCGCCGCCTGCGCTGGCACCTGGAACGCCCCGCTTTACACAATTTGTAGCCCCGGTGGCATCGGCACAGCCGAGATAACCGCCCAGTCCGGAGGGACCACCAGCGCTCCCACTCTGGTCTTCGTCCATCCCTTTGTTGCCAACATTAAGGTCAGTATCGTTCCACCAGTCAATTCTCCGCCTCCCGCCTGCCCCACGCAGACTCAGCTACCCGCCGCCTGCACACTCCCCTTCAAGGCCACAAATTCCTGCCTTTCGCAGAACCAGATACTCACTCTGCAGGCGAACGCATTTGACAACCAGGGAACCGATATCACCGCCTCCGTCGGGCCCTTTACCTGGAGCCAGGGCAACGCCGGTGTCGCTACGCTCACTCCTATCGTGACGAATAATACCTACGATGTACCCACCAACCAGGCCAACGCGTCCGCCAACACGCCAGGACAAACCCAGGTGATCGCCTCGACTTCCGGCGCCGCCAGCCAGCCCTTCGATTTTGAAACCTGCCCAGTACAGTGCATCGCGCTCGAACTCAACGTCAGCGGCTCGCAGAGCAGCAACTTGACCAGCTTTGTAGTCAACAAAGGGACGACGGAAACCGTCACCGCCTATGCTGTCGACGTGCAAGGCTGCATCGTGCCCAAACCTCCCCTGACTTGGATCTCCTCCGAACCGGCCGCCCTTACCGCCGGCAGCAGCAGCGCCGGATGCTCCGCAACCTCTTCAACTTGCACCATTGCGACTGCCCAGCCGGGCGTGGCCGCCATCTCGGCATCCTGCACCCCGCCCACTTGCAACATCGGATACCCCCTCAATATATCGGGAGTTCCCGCACCCTATGTCCCGGAACCGGTTTATCCCGTCACCGCCATCTCGGGCTTGGTGACCGGCGCGGCGAGTGCCACCAGCGTCCTGTCAACCAGCCAGGACTGTTACAGCAACATTCAATGCCTGGTGGGACTTTACAACGTCTCAACCAGCACCAATCTGCCGGGCGGCGCCTCCCCGATGCCCAGCCCGCCCAATTCTTTGATGTTTGACCTTCCAGGAGACAGAGCCTACGCGGGCAGCGAATTCGGCGCGATCGCCATCAGTCCCGCCAGCCTCGGAGGCAGCACAAATCCGTTCTCCTATCTTTCCGCTTCCGGCACGCCCATGGGCCTGGTAACCGGCAAGGTCATCGCTGTCTCGCATAATGGCACCCAAGCCATCTTTTCCGATACCGTCTCCACTCCCAACCAGGTGTATTTGGTCGGCGCCTCGTCCTCCGCCCTGCCATTGAACATTAACAGCGCAACCGCGGCGGCATTTTCTCCCGACGGATTGAAAACCTTTATCCTCGGCGATGGCGGCAACACTTTGTATATCTATTCTGCCCTGCAGTATTTAGAACCGCCCGTTGCTCTGCCAACCCCGGCTTCCTCCATCGTTTTCAACTCCACCGGCTCATTTGCCTTACTCTCCGGCGGAAGTTCTCCCGGAACTCTCGCCATCTACAACACCTGCGACAGTTCCGCGGTAGCGCCACCCCTATCGGCCGGGACCATTCCCGGTCCGCCTGTTTTCCTGAAGATGGTGCCCTCAGGCAACGTCCCCATGGGCAATTCAACCATCCCGACCCTTCAAACCCAGGGTCTCGATTTTTTCTTCGGCGTCGACAGCACCGGCATTGACATCATCGCCACTACTTCTTCCCTGGCGCCGCTCACCACACTCTGTCCGCCGCAAGTTACTCTGGCCCAAACTCCTCTGAACGCAACCTTCCTGCCCACGCATATCAATCTCGGCGTGGGCTCTTTCACTCCCATCAACTTCTTCCTCTCGCCGGATGCCACTAAGGCCTACATCATCGCCAGCGACAGCAGCGGAATCCTGGTCTATAACTTCGACACCGGCTCCCCCTCATCCATCCCCCTTGTGAACAACGCAACCCCCCTCTCCGCCGACATGACCGTGGATGGCTCCCTGATTTACGTGGCCGGCTCCGATGGCCTGCTGCATGAAGTCAACACAGCTCTATCCCTGGATCGCATGGATGTCACTTTCACAGCCCTCCCCGACTCTTCCAACAGCTTCTGCTATACCGGTTCCAACTGCGCCCTGAACATGATCGCCATTCGACCCTAGCAAGACGCGACGGGGTAGGAATGGGGAGGGTTTGTGTGCGGGAATGGGGTTGTGTGGGGACGGGCGCCTTCGCCCGTCCAGGCCTGGGCGAAGCCCGGCCGCATGCAGTCACGCGCTTTAGCGCGGCTCATTAGTTTGTGTGTTCGAAGGTGATGATTCTTGGTGGCGCGTTGTTTCAGCGCTGCGCTGCCCCTACGCTGTCTTCTCCAAATCCTTAGCCACACTATCCAGCACACCATTCACGAACTGCACCGACTCCAGACTGGAGAACTTTCTGGCAATCTCCAGCGCCTCATTGATCACCACCGCCCGTGGCGTCTCCGGATATCCCAGAAACTCTGCCACTCCCGCGCGCAACAGGTTGCGATCCACTGCCGCCATGCGCTCCATGCGCCAGTGCTCCGCATGCCGTTCAATCAGCCTGTCGATTTCCGCGCCGCGGTCAGTTGCCACCCGAAACAAATCGTCCGCGAACCCCTTCACCTCGGCGCTAGTCCCGCCATGCTCCGCCCAAAACGTGCGCTGCACATGATCCACCGTCTGCTTGCCCATGTCTGCCTGAAACAGCATCTGCAGCGCCAGTTCGCGAGATTTGCGGCGTGTACCCATAAGAAAGAAGTGTCCAGTGGTCAGTCGCTAGTGGCCAGTTTACTGTAGGGAAGGATTATTTGCGCTTCGTCTTTGCGTGGATCTTCTTGGATTTGTGATTCCGACTGGGCTTGTCATTCCGAGCAGGGCGAGGAATCTGCTTCTTGCTGGCGGCTGATGGCTGACTGCTGATAGCTTGTCCCAGCGACGCCATCTCCACCGCCGCCAGCGCCGCCTCAAATCCCTTGTTCCCCATCTTCAGCCCAGCGCGATCGATCGCCTGCTCCAGGTTCTCGCAGGTAAGCACCCCAAACGCATGCGGAACCCCAGTCTCCTGCGCCGACTGCCCAATCCCCCGCGTCACTTCATTCACGATCACATCGTAGTGAGCTGTATCGCCGCGCAGCAAGCACCCAAGACAAATGATCGCGTCGTACTTCTTAGTGAGCGCCAGTGTTCGCGCAGCAGACGGAATCTCAAAAGCTCCTGGCACCCGAGTAATCGCGTATCCTTCGAAGCGTTTCGCACCGCAACGCACTAACCCATCGATTGTTCCCATCAACAGCCGTTCTGTAATGAACGAATTGAATCGACTGACCACAATCGCGAACTGCTTTCCGGCTGCGCTGAGGTTTCCTTCGAACGAGGCCATCAGCTCATAATCGAGCACATTGTCATCTACCCGTCCCCCCATGATCATCAGCCGAGTTCCACCCGGGAATTGAGCAATAAAGTGGCGCGCAGAGTGCGAAGGTTCAGGCCCGGAACCGTCCTCTAGAACCTGCAGCCCCAGCCGTCTCACCAACTCGAAAGCAGTATCTGGGTCGGTAACCATTAGACTCAGATCAACGTCGTCCCATGGCTCTTTTCGGTAGATCACGTTAAAGCGGAGCTGCGGGGGAAGGAAAATAGCGGAGAGAGAGATGTCGTTTTCTCCGACAAACCCTTTGCGCAGTCCTAGCGACTCCAGCAACTTCACCAATGCCGTGAAGTCTTGAGATGACTTCGCAAGGGACTCGACATGCACCCATTTAATCAAGCTCTTCTCTGTGCCTCGGTGGTGAACTGTTTTCGATCCGTGAAAATCCGCGCAAATCCGTGGCAAAAGCTTTTACTTCCCCTTAAACACCGCCGCCCGCTTCTCCAAGAACGCCGAAGTCCCTTCCTTCTTATCCTCCGTAGCGCAAGCCACGCCAAACAAAACTGCCTCCAGATACAACCCCTCGCTCAAAGTCATCTCCATGCCCTTGTTCACGGCCTCCATCGCATACTGCACCGCCAGCGGAGCGTTCGCTATTATCTTCGCCGCAATCGCTTCCGCCCGCGGAATCAACTCCGCCGCCACCGTAACTTCATTCACCAGCCCGATGCGATGCGCCTCCAGCGCCGTGATCATCTCCCCCGCCAGCACCATCTGCATCGCAACACCTTTGCCCACCAGCCGCGGCAGCCGCTGCGTCCCGCCATAGCCCGGAATAATCCCCAGCTTCACCTCCGGCTGCCCCAGCTTCGCATTCTCGCTAGCCAGCCGCATCGTGCAAGCCAAAGCGATCTCGCATCCCCCGCCCAAAGCAAATCCATTGATGCAGGCAATCACCGGCTTGCCCAGATTCTCAATCAAATTAAGAACGTTCTGTCCCCGATGCGTATATTCCTTCCCCGAAACCGCGTCGTTCTTGGCCAACTCGCCAATGTCCGCCCCGGCGATAAACGCCTTCTCGCCCGCACCGGTAAGAATCACGACGCGAATGGAAGCGTCGTTCTTGATCTCATGAAACGCCGCCCGCAGCTCCTCCATGGTAGCCATGTTGAGAGCATTGAGCACTTTCGGCCGGTTCACGGTCACGTAAGCAATCGAGTTTTTCTTTTCCAGAAGTATGTTTTCAAAGCTCATAAATTCAAACCTGCTACGGAATCGATGCGGATCGAAACGGATTTCAAAATATAACTCACAACAAGCGTTGTCATCCTGAGCGAAGCGAAGGACCTATGCAACCTGCTGGCGGCGCCGGAATATTCGCCTCAGCCACTCGAGCTTCTATGTGACTCCGTGTTTCTGTGGTGAAAGATTCTAGATCCGTGCTGACCGTGGCAACAAAGTTCTTGCCCTAGCTCTTCCCCCGCGCCACCCCTGCCACATCCTCTTTGCTCAAATCGCAACTGATGCAGCGTTGCGTCCACAACCGATGCCCAAAGACTTTCCCGCACCGCGGACACTTCCACTCCGTCAGCCACCACCCACCGGCCAGGTACACCCCAATCCACCCCACCAAAATCGCGGAATCAGCCGGCTCTCCCAGCTTCAGCTTTCCGATCATGAAGCCCAGAAATATAAAACTGAGAAAGAGCACCACCACCAGATTCCGCCGCGCCACATAGCTCCGCCACGCCCGGCGATAGGTCGCCACATCCTGCGGGCTGCTTTCATCCGGCATCCGATCGGTTTTTCTTCGCTTCTCCATAGGCTCTTCAATCTTAGCTGGTTCGACCAGAAAAAATGTTCGGGAAGGGCACGGCTTAAGCCGTGGCGTCCGGAAGCACGAAACACGCGGGCTTCAGCCCCTGAGGAGCTGCAGTCAAGTCACGACACATTCGATCTACAGCTTATTCGCTTTCGGATTATTCGGATCCGAATAATCGTAAAACCCCTTGCCCGTCTTCTTTCCGTACCACCCAGCCATCACCAGCCGCTTCAGCAGCGCAGGCGAAGCAAACCGCCGCTCCTTGAACTCGTCAAACATGACCTGAGTAATGTAATAAGTAGTGTCCAACCCCACAAAATCCAGCAAAGTAAACGGACCCATGGGATACCCGCACCCCAACTTCATCGCATTATCAATATCTTCAATCGACCCCACACCTTCCTCATAAGCCCGGATTGCATCCAGCAAATAAGGCACCAGCAGCCGGTTCACGATGAAACCAGTCTTGTCCGAAGTCCGCACCGGAACCTTGCCCAGCTTTTTCCCAAACTCATAAGCCGTCGCGTAAACGTCATCGGCGGTAGCGATAGTCCGCACCACCTCCACCAGTTTCATCAGCGGCACCGGATTAAAAAAGTGCAGCCCAATAAACCGCTCCGGCCGCTTCACGGAAGTCAAAAGCTCAGTCACCGAAATCGAAGAAGTATTCGAAGCAAAGATCGCCTCCTTCTTCACCACCCCATCAATCGACGCGTACATCTTCTTCTTCTCGTCCACGTTCTCGATGATGGCCTCAATAACAATGTCGCAATCAGCCAGGTCCGCCTTGCTGGTAGTCCCGTGAAGGCGCGCCCGGATCGCATCCTTCTGCGCCGCCGTAATCCCGCCCTTCTCGACGGGACGCTCGGCAAACTTAGCCAAAGATTTCTCAATCCCGGCAAACCCCTTATCCAGAAACTTCTGCTCCACTTCCAGCACGGTCACGTCGAATCCAGCCGTAGCGCAAACCTGCGCAATACCAGACCCCATCAACCCGCAACCGAGTACGCCAACCTTTTTAATCTCCATGAATTAGTTCCTCACGAAAAACCTTGCTTTTCCGCACAACCATCCCACCCACTATCCAGAAAATAACCAATGAAAGCGCCCAGCCGCTTACGTTAACGACGAACAAGACAATTAGCCGCTTACCGGCGTTGAGCGGGAGCCAGTTCCCGTTAGGGCGATCAAATAGCAACATCGGCCAGTGCAAGAACATTGGGATGCCGTGCCACGAAATCGGCAAGACAAACGGACTGAGAGTCAAAACGACCCCGACCGCGACCGCAAACAACATGCCCCTCAGCAGGTTCTTCAAGTAGTTTTTCTCTGTGCCTCCGTGTCTGCGCGGTGAGAAGTCCGTATCTAGAAATTCAGCAGCGTCTCCACAATCATCGCAATCCCTTGCCCGCCGCCAATGCAAGCCGTAGCCAGCCCATACTTCTTCTTCCGCCGCCGCAATTCATACAGCAAAGTAATCACCAGCCGAGTCCCGGTCGCCCCCAGCGGATGCCCCAACGCAATCGCCCCGCCATTCACGTTAACTTTTTCGCGATCCAACCCCAATTCTTTTTCCACGCCCAAATACTGTGCCGCAAACGCCTCATTCACTTCAATCAAATCAATGTAGTCCAAAGAAAGCCCAGCCTTCTGCAAAGCAATCTTAGTAGCCGGCACCGGACCCCGCCCCATCACCTTCGGCTCAACTCCAGCCACGCCCCAACTCACAATCCGCCCCAGCGGCACCAGATTTCGCTTCCGCGTTTCCTCCAGCGACATCAACACCACCGCCGCCCCTCCATCCACAATGCCGCTGGCGTTCCCCGCGGTCACGGTCCCGTTCTTCCCGAACGCCGCCTTCAGCTTGGCCAAACCTTCCAAAGTAGTCTGCGGACGCCGGTGGTCATCTTCGGTAAGCGATTCCCCCGTAGTCTCACCTTTGGAGTTCCGCAGCGCCACCGGAACCAACTCTTCTTGAATGCGTCCTTCCTTATAAGCCGCATCCGCCTTCTGCTGCGACCGCAAAGCAAACTCGTCCTGCATCTCCCGCGTAATTCCATGCTCCGACCCATACAACTCCGCCGTATTCGCCATGTACGACCCGCAATAGCTGTCCAGCAGCGCCACCATCAGCGAATCTTCCAGCTTCCCACCCGGAGCCAAAGTAAATCCATCGCGCCCCCGAATCACAAACGGAGCCTGCGACATCGCCTCCATCCCACCTGCCAGCACAATCTTTGCCTCGTCGACCATAATCATCTGTGCCGCCGACACAATCGACTGCATCCCCGACCCGCACAGCCGGTTCACCGTCAGCGCCGGAGTCTCAATCGGCAGCCCCGCCCGCAGCCCCACATGCCGCGCCCCATACAAAGCATCGCCCGAAGTCTGCTGCGCGTTGCCAAACACGACGTGATCAAATTCCTTCGGATCGATTCCCGCCCGCTCCATCGCCCCCTTGGCCGCAACCGCGCCCAACTCCTGCGCCGTAAAGTCTTTCAACTTCCCGCAATAGCGCCCAAAGGGCGTACGCGCCCCGCTGACAATCGCAATATCACCCGTTTTCAACATGATTTTCCTGAAAGAATCCCTGAATCAGAACGCATCAGAGCAGATGGAAAAACGCTGATGCAAACTGCTTAGTGTAGCAGCGCAAGAACACATTTGACCACCAACAGGAGCCTCTGTAAGTCACTGTTTCCGTAATGGTAGTGTGGGGAGAGACGGGTAGTGT
>Ga0070762_10001449_pt1 | contig 10965 bp, 12 predicted proteins | sample HubBroMetageREF2_FD_66726 | JGI IMG/M metagenome (GOLD analysis project Ga0070762, IMG submission 66726) | Reference soil microbial communities from the Hubbard Brook experimental Forest, New Hampshire, USA - Hubbard Brook CCASE Soil... | ecosystem: Environmental > Terrestrial > Soil >... | reverse complement strand
GTCTTCATCGACGCCAACAAATCGCAAATGCCGGAGTACTTTGCGTGGGCCCTGAAGCTCACGCGGCGCGGCGGCCTGATTTTTGCGGACAATGTGGTGCGCAGCGGCAAAGTCGTCGACGCAAACAACGACAACGCCGACATTCAAGGCGTCCGCCGCTTCCTGGAAATGGCGTCTCGCGAGCCGCGCGTGAGCGCCACCGCCATGCAAACCGTAGGCGGCAAAAGCTACGACGGCTTTGCGTTGTTGTATGTCAACGAAGACAAATAGCTGGCACGGGAACCTGCCGCGGATGGTTCCGAAATGGAACGTTGGGGACCGCGGAGCGAGACTTGGTCGAACCAATGGAGGGAGTACCCCCCACCTTTTTGCGTAAGTGCTGGAGGGAAAGGACTTGCGGGAGAATGGCCTGTATGTAGGGGAAGCAAAGGACTTAGGGGAATTTGGGGGGTAGGCGGAGGAGTGAGTGCGCTGGGCCGGCCAATCTTGCAATTTGTTTTAGCCGCATGAACCGAAACCTGGAAGTAGTTTCCACTCTCGAGAATGCCCTGGCAACGAATCCTGGGAGAGCTGGCTTGCAGTTGGGCACTGCCTATCTTCAAATCGGTAGGGATGACAAAGCGATTAGCGCTTTTCAGCGAGCCATCGAATTGGACTCGAACTCGGACGCACTGCAATCAGACCGCTTGAACACAGTGGCCTACGAGCTTGCAGAAAAGAGTGAGGGTTTGCCTCAAGCACTAGACTTCGCGAAAAAGGCGGTGCTTGATGAGGAAGAACAATCGAACGAGATAGACGTCAAGCTGTCCGACAGTCGAGCCTTCGCAGCCAGCAATAGACTTGCCGCATACTGGGACACGCTTGCCTGGGTTCAATTCAAGCTTGGCAATCTAGACGAAGCGGAGAGTTATCTGAAGACCGCTTGGATAGTCACGCAATCATCGGAAGTCGGTGATCATCTTGGCCAGGTCTACGAGAAACTTGGAAAGAAACAACAAGCTGCGCGTGCATATCGGCTTGCTTTGGAAGCAATGGGAAGGAATGATGATCCGCAGATGCGGAACCGGCTCAAGTCATCTATCGTGGCGCTTTCGAACGAAGCGAAGGTTACTTCAGCAATAAAAGACTCAAGTGTTGAACTGAGCGAGGAACGAACGGTCAAACTCCCGGGAATCCGTAGCTGGGGCGGTGGGAATAAATCGGCAGAGTTTGTTGTTGCCTTCACAAAGGAATCAGGTGTTGAAGAGACAAAATTTGTGAGCGGTGCGCAAGAATTGCGGAATGCCTCTCCGGCCTTGACCGCATTAAAGTCCAGCCTACCATTTCCGGACGAGAGCCTCGGGCGGATCGTGCGGCGTGGAGTGCTAAGTTGCTCCGTGCTTGCAAAGGGATGCGTTTTTGTTTTCTACCGGGCCAGCTCACTGACACCAGCCGTCTTCAGTATCCCCTCAGTTCAACAATAGGTTTTGGGTTTCCAGACCCTGGTGGCGGGGGTGCAAGTACGCCCTTTGTGTGAGGCAAAACCACGAAGGGTAGGCACCCGAAGAGGCGCCCGCGTTAAGGTGTGCCACCTCCTGGACTTCATGATTTTGCAGTGCCACGGAAAATTAATAATGTATATAATCTCGAGGTCAGTATGGCGAAATTCACCGAACTCGTTCGCTTCGCTTTAACGCCAGAACTCTTTAAGCGCACTCGAGCAGAAGCCCACCAACAAAAAATTAGCGTCAGCGAACTGATCCGTCGTGCAGTTGTGCGTTATTTGGGCGAGTCGAATGAACGGCGCCGAATTCTTGGAAGACATGCGGATCTTGATCCGAAGAAACTTAATTTGCTGAACTCGCCCGTAGTGGCCTGGAGTCCCGCCGAAGAGCAATTCGCGCAACAAGTGATCCAAAAACATTTTGATGAGGATAGATAAGGCCACAAAGGGTAGGCCTCCGAAGAGGCTCCCGCGTCAAGGTGCGCGACCCGCCATCAGACGAAACTTAAGTCAATTAATGCTGAGGCTGGACGTGTCGCTGAAGAGTGACCCACCCTTTGTGTGAGACAAAACCACAAAGGGTAGGCCACCCGAAGAGGCGCCCCGAGTCAAGGTGTGCTACCCGCCTACCTTGGCGCTGCCGTCAAAGAATTACACTGTCGATTGAGCGCCGGGGGCTGGCGTTTGCAGTCCATTTCGGATAGCCCATATAAAAGACAAAGGTCGGTTGCCACGTGGAATCCCCCAGAACTTCGGCAAGCAGGCTAGCCCGCAGTGCTGGTTTTCCCAACACCTTTTCGCGATCGATCATTTCCACCGACTCATTGCAGGGGCGCCCGGCCAGGCCGCGAGCGGTTGCCAGCAAATGCGCCCGCTGCCAAATTCTCCCTGCGCGTAAACAGTGTTCCCGGTCGTAGCGGTCATGCACCGCAATAATGCCGATCAGGGGCGCAGACAGCATCAAGTTCGAATAGCCATTTGGCTCGCTTCGCGATGCGACACGTTTCAGCAGCCACATGGGCATCATCTTGGCCACTCCAGTGGCGATTGGGGGCAGCCCAAAGGCATCAATCGAAAGGCCGTCGCGGAACTTCTGGACCTCACTCCAGTTGGTCCGAATCCATCGATCGCTACCACGCTGTACTTCCGGGTCAGAATAGATTTCGGCGTTTGCCGCGGAACTGATTTCCACGATCTTTTTCCGGTCAGCCTCTGCTGTGAAGAGGAAGAGTTTGACGTCTGGCTCCTCGCTGGACAAGCGGCTCAGATTGTCGACCAGTTGCGCCGGGATCGGTTTGTGAGGGTTGTACGCACCGCGATTTGTATGGCGCCTCGGGATTGCATCGTACAAGTCGGATGCTTCGTGTTTACCTGAAACGAGATCTACACGTGCTAGGAGTTCCGGTTGAGACTCGACGGGAATCGGCCGAAGCTTGCTCGGAAGGAGCGTCGCGCTAGCCTGGTAGCCATGGGCAGCAGCAGCCAGCATCAGGTTCTCGAGAGCACAGCCCAACCCGATGTGCTCTTCCCGCAGGAAGGGATCGAGTGCCCCGACGTTTCTTTTCGTATCGATGTACAACTCAATCGAGGAATTCGTCACCTTGAAGAGCCAAGGTTGTGTGTTGTGGGGGCTCGCGGCTAAAATCGCGGCGCGAACCAATGCGAGGGCTCCTTCGCCGGAATTGTTACGCCAGTCTTTCCACGGTTCGTAGGCCGGTCCTTGTCCGACGCTGAAGACACCTTGGTCGTAGGCGCGCCAGACTCCGCCGCCGACTATGCCGACAGTCACAACTCCCGCCCCCTTCAGAAATGATCTGCGTTGCACGAGGCACCTCTCATCCGCCGGTAGTCCTGAGCAATCGCGGATGGCCACCACAACAATGACATGAGCCCTCTCGATCCCGGCGCTACGTGCAGATCTGCCAGCGATTCGGCGAACGGTTTGTGTTAATTCGGGTACGTTTTTAGCCGCAGGAAAGTTGCAATCGGCGCCAATGCGGCCCTCGATGAGCCGAGGTCTGGACGGGTAGTTTATGTCTCGTGCAAGAACAACAAAATGGAACGTTTCGCTGAAGAGTGACCCACCCTTTGCGTGAAGCAAAACCACAAAGGGTAGGCCGGCCGAGGAGGCGCCCGCGTCAAAGGTGCCATCGGGCACATCTACACGGGCACTATTGACCGAGAAGCGAAAGGGCGGCGCGGAGCGGGTCGCTGGAGACGTGAATCAGCCCCGTATACGGGGAGTACATTTCAATAATCAGGAAGATTGCGCCGGAAACCGAGAGTGAGGTAACGAATAGGCTGACGACGACAGTCGTATTACGAGGCGCGAAGAGGCCGAAGCTCGTGAAAATAATAGTGAGCCAGAAAATCAGTACGACCAGCAGGGGTACAGAAATCGAATTGACTCTTTGTTCGGCCATCAACCAACGCGTTTGTCCCAAGGCTAAGATAAGACTCAACGCTTGCGCCTGGATCGAACGACGGGCATCGTCCTGTGGCGAAAGTCCCTGGATTTTGTCGTAGAGGAGTTCGCCTTTGGTGGACTCCAATTGAGAAGCATCCTTGGAGAAGATCGTATCTAAAGTGTGTGCAACAGAGCTGCGTAGCTCAGTGCCCGCCTCCTGGCTCTCCGGCCCGCAATGGGCCAGCACACGGTCAAGTAAGACCGCCTTACTGGACAGGTCGGTCAGCTCGAGGTTCTGGGTGTCAAACGACGTCTTGGCAGCGGCGATCAGTAGGCCCAGAACGAGAGCAGCCAGGGTGGCGACCAGACCCATCCCTAATTTCACAACATCTCTCGAATCAGAATTCAATTCATTCTGCGGCAGCACTGCACGAAGAACGATCCCGAACAACGCACCGCCAAAAACAAATGCGAACGTAATTAAGCTGATGGTGAGCGAGCTCAAAGTTGACTCCAACGAAAACAAACCGCCGAAAACTGCGAAAGGCGGCGAGATGATCACAGGGGGGTTGGCGGGCCACAGTGATGATGAGACTAAAGTGCCGAGATGGCCAGCGAGGTTGGTGGGCCACGCTGTGATAATGCGAACCGCCAAGTCATCCCGAACTAATAAGTCTGTTTGACCTGAAATCACCGTAAGGCGCGAGGATAGGGTCGGGCGGCGTCGAGAAACGGAATTGTCAAAAGTACCTATTACATGAAGAGCTGGAGGCCGTGCCGGATTAGAAGCGGCCGCGTCAGGGTGTGCCACCTGCTAGCTGCGGGCAGAGTGCTACTTCTGGTGAGTTGGTGGTGGGGTATCTGCGGCTATGGAGCGCACTGTGATGGTGTTCGTTTTGGAGTCAAGGGTGCCCACGACCTTGACTTGTTGGCCTGCGAAGGGTTCTGCCTGGTCTGGTTTGTCGAGGCGATAAACTTTGTTCTTGTATTGAAGTACGAACCGGCCTCCGCGGTTTTTGACGCAGAAACGCGCGCACTCGCCATTTGTTTTTACGCTCGGCTCCATCGCAATCATTTCCTGATGCGAGCGGCTGAGCGAATGCACGTTGAGAGCGCATTGGGTATCGGCAATTTCTCCGCGAAAGGTTGCGTCGCCTTCGGGTAGCGCCAGCGGCGTCAAGCCGGCTAGTGCTACGAACGCGAGAACCGCCGGAATCGGTCGCATTATTTTATTCATTTGCATTTGCTTGATCCTCTATCTTTCATACCGCTTAAATTCCCTGTGAAACCGCGACTCAGGGCAAGACAACAAACTTCATAGTCATGCCCTCATGATCGTCGCTGCAAATTACGGTGCAGATCACTACATATTCCCCGGGCGCTTCGGGTGCAGTCACTGAGAACTCTTGCGTCCCTGGAGTAAGTTGAAAATCCCAGCCGGGAACCGGTTTGCGGTCCTTGGCTCGCAACAGCGTAAAGCCGTGGATGGAGCCTTCTCGATTTTGATGCTTGGCTTTTTTGGCAGTGATGCGCAAGGTGAGCAGTTCGCCGGCATTTGCCGTGATTTGTGGGGTCTTGATGCCCTGCATCTTGTACCGACTGTCATGATCGGCAAGCACTTCGATTACCCGAGTTGCGCCCGGGCTACTTTGCTTGCCCCAGAAATTGGGAAGCAGCAGCAGCGCTGCAACGAACAGCGCGCCGCCCGCTTTAACGAAAATGGAAGAAGGCATCATCGGGTCAGGTAGTAAAGGATGAACCGCATGTCTTCATCTGTTAGTGTGGCGCGGACTCGCATGTGGCGAACCGCGGTGGCCATGACACGCGGGGGAAATTTATGCGGGGCCATGTGACAGCGCGAGCAATTGGTGCGGAAACGTTTTTCACCTTCAATGCGCAAACTGCTCTCCATCGCAGCTTTTTCTTTTTCCCCGCTGGCTGAGGGAGGTGCGGCGGCGGTTGCGGAGGCGTCGTGAGTACCATGCGAAAGCGAGCTAGCGGGAGGTTCGGTTGTATTGGCTGAACGCACCTGTTCCTGAGCAATCGTCGCGATCGCGGGATTTATGATCAGTACCAATACACAGAAGAGAATGGCGTTGCGTCGCATCAATTTCTCCACGCATTTCCCAACGGAAACAAGAATCGGTAGGTGAGACCGACGGTCCAAAGATTCGAATTACCGCTGGCACTGAATTGGCGGCCATAGCTGCTGGTGGCCTTAAGACCATCGATGAAGTAATAATTCAAGCCGAACTCGAAGAGTTTCATGTTCTGGTCGAAGAGCGAGTTCGCGGGAATCGTTGCAAACGCCTGCTGCATGCGAGCGACGACTTGCGCATGACGCATCTGTTGGCGGAAGACGGGAACCTGGTTCAAACGGTACGCGGCCTCTGCCCAGTAACCGCTGCCCTGAATTGACCTCGCGTATTCCGCACGCATCTCTAATGGCAGCGCGAAAGGCTCCCAGATAGCATGAAAACCAAAGGAATTGGAGCGTGCATCCTGCAAGCTATGTTGAAAGGAGCCGCCAAATTCGAGGCGAGTTTTCGGGATAAAAATGCCCGCGCGGCCTCCCGCAAAGCGATTTGAGTCCACGGCCGAGGTGGTAACCAACGAGGAAAAATAGACGGCGTAATTGACCTCGAACGTGGAGTTGGCCTGAAATCCGCCGCGCACCATCGCCCCATCGCTGGCATTGCTGGGACCGATGCCGATCGGCAGGATCAGAGGGTCGGTCTGCAAATTCCGAATCCATACCGGGTAGAGACGTTCATTGTAAATATTAAAGGGCGTGAGGAATCGCCCTACGCTGACGGTCATATATTGATTGGCAATGAAGTCGAGCTGCGCGTAGTCGAGACCCTTCACTGCCGTGCCGTGGAACCCGCTCTCTCCCGGCACCTGCACCAGGTCGGCCTCGAAGTCGCCGCGTGCTTCGAACAGCCAGCGTTGACCCAGCGGGACCAACACAACCGGCGTAACAATCGGGCCGAGGTGCGGCTGACCGCCATCAAACGTGGTAATAAAGCCAGCGCCGCCGGTCAGTAGTGGAATAGGTTTGACATCGTCAACCACCGGTACTTGAGGTTCTTGGGAGTAGAGAATCGGAGGCGGGATCCCGTGCAAAGCCAAGGTCAGAAGGCATGCGATTGAAGTGGAAGCGAAGCGCCGAGAAATTATCGTCGAACGACGCGAAATGGAGCTTCCGCAAAGCGGAAAATTTGAGAGTTCAAGGCGAGAGATGGTCGTGTTGGAGCGCACACTGGGCCTTTCCCGCAGAAAGAGTGCTGCTCATCGAGATTCGGTCAAGGCCGGAGTGGAGTCAATCTGCGGCTTAAAAGCTGTGCCTGATGGACTATTTGCGGATACGCACACCGGCCTCTGGAAGGCGCGGTACGCAGGAACGGGCGCATGCGTCGCGATGGAGGAGGCATAGCAGGTCGCAAAGGAATTCAAGTTCGGGAGATGCGATTCGGAACGAGAAGGTCATCTATTCGGAGAAGTGAAGTCCGCACAGGAGCGCAAAGGCGTTCACATTGATGATTGATGTCGGGGACAACCAGTCATCACATCCAGTAAGCTGATGCGTACTTGTAATGAGGTGTCAGTTAATCCGAGGTCGTAGGCGACTAGATTCGTCGTATGGCAAAAAGAACGATAAAAGCCGCAAGGCCCATCCCGAGCAAAAAGATTGTTCCTGGCTCTGATACCGGGGTACTCACCAACACGGGTACGTTGTTGATTTCGAATTCGTCGCCGCCTTGGGTATGCCACGTCGGATTCAAGGCAGGTGTAATAACTGAAGGCAAAGTGAAAGAATACGTGTCTGCCTCGCCGTAGAACGTGAAGACGTCTGCGCAGCACAATGAGGTAGCGGAGATGTTTAATGACTCAGAAGAAGCCGGGTAGTTATAGTTTCCGGGAATAAAAGTAATCTGACCGCCAGAAGCGCTAAAGGGCTCAACCAAGGGATTTGCAATCCAATACACAAATTCGTTTGAAAGGCCGTTAAGGGCATATCCGAGAGAGATACGACCAAACCCGTCACCTCCGGGCATGGAGGCATCCTCAACGGGCGTGATCGCGACTGTGGCATTCACATTTCCAAGTGGTTGGACGGGAAAATTTATGCCGTCAGCTTTACCCACTGGGGCTAGCACAATCAAAAACAACAGCAAGACAAGCAGCTTGTTCGAGTTCACTTTTCCCCCAAACGAAACGTTCTTTCTGTTCCGAATTGGTTCAGATGAGCATGCCTGGAGCCAAAGTCATCCAACCGCTTTATATTGCTATTCCTATTACCTTAGCCGAAGCTGAGAAATTAACGAGAGAAAACTTTACACTTTTGCTGTAGTTTTTCTTTGTTTATCCTGTACAACTAATCCGCTACATTGGGCGGGGCTGTATCACTAATCGGGGGTTAGGCTCTTTCGATTCAAAATCTTTATGGGGGTCGGCTGATTCACCCTTCGCAGATCTTCGTCGGTGTCTATCTGACAAGCCCTATGGAGCGGCAGTGTGGCAGTCACGCAAGTCCCCGTGCTATCGCACTGGAGTCTTAGGTTCCCACCCAAATCTCTGAGGCGCGCCTTCATACCCCTTAAGCCGACTCCTCCCCCCATCTGGTCAAATTTTGTAAGCTGCTCTGCGGGAATACCTCTGCCGTAGTCTTTGATCAATAAAACGGCATTGTGACCAGCGGTATGAATGCGGACATGCACTTTTTTGCTGCCCGAATGCCGCAGAACATTCGTCAGACCCTCTTGCAGAACTAGAAAGAAAGCAAGCTCTGCTTCTTTGTTGATTTTGGGGAGTTCAGCGCATTCTAGAGTTGACTCAATACCACTGCGCTTTCCGAAACCCTCGACATACCAACTAGCAGCAGAGGAAAATCCCACCTCATCCAACAGCGGTGGATACAACAAATGCGAAAGACTGCGCACCTCTTGCAGTGCTTGGTCTGCAAGTATAGTGATTTCATTGAACTGGTCGGGTGCCTTAGAGATCTCGCCACCTGACCTCACGAATGAAGCCAATGCCATCTTGAGCGCACTGAGAGTCTGTCCCGTGGTGTCGTGTAAGTCCCGGCCAATGCGGCGACGCTCTTCATCCTGAAGTCGGAGTATATGCACTAAAAACTCCCTTAGAACCTGCTCTCGTTGTTTGCGCACTTCTATTTGGCCCCCTAGACTCTCTAAACGATTCCTCTTTCTCTTTGTCTCGGTAATGTCGTTGCCGCGCCTGACATTTGCGTGATTGTTAGCTGAGCGGCCACCCGCATCAACAGGGGAAATCCCTAGTAGAAGGAAGGACCGGAACGCTGTAGATTTTAGTCGGGGTTGATCGAGATCAGTGCATGCTTCAAGGCAAATAAGACTATGTCGGCGGTACTATGAAGGTTGAATAATTCCCGGATATGGCGTTTGTGGAACTCTACCGTTTTTTCGCTTAAGAATTAAGATATCTGCGATCTCTTTGTTAGATCGCCCCTCAGCAAGTAGCTGAACGATCTCCTTTTGTCGCGGGGTCATTTCCTTCGGGAATTGCTGCACCCTTGCTTTGGTTGCAGCCCAGTCTTCCGCTCGCAACTCGGGCGTTACATAGGGTTTGTTATGCAGGACATGATGGAACGCCGTGTACAGGCGCAACGTGCGGCCTTCTGCTGAGAGCAAGCGTTACAGCAGGCAAGCTCGTTCCAGTTGGCAAAGAAACAGATCGGCGCTGGGAACAAGGCGAAGATCCCAGCATGGTTGATTCTGATATCAACATCTATGAAAACCGGACGAAATTGGTGATTGCCGATCTTTGGGAGAGAAAGAAATGGAAAGCGATCGGCCTTAGACGATTGACGAGAGAAACAAACCTGAGCCTAACGCCGGTTTCAAATGCATTAAAGGGAAAAGGGGTTCGTTCTCGGACGCTCTCGATCATTCGAGAAACGGCAGCCAGACTTGTCACTCAGTCAATTGAGTGACTCATTTTTCTACCTCCTGTTGTGCAATACCCAGCGCAGCGTCGATGGTCGCAGAGCGTGTGCGCTAAGTGTACGGTTGGAGCGGGCCAGGTTGAGTAAGCTCCCGATTAGCCGGGCTTGAACCGTGTGCGGCTATTGCTTGAAGACCAACGGAGGCCCGCTGACTCGTTTTGCCTTGAGGTTGACAGTCACCTCGACGCGGTCAGCGATCTTGATGAAGGGAATGCCGCTGTTCATACCGAATTCCTTACGGTCGAATGCCATTGTTCCTTTAACATCCCCCTGGCCTGACCCTCTCTCGCCGGAAACCACGAGCGTCAGCGTTTCGGGCTTGGACACCCCGCGAATAGCAAACTTTCCGGGCATCTCAAAGGTGTTGGGGCCAGTTTGCTCAATCTTGTCTGAGTGAAACGTGATGTACGGATCATCTTTGGCGTTGAAGAAATCCTTGCTCTTTAGCTTGTCGTTCTTCATGTCGCTTCCAGTATTCACGGAGTCCGCATAAATTTTGATGTCGAGTATGCCTGATGTGACATCAGTGGACGGAAAGGTTAGTGTGGCGTCCCACTTGTTGAACTTACCGTCGATGGCCACAGAGGCTTTGACGAAGAACTTAACATCGCTTTCTTCTGGGGTGATCGCGAAGACGGGAGCCTGGGCCCGGCTTACTGAGGGCAGCATGACAGAGACTAAGAGGCAGAGAAAAGCTAATCGCATGGAATTCCTCCCTAAACGTGAACGTCGCGACGACATCACGTTCTCCTAGGTTTTCACTCGAGAACACTGATTGCTATTGTCAAAAATGACATAACGTCTGGCGTCGCAGAAGCGGAATGGGCCTCTTGGTGAAAACCTGACAACCTGACGTGCTGAATGTTGCGGTAGGGACGACATCCAAGGTGGGAGCCGTATGCGGGAAAGCCGCTCGTACGGTTCTGTGCGGGGGGCCAATAACCAGAAGGAGATGAACGCAGCGGCATAGAGAACCTGGCAGAGAAAGAGTTTGCACCGAACAGCTGAGCTCGACCGCTGAGTTTAGGCGACTGCGACCAACTCCTGGGCCCAAACTTCCCTCCGCAAGAGAGAAGCAGAGGACGCTAA
>Ga0070762_10001448_pt1 | contig 10968 bp, 10 predicted proteins | sample HubBroMetageREF2_FD_66726 | JGI IMG/M metagenome (GOLD analysis project Ga0070762, IMG submission 66726) | Reference soil microbial communities from the Hubbard Brook experimental Forest, New Hampshire, USA - Hubbard Brook CCASE Soil... | ecosystem: Environmental > Terrestrial > Soil >... | reverse complement strand
GCCCGCCGAGTTCAGGTACTTGCCGAAGCGCGCCGCAACGTCGTTGCCGTGCAGGTTCAAGCGGGCGTCCATGGTGATCTCCCTTGCCGCTGCGTGGGGTTACATCCCATTGACTCCCTGGCTCGCCAGGAAGTGACAGCCGCTGGTTCACTAGTCCCATGATCGATTTCGTGGATACCGAGCGCGGGCGCTTCGCGGTGGAGATCCACGGCCCCGCCGAGGCGCCGCCGGTCGTGCTTATCGCCGGGCTGGGGGACGACCACGCGTCCTGGGAACCGGTGCTGCCCTACCTGAGCCCGGCGCAGCGTTGCGTCACGTTCGACAACCGTGGCATCGGCCTCAGCCCGATCACGCCGGGCCCGTATCGCATCGCTGACCTGGCCGAGGACGCGCACGCGCTGCACCAGGCGCTGGGGCTGGGCCCGTGCATCACGGTCGGTTCCTCGATGGGCGGCGCCATCTGCCAGGAATGGGCGATCAGGCATCCCGGGGACGTCTCCGGAATCGTGCTGTCCAACTCATGGGGGCGCAGCGACACGTTCCTGCACGTCCTTTTCGAGCACTGGGCTTCGCTGGCCCGGCAGGGGAAGGCGGCAGAGCTGATGGACAGCCTGCTGCTGTTCTGCATGTCTCCGGCCTTCCTCGCCGCACATCCGGAGACCGTCACCGAGTTCCGCGCCACGCCCGCCCCCGAGCTCAGCGGCTTCGCGGCCGCGTCGGCCGCCTGCCACGGCCACGACGCGCTCGCGGAACTTCCCGGCGTCCGGCAGCCCACGCTCGTGCTGGCGGGCCGTCACGACATCCTGACCCGGCCCGCGCTGTCCGCCGAGGTCGCGGACGTCATGCCCGCCGCCGAACTGGAGTTCCTCGAGGCGGGCCACATGACCTTCTGGGAGGTCCCGGAGGACTGGGGCCGGGCGGTCACGCGCTGGCTGGACGCGCATCGCCCGGACCGGGCCCCGGAGGTCTAGGAGCCGTCGGGCCATCCGCCGCGGTGCAGCACCATCGGGTGCCACGGCAGCGCCGCCGTCGGCTCGGCGAGCATCCGCTGCGTCTGCGCGAGGTACGGCTTTGCCGTGCGCCAGCCTCCTTCGGGAGGGTGGAGCCCCTCGGCCAGCGCCTCGCGCTGCGACACGATCGCCTTCAGCGCCGCTCGCAGCCGCTGGTCGCCGGCGCCGGCCATACGCACCCGGTAATCCTCGAGCGCGGCCCCGCCGGCAGCGGTGAGCGTAATCAACCGCCCTGGCCTGATCTCGGCGAGCTTGCCGCGTCCGAGGAATCCGGTTGCCATCGCGATCGCCTCCTTTGAGACGCCCGACAGCCGGGGCAGGTCACGGACGGGAACGACCCCGTCATCGACCACGCGCAGGACGTCGGCCCCGAGCGGCAGGGATACCTTCGAGCCCTGCTCGTGCTCGAGCGTCAGCGCGGTCAGTGCCTGGCCCATCAGCCCGCTCAGCGGGACGTCACCATCTGCCGCGGGGTCGCCGGCCCGGACGCCGCTGGCGATGTGGCTGCGCAAGCCGTCGGACGGATGCACCTCCGGAAGCGCCCACGGCATCTGCCGGGCGGCGGGCAGCGGGCCGGGCAGCAGGGCATCCCGCAGCGAGCCGACCGGTCCGTCCCCGAAGCGGGTCCGCCATCGCTGCTCGACATCCGCCACGGCCTGCGGCCACAGCCGCCGTGCGTACGCGCCGGCGCGCGTCGGGCGCAGCACCGTGGTGCCCTTCACGCCGCGATGGGTGCCATAGCCGTCGCGGCGCCCGCCGCCGGGGTCGCCGAGCGTGATCCACCCCCAGCGCTCGAGCCCGCCGATGTTGCACGCGGCCCGTGCCCGCGCCCGGAGATCGTCAACAGTGGTGCCGTTCTCCTCAATGAGCCGCAGCCCGTTGGCCCACATCGCGATCGAGATGCGGAAGAGGCGGCCAACGCGGTCTGAGCCCGCGGCTTCGACCGCGTTGTCGACCTCGATCGCGAAGGCGACCCACGCCCAGGACAGCAGCGCCGCCAGGGGTACCTCAGCCATCCCAGCAGCATCGCGTACCAGGCCGCGCCGATTCCACCAGAGTGCCCGGCCGCTGCGCCGGGTTGACCGTTTTCGCGCACCAGAACGCAGGATGCCCGGCAAGGGCGATAATCGGGGGCGTGGGGGAACTGCCTGCGGGCACCGTCACGATGTTGTTCAGTGACATCGAGGGTTCGACGGCGCTGCTGAGCCGGCTGGGTGAGCGGTACGGCGAGGCGCTGTCCGCCCAGCGCTCGCTGATGCGCGCGGCGATCGTGACGTGGCGCGGCCATGAGATGGGCACCGAGGGCGACAGCTTCTACGTGGTGTTTGAGTCCGCGGCGGACGCGGTGCGCTGCTGCCTGGCGGCGCAGCAGGCGCTGGCCGGGCATGACTGGCCGGGCGGGGCCGCGGTGCGGGTCCGGATGGGGCTGCATTCGGGTGAGCCGACGCGGCACGAGGACGGCTACATCGGCATGGACGTGCACCGTGCGGCGCGGATCGCCGCGACCGCGCACGGCGGCCAGGTGGTGCTGTCGGAGGCCGTGCGGCTGCTGGCGGCCGCGCGGCTGCCTGCCGGGGTGTCCGTCCGGGACCTCGGGATTCACCGGCTGAAGGACATCGGCGAGCCCGAGCGCATCTACCAGCTAACCGGCCCGGGCCTGCAGGAGCGATTCCCGCCGCTGAAGAGCCTGGGCGCGCAGACGAGCCTGCCGGCGCCGATGACACCTCTTGTCGGCCGGGAGGACGACCTGGCGCGGGTGCGGGCCGCCATCGCTCGGCCGCAGGCGCGGCTGGTAACGCTCACCGGCACGGGTGGCGTGGGCAAGACAAGGCTGGGTCTAGCCGCCGCCGCGGCGCTGGGGGAAGCCTTCCCGCAGGGGGTGTTCTTCGTCGCGCTGGCGGCCGTCCGCGACGCCGAGGTGATGTGGAAAGCCCTGGCCGACAGCCTCGACGTCAGCGTGGAAGGCCAAGCCCCCGCCGCGGTGACCGGGTACTTAGCGCAGCGCAGGGCGCTGCTGGTGCTGGACAACCTCGAGCAGCTCGACGGCGCCGCCGACGTGGTGGCCGCGCTGCTGGCGGCCGCCCCCGGCCTGGTCGTGCTCGCGACGTCGCGGCGGCCGCTGCACATCCATGGCGAGTACGAGCTCGCGGTTCCGCCGCTGCCCGTTGCCGTCGGCGACGACATGGCGGCGGTGGCGTCCTGTGCCGCGGCCCGGCTGTTCGTCCAGCAGGCAGGCATGGTCAGGCCGGGCTTCGCGGTCACCACGGATAACGCCGCCGACGTGGCGGGGATCTGCCGCCGCCTGGATGGGCTGCCGCTGGCGATCGAGCTTGCTGCGGCGCGGGTCAAGCTGCTGACCCCCCGTGGGCTGGTCGCCCGGCTGGGGGACAGTCTGGGGCTGGCCGCCGCCGATGTCGGCCGTCCGCTGCGCCAGCAGGCTCTGCGGAACACGGTCGCGTGGAGCTACGACCTGCTGGCCCCGCAGGCGGCCGCCGTGTTCCGCCGGATGAGCGTTTTCGCCGGGGGATGCGATCTGCCCGCGCTGGCAGCGGTGTCCACGGCCGGCGGCGATCCGGCCGGATCCGATCTGCTGGACCTGGCTGCCGAGCTGCAGGACGTCAGCCTGATCACGGTGACCGAGGGCGCCGACGGCGAGCCGCGCCTGGGCATGCTCGAGATGATCCGCGAATACGCCCTCGAGCGCCTTGCCCAGGACGACGACGCCGACAGCGCGCGACGCCGCCACGCCGAGCACTACGCCGCGTTCGCCGAACGAGCACACGATCAGCTCGACGGCCCCGCGCAGCTGGCCGCGCTGGACCGGCTGGAGGCCGACCATGACAACCTGCGCGCGGCACTGGCGTGGTCGCTAGAGGGCGCGGACCCGGCCAGTCAGGCTGAACGCGCGGCGGTCGGGCTGCGGCTGGTCCAGGCGCTCACGTATTTCTGGTACCAGCACGGCTACGCCACCGAGGGACGGCTATGGCTGGAGCGGGCCTTGGAAGTTGTCGCCGCGGAGGGCGGGGCCCCGCTCGCCGGGGTGGCGCACGGGCTCGGGGTGCTGCTGGACGAGCAGGGCGAACCGGACGCGGCGCGCCCGCTCTTCGAGCGCAGCCTGGCGATCTGGCGCGACCTCGGCGACCGTGACCGGGAGGCCGGGGAGCTGAACAGCCTCGGCATCACCCATCACCACCTCGGCCACCTCGATACCGCGCGCGTGCTACTCGAGCAGAGCGCGGCCGTTGCCCGGGAGATAGACAACCCGAGCCGGCTCGCCGCGGCCCTCACCAACCTCGGCCAGACGGAAGCCGACGCCGGCGACCTGCAGCGCGCCGAGCAGGTTCTCCAGGAAGCGCTCACTGTCGACAGGAAGCTGGGCGACACGCTCGGGGTAGCCCTCGACCAGCAGTCGCTCGTGATCGTCCGTCTTCGGGCGGGGCAGCTGCGGCAGGCCGGCGAGATGCTGTCGGAGACGTTCGACTACGTGGTCAGCTCCGGCAACGTCGAGACCCTGGCCTCCTCCATCGAGCTGTCTGCCGCCATCGCCGCGGAGCTCGGCCACGGCACGCGCGCGGCCCGCCTGGCTGGCGCCGCCGAAGCGCTCCGGCGCAGAGCAGGGATACCGATGCCGCAACCTGAAGCGGCCACGCTCGAGCGGTATCTGGCGCCGGCCCGCGCCACCTTCGCGCGTGACGCCTGGGACGCTGAGCTCGCCGCCGGCGCGGCGCTTTCCCAGCAGGAAGCGCTCGCACTGCTGCTCTCGCCCACCCCGGTGACCGCGCCCCGGCCGGGCCCCGCGGGCCGCGACGCGGTCTAAGGTGATCACGTGGATGCCGCGCAACGCCAGCTTTCCGACCAGCTCGACCACGCGACGCAGCGCCTGCTCGGAACGGCACGGGTCATACCCGAGTCGGAGCTGCGCCAGCCGTCGCTGCTGCCCGGCTGGACCCGGGGGCACGTGCTGACGCACCTCGCCCGCAACGCCGACGCCATGCGCAACCTGCTGGCCGGCGCGCGGTCCGGGGAGGAACGCCTCATGTACGCGAGCCTGGAGGGACGGGAAGAGGACATCGAGCAGGGCGCCGGCCGCAGCTCTAAGGAGCTGGCCGACGACCTCGCGAGCTCCGCCATGGCCCTTCGCACGGTCATGCTGGGGCTGCCCGACGAGGCCTGGCAGTTTCCGGTGCGGGTCCCGGACTCCGGGCCGTTCCCGGCCGAGCAGCTGCTGCCCCGGCGGCTGGTCGAGGTCGAGCTGCACCATGGCGACCTGGACTACGGCTACGGCCCGGCCGACTGGCCGGCCGCGTTCGCCACCATGGACCTCCCCGAGCCGCTGGCCTCGCTTCGCCAGGACCGGCTGCAGCGCGCGTAGCCCGTCTGCCCTAGCCCTGTCCCAGGGCGTCGGTGATCGGGAAGCTGGCATTGAGCCTGCCGAGGAACGACTGGAACCCGGGAGGCAGGTCGCCAAGCTCGACCGCGAACGACAGCGGCGTCACCGAAATATGCCCGGCACGCAGCGCGCCGATGTCGGTGCCGAGCGAGCCGTCCGCCTCCGGGATGATCTCATCCGGCTCCCCGTACAGGTACAGCCGGTACACCTCCTGATCGTCGGCCCAGTCCGGCACCGAGGCGCGCGGCCAGTCACGGCGCCCGGCCCGGGTCAGCACGGTGGTCGTCCCGGCACGGTGCGCCGGGTAGTTGACGCTGAGCACCATCGGCTCGGCAGGACGGGCCGCGACCACCGAGCGGGCCAGATCGGCGCCGTGCCTGGCCGAGAAGCCGAAGTCGTATGCGAGCCCGCTCGCGGCGAGATCCTCCTGGTAGTTGACCGAGAAGCTGCCCGATGGCGTCTGCTGAGACAGGCACACGGACGGCGTGCCGAGGATCGCGGCCTCCAGGCCGGCCCCCACGGTCCCGGAGTAGTTCACGTCATCGGCCAGGTTGGCGCCGTGGTTGATGCCGCTGACCACGAGGTCGGCCCCGGCCGCCAGGCCACCGAGAAGCCCGACCCGCACACAGTCCGCCGGGGTACCGTCGCACCGGTACACGGGGTGCTGGCCGCCGGACACCCGGGTGACGCCCACGGGCCGGCTGAACGTGCAGCTGCGGGCGAAACCGCTGCAATTCGACTCGGGCGCGATCGTGATCACGCTGGTGCTGACGGCGGCAAGCGCGGACCGGATGGCCAGGATGCCGTCCGCGTCCACGCCATCATCGTTGGTCAGCAGAACCCGCACGGCGTCCTCCTGGAGGGTGGGTGTCGAGGCGCCGGCTTGGCGCGGAGATGGTTGCGACATGGGCGCCTAACAGGCCGACGCCCAGGTCGGAGCGGGTGCCGACCCAGGTGGGGGTCAGCCGGACTACCGTACGGCAGGTGCTCGACCGGCTGGAGCACGGGACCGGTGTACCGGCGCCGGGGCTGCAGTGGGGGCCCGACGGCGCCGGCCGGGCGGAGCCAGGGTCGGCCCGCTATCGCGTAACAGCTGGCATTGGGTAGTACGTCTCGTACACGGCTTGCGCCTCGCGCCGTGCGTCCCCGAAGGACCAGTTCCGCGGCACGAACCGGTCCGGGCTCAGGGACCGCACGTACGGCGAGGGGTCGCCGGTGAGGCTCTCGACCAGGTGCATCGCCAGGCCGGCCGAGCCGGACACGCCATGGGCATTGCACCCGGCCGCCAGCGCCAGGCCGCGCACCGAGCTCACTGGGCCGACGATGAAGCGCCCGTCCGGGCTGAACGCGGGCCAGCCCTGGAACGTCGCGGCGACGCCCGCTCGGGCCAGCGCGGGCGCGAACTCGCCCAGGCTGCCGGCGAAGCCGCCGAGCACGTCCCAGTTGGGCCGGGCCGCCAGCCGCGAGGCGACGCCGACCTCGCGGGGATCGATGCTCGTGCCGTGGTTCTCAAAGCCGCCGCACAGCACGCGGCCGCTCTCGCCGCGGGCGTAGACCTGTACCTCGGGGATGCGCAGGCAGGGCAGGTCACCGTGCCAGCCGGGCACCGGCTCGGTGACGAAGTACTCATGCAGCACCGGCACGATCGGCAGTTCGAGCCCGGCCAGCCGGGCCAGCGCCGACGACCACGGGCCCGCGGCGATGATCACCTGCTCGGTGCGGTAGCTGCCATCCTCGGTGGCGACCGAGCGCACCGCGCCGTTGGCCACCTCGATCCCGGTGACCGCGCTCTGGGTCGCGATCGTGACCCCGAGGTCCCTGGCCGCCTGCACGTAGGCGCTGACCAGGCTGTTCGGCTGCAGGTAGCCGTCGGTCGGGGACCACAGGGCCGCCTTCACCGAGTCGGTCCGCTCCAGCACGGGGTAGATCTCACGCAGCCGCGCCGGGCTCAGGAACTCGACCGGGAGGCCGGTAACGGTGGCCGTGTCCGCGATCTGCTGCAGTTCCCCCACCGACGTCTCGGACAGGGCCAGCCGGACCGCCCCGCACTCCTTGTAGTCCATGGTGTAGCCGGTGTCCCGCTCGAACGTGCGGTAGACCTCGGTCGCCGCCATCGTCAGCCGGGCGCGCTCGGCAGTGGGCCGCGCCTGGCCAACGAAACCGGCGGCCTGGCTGCTGGTGGCCTCGCACAGCCCGCGCCGTTCCAGCAGCTGGACGTCGCGCCGGCCGTCGCGGGCCAGGAAGTACGCCACGGCGGTGCCGATCGCGCCGCCGCCGACGATGGTGATCTCCGCATCACGCGGGCTGGACATGACCGGCCACCTCCAGACCCGCCGGCACCGGGTAGGGCTCGGCGAGCGCGCAGGTCTCGCCCGAGTATCCGTCCGCCCTCATCTGCTCGGCAAGCTCGGGTGTGAGACAGAAATGACGGGGTGTTTGATCGTGCCTGGTCACGCGCGTCGTGGGTGCTGTTCATAGCGATTCTCCTGTCCTGGTGGCAACACCCCGATAGGTGCGTCTGAGGGTGGCGGTGCCGGCGGCGGCAGCATGTGCCCCGTCGGTGGCGCTTGCGGTTCGACTGGGCGCGAACTCACCGAAGGTGCAGCCGCATTCGTCGCAGCGGTTGGGAGGAGCGGTGTAGACGTTCCCGCAGAAGCAGGCGACGGTGCAGTTCATCGCGGACTCCGATCGTTCTGGGACGTGGTAGCGAGGGTGGCGCTGGTCCGCTTCGGATGGCCCGCCGCCGGGCTTGCAAGGGCATGACGGAGCGGGTCGCGGCCAAGCCGGCTGAGCTTCGCCGCGACCCACCGATGACAATGCGATTCCCCGGCTGGCAGGACCGGCCCGGCGCCGGGCGTGAGACGTCAGGCCGGCTTGATCAGGCCCAGCTGCTGGAGTACCGTCACGCCGTCGTCGAGGCCGATCTCTTCGGTGATCAGGCCGTCAATGACCTTGATGACGGTGGTGCCGGTGAACCGCATCGACTTGCCGCTGCCGGCGGGCAGCTCGCCGATCGGCATGTCGTCGAAGGCGTCACCGGTCTGGGTGCCGCCACCGATCCACTGCCCGACGACGTAGTCGCCTTCGGCGATAAGGTCGGCGGTGCCGCCGAAGGCCAGGTTCGGGAACGCAGCCCTGAACTTTGTGGCGAACGCGCGGACCTCGTCACGACCGCGACACGGTGCGTGCAGCGAGTACTCAAAGCGGATGTCGGGTGCGGCGAGTTCGTCGATGACGGCCGGGTTGAAGTCTGGGCCCCAGAACTCGGTGAACCACCGTCCGACAACGGCCTTGTTCTGCTTGATCGACATTGATCGTCCTTTCCTGTCAACGGATGTGATGGCACCTCGGCTCGAAGCGCTCAGCAAGAAGACGGCCAACGCCGGTGCGACGTGAGGTCACCGGCTGGTGCCTGTTCAGGCCGGTCGAGATTGCCGGCCGGTCACCGACATTCGTGTGCCACACCCGGCACGCTCGGTGTCCCGCCGTTTGTCGGTATGACGCGAGAGGCTTGCGGCATGTCAGCAAGTCCCTTGTTCCAGGCGATCGATGCGGTCACCATCCCGGTGCCAGATCTTGGCAGGCTGGCCGTCGTGGCGGACCCGTTCGGCGACACCCTCGTGGTGCTCGATCTGTGCAAAGGCCACTACGTCACCGACGCCGCGGGAAACGTAACCGCAGTAACGCGCTCGGCGGTTGCAGGTTCAGGCTGACTGGGATCGGGCGTCGCCGGTGTGCCGGGGACCGCCTGGGGAGCCGCGTTTCGGAGCTCATGCCATGCTGGCCGCCACCGGCCGTGCGGCTGCTGAAACCCTGACCAGATTTCAACTCTGTTGCGGCCTTATCCGCTAGCCGATCTGCTCCGCTAGCTCAACGATGATCCCCTCGGCGCCGCGGACGTAGCAGAGCCGGTAGCTGTACCGTCTCGGCACGGGGCAAAGCCGGAGGTGGGCGTGCGGATCGTGGTGGTCGGGGCGGGCTTCGCCGGGCTGATGGCGGCGTGGCGGCTCACCCAGGATGGCTGTGAGGTCGTGGTGCTGGAGGCGCGCGACCGGGTGGGCGGCCGGGTGTGGTCGCAGGAACTCATCCCCGGTGATCGGCGGACCGTCATCGAGAGAGGCGCCGAGTTCGTCCTCGACGGCTACGACGTGCTGCGCGAGGTACTGGCCGAGCTTGGCCTGGAACTCGCGGGCACGACCATGTCCTACTACCAGCGGGAGCCACGTGGCGGCGGGCTGGTCGCCGCGTCGGAGGTGGACGAGTGTGCCGCCTGGGTCGCTGCGGCGGCCGCCGCTGCCCGGGGTACCTCGCTGGCCGAGGTGGCCGCCGGCTGGGCAGGCCAGCCCGCCGCCCTGGCTGCGTACCTGTCACGGATGGAGACAACGTCGGGGATGAGTGCCGACCGGCTCACCGCCGCGGTGGCCCAGGACGCGACTGCGGGGTTCGGCTCGCGGCCGAGCTGGCGGGTGGCTGGCGGCAACCAGCAGCTGGCCACGGGCCTGTCCCGGCGGCTGGGCTCAGCGGTGCGGCTGGACAGCCCGGTCCGCGCCGTGGCACAGGACCATCACGGGGTCCACCTCAGCACTCCGGGCGGAACCGTGCGCGGCGACGCCGCAGTCATCGCGGTCCCGATGGCGGTGCTGCGCCGGCTGCGCATAGAGCCGGATGTCCCCGGCCGTCAGCGGGCGGCCTGGGAGCGCAGCGGGCTGGCCCACAACGCCAAGCTGCATATGCCGCTGAACCGGGTGCCCGCGGCGTCTGCGGTGCAGAGCGTGCCCGGCCGGTTCTGGACCTGGACGGCCAGCGACATGACCGCTCAGGTCCAGCCGGTACTGCACGCCTTCGCCGGTACCGAGCAGGGCCTGTCGGCCCTGGCGGTCGCCGACGGACCGGCCACCTGGGCGGCGCGGGCGGCAGCGCTGCGCCCGGAACTGGACACCGATCCGGCCGGGGCGGTCCTGACCACCTGGAACGACGACCCTTGGGCGGGTGAGTCCTACACGGCGGACACGCTCACCGCAGCGCCCGGCGACCCCGACATCCTCGCCGCCCCGGCCGGCCGCATCCACTTCGCCGGGGAGCACACCGCGGGCCACTGGGCCGGCCTGATGGAAGGTGCCCTGCGATCCGGGCAACGCGCTGCCGGCGAGGTACTGGCCAGCCAGCACACCGCGTTGCCATGATGACCTGAACGTCACGGAGGTGTGCCATGCCTGCTGCCGGAGCTTCATCTCGTCCTGGGGTCCCGGCCGCCGCCAGCCAGGATGGCTGGGAGAGCCCGCCCACTGCTGAACTGCATGTTCACGTGGAAGGCACGCTGGAACCGGCCGCAGTCATCGCCATGGCGTCGCGCAACGGAGTGTCGATCCCGGTGACCGATCCCCGGGAGCTGCTTGCCCGGTACTCCTTCTCCGATCTGCAGTCCTTCCTCGACTTGCACTATGCCAACCTGTCGGTGCTGCGGACCGGGCAGGACTTCTTCGACCTCGCGACCAGTTATCTCGACCAGGCCCGCCGGTGCAACGTGCGGCGGGCTGAGATCTTCTTCGACCCGCAGACCCACGTCTC
>Ga0070762_10001445_pt1 | contig 10981 bp, 6 predicted proteins | sample HubBroMetageREF2_FD_66726 | JGI IMG/M metagenome (GOLD analysis project Ga0070762, IMG submission 66726) | Reference soil microbial communities from the Hubbard Brook experimental Forest, New Hampshire, USA - Hubbard Brook CCASE Soil... | ecosystem: Environmental > Terrestrial > Soil > Temperate... | reverse complement strand
GTGGACGCTTACGGCACTTCAACCGCGACCGGGGTTCTTGCGGGCAGCGCCTCCGGCTGGGCTGCGTGGTTCAACGGCAACGTTGATGTCGACGGCAATCTCTCCAAAGCCGGCGGTTCGTTCAAGATCGATCACCCGCTCGATCCCGCCAACAAGTATCTCTACCACTCCTTCGTCGAATCCCCGGACATGATGAACATCTACAACGGCAACGTGATCACCGATGCGCAGGGCGATGCCGTAGTTCCTTTGCCGGATTGGTTTGAAACCTTGAACCGCGATTTCCGCTATCAGCTCACCGTAATCGGCCAGTTCGCACAAGCCGTCGTGGCCGGTGAGATAGCCGACGGCCGATTCAGTATCAAGACGGACAAACCCAATGTGAAGGTTTCCTGGCAGGTGACCGGCATCCGGCAGGATGCCTGGGCCAATGCCCATCGCATCCCCGTAGAACAGCAGAAGCCGAAGCTCGAACGCGGTTTCTATCTCCATCCTGACCTTTACGGCGCGCCAGAAGAAAAGGGTGTTCTGTGGGCGCGTGATCCAAAAGCTATGAAGCAGTGGAAGGAAGCCAGGACCAAGGCCGCAGCCAGTAATCACAACCCGGCTTCCCCTAGACCCTAGAACGGGCAGCGCTCTTGCAGCTTCGACGAGTGGACGGTCGATGCTCTTGCCAACGCTGGCCGGTCGCAGCGGACGCGGATCATCACCTCTGTAGCACAAGGGGAGCGGGCTTTCGCGAGATCGCTCCCCGGTCAATCGCAGTAACAAGCAAGAAAATGCAGCAAAAAATAAAGAATAAATAAAAGGAGAATCCGATGTTACGAAATATGGTTCGTATGACACTTTACCTCTCGCTGATTTGTTGCGTCCTCCAGGTTTCCGCGCAGCAACCAGCAGCCAGCGCGATCGTGCCGCCAGTAGTGAAGTTTGGTGGCGTTCTAAACGATGCCAACGGAAAGCCCGTGACGGGCACAGTTGGCATCACTTTTTCTCTCTACAAGGAGTCTCAGGGAGGCGCTGCTCTCTGGGTGGAAACTCAGAACGTAACGCCTGATAAGACTGGCCACTACACGGTAATGCTGGGATCCACCACAAGCCAAGGACTAAGCGCGGATCTGTTTGCCTCAGGCGAAGCCCGCTGGTTGGGCGTGCAAGCACAAGGCGAAGCGGAACAGGCACGCACTGTGCTGATGAGCGTTCCCTATGCGCTCAAAGCGGCAGACGCGGAGACTATCGGCGGTTTGCCACCGTCGGCCTTCGTCAAGGCCTCGGGGCCTGGAGCTGCGGCAGGTGCCAATGCAAGTCAAGTTCCTGCGGCCGGAATCACGGGCAGCGGCACGGCTAACCATATAACCAAATGGCTAAGCCCGACCAAGCTGGGAAACTCGAATATCTTCGATGGACCGGCTGGCAAGGTAGGCATCGGCACCACGGCCCCCGGCGCCACTCTCGATGTCAATGGCACGGCCGTGATTCGAAGCAACGCGACGGTCGACGGCAGTCTCGGCGCTGGACCGATCACGGCTACCTCCTCTAGTTCTGGCGGTACCGGAATATTTGCCAACGCCGGTTCCAGTGGCGGCAGTAACGGAGTAATAGCCGAGGGCGCGACCGGCGTAGCGGCCTACACGACAGTTGCCGGCAGCATCGCAGTGTACGGCAATGGGGGCAACAGCACTGGCAGCAATGGCGTGGTCGGCTATGGTGCCACTGGCGTGGCGGGCAACAGTACCATTACTGGCAGCTACGGAACATACGGTAGCGGTTCCACCGGGGTGTGGGGCAACAGCACTGGCACTGGCGCGAACGTGGGAGTGCTGGGATTGGGCGCTACTGGCGTCTCCGGAAGTGGCGACACTTGGGGAGTTCTAGGCGAATCAAGCAGCCCTAACGGCAGCGGCGGGGGTTTTGGAAACTCTTCCACCGGCGATGCATTGTTTACCTACAATCAGAGCGGAGGCTACGCGGCGTTTTTTGATGGTGATGTCGACGTCGACGGCAACCTCTCTAAAGCTGGCGGTTCGTTCAAAATCGATGACCCGCTCGATCCGGCGAATAAATACCTCTATCACTCCTTCGTCGAATCGCCCGACATGATGAACATCTACAACGGGAATGCGACCACGGATGAGCAAGGCAGCACGGTGGTCCGTTTGCCGGAATGGTTCGAGACCTTGAACCGCGATTTCCGCTATCAGCTCACGGTCATCGGCCAATTCGCGCAGGCGATCGTGGCCAGCAAGGTGGCGAACCATCAATTCGCCATCAAGACAGATAAACCAAACGTGGAAGTCTCGTGGCAAGTGACCGGCATCCGGCAGGACGCATGGGCCAACGCTCACCGCATTCCCGTTGAGGTGGAGAAGGCGCAGGCCGATCGTGGACTTTACTTACACCCCGAACTTTTCGGCGCTCCGGCCGAGAAGAATATCGGGCTGGCACACCATCCGATGATGCAAAAGCTGCTGAGGGAGAAAGTGAGCAAGTAACCAGCTCAAGCAGTACCTGACCACGGACGCCCTCGCGCGTGCTGAACAAACTCACGAATGTGAAGCACACGCGGGGGCATATCCAAAAAGAATGGGCTTACGGCCTGCCAATTTCTTGCGGATCAACCAGGAATTCGACTCCATACAGGTAAACTAACCGGTTGCGAACGATTCCACCGACCCGGATCGGCGCGCTACAGTGAGAGTCGGTGAACTCAACATCGATCTGAGCTCCAATCGGTAAATTCGCAAGCGCAAACAGGCAAATGCCGCCTGCGCTTATCGTCGTTCCGCGAGCCGGTATCACGCCGGTGCCTATCAGGTCATCGGCAGCTACGCGGATTGGCATGTCGACCAGGCGTCGCACCCATCGGCGCTTGTCTCCCGCGGGGTGCCAGTTCGATACCATACTTGCAATTTAGCAGCACCGTGAACCGACTTACGCCTTACGAAGGAACAGGTCCGGTGGCGAAGGCGCCATGGTTCTCAGGGGAGGAAAACCTATCCAGCGAGCGCTACGGCTCTCGCCCGCCGCGGGTGAGGTCAGGAGTTCGGTTCCGTTAGCCGGGTGAAGCCATCGGGACTCCATTCTTCGCTGCCCACTCCGTTGTGTACGAAGAACAGTCCATCAGGATCATACTTGGCTTTCACCGCGCGCAATTTCGCGTAGTTCGATCCCCAATAGGACTGCTGCCAGGAAGGCTCGAAGAAGTTGCTCTCTGATACATAGGAACCGCCATTTGGAGCCAGCTTCCGCAGTTCGTCCATTGACTTGGCGACGGCAGCCGCCTCTTTTCCAGCTTCCACAAGATCGGGCTCATGTCCGCGGAGCCCGGGGTACGCGTGCCCCCCACCCGAAGCAATAATGGCGAGGGCAAAGGCGTCGAGCACCGCAGGATTCATTGCCGTATCACGGGCCGCAGCTATGGCATCGGCTGGAGCGCCAGCTAGGCCTTTGTTGAAGTGCAATTCGACTTCCCAGTGACGGGAGCCGGCAAATAGTGCCTCGACCAGACGATCTTGCGAGCCGTCCTGAAGCAGCGAAGCGGGCAACCATAATGATTCATAACCGTAAAGAAACTGGCCTACCTGACCGGCGTCGCCCGTCCACCATACATCACCGGGGCGCGCATCGGGACGCGTATCCGAGACGAAGACCGGATGGTGATGCTGTTGCCTCCACTGGGCATCCCACCAGCCGCGTGCCGGTAGGCTGCCGACAATTGGAGGGGCTTTTAATGTATAAGCCTTCGGCAAACCCACCACCCAGTCCAGGAGTGGCTGCCAGACCTTCCTGGTCTGTTCCGCATCCAGTCCGTAAGAAACCATTGAGATCGTAAGAGAATTGTCCGAATTCATGTGAGCCTGTTCGCCCCACTGATCGTTGAACAGGCTGGTGCGATACAGGCCGAAGAACTTGTGGAGAAGGCGACGAAAGTCGTCATCGGATGCGGCCTTGATGGTGAAGAGGGCGCCGCCGAAGAACTCGGGAAGCTCGCGTACGCGCACAGTTACTTTACTGACCACCCCGAAACTGCCGCCTCCTCCGCCTTTCAGCGCCCAGAAAAGGTCTGGATTTGTGCGGGGGTTCGCAATACGAATCTTGCCATCGGCAGTTACAACTTCAGCCTCCAGCAAACCCGCTGCCGCGAGGCCATAATGCTTCGAAAAACTTCCGAACCCGCCGCTCTGAATAAGGCCCGCGACTCCGACCGTCGTGCAGCCCCCGCCCTGAACGTAACCGCCGGCTTTGGTCGTTACCGCGTCGTATGCGTGAAGCCAGATCGCGCCCGCGCCCATCGTCACCGCGCTCTGCGGCGCTTGTTTGCCCTCGCAACCCTGCGAGATGAATGCGTCGTGCATCGTGATGTCGTTCATGTGCCGGGTCCAAATCAGGAGGGAATCGGGTGCGTTCGAAGTGCCCTGGTAACTATGTCCACCACCCTTGACCACCAGGCGCAAACGGTTTTCGCGAGCAAAGTTTACCGCTGCGGCGATGTCGTCCGCATTTCTCGCCGCTACGGCGTAGACGCTCGGCTTGGTGGTCCACGCATTCGCCCAACCTAAAGTCTGCGTCAGGCCAGGCTGATCGCCAATGGAGTAAGGATTATCTAAATTCTTCAGGACATCCTGACAAGAGGTACTCTCGGACGCCTCTTGGCACGTGCTCAGGGGAAAATGCACTGGGATGAGGTTGCCGCCGACCCGTTGTTTCAGTTGCTCCCAGCTCGCGACGCTCGGCCAGGACGGATCGCCGGGACGAACTCGGCGAAATAGGGATTTCGCTGGCGCAAGGGTTTGCTCGGTGCTGGACAAGTAGGGCCAAAGACCATGCAGCAGCGGCGCGGCGGCTAATTGCTTGAGTAATGTTCGTCGGTCCATGAAGCAGCACGTCCAAGATGAAGAAGTTTATGAAGCAGTGGCCTAACCAGTCGGGCAATCATAACCGCTGCGTCACAATACTGAAAGGGAGCCTGCCGCCTCAAGGAGAACGCCATCGCTGAATTGGCAAACCCTAACCGCTCAAAACCGGTCGCAAGGGCTTTTCGCTCTCGGAATAGAGGGCCCAGGCGCTTGCCAGGTCCTGGACGATATGGCCAAGTGACTTATACACGGTGATCTCCTCTGCTGAGCGGCGGCCCTCGATCTCGCCCGCTAACACCTGACCAATCTCAGCAACGATGTGCTCATCACCGATTAAGCCTGCCGCCTTGGCGCGAAGAAACTCCGCACCTTGATTCAAAACGCCCTCGCGGCTGTCTGCAATAAAGCGCGAGCGCACGACGAGGTCGCTGTCGACTTCCGCAGGCCCCGCATAGCTCGATCCGACCAAGTTCAGGTGCGTCCCTGGACGCACCCATTCGCCCTTCAAGATCGGCTCTGCTGCTGAACTGACTGTACAAACTATGTCGGCCTGAGCGACGGCCTCTTTTACGTCTCCCGCAATAGTGACCGGCAAGGCGAGTTCCGCCTGCATGCGCTCCGCGAAAACCCGCACGCGTTCGGGTGACCGACCCCATACAACGATAGATTCAACGTCGCGAACTTTGCCGAGCGCCCGCGCGTGCGTCGCGGCCTGTTCGCCATAACCGAGGAGTACAAGTCGACGCGAGTCTATGCGCGCCAATGCGTCGGTCGCGACTGCGCTGGCTGCCGCCGTTCGGATGGCCGTGATCTCTCCCGCATGAAGGACGCAAACTGGGGCACCAGTTTCGGGATCGAATAGGATGACCAGACCTTGATGCGACTGAACCCCGCGAGCGAAGTTTTCCGGAAATACACTGATCAACTTCGCACCAAACGGCGCGTGCGCACCCATCGCGCCAGGCATGACGCCGAATAATCGGCCATCGGACAGCGGGAGAATCGAACGCAAAAGCTGCTTGGTTTCGCCTCGAGAGAACGCAATCATGGCGTGGCGCACAATGGGGATGCATATGTCATAGGTCAGCCGTTCGGCAACCTCTTCGCGGTCGATAAATCGCATCAGATGCTTCCTCGTTTGACCCAATGCGCGGCTGAAACGAACTGGGACTCGCGTAGCCGGCGCGTTTCGCAAAGCGAATGTTAATCCGCATGACCTAGAAGAATCCTGGATCTGCTGATCGAGAATATATACCCATTCGCTACCTTGTCTTGATGGGGCGGAACTTAATTGCAAGATTGACGAGAAGCCGGGGAACGCGACAAGCGAAAAATAGGGCGTCCGCCCCCGTCCCATCAGGTTACTCAGCCACCGGCGGACAACCCGGAACCTCGCCGGGCTCATCAGTAACCAGCATTTACCTGAGTCCGGTTACTCTTGGGAGGTTACGAACGGGCTATACACAAAAAGTAAAGCCCTGCAATAAACTAAGGTGCATGACCTTCTGGGCTCTTCCCCTGGCCGCTCACAGGCTAGCAAGTGTCAGATCCCGTGAATGAACTGCCCGACCTTTTGAGACCAAAATACGAAAATATCCAACAAGGAGTCCCGTCACATGAAAAGGATAATGATTTGTCTGAGTGTTGTTAGCTTGGTTGTTTTATCGCAGAGTTTCGGCTCTCAAACCAGGCTGGTTTCAAGAGACCAGGTCGATGCAGCGCATCAGACGCCCAAACGGTCGAAGAGCACGACGGGTAATTTGAGGATGACAGCAAAGCTGTCTGGCCGGACGCCCGGTACAAATCCGCCGCCCACACAGATTGGATTTCTAGGCGCGCCCCAGATCGCGACCGGCGGCAGCGACTATTCAACCTATCCAGGTGTAGTGGGAAATTTCACTGGTGCCGGTAAACTGCCGGGCGCCGCCATGTTGGTTGACACCGGCACTACGACTCCGGCGATTAACATCTGCGTTACCTTCAGCAATGGGAATGGAGGTTTCACGACCGCTCTTACTCCCCTTGGGACGACGGTCACGACCGAGTCGGACATGATATCTGCGGGCGACGTCAACGGCGACGGGTACGACGACATCATTGTCCTTACTGGGATGGCCACGACCACGCCCCTGACTCCGGCCACGATGTCTGTCTGGCTGAACAAGGCCGATGGCAGTGGAACCTTTGTTCTCAAAGGCAGCCCGATTCAGATCACAACCAACAGCGCGATTGGGGCGATCCTCACTAAGGCGAAGCCCGACACGAATCTGGACCTGATTGTTGCGGACAATGCGAATCCCGGCAACATCTGGACTATGAAAGGCAACGGCGACGGCACCTTCCAAACTCCGACTTCCGTCGCGTTCACCGGGCAGCTTTCGCCGTACTCGACGGTAGCGTTTGCGGATTTCAATGGCGACGGCTTTCTTGATTTCGCTGGCTCCAGCGGTTCCACTGGCAACCTTTATCAGGTCGAGGTGTACCTTAACAACGGGTCGAATACCGGGTACCAGACTCCAATCGGACTCAACACTCCCAATGGTCATTTCGAATCATGTTTCAACCTGGCCGGTGACTTGAGTGGTCAACCTAATAACCAGGCCGACATCGTCGTCGCCAATTGCGATAACGGCATCGCGGGTCGTCAGAGCAATTTACTGGTCTACGTCAACAACGGAAATGGAACCGGAACATTCGCGAACAGCAATACCGGAACTGCTTACTCTTCGGGCGCGTGGCCGGCGGGCTTGAGCATCGCGGATATGAACGGCGATGGCAAGAATGATCTTCTTGTCAGCGATCAGCAAGCCGGCGGCGTGGCGGTTCTCTTAGGCAACGGCGATGGCACGCTTCAAGGCACTCCGGTGTTGTTGAGTTATGCGTCTGGCGGAGGGCCGCGCAGCACGTTACCGCCGCTCGTGACTGACTATAACCCTGCCTTGGTCGCGGACTTTAACGGAGACGGCCTTCTCGACGCGATGTTGCCGGACTTTCGATCCAACTTCACTTACCTCCAGGGCTACGGCGATGGGACCTTTCGCTCAGCCGTGAATTACTACGTCACGCTGCCGACTGTGAGCAACCGTTTTCCCACATCGGTTGGGATCGCCTCCGGAGACTTCAACGGCGATGGCATTCCTGATTTTGTGATCGGCAATTCCAACAGTTCCGGTGTCGCCGGCGGCATTACCGTGTTCCTCTCCAATGCCGATGGCAGCATGAATCCGGGCGTGAACTACTTGGGTACGGCGGCCACGGCTCAGTTGAGCTACGTGGCAGTAGCTGATTTTAATGGCGACGGCAAATTGGATATCGCCGCCACTGATGCAGTGAATGGCGGTGTCCAAATCTTCACGGGCAACGGCGACGGAACCTTTAGCGCGGGCGCAACATTCGCAACCGAGCCGAGCGGCGTTTACGCCACCTTGGGAATCGTGACCGCGGACTTTAATGGTGATGGCCACCCCGACCTTGCCTTGGTCAACCAAACCAGCAGTGGCACGGCCGGAGACGTTGGCATTCTGCTCAACGATGCGCAGGGACATGGTGGATTTACCTTGGCTGCTGCCAATCCTACACTCTCAGCGCCGGCACAGGATCTTACCGCCGCTGACTTGAACGGCGATAAGAAGCTGGATATCGTCGTGCCGCTTTTTGGAACTACGGCCAGCCCAGGGATCGCGGTAGCGGTGCTTCTGGGAAATGGAAATGGGACCTTCACCGCCCAGCCGGACTTTCAGCTCGTAAACGGCGCCAATACTTTCTACCAGCCAGTCGATGCAGCAATTGGCGACCTGAACGGCGACGGAAAGCCGGACTTGATCGTGGGTACTGACGATCAAGTGCACACCAGCTTCAACCAGGGAATTGTGGTGGCCTTGGGAAATGGTAACGGCACATTCCAGACTCCGAACTTGTTCCTGAGTTCACCTCAGAGCGGACCGGATCCGATGGGAGTGCAGTTGGTTGATCTGAACCGTGACGGCCATCTGGACGTGATCACTGCTAACTACAAGAACGGCACAGTGGCCGTGCTCTACGGCAAAGGCGATGGGACACTCTACGACCCGGTCGAATATGTCTCGAGTCTGGAGCCATTCGGGATTGCCTTAGCGGATGTTAATGGCGACGGCGCAATCGATGTGATTGTCTCTGGTGATGGCGATGGGTTCTCGGGCGTGAACGTACTCCTGAACAGTAGCGGCGACTCCACCGCTGCCAACTCCTCCACCAATCCTTCCGTGGCGGGCGAGCCGGTCACCTTCACAGCCACGGTGGTCGGTTCCAAGATCCGAGGTGTGACGACGGTACCGACGGGAACAGTAACTTTCTTTGACGGCACGACTGCTCTCGGACAGCCCGCACCACTGACCTCTGGTATCGCTGAGCTAAGTGTGAGCACCCTCGCTTTCGGTTCGCACAATATCACCGCCCAGTACAGCGGCGATGTGAATTACCTGGCCAGCACGTCGGTGGCGTTTGCCCAGGTAGTAAAACAGTCAGCCGCCTCCACGATCGTTAAATCCTCAATCAATCCCGCCGGCATCGGCGCATCGGTGATTTTCACCGCGACCGTCGCTTCGACTGTGACTGGTGACGCTCTAGTTCCCACGGGGACCGTAACTTTCTTCGACGGCTCAACCAGGCTAGGGTCGACAACCCTGAATTCCAGCGGACAAGCCAGCTTCACCACCAGCAGTCTGACACTTGGAACGCATGGCATCACAGCTCAGTACGGGGGTGATACAAACTTCACTGGAAGCACGTCAGCCCTGTTGAGTCAGGTGATCACTGCACAGGCGGACTATTCGCTAAGTGCAAATCCGAACAGCCAAACCGTCAACCCTGGCAGTTCTGCCGGCTTCGCCGTCACTCTTACTCCGAGCAATGGCTACGACGGCACCGTGACCTTTGCTTGTCCCGCTTCCGCGCAGCTGCCGGCGGGAGTCACCTGCACTTTGCCATCACCGGTTGTACCAGCGGGCAAAGCTGTCACTCTGACCATAAATACCACCGGTCCAAGCGCTCTAATGCGGAAGCCGGCGCGGCCGAACTCAAATCCGACTGGAATGAATCTTTGGGCGAGTCTCGGCGGCATCGGAGTATTCGGTCTGATACTGACAGGCGATTGGAAGAAGCGTAAGCGTCACCTGGCGATTGTGCTGGGCATTCTGGCCATGGTTATGATTCTTGCGCTGGTTGGTTGCGGTGGCGGTTCCAGTACGCCGAACAGCACGGGAGGCGGCGGGACGCCTGCTGGTACTTATACGGTGAACGTAACGGCGACCGGCACGGCTGGGACAAACAATGGCAATACCCAAGCTCATCCGCTCACTTTAACCCTGGTCGTCAAGTAGGCGGCTGGCGGATGGTCTGCACTCAGGTTGGGCGTCGTCGAAAGGCGGCGCCCACTTATTTATCACCCCACCTCGCGCACGGCTTTGTTTGTCCGGCCTCAGCCTTCCTTCTAAATCACTCGGTTGAAAGGAACGCCCTCTAGCGCCCCCCCTCCTTGCAGTCTCTGATTGGCAACAGCGTGGTTAGCGTTTTGCTATTGAGCGCCCTACAGGGCGGGTCATCACGGCACTGTGCATGCATTTTCGCGATGTGAGAACGCAAGAAGTGTGTTGACAAAACAGGGGATGGCGTTCAAGAATGGCTGCCGTTCCTCCCCTGAAGCACTAAGTCTACCTTGCCGATAGTTTGAGCTATTGGCGAGGAATGCGTGCCGCTAAGCGGACCACCGCGCGTCTCGATCGATCCCGCAAAGACGTTCGGCATCGCAAGTTATTTGTTGCAATGCCGAGGAGCACAAATGCCCTTGCTTCGGCAAAGTTGCCGAAATTATCTAGGAGGAACTACAAGTGAGCCCAGCCAATTTTTTTCGCACGATGTGGTCGAACGATGAAGGCCAGGACATAGCCGAGTACGCCGTGATGCTTGCAGTAATACTGGTGATTGTCGTGGGTACCATCCGGCTTATCGGAGGGAACGCGAACAACGTATTCTCGAGCGTCGCCAGTTCGATTGGCCAATAAGACGAGGGTCTGGCGGTGGCGAACCTCACGATCGGAATAAGCCCAATCATGCCCACTTCACGAAAGATCGCCGCAAGATCATCAATC
>Ga0070762_10001444_pt1 | contig 10994 bp, 8 predicted proteins | sample HubBroMetageREF2_FD_66726 | JGI IMG/M metagenome (GOLD analysis project Ga0070762, IMG submission 66726) | Reference soil microbial communities from the Hubbard Brook experimental Forest, New Hampshire, USA - Hubbard Brook CCASE Soil... | ecosystem: Environmental > Terrestrial > Soil > Temperate... | reverse complement strand
TGTTGCGAACATCGTCAATGCAGTCGGAGGAACGGGGCCTCCAACAAACAGCTGCGGATTCTGGAGCAACACAGTCATCCTGATAGTGTGGGACGACTGGGGCGGCTGGTACGACCACGTGAATCCCAAGAATACCATCGGCAACGGAAGCCTTGGATATGCGAACGGCACGGGCCAGCAGTACGTGTACGGCTTCCGCGTGCCGCTGCTAGTCGTCTCCACCTTCGCCAAGCAACACTACATATCGGGGCGGAAGACGAGTCCCTTCTATTATGATTTCGGCAGCATCCTCAGATTCATCGAAGGTGCTTTTCTGCCATCCAACACCTTTATCAACCCGACATACCCCTACGCGGATCAATTCGCTGGACCTGGACTGGCCTCGGGCGACCTTTCGGACTTTTTCGACTGTTCCGGCCCGCAATGCCATCCGTTTCAGTCGATCACTTTGGCGAACAACAGCCTGCTCTGCAACCAGGCCACATGCGGGTCAACACAGAACCAATGTAACGCGTCCTGCTTTATCAATTACATCGGCAAGCACGAAGACCCTGACACCTATTAGATATGTGAACGCCGCTATGGCGTGATCTCGTAGATCACGTTGTACGCCGTACCGTAAAGGTTGCCCTTCCTGTCGAGGATCACGCCGCCGCCAGGATAGAAGCCGTCCTGGCCTGTGAATTTATGTAGCACCGTGTACTTCCATTTCCCGGTGTCAGTTGGTGTCAGCTGATAAACCACGCCACAACCGCCAGAGCATGCGCTGTCGCCCGCCCCCGGCCGTTCCATAGACGCTGCCCGCCCTGTCGAAGATCACTCCACTGGTCGGATTGCTGCCGTTCGCAGGATTTGGGAAGTCATAGAGCACGGCCTCGTTCCAGCGCCCGTTAGTTCCTTTAGCAAGCCTGAACACGACGCCGCATGTAGTTTCGCCACAGGTGCTGCCTCCGCCTTGGTTCGTTGGACCGTAGAGGTTTCCTGAGCTGCCAAACCGCACTTCGGAATATGGGCTCAGCCCGTCGCTTCCGTCGAAACTAAATAGCACGCTCTCCGTCCAACCGGCGTCGGAACCGCGCTGCAGCCTGAAGACCGCGCCACAGCCGAAGTAGCAAAAGGAGGAAGTCTTGCCTCCGCGATAAGTTGTGCCATACGGGTTATGAGCTTCATCGAAGACGAGGGGGCCAGAGGGGCCAAAACCGGACTTAGTACCCTGAAAGTCGTAAAGTACCCGTTCGTTCCAGTCGCTCCCACCTGCGGTCGGTACTAACTCAAACACAATCCCTTCATCATGGGTGCCGCCTCCAGCCACCCCGAACAGGCGGCCTGCACCGTCCATGGTCAGGGGCCCGGGCCCTCCTCCGTCGGGACAGTGATACTGCAAGCAAAAGTCGTAGAGCACAGTAAAGTCCCACCCGCCCGACCCTAGCACCATCTCGTACGCAACGCCTCCGCCCTGCGAACTCGGTCCTCCCAGCGCGGTGCCATAGAAATTGCCGGTCGCGTCGAAGATCAAGCCGCCGTTCGGACTCCCTCCATCTTGGCCGTCGAAACTGTGTAGCGTGTGCAAAGTCCAGCCATGAGCACCGGGCGTCAACTCGAAGATGGTGCCCTGATTGTCGTCACCGCCCCCCGTAACCCCATACAGATTGCCCTCGGCGTCGAAGGTCAGCCCGCCAAACAATCCACCTGGCACCGTCTGCAGGATCTTGAATTTGGGCTGCGTCCAAGCTGTAGATACCAAGATGATCGCCAGCACTAGGATCGCCGACTGCCCTAGAAGACAGCGGAACCGAGTTGGCCGCATGGCGGGCTACTCCTTCGCGAAGCAAGACCGCGCGCCGGTCCCAACCGTCCGCGGGCAGAAACTAACAGTATGATTCTAAGCAAATCCGACGGATTCTTGCACGCGGGAAATTTCTCAATCAGGACGGAGGATACACTTAAACTACGGCTCAGCGGTCCGCTCCCGTGGGTTTCTACTACTGCAAGCCGCTCGCTCAGCATATCCTAAGAACCGCCAACGCCCAGAAGGACTGAATGCATCACACCTTTGGGCTTACCGAAGTTCATGCCCGTCAGAACGCATTCCTTGCGCAAATGGGCATCTGACGGCCATTTCACAGGCTACAAAGGCGTTAAGCCTTTCCCGTCGCGCAGTACACGCACAAAAGTAACTGGTGAAGTAACGCATCTGCTGTGACAATTTGTGTCAACGCGATAGGCTGCAATTTCTCCCCTAATAAGCAGCTTCGCGCGAGCAAAGCGAAGTCGACGTCATCCCTCTGCCGCTCAGATAGGAGATCGAGGTATGTCTCAACGGCTGGGTGACCTTCTTGTAAAAGAGAAGGTCATAACCCCAGAGCAGTTGGAACAAGCAACCAAGGCTCAGAAAGAAACCAATGTTCGCCTGGGCGCCGCCCTGGTGAAGCTGGGGTTTCTGACTGATGAAGACGTCACCAATTTTCTTTCCCGGCAGTACGGCGTTCCCGCCATCAACCTCTCATATTTTGAAATTGACCCTGCGGTGGTCAAACTGATTCCGTTTGAAACCGCCAAACGTTATCAAATCCTGCCCCTGAGCCGGGTTGGTGCTTCCTTGACGATCGCGATGGTGGATCCCACCAACGTTTTCGCCATGGACGATATCAAGTTCATGACCGGCTTCAACATCGAGCCTGTAGTCGCGTCGGAGAGCTCGATTCTCGAGGGCATCGACAAGGCATACGGTGCCACCAAGGAAGAAGATCTCGAACAAGTGATGTTGTCGATGTCGGAGATGGATGAATCCGACGTCGAACTGCAGGCCGATCAGGCCGAACTCGGACTGGCCGACCTGGAGAAAGCCGCCGACGAAGCTCCTATCGTCAAGCTGGTCAACTTAGTCTTGACCGACGCCGTGAAACGGGGAGCCAGCGACATCCACATGGAACCGTACGAAAAGGAATTTCGCGTGCGCTTCCGTATTGACGGCGTGTTGCAGAGCATCATGACGCCGCCGTTGAAGTTGAAGGACGCCATTATCTCGCGCGTAAAAATTATGTCGAAGCTGGATATCAGCGAGAAACGGCTACCGCAGGACGGCCGCATCATGCTGAAGATGAACATCGGCGGGCGCAAGAAGCAACTCGACTTTCGTGTCAGCACCCTTCCCACACTGTGGGGAGAAAAAATCGTGCTCCGCTTGCTGGATAAAGAAAACCTCCGCCTGGATATGACCAAGCTGGGTTTCGAGCCGGAATCGCTGGTCAAGTTCGAGAAAGCCATTCTGAAGCCATACGGCATGGTTCTGGTTACCGGACCAACCGGTTCAGGTAAAACCAACACACTCTACTCCTCGATCTCTCAGTTGAACAAGCCGGATACGAACATCATGACTGCGGAAGACCCGGTCGAGTTCCAACTCGCGGGGGTCAACCAGGTCCAAATGAAGGAGCAGATCGGATTAAACTTCGCCACCGCTTTGCGCGCTTTCTTGCGGCAAGATCCAAATATCATTCTGGTCGGCGAAATCCGAGACTTTGAAACCGCTGAAATCGCCATTAAAGCTGCTCTCACCGGACACTTGGTTCTCTCCACGCTACACACCAACGGCGCACCGGAAACCATTACCCGGCTCATGAACATGGGCATTGAGCCTTTCCTGGTGGCAACCTCGGTTCACCTGATTTGCGCGCAGAGGCTGGTCCGCCGCATCTGCAAGGAATGCACAGAAGTTGTCGACGTTCCCCATCAGACCCTGATTGAAGAAGGCTACAGCCCGGAAGAAGCCAAGACAGTGAAGATCCAAAAGGGCAAGGGATGTGGAATTTGCAACAACACCGGCTACAAAGGCCGCTGCGGTTTGTACGAAGTCATGGAAGTGGATGACGAAATCAGAGAACTGGTTCTGGTGGGCGCATCGGCGGTGGAATTGAAAAAGAAGGCAATCGAACGCGGAATGATTACCTTGCGCCGTAGCGGGCTGATCAAAGTCGCGGCTGGTATGACCACGCTCGAGGAAGTGGCTCGCGAGACTATTCACTAAAGTTCGTAACGAAGAAGAAAGGGAATGAAAGATGTCGCTCGCATTAAGTGATCTGCTGAAAAGAATGTTGGAGATGTCAGGAAGCGATCTTCACCTTACCACCAATTCGCCGCCGCAGATCCGCGTACACGGACACCTGGTGCCGTTGGATCTGCCGCAGATGACTCCGGCTGAGACCAAGCAACTGGCTTACAGCGTCATGACCGATTCGCAGAAGCATCGCTTCGAAGAGAACCTGGAACTGGATTTCTCTTTCGGACTCAAAGGTCTGGCACGTTTCCGCGCCAACGTATTCAACCAGCGGGGCGCGACTTCCGCCGTCTTCCGTTTGATTCCTTTCGAGATCAAATCTTTTAATCAGTTGAACCTTCCTGCCGTGGTCAGCAAGATGTGTGACAAGCCTCGTGGTCTGGTACTAGTCACTGGGCCAACCGGATCGGGCAAGTCCACGACGCTCGCCGCCATGATTGACAAAATCAACACGGAGCGGCACGACCACATCCTCACTATCGAGGACCCAATCGAGTTCGTGCACATGAACAAGAATTGCGTGGTCAATCAACGCGAAGTGCATGCCGATACCAAGAGCTTTACGGACGCATTGCGAGCCGCGCTTCGTGAAGATCCCGACGTAGTGCTGATCGGCGAAATGCGCGACTTGGAGACCATCGAATCGGCGCTGCGTATCGCCGAAACCGGTCACCTTACGTTCGGCACTCTGCACACCAATTCCGCGTCCTCCACAATCAACCGAATTATCGATGTCTTCCCGGCACACCAGCAGTCCCAGATTCGGGCCCAGTTGTCGCTGGTGCTTGAAGGAATCATGTGCCAAAGCTTGCTGCCCAGCGCCGATGGCAAGGGCCGCGCGATGGGCATGGAAATCCTGGTGCCGAACGCCGCGGTTCGCAACCTGATTCGCGAAGACAAGATCCATCAAATCTATTCGTCCATGCAGTCCGGTCAGGACAAGTTCGGTATGCAGACGTTCAATCAGGCCTTGGCCACGCTTTACTTCCAGAAGCAGATCACTCTGGAGGTGGCTATCGCTCGCTCCAGCAATGTGGACGAACTGCAGGAGATGATCAACCGCGGCGCAGGACTGATGAATCGCAATCAGTCTGCAACCGCTGTCAAGGGTGCGGCAACAGGGAAGCGCTAAGCAGTTTTGATCGAAGTAGTGGTCCGGAATGAGCAGTGGGTACGAGAGCAGTAATGCGGTGCGCGGATGAACTCGCACACCTCGCAAACGCTAGGGAAGCAAGGAGAAGTCCACCATGCCAGTTTTTACATTTTCTGGGAAGAGCGAAAGCGGAGAGAAAATCAGCGGCGAGAGAGTTGCGCCCAATAAACAGGCGCTAGCTGCTCAGTTGCGCAAAGAGCGTATTAACGCTGGCGCGATACGCGAAAAAGGCAAAGAGTTTGCCATGCCGACCTTCGGCTCGGGCAAGGTCAAGACCAAGGAGATCGCGATCTTCTTCCGACAGTTCTCGGTCATGATCGATGCCGGCTTGCCCCTGGTGCAGTGTCTGGAGATCCTGGCGGCAAACCAGGAGAACCAGGCATTTCAAAAGACGCTCAACGGTGTGCGAACCACAGTGGAAGGTGGCTCGACATTGGCCAACGCCATGCGCCAATACCCCAAGATCTTCGACGATCTGTCGACCAACATGATCGAAGCCGGGGAGACTGGCGGTATCTTGGACATCATTCTGCAACGCCTGGCGCAGTACGTCGAAAAAGCCGTCAAATTGAAAGGGGCGGTGAAATCGGCTCTGATCTACCCCACCTCGGTCATCGGGATGGCGGTCCTGATCGTGGCTGCCCTGCTTAAGTGGGTGGTTCCCATCTTTGCCAATCTGTTCGCCGGCTTAGGCGTGGCTCTCCCGTTGCCGACTCGCATTGTCGTGGGACTAAGCGGATTCGTCAGTCAGTTCTGGTGGTTTTTCATTGTAGGCATCGCGGGTATGGCATATGGCGTAAAACAAATCCGCAAGAATCCCAAAGGCCGCTACTATCTGGACTATGGAATGCTCAAGATGCCGATCATCGGCATGCTGCTGCGCAAGATCGCTGTCGCTCGCTTCACTCGAACTCTAGGAACGTTGATTACCTCCGGCGTGCCCATTCTTGAAGGTCTGAGCATCACGGCAAGAACTTCGGGAAATGCCGTACTGGAAGAAGCGTTGATGAAGGTGCGCAAGGCCATCGAAGAAGGTCGCACCATCGTCGATCCTCTGCGCGAATCTGGAGTCTTTCCCAACATGGTGACGCAGATGATCGGCGTCGGCGAAGCTACCGGTGCCATGGATGCCATGCTGCAAAAGGTCGCCGATTTCTACGAAGACGAAGTCGATTCCGCGACAAAAGACATGCTGGCCTTGCTCGAACCAGTCTTGATCGCATTTCTGGGTCTGGCAGTTGGCGGCATCGTTATTTCGCTGTATATGCCGCTGTTCTCGCTGATCGCCAAGATGGCGGGCTAATTGAGAAAAAAGTGCCGATCGGAGTTTCAGGCTGCGGAATGACAAGCCAGAGAACTCCGCCCGGCAAAGACGCTCTTTCACCACGAGGCACGGAATGCGGGCGTGACCGCAGTCATTCCACGGGAAAGGGCACGGAAATTGGGATCAGGCATGCAATCCATGTTCGATGAGCGGCTGTGGCTGGCCTGGCTGGTCAAGGTTCGCATCCTCATCCTGACCCTTCTATTGGGAATTGAGTTGGCTATTTCGCGGCTCACTCCCTCTCCATTGTCGCTGCGGTTGTTCGTAAACGCGATCCTGCTGTGGTATGCGATCTCGATCTTTTACGTTTTGCTGCTGTCTTTTTGGCGGGACTATCACATCCAGGCGGTGTTGCAAGTTCTAACCGATCTGGCGCTGGTCAGCCTGGTCGTCTACGCTACCGGTGGCGTAGACAGTTCGCTCAATTTTCTTTATCCCCTGATCATCATCGTAGCCTGCATCCTCCTGCCCCGCGTCTGGGCCTATCTTACGGCTGCTCTGGCCTTCATCTTGTACGGCACGGTTCTGGAGCTGACGTACTTCGCAATTATTCCCTCGTATTCGACCACCCATCCGGAAATGAAAGCGCTGCAGGCCATCATTTTCGTCAACCTGTTTGGCTATCTCGCGGTCTCGTATCTCGCCGGATTACTGGCCAACAAGTTGCGGCAGGTGGACGTAAAACTTAAGCACACCAGCGGGGCGCTGGAAAACCTTCAGGCGCTGCACGAAAACATTATCCAATCGATTACCGGAGGATTGATCACCACCGGGCTTGACGGACACATTACGCTGGTCAACACTGCGGCCCGGAAACTCTTAGATCGTTCTGAAGAAGGCCTGCTGGGTCAGCCGGTCAATCAACTCTTCCTGGATCCTCTGCCTCACGTTGATTCTGAGCCGGCGCACGGCGAAGTCCGATGGCTCGCGCCCAATGGCTACCGCAGGACCTTCCGTGTTTTGGTGTCGGCCCTGGCCGTGCCGGAACGGGGCACGCTGGGCTTCGTGTATACCTTCGATGATCTGACGGAAATCCGGCGACTGGAGCGCGAAGTTCGCATGCAGGACCGGTTGGCCGCTGTAGGGCGACTGGCGGCGGCAATTGCGCATGAGATTCGAAATCCTCTCACTTCGATCGCAGGATCCGTCAGTATGCTTTCGGAGATCCCGCACTTGGAGGACGAACATCGGCAGTTGCTGCAGATCGTGACTCGGGAGTCGGAGCGTCTCAACACCATCATCACCGATTTTCTCGCCTATTCTCGCGGACGCCAGTACCGCTTCGCGAAAGTGAATCTGCTGCCGCTTCTCGAAGACACGCTAACCCTGCTGGAACATCGTCTGGCAGCGCAAAATGCAGGCATTCGGGTCGAGCGAAAATATGGCGCGACAGAAGCCTGGGCTTCGGCCGATGGCGACAAACTCAAGCAAGTGTTTTGGAACTTCTGCGAGAACGCCGTACGCGCCATGAAAGCGGGAGGCACCCTGACTGTCTCGCTGGAATCCAGCGGCGAAGATTGGCAGATCCAGTTCGCTGACACCGGGCCGGGAATGAGCCAGCAACTCATCGAGAAGATATTCGAGCCGTTTCAGTCACAATTCGAAGGCGGCACCGGTCTTGGCTTGGCGATCGTGTACCAGATCGTCCAAGCTCACGAAGGCAAGGTGTGGGCCCGCTCCAAGCTCGGACAGGGCAGCGTATTCGTGCTGCGCTTGCATCGCTACGCGGTAGGGGAGGTTCCGCCTGCTCCGCAGCCCGGCACGGGATCTCCGTCGCACTCGACGTTACCCGACCATACGAACGCCGTCGCGGCCGCAGTAGGAGGAGAAGCGCATGGGTAACATCCTGGTTTGCGATGATGAGCGCTCCATCTGCGAGATGCTGGACATCGCCCTGCGCCGCGAAGGTCACAAGGTCGAAACTGCGAATTCAGGCGAGGCAGCGAAGCGAAAACTCGACGGCGCCTTGTACGACGTAGTGGTTACGGATATAAAGATGCCAAATATCGACGGCATCGAAGTGCTGCGCCACGCCCACCAGATTTCTCCCGACTCCGCCGTGATTTTGATGACGGCCGTCGATGACTACGAGGCCGCGGTGCAAGCCGTCAAAGCCGGCGGCGCCACGGATTACATTCGCAAGTCTCCTGGCTTAGTCGATGAAATCAAGCTGGCCATCAATCGCGCGCTCGAGAAAGTATCCCTGAGCCGCCAGAATTTTGCTTTCAAACGCGATGCGGCCACCCGCAACTCGCTGGAGAACATCGTTGGCGTCAGTCCTGCAATGGAGAAACTGAAGCAGACGATTCGTACTGTCGCTTCGACCCAGAGCACCGTTCTGATCTACGGCGAGAGCGGAACCGGCAAGGAACTTGTCGCGCGCGCCCTGCATGTGTGTTCTCCCCGTGCTGCTGAGCCGTTCGTTTCCATCAACTGCGGAGCCTTTCCCGAGACTCTCCTCGAGAGCGAACTGTTCGGCTATGTCAAAGGAGCATTTACTGGGGCTAACCAGAACAAGCGAGGATTATTTGAAGTGGCGGACAAGGGAACCATTTTTCTCGACGAGATCAGCGAGATGAGCCTGACCATGCAGGTCAAGCTGCTGCGAGTTTTGCAGGAGCGCTCAGTTCGTCCGGTCGGAGGGACCAATGAAATTCCCATCGACGTTCGCGTGATCGCCGCGACCAATCGCGACCTCGATAAACAGGTCGCGGAAAATACCTTTCGTGAGGACCTTTATTATCGGCTTAGCGTGATCCCGGTTTCCGTGCCGCCATTGCGCCAGCGCCGCGAAGACATTCCCCTTCTGGTCAACCACTTTCTCAAGAAGTACGCACCCGGGGCAGGGAAGAGCATTCAGCGGGTGCACGCCCAATGCCTGGAAGCGCTGGGAGGCTACGAATGGCCAGGCAATGTCCGCCAACTGGAAAACACAATCGAACGCGCTGTTGCTCTCGAAACCGGCGACGAATTGCGCGTCGATCTGCCTGCGGAAAAAACTAAAGCGCGAGCCGCCGCCGCCGGTGTGGGCTCATCGGGCGCGGGAAGCACAAGCACTCTGCCCGACGGAATGGATATGGAGAAGTATGTGGCTGACATCGAGAAGTCGCTTCTCCTAACCGCGTTGTCCCAATCGAATGGTGTCCAAACCCGCGCAGCAGATCTGCTGAAGATTTCCTACCGGTCCTTTCGGCATCTGATGAAGAAGTACGAACTGTAGCTGCCAGCTAGCTCTTCTTTTCCTTCAACTGCTGTTTCCACCCCAACACCCGCGCCTTGGCACCTTCAGCCTCCGCTTCGGGAATCATCCCTTTCTTCTGGTAAAGCACAGACAGGCTGGTATATGCCAGCACGTCATCCGGATCGATTTCCGCGATCCGCTTGGCTACCACAATAGCCTCATCCAGGCGTCCGAGATCCTGCAAAGCCCGCGCCATGCCATGCATGGCTTCGGTGAACGTAGGGTCCGCTTCCAGAGACTTCCGATATTCCTCTACGGCACGCTCCTGATCTCCCTCGGAAACCAGGTCCAGCGCGGCATAGTAGTGATCTTCGGCTTTTTTACGCACTTCGGGGTCAGCCATAGAAACAGAAATCCTCAGGCAGAAAATGGATTCTAGCACGCAGCGGCGGCTGGCTCGGCGAAGCGGATTCCGGAGCCAACTTTCGTCGGACAACCGACCTAAACAGCAGTATAGTTGCCGGAGTTGTAGGAGACGAACATGCGCTCACAAGAAATTGCCGCCGGATTTCTCCGTGCCGTCGGCGTTCTATTGATCGCCGCGTGGCCTGGTCGGGCGACCGGAGAACGGTTCGGGAGTGATCAGTTAAGATAGCCACATGCGCCATATGATCCGATTCCTGTGGAACGCGACTCGCGGCCACCATCTCGCGCCCTGGCGCAGCCCCTACCTGCTATGGCGAATCGAGACCTATTGCGGCGTGAAAATGCAGCAGATCGGCCTTCTCGAATTCTGGGAGTTCACCTGGCGGGAACGAAAGAACTTGTGGCGTTTTCTGAAGTGGACCGCGGAGATGGACCGCTACGTCCACCCCGGTCCGAAGAGTTCCTGATCTACTGCCCGTTGCTCGCCGCCACTGCGCCTTCCAGCACGATAATCACTTCACTGCCCTTGCCGGCTCCGACGATCTGCGCCGCGGCCGCGCGGTTCGCCGCAATCTCCAGATAGCCCATACTTCCCAGGATGCCGAAGACTTCATTTGGTGCGCCTCCAGCGTAATTAGGATGAATCTCGGTGATCTCGCGCTTGCCCACGCGAATCTTGAAGGCCGGGGGCTCAGCTTGAAACAATGCGGGAATATCCTGCGGCGTGATATTCGTGACCATATTGCCGAACCGGTCTACCTTCAGCACCACGCCGCGTAGGGTTTGCGCGTCCACCGGCTTGGGCTTGGGCGCGTTGAAGCGCACGAAGTCGGTAATCTCCTCGCCAAACTTC
>Ga0070762_10001439_pt1 | contig 11005 bp, 9 predicted proteins | sample HubBroMetageREF2_FD_66726 | JGI IMG/M metagenome (GOLD analysis project Ga0070762, IMG submission 66726) | Reference soil microbial communities from the Hubbard Brook experimental Forest, New Hampshire, USA - Hubbard Brook CCASE Soil... | ecosystem: Environmental > Terrestrial > Soil > Temperate... | reverse complement strand
GCGACGGTGGCCCTGCAGTCCGGCCAGGCCGACTTCACCCCCAACCTGGGTGCCGCGGACATCCAGCGCCTCGCCAGCAACAGCGCGCTGCGCACCTACTCACCCGCCGCCCCGCTGAACTACTTCTTCCTCGCGCTCGATGTGCAGAACCCGAAGCTGAAGGACATCCGGGTCCGCCAGGCCGTCCGGTACGCCATCAACATCCCGGAAATCATCGCGGCGAACCGGCTGCCGGCGTCCACGCGGCTGCCCGCCCTCATCTCTAAGGACCTGGGCACCGGATACTGGGCGGGCGCGCCCGTCTACTCCCGCGACATCACCAAGGCCAAGGCGCTCCTCGCAGCAGCCGGGGCCTCCAACCTCAGTCTTGAGCTCGCCACGCCGGGCATCGCGGGCGTGCCGGGCGAGCCCAACCAGGTGATGCAGGTGATCCAGGCGAACCTGGCCGAGGCCGGTATCAAGGTGAGCATCATCGAGACACCCCCGGATTCCTACGTCGCCAAGGCGGGCTTCGGCTCAATGACGTGGACCTTCTTCGGCGGCGCTCCCGATCCGTACTACCAATTCGAGTGGTTCACCTGCAGCCAGATCGGCGTCTGGAATTACGCGTCGTGGTGCAATCCGCAGTACACCTCGCTCGAAACCAAGCTCGGGACCACGTCCGGCAGCGCTGCCCGCGCCGCGATGGCGATCGATATGCAGCGCCTAATCGACGACGCGGTGTCCCTGATCTGGATTTCCAGCGCGGTTGGATATGCGGCGAGCAAGTCCAGTGTGACGGCCGTCTTCGACCGCAACTCCAACCCGCTCCTGCACTACTTCTACACCACATAAGCCCATCGATACGTCTGCCGTTAACCCAACCAGCGGGAGAACGGATGGTCCTGTACCTGACAAAGCGCGTCGGGCTGGCGGTGGTCGTCATCGTCGTGATCATGATCATGCTCGCCGTTCTGGTTAACCTCGTACCAGGTGATCCGGCCCGCATCATCCTCGGGACGCACGCAACGCCGCAGCTGATCGCCCAGGTGCGCCGCAGCATGGGCCTCGACAACCCCGTCTACGTCCAGGTGTGGGATTTCGTCTGGCAGGCGCTGCACGGTAACTTCGGCACCGACTTCGTCAGCCAGGCACCGGTCTCCTCCGAGATCGCGTCGCCGCTCGTGAACACGCTCATCCTGAGCCTCGTGAGTTTCGTGCTCTCGGTGGCCGTCGGGGTGCCGCTGGGCATCGCAGCCGCCGTCCGCCGGGGTGGCCTGGTCGACACGCTGGTCCGCGGCATCTCAGTGGTGCTGCTCAGCGTTCCCGCCTATGTCATAGGGCTGCTGCTGCTGCTCGGGTTCTCCGTACGGCTTCATATCCTGCCCGCGCTCGGGTCAGGCAGCCTGTCCGACATTGGGGGCTACGCCGAGCGGCTGATCATGCCGGCGGTGGCCCTCTCGGCCTTCTGGTGGGCCTACCTGGCGCGCCTTGTGCGCTCCAGCATGCTCGAAGTGCTCGGCGAGCCGTTCGTGCGCACCTCACGCGCCTACGGGCTGCGCGAGCGGGCGATCCGTTACCGCGTGGCGCTGAAGAATGCCCTCGTGCCGGTGACGGCGCTGACCGGGCTCATGGTGGGCTACATCCTGTCCGGAACGGTCTTCGTGGAGGTCATCTTCGAGCGGACCGGCCTCGGCAGCCTCGCCGTCTCTGCGATCGGGAACCGCGACTGGCCAGTGGTGCGCGCCGTCGTGCTCATCTACGCGGCCGCGTTCATCCTGGGCAACCTCGGCGCCGATGTGGCCTACCGCTTCCTCGACCCGAGGCTCCGGCTCGAGGAAGACGCGGAGGTGTTCATCTAGTGTCCGTTCAGGCAGCCCAGCAGGTCCTGCTCAGCGAGACCGCCTCCGGCTACGAGCCGCGGGGCCCGGTCGCTTTCGCCCGCGACGTTGTCCGCCGGCCGGCCGGCGCCATCGCGGCCGCAGTGATTCTCCTGCTCGTTCTGGTCGCGATCTTCGCCCCGCTGCTCGTCCCGGACAACCCGGATGCCATCAACGTGACGAATACCTTGGCGTCCCCGTCCGCGCATCACCTCCTCGGCACCGACTCTCTCGGGCGCGACAACCTCTCCCGGGTCATCTTCGGCACCAGGGTGGCCCTCGAGGTCGCGTTGCCGTCGGTGCTCGGGGCGTTCATCGCCGGTTCCGTCCTGGGCATGGCGGCCGGCTATTTCGGCGGCCTGGCCGACAAGGTGCTCGTCATCGCCTTCGACGCGGTGATCTCGTTCCCGGCGGTGATTCTCGGCCTCGCCCTGCTGTCACTGATCGGGCCGTCAATCCAGAGCGTCGTCTTCGTCATCGCCCTGTCACTCGTGCCCTACTACGGACGGCTCATCCGCGCCCAGACACTGTCGGAGCGCAAGAACCAGTACGTCAAGGCGGAGCGTTCTCTCGGGGCCTCCCGTGCCCGCGTCCTGCGGCGTCATATCCTCCCCAACGTCCTGGCGCCGCTGCTCGTCGTCGTGGCGATGGACATCCCAAGCGCTGTCATCATCGAGGCCGGGCTCGCCTTCCTCGGCCTCGGCGTGCAGCCGCCGACGCCCGACTGGGGCGTGATCCTCAACGACGGTTTCGCCAACATCGGCACCTCGCCCTGGGAGATCCTGGGCCCGATCGTGGCGCTCGTGATCATGACAACGGCTTTTACTGTGCTCGGCGAGACGATGCGTGACGTGCTCGATCCGCGGCAGCGGCTCCCGCGGCGAAGTTTCCTCAAGCGAAGGTCGCGTGACCTCGATGGCTGAGCCGCTGAGCGCCCAGGAGCCCGAGCCGGTGCTCGGCGTCAACCACCTCAGCGTCGCGTACCGGACGGATCGCTCACGCCGTCTTGCTGTGGACGACGTCAGCCTCGCGCTCATGCCGTCGCAGATCCTCGGCATCGTCGGCGAGTCGGGGTGCGGCAAGTCCACTCTCGCCATGACGATCCTGCGGCTCCTGCCGCCAAACGGTCACATCGCCGCCGGCACCATCACCCTCGACGGACACGGCGACCTCGGCAAGCTCTCGAACGAGCAGATGCGGTCGATTCGCGGCCGCGAGATCGCGGTGATCTTCCAGGACCCGGCCACAAGCCTGAATCCGCGGCTGCCCATCGGCGCCCAGCTGCTGCAGGTGCAGCGGGCGCACGCGGCGGACCTGGGATCGGGCGCAGCCACTGCGGGCAGGCTCCGGGACAATGCCATCGGCAAGCTGGCCGAAGTGGGCCTGCCCGACCCGGTCCGGTCGTTCGGCCGCTATCCGCACGAGTTCTCCGGCGGGATGCGCCAGCGCGTCATGATCGCCATGGCGCTGCTGCTCGAGCCCAAGGTGATCATCGCCGACGAGGCGACGTCAGCCCTGGACGTGACCCTCGAGGCCCAGATCCTCGAGCTGCTTTTGCGGCTGCGCGAGACCCACGACACGTCGATACTGTTTATCTCCCACGACCTGGGCGTCGTCTCCCGGCTCTGCGACCGGGTCGCCGTGATGTACGCGGGGCGTGTCGTGGAGGAGATCCCTGGCGAGGCGGTACTGGCGGCGCCGCGCCACCCCTATACCCAGGCGCTCCTGGCCGCCGTGCCGAACCGGCGCAGTCGCGGCCGGCCACTGGCGGCCATCGGCGGAAGCGTCCCCGACGTGGCAGAACCTGTCAGGGCGTGCGGCTTCGCGCCGCGCTGCGTCTGCGCCAAGCCCGTCTGCACCGAGTCGGCCCCGGACCTCTACGGCGACGAGTCTGGCTCGGTGCGCTGCTTCGCTTACCTGCCCTCGACCAGCGAGCAGTGGCCCGCGATGCCGTCGGTCGAGGACTGGCGCCGCCGCGGCACCGGCGAAACACCAGCTGAGCCGGAACCCGGGCCCGAGCCGCCAGACCATGCGCTGCTCAAGCTGAGCGATCTCACGGTCCACTTCGGCGGCGCCAGCCGCTGGCGTCCCGGCAAGGCGAAGCCGCCGGTGCGGGCCGTGGACGGCGTCTCTATCGCGCTTGATCGCGGCCGCATCCTCGGCATCGTCGGCGAGTCCGGCTCGGGCAAAACCACCCTTGGCGAAGCGGTGGTGAAACTGCTCCCGCCAACCAGCGGGTCGATCACTTTCGCAGGCCAGGACGTCACCCGCATGTCGTCACGGGAGACATTCGCATTCCGCCGCCGCGCTCAGATGATCTTCCAGAACCCTTATTCGAGCCTGTCGCCCCGGATACAGGTCGACTCCCTGCTGACAGAGCCATACGAGATCCACAAGCTTCCCCGGGACCAGCGGCAGAGCGCCGAGCAGCTGCTCGCCGCGGTCGGCCTGCCGTACACGCTCTGCTCTGCCTACCCGAGCCAGCTGTCCGGCGGGCAGGCACGCCGGGTCGGCATCGCACGCGCCCTGGCGCTCGAGCCGGATCTGGTGGTCGCGGACGAGCCGACGGCGGGCCTCGATGCCTCGGCCGCCGCCGCGACCATAAACCTCCTGACGGAGCTGCGCAGGCGCATGGGCCTGACCGTCGTGCTCATCAGCCACAATCTCTCTCTCGTCACCACCTCCGCGGACGAGGTGTGCGTGATGTACCTCGGCCAGATCGTCGAGCACGGCGACACCGCAGCCGTCACCTCCGCGCCCGCGCACCCGTACACCAAGGCGCTGCTCGCCCTCGCACCGGACCCGGAACACTCCGCACGTATGGAGCGCAGGCGGCTGCTGGTTCCCGGAGAAATCCCCAGCGCGGACGCCCCGCCCGCCGGCTGCCGGTTCCACCCGCGATGCGCGTACAGCCAGGACATCTGCCGCCAGGTCGAGCCCGCCCTGGCGCAGGCCGAAGGCACCGTTGGCAGCAGGCACGTGGCGGCATGCCACTTCTCCGCAGAGATCCAGCGCGGTGTGCTTCCCGGCGCAAGCGTGACAGCCATCAACGACGGGCCAGAACGGAAGGGAGCCGCCGACTATGGCCACGACGACCGGACGGGAACGGCGCAACGCCGCACCACTCTCGAGTGAGGGCCGCGTCGAAGTAGAACGCGGGTACCAGATCGCGTACCGCATCTTCGGCACGGGAAGCCGAACCCTTCTCGGCCTGCACGGCGGCCCCGGTGTGAGCAGCCGCTACCTCGATCGCCTCAGCGAGGTTGCCGGAGGCGACGTCAAACTCGTCCTCTACGACCAGCTCGGCGGCGGCGACTCCGACCGGCCCGACGACCCTTCCCTCTGGCAGATCCCGCGGTTCATTCAGGAAGTGGAGACCGTCCGGACGGCACTCGATCTCGGCGTCGTGACGCTGTACGGACAGTCGTGGGGCGGCATGCTGGCCCTCGCCTACACCCTGGACTACCCCCAGAACGTCAACGCCCTGGTGCTTTCGAATACGTACGCGAGCGGGAAACACTACCTGCTCGATGTCTCTGAGCACCGCATGGCGCTCGGCGCCGACACGCACGCGCTGATGCTCCGCCGGGAGTTCGAGGACAACCTGGACGCCGCCGACTACCAGGACGCCGTGCTCGAACTGAACTCGCGACATCTGCGGCGGTCGAGCCCGTACGACCCTGCCACGTCACGCCAAGAGTTCGAAACGATCGCCATGCCGGTCCTTGGCGACACCGGCCCGGCCTACGCGCTGTGGGGACCTCACGAGTTCCGGGGCACTGGGCCAGAGGCTTACTTCGACATCTCCGGCCGGCTGGGCGAGATCGGTGTACCGGCGCTCATCCTGTGCGGCTGGTACGACGAACTGTCACCGAAGCGGTGCAGCCGCCCGCTGGCCGACGGCATCCCGGACAATGAATACGTCATATTCGGGAACTCCAGCCATCTGACGATTCTCGAGAAGGAGGCCGACCTCTACCTGGCGGTAATCCGTGACTTTCTTGGGCGCCGGCTGAAATGACATGCAAACCGTGGCGGTGAGCCGGGGTACGCCGGCACCTGCCGCCCGGCAGCTCACCAGAGGCCGCCGAGCGCCACCGTCAGTGCCTCCCCGTTGACGCCGCTCGCCTCTTCCGAGGAGAGGAAGGCGATCGTGGCCGCCACCTCGGCGGGCGTGACGACCCGGTCGGCCGGATACGATCTGGCGCGCTCGGCCCAGATCTCTTCGGCCGGCACGCCCGTCTCGGCCGACTCACGCTCTGCCGAGCGCTCCGCCATCTCCGTCCGCACCCATCCGGGCAGGACCGCGTTGCAGGTGATCTGATGCCGGCCGAGATCGACCGCCGTCGCCCGCATCAGCCCAAGCAGGCCATGCTTCGCGGCGCAGTAAGCCACCATCCCGGCCCCGCCGACCTGTCCGGCCGTGGAGCTCACCATGATGATGCGTCCCCATTTCGAGCGTGTCATGTCAGCGGCGGCCAGCTTCGTGAGCAGAAATGGGATGTCCAGGTCGAGGTTCAGCGCCCGGCGCCAGGCATCCCACTCCACGTCGAGTACCGAGCCGTCCTCCCCCGCTCCCAGGGCCGCGTTGTTGACGAGGATCTCGATCGGCCCGAGCTGTGAACGCGTCGCCTCGATAGCCTGCTCACAGCCATCCCGGGTTTCAAGGGAACACGCGACGTAAGACGCACCCGTCTCGTCGGCCAGCTGCGCCAGCAGATGCTCGCGGCGGGCCACCGCCATCACCCTGATACCCCGGCGGCGGAGCTCGACAACAGTCGCGCGCCCGATCCCGCTGCTCGCTCCGGTAACCAGCGCGACCCGTCCGGGCATCTTGTACTCCAGACATTCCGATCACAGTTGTGGCCCGCATTCTGCCGTACTGCCAGTCCGGATCCTGGTGATCATCAGTCCTTGTGCGGGGATGGCCAGACGTCGAGTTGCATCATGTCGGCAGGGGTTTCACGGCGGATCACGGTGGTGGCCCGCCCGCCTGAGGCGAAGATGACGGGAGGACGTCCCAGGCGGTTGTACGAGCTTGCCATGGAGTATCCGTAGGCTCCGGTGACCAGGCTGCACACGACGTCGCCGGGCGCGAGATCCTCGGGCAGCATGACGTCGGCCGCGAGAACGTCGCCCGATTCGCAGTGCTTGCCGACCAGGGTGACCGGATGGGCCGGGCCACGTGGCCGGCCGGGCGCGAGAACCTCATACTCGGCGCCATAGAGGGCCACCCTCATGTTGTCGGTCATGCCTCCGTCGACCGCAGCGATCATCGCGCCGCCGGGGAAGCGCTTGACGGTCCCGACGGTGTAGAGCGTGACCGCGGCAGACGCGACGATCCACCGACCGAGCTCACAGGTCAGCCTGACCGCGGGCAGCGTGTCGCTGCAGGCCTGGCGGACGGTCTGGGCGAAGCTGGTCACGGTCGGTGTCGGCTCCTTGCCCGTGTAGGCGACGGCCAGGCCGCCGCCGACGCATAGCTCGGAAAGGTTCCAGGCGCGTAGGTAGGGCGCGGTCTTGCGCACTGCCTCGTCGTAGATTCGCAGGTCGCGGATCTGTGATCCGAGGTGCATGTGGATTCCGCGCAGCCGGACTGACCGGCTGGCGAGCATCCGCTCGATGAGCTGATCGGTGGCGGCCGCTCCGGCGGGCAGCCCGAACTTGGAGCGGCTGTGCCCGGTGGCGATGCTGGGGTGGGTGTCTGCGGTCACGCCTGGAGTGATGCGCAGCCAGGCGTCGATCGCCGGGTGCCCGGCCCCGGTCAGTGCGGCTATCCGGTCGAATTCGTCCGCGGAGTCGATTACGAGGCGGTGCACGCGTTGGTCGAGCGCCAGCTGGAGTTCGGCCTCGGACTTGTTATTGCCGTGCACCACCAGCCGGTCCGCGGGGACGCCCGCCGAACGCGCGACTAGGAACTCGCCCGCCGACGCCACGTCCAGGGTGAGTCCCTCGGCGTGTGCCAGGGCGGCTATGGCTCGGCAACTGAAGGCCTTGGTCGCGTAGCTCACCCCGGCCGGGAAAGCAGCGAGGGCATCGCGGCAGCGCTGTCGCAGGTGTTCTTCGTCGTAAACGATGAGCGGCGTGCCGAACCGGGCGGCGAGATCAAACGCGTCGCATCCGCCGATTGCCAGCCGCCCAGGCTCGACGGTTGCGGTGTCGGGCAGGATGGGCGAGCCCGGCGTGACCGTGATCACTACGACGTCTCGTCGATCGCGCCCAGGATCCGCCAGTTGTCTTCCAGCCGGTCCAGCCTGTCAGCCGCCGGCGTCGCCAGCAGCGCGGCGACCGCGGCGACGAAGGCATAACCGAGAGCCAGGGAGGCCACCTGGCTATCAAACGGCCCCGGGCCGCGCGCGCTGACACTGAAGGCGGCCGAAGAGGCCTCGGCCAGCGGCGAGAGCGGGCTGTCGGACAAGCTAATGATGTAAGCGCCGGAGTCCGCTACCAGGCGGAGTGCGTTCAGCACCCAGCGGTCATAACGACGCTGATCGATCACCAGCGCGGTGTCGTCGGGCCCGGCCGAAGCCAGCAGCTTCCCTACGTGCAGGTCATTTCCGCCTACCTTGATGACGTTGTCCCGCAGCATCGCCAGCTGGTCGCCCAGCAAGTCCCCTACGCCAGCCGCGCACTCGGCGGCGATGATCAGCACCCGGCCCCGGCATTCCGCCATGCGCTTGGCGGCCTCGTCGAAACTGACCTTGTCGACCCGGCCGAATGTGTCCTGAAGGTTGTCCAGTTCGAAAGACAACGCCCGCGCCACCACATCGCCCGGGTTCGGCTCGCGGATCCGCTGCCGCGCGGGCCGCAGCTGAGTGGCGAGATCCTCTTGCGCCAGTGCCTGCAGCTGCCCGAACCCGTCCAGTCCGAGCTTCGCGGCAAGCCGGATGATCGTCGTGCCGCTGGTGCCGATCGACTCCGCCACCGAGGCCAGCGTGCCGAACGCGACCGCCTGCGGATCCCTCAGCACTCCAGCCGCAACACGCCGTTCGGCACGCGTCAGCCGGTCTTTGCGCTCGTCAATGAGGCTTGCAAGGCTCACGGTGTAAATGCTACCGTCTGCTTCACTCTGAAGTAAACACTCCGGAGCGAGCTGTAGCGAGCTGGGAGCATGCATCATGAGACGACTCATCGCAGCAGCCACCCTGATCATGCTGACCGGTTGTGCTACGGCGGCCTGCGCAAGTGCAGCCGGAACAACCACCTCCCAGAGCTCATCACCGGTGGCGCCCGCGTTGCGGGGCTTCCGGCCGGCCACACCTGGCGTGCTCACAGTGGCGACGAACTTGCCAGGTCCCGGCTTCTGGGACGGCAACAGCCCATCGACGATGACCGGCGGCTTCGAGTACGGCATGGCGCAATACATGGCCAAGGCCCTGCACCTGCGGCTGAAGGTCATTAACGTCGGCTGGGACGGGCTGGTCGCGGGCGAAGTCAAGGGGTTCGACCTGGCCTTGTCCACCATCAACATCACCCCAGCCCGGCAGAAGGTCGCGCTGTTCTCGAACCCCTACTTCGCGTCCAACCAGGGAGTGCTCGTCCGGACCGGAACGAAGGTAACTAGTGCCAACGCGCGCTCGTTGCGCTGGGGCGTTGAACAGTCGAGCACCAGTTACACATATCTCGCCGGGACCCTGAAACCGCTCCAGCAGCCGCGTGTCTACCAGGATCAGCCCTCGATGTTCGCGGCACTCGCCGCGCACCAGATCGACGCCGTGCTCCTAGACACCGTCGAGGTGCTGGCCGAGGCCAAGCAGGCGGGCGGGGCGCTGCAAGTCGTCGGACAGTACCGGACCGGCGGCGTGTACGGGGCGCTGCTGCCCAAGGGGTCACCCAACCTGGGGATCGTCAACACGCTGATCAGGCAGATGAAGTCGAACGGGACACTGACACACCTTGACAAGCAGTACCTCGTACCCGAGTTCGGCCAAGATCCAGCTGCCATCCCTTACCTGCAGCCGTGACCGTGACGAAAGCCGGCCACGGCGACCGGCCACAGCCTGCCCCGGGCCCTGCGGCACAACCAGCTTCCCCAGTCTCATCAGCGGGCCTGCCGGGTAGGGAACCGTGGCCCTACCTGGCCCTGCTGATACCGCCCACCGGCATCCCCGCCGTGCGCAAGCACCTCGCTGCCCGGCGAGCAGCTCGCAGCGGCGACAAGTTCACGGCGCGAGCGCTGGCAGCCGAGGCGGCCACCTGGAGCTGGTACTCGGCGGCGCTTGCTTTCATCGTGCTGCTCGCCGCTTTCGCCGTCCTGTTCCTCACCGCCAACAACCACGCAGTCATTGAGAAGTTCTTCAACCCCGGCGTGCTCAGGTCATCTGCGCCGGAGGTCCTGCGCGGGTTCCTGGTCAACGTGGAACTGTTCGTGATCGCCGAGGTGCTTGTGCTGCCGTGGGCGCTGTTCGTCGCGTGCCTGCGGATGCTGCCGGGGCCCGCCGCCAGGCCTATCAAGCTCCTGGCCATCGGGTACGTGGACCTTTTCCGGGGGCTTCCCGCTGTCGTCGCCATCTACCTGATCGCGTTCGGCTTCCCGATAGCCGGGCTCCCCGTCCTTGGCAGCATGACCGGCTTCGAGCTGTGCGTTCTGGCCCTCGTCCTGATCTACGGCGCCTATGTCTCCGAGGTGTTCCGCGCCGGGCTGCAGAGTGTGCACTGGAGCCAGGCCGCAGCGTCTCGCTCGCTCGGGCTCTCCTACGTGCAGACGCTGCGCCACGTAATCGCCCCGCAAGCAATCCGAAGAATGATCCCGCCGCTGCTGAACGACTTCATTGGGCTGCAGAAGGACACCGCGCTGGTCAGCTTTGTCGGCCTGCTCGACGCGTTCAATCAATCGAGGATCGTGGCGAGCAACGAATTCAACCTCTCGGCAGTCACCGGCGTGGGCATCGCCTTCGTGCTGATCACCATTCCTACCGCGCGCCTGGTCGACCGGCTCACCGCACGCGATGCCCGACGGCAAGGCTCCCAGGCATGACCGCGCTGCTCGCGCTCGACCAGGTGGGCAAGCGGTTCGGTTCCACCGAGGTGCTGCGCTCGGTCACCCTCGAGCTCAAGGAGCATCAGGTGATGAGCCTGATCGGCCCGTCTGGGTGCGGCAAATCCACCCTGCTCAGATGCGTCAACGCCCTGGAGTCCATTGACGC
>Ga0070762_10001438_pt1 | contig 11011 bp, 9 predicted proteins | sample HubBroMetageREF2_FD_66726 | JGI IMG/M metagenome (GOLD analysis project Ga0070762, IMG submission 66726) | Reference soil microbial communities from the Hubbard Brook experimental Forest, New Hampshire, USA - Hubbard Brook CCASE Soil... | ecosystem: Environmental > Terrestrial > Soil > Temperate... | reverse complement strand
CGCCCTTACCGGCAGAAAATTCGCACTTTATCGCACGTCAATCTGGATGCCGCGAGCGGAGCCATCCTGCGCGATCTCAGCGAATTCGGGATTGCCATGCAAACCGTCTCTCCGCTGAGTCCTGATCAACAGGTTCAACTTCGCTTCGAGTTGCCGGCGCCGCGAGTGCGCATTGAAGCCGTCGGCCGAATTGCCTGGACCGACGCCTGGGGACAGGCAGGAGTGCAATTCGTCGATCTGCCGGAGCGGTCGCAGCGCTCGCTGAAGGAATGGATTTTTGTTCAAATTCTTTCAAACGCTTATTTGTTTTCGCCGAGCGAGTCGATGGCGGTGGAAGGCAATCGCGCCGAGGGCGCAACCGAGTTGCTGTTTTCCGCTGCGCCGCGGCCAGCTATTCGGCTTGAGCCGTCGACTGCTCCGCCGGTTGTCCCGCTTACCACCGCTTCGACGAGTTTTCCGCATCACGTGCGGCTGCATTGGTGTCCGATTCCAATTTCGCTGCGCGCGCTGGCGAAAATGCTGGATGGACTGATCCTGGTATGCGCCGTCCTGCTATTCGCTGTGATGTCCATGATCATGACCGACGTTCTCCCCACATGGCTGATCACGATTCCTCTCGCCATCGCCGTCGCGGCCGTCTTCGGGGCAATGTACTGGTTCCTGTTTGCCTTCTGGTTCAGCAGCACGCCCGGAGAACACCTGGCCAGGATGGCCTGCCTCGAATTGGGCAATGGGATTTACGGCGAGGAAGAAGACCAGGCCAGATTCCGCTAGTGTGGGCGCGGGCGTCCTAGTGCGTGCGTCACGGTGTCACCCCGATACCGGCGTGTTGTCATCCTGAGCGTAGCGAAGGATCTCTGTATTTGGCTCGCAGCGCCAAACTGACGCCATCGCATTAAGCAATGATTGGATTTGTGCCGCTCCCGCTCTGGGGACCTTGCTCTGTCTTGTTCGTCATTCGGCTCGCCGAACTGTCTGCGAGCCGAATCGCTCTCGGGCCTCGCTGACGGGTGAAGCCCGAAGACCGAAGAACCTGCCTGTCCAGTTCGATATTTTGTGAAAGGAACTACTCGACCGCTCTCAATGCGAGAGGTACTGCTGGGCCAGCCAGAGGTGCAAGTCGCGCTTTACGCTTGGGCTCATCTCCAGGAAGCGGATTCCGGCGTTGCCCATCTTGTCGATCCAGGCAACTTCGCCTTGAACTTTTAGCCGAATCTCGCTTTCTGGAAGCTGAAAGCTCACTCGCACCGCGCCGGGTAGAGCAATCGCGCGAGGCAGGCGGATGCCGACGCCGCCCTGGCTGAGGTTCATCAGATGAGCCTCGGTCTTCTTTTTGGGTCCGTAGGCGACGGATACTGTCAGATCCAGAGCGTGACGGTTGTAGCGAAGCCTGCCGTCGAGGATCATGTTGCGCGCGGCGGAAAGCGTGCGCACTGCCTGCTCCACCGAGATGGGCTTTTTGAAAGCAAAGGTAGCGCCCGTGTCCTGCAAATTAGTGTGCCCGTTGGAACCGCTCACGATGACAAGTGGAACCGCGTTCAATCCTGTGCCCAAGCCGCGCAGGAAGCTGGTTGTTCCATCGAGATCGCAGTCTACGATCAAGGCATCGATTTTTGATTTGGCCAGTTTGGCGCGAGCCTTTACTGGTTCCGGTTCGACATCCACTCCGATGTGCAAGCCGCCGAGGATGCACTCCAACACGCTGACTTCAGCCCAATCGCGAGAGACCACCATAGACGAGAGTGTCATATGGCAACTGTAGCCGGGCGCGTAACTCGGCCACAGATAACGAAGGTAATGGCGGGCTAGGCTTCGGGCGCCAGGCTTCGGGCTTTAGGTGACAGGCTCCAGATCTATGTTCGTACGGAAGCCTGCAGCCCGTAGCCTGCTTCATGCTCTGGCTGATTGTTCCTGAGACCGGTACCAATCGACGGTGCGGCGCAGGCCTTCTTCAAAGTTAACTTGCGGCTTGTATCCCAGATGCTTCTCTGACCGCGACAGATCGGCTAGAGAGTGCTTCACATCGCCCGCGCGATCCGGACCATGCTTCACTTCGCCGGGATAGCCAGTGAGTTTCTTGAGGGCGCCGAACATTTCATTGAGATCAATGCGTGTGCCAGTGGCCACGTTGAATACTTTTCCGGCGACTTCGTTCGCAGGCGCTTTACATGCCAACAAATTCGCATGAACAACATTGTCGACGTAAGTGAAGTCGCGGCTTTGCGAACCATCGCCATAGATCGTCGGCTGCTCACCCTTGAGCATTTGGGTAATGAATCTGGCCAGCACGCCGGAGTACTGAGAGGTGGGATCCTGGCGCGGCCCAAAAATATTGAAATAGCGCAGAGCCACTGTCTCCAGGCCGTAGCAGCGAAAAAACGATGCCATGTAATATTCGCTGGCCAGCTTCGCCACTGCATATGGCGAAATCGGGTTGGGAGACATGTCTTCGCGCTTGGGCAGCGTGGGAGTGTCACCGTAAGCCGAAGACGATGCGGCGTAAATCACCCGCTTCACTTTCGCATCACGAGCCGCTACCAGCACATTCACGGTGCCGTCGACGTTCGCCCGGTTGCTCTCCAAGGGATTCAGCACGGACCTGGGGACGGAGGGAATCGCGGCCTGGTGCAGAACATAATCGACACCCCTGCAAGCAGACTGCATTGCCTCAAGGTCGAGCAAGTCGGCTTCGCGCACATCAATCCGATCCAGCAGTTCGGCGATGTTGCCGCGCTTTCCGGTCGAAAAATTGTCGATGCCGCGCACGTCATCGCCCTGGGCCAAAATCGCACGCGCCAGCGACGACCCGATGAACCCAGCAATTCCCGTGATCAGATAAATAGACATGGATTGCTAGATCATAACGGATTCAGGCGCGGTGGTCCTCGACTGCTGTCCGAATCTCTTTCCACAGCTCTTCGTGGCCAGCAGCGCTTTTGGCAGAGAAGGGAACAATCCGAGCTTGCGGAAATTCTCCCGTGAGCGTCTGTAGAGAATTGCGCAGTTGGTTTCCCGACAGCCGATCACTTTTCGTGCCAACGATCAAGAACGGCCGGCCAGTCGAGATCAGAAAGTCCAGTAACTGCCGGTCGCTTTGCTGCGGAGGTACGCTCACATCCACCAAAACCAAGCACAGCGCGAGCACGGGGCGATGCAGCAGGTAGGGCTCGATAAAGGTGGGCCACTGGCTTGAAATTTCGCGCGAGATTTTGGCGTATCCATAGCCCGGCAGATCGGTGAAGATCAGCTCGGGCTGCGGTTTCCCCGGCCAGCGCAGCTCGAAAAAGTTGATGCTGCGCGTTCGGCCGGGAGTCGAACTGGTCTTGGCCAACTTGGCCCCGACCAGCGAATTGATCACACTCGACTTACCCACGTTCGATCGTCCCAGGAAAGCGATTTCGGGAAGCACGGGAGCAGGGAAGTGGCCGGCGTCCGTCGCGGACATCATGAATCGAGCCAAAACGCGCATGAAACAGTGTGCGGGTTCGATAGGGAAAAGCGCAAGTGGACGCGAATCTATCCCAATCCAAGCGGCCGTTTGTTGTCGACATCTTCTTCCCGGATGGGCCTGAACTTATGCCACAGAAAAAGAATCGCCGCTACAATCAGCCCAATGCCAAGACTGATCAGGAAAAACCAGCGGTAGGCGGGAAACGCAATCAGAAGAATTGCCACCACGGCGACGGCAACGATCAAACCAGTTACGCCGCTGAAAGTGGCTCTGGGCTGGCTTGGCTGAAGATTGGATTCCATACGGCACTTCCGCTACCTCTATTGTAAAACGAGTTACGTCTGTGTTTTCTTGCAACGGGGAGCGTCCCTCGAGCTAGAAGACGTTGCCAGCAACGTCTCTACGGAGTTTGCCGGCGGAACTGTTTGCTCAGGGTGAGCGCTTGCTGCTGGTACGACGAGCCAATCTGCAATCCGTAGATTTTTTCCGGCTTGGATAGCAGTGGCATGTAAGTAAGCCGTCCGACGAACTGTTCATGTTCGATTAAGAATGGCACTTCATGCGCCCGCACTTCCAACACCGCGCGAGTCCCCTTGATGTCGCTCGATCCATATCCAAAGCCGGGATCGAAAAAACCCGCGTAGTGAATGCGAAACTCCCCCACCGAAGGATCGAACGGCACCATCTCAGCCGCGAAATCGGGGGGAACGCGAACCCTTTCTTTCGAAGCAAGAATATAAAAATCCCCCGGCTCAAGAATCAAACGATTGCTACCGTGCTTCCGAGCCTCCCAGAATTCCTCGGGCGCGTAGTAATTAATTCGATCCAACTCGATCGAGGGCGCGTGTTTTCGCGCTTTGTACGCGATCACCTCATCCGCCGACGCCCCTTCCAGATTCACAGTGATCCGCAGCCCGCGATCGACCGACGCCTTCACCGGGCTTTCCTCGTCCATGTAGGTGAGATTTTCTTCTTCATCCAGGCGCCGAATGCGGCTGTCCGAAGACACGGGATTCCCTCGGACAAAGCGCAACTGATTGAGCCGCATCCCGGCGCGCACAGCGACCGTGAATGTACGGGAAACAATTTCCGCGTAGAGCCGTCCTTTGTAACCAGGTGGCACGCGCTCGAATTCAACTCCATCGTCGGTAATCAAACGAATGAAAACATCCAGCCGCCCGGTTGTGCTTTTCGGATTCGCCTTGCCCGAAATGTCCCGGGGCAAATCGAGTTCCTCGAGCAAGGGAACAATGTAAACGCATCCCTTTTCAAACACGGCCGCGCTGGTGAGATCCACTCGCGCCATGCGGAGTTCCTTGACCTTAGCTTCGACCTTGCCTCCGGGGCCAGGCAGAAAACTAGCCTGCACGCGGTGAGCGATATCGCCCAGGCGCAAGTCGAGACTCGCTGGCTGAATCTGTTCTTCGGTGATGGCGCGGTTGCCAACCACTCGCCCCCTCGCAATCAATTCCCGAATGGCCTGCGATGGAAGTATGCCGGTAGTGCGCTCTCCACTTGGCGCGGCGGGCATCTCCGGAAACAACCCGACTTCAGTGTCCTTTACATCCGAACTGGACATATGTTCAAAACTCCCAATGGCGCGTGATCTTTGAAAGGCGGCGAGCCTTTCCTTATTCTAGGCTGGAAAGTGCTGTCAATCTACGGGCCGACCGGGTTCGCTGTCAAGCTGCGCCTTGGCCCGTCAGTCATTGCAAGTGCAAAACCTTTCATCTTGACTGCCGGGTTAACGGGTCGGATAATTTGTCGGCCTGTACACTTCACGACGTTCCGCCAGGGGGCGGAGCGGTCACCAAACCTTCTCCAGGAGAAATCTGTGAAAAAATCCATTCTTGGTGTGTCGGTAGTTCTCATGTTCGTTGCCGTGGGTATCGCGGCAGCGCCGCCGTTAACTTTCACGTTCACGGACGTTCACGCAAACAAAACCGCGACGGAGACGGATACTTTCAGCGTCAACAATGCGGGGACGATTGCTGGCGATTATGTGGACTCTGCCGGCGTCCAGCATGCGATGATCCTGGCCGGGAAGAAGCTGATTACGGTCAATCACCCGAATTGCACGACCAGCGGCGGTTACCCCGCCGCAATTGCTTTCTACGGCATCAACAGTGCGGGCGCAGCCGCCGGCTTCTGCAGCAGCACCAAGACCGGCCTATCCCTGGGATTCGTGTACTCCGCCGGAAAATTCACTGCCATCAACTTCCCCAAATCAAATGGCACCCAGGCCATCGGAATTAATGACGCAGGTGATGTTGTAGGCGACTATCTCGACTCCGCCAGCGTCCAGCACGCCTTCGTGAAGAAAGGCGCCAAGTACACGAGCATCGACGTGACCGGCGATACCTTGCCATACGCCTGGGATATTAACAACAGCGGCCAGATCCTTATGTTTGCCCTTGACTCAGCTGGCGCTTACCAGAGCTTCGTCTACAACGGCAAGAAATTCAAGAAAATCGCTGATCCAAAGGCGGCTGCAACGGGAACAGTTGCTCGCACTCTGAACAATAAGGGCGACGTGGCGGGCGCCTATTTCAATTCCGCTGGCGACGAGATTGGTTTCCTGTACCACGGCGGCAAGTACTACGATGTCATAAACCCGAAAGCCTCGACCGAAACCAAACCCGACGGAGTCAATGACACGCTCGAAATGGTGGGACGTTATGTGAACAGTGCGGGTGCTACGGTTGGTTTCAAAGCCACTACCAAGACTGCTGACGATAATTTTGTGTCCACAATCGACACTGGCGACCAAAATGCCGGTAGCAGGCACGGGGTCCGCGTGGAACCGCTGAACACTCCGTAAATCAACGGGAACAACGGGTGATTATCAGAAGTTAAGGGTGCGGTCGGAATCCTAGGATTCTTGCCGCACCCTTTTTATATTTCTGATGTTTATCGCTACTGGTGAGCCGTGGATCCTTCCGGTGGAGGCGCCAGCGGTGTGATCGTCTGTGCGCCCTCGACTTGAGGCATGGGCTCGGGCAGCGGGCGCTCCAGGGCCACGGCCAGCACCTGATCCATGGTGTCGACGAAGTGCAGCTTCATTGCGGTACGAAGATTTTCGGGCACTTCCGCGAGATCCTTTTCGTTATCCTGCGGCAGAATCACTTCGAACAGCCCGGCGCGGTGAGCAGCCAGAAGTTTTTCTTTGAGACCACCAATGGGCAACACTTTGCCGCGAAGCGTAATCTCACCGGTCATGGCCAGATCGCGGCGTACTGGAATCTTGCTCAGAGCGCTCGAAATCGCGGTCGCGATCGTAATGCCGGCGGATGGCCCATCCTTTGGAATCGCGCCTTCCGGCACATGCACGTGAATATCGATGCTGCGATAGAAGTCGCGTGGCAATCCCAGCCGCTGGGCCCGCGAGCGCACATAAGACATGGCTGCCTGCGCTGACTCCTGCATCACGTCGCCCAGCTTGCCGGTCAACGTGAGCTTGCCTTTGCCGTCGACGACCGTCGCTTCCGTGCTCAGAATCGAGCCGCCGACTTCGGTCCAAGCCAAGCCCGTAACCAGTCCGATCTCACTGCGTTCGTGCGCCAGGGTATCGCGGAATTTGATCACGCCAAGGTAATCATTCACGTTGTCTTGCGCGATGGCGATGTTGTATTCGGCGCCTTCTTTGACAACTTTGCGCGCGATCTTGCGGCAAATGTTGCCGATTTCGCGTTCCAGATTGCGAACCCCCGCCTCGCGCGTGTAAGAGCGAATCAGCCCGGCGATCGCTTCGTCGGAAAACTGGATGTTCTTATTGGTGAGCCCGGCCTGCTGCATTTGTTTCTTCACCAGGAACTGCTTGGCGATCTCAACCTTCTCCTGCTCGGTGTAGCCGTGCAGCCGGAGCACTTCCATGCGATCCTGCAAAGCCGGTGGGATCGTGTGGATGACGTTCGCGGTCGCGATGAAAAATACCTGGGAAAGATCGTATTCGACGTCAAGATAATGATCGACGAACATGAAATTCTGTTCGGGATCGAGGACTTCAAGCAGAGCGGCGGACGGATCGCCGCGGAAATCCATCGACATTTTGTCGACTTCGTCCAGCATGAAGACGGGATTTTTCGTTCCCGCCTTCTTCATCATCTGAATAATCTGTCCCGGTAAAGCGCCGATGTAGGTGCGGCGATGGCCACGAATTTCGGCCTCGTCGCGAACCCCGCCCAGCGACATGCGTACAAACTTCCGGCCGGTAGCTTTCGCAATCGACATACCCAGCGAAGTTTTGCCCACGCCCGGAGGCCCAACGAAACAAAGAATCGAGCCTTTCGGATTTTTTACTAACTGGCGAACGGCGAGGAATTCAAGAATGCGTTCCTTGATCTTCTCCAGGCCATAATGATCTTCGTTGAGAACCTTCTCCGCGCGCGAGATATTGCGAATTTCCTTTGAGCGCTTTTTCCATGGCACCGCGAGCAGCCAGTCCAGATAGTTCCGCGAAACCGTTGACTCTGCCGACATGGGGGGCATGGCTTCCAGCTTTTTCAGTTCCTGAATCGCCTTGTCGCGAACGTCTTTGGTCATCCCGGCGGCATCGATCTTCTTTTTCAGTTCATCGAATTCGCTCTTTTCGCCGCGGCCCAGCTCCTTCTGAATCGCCTTAATCTTCTCGTTGAGGTAATACTCTTTTTGCGCCCGCTCCATCTGCCGCTTCACCCGCGACTGGATGGTACGATCCATATTCAGCTTCTCGATTTCGATGTCGAGCACGTCGCCAATCCGGCTTAACCGCTCGGCGGGATCGAAAATCTCCAGCAACTCCTGTTTCTCCTCGATGGAAAGCTGCAGGTTGGCGGCAATCGTATCGGTGAGCTTCGCGGGATCTTCCATGCGCACAGCCGCGATCATGGTCTCGTAGTTCAGCGACTGGCAAAGCTTCACGTACTGCTCGAACAGGCCAGTGACCCGCTGCATGCCGGCTTCGATCTGCGGATTGGTTTCAGTGGCGTAGCGTGCCAGGCGAACCGAAGCCTGCATGAAGCCTTCCGTCTCGGTGACCTGCAGAATTTTGCCCCGCTCAATGCCTTCAACCAGAACTTTAATATTGCCGTCGGGCAGCTTGAGGCTCTGCACGATATTGACGACGGTTCCGACCTGATAAATCTCGTTGGGTTTGGGTTCGTCGATGCTGGCGTCGTGCTGCGTGGCCAGAAAGATCTTCTTGTCCGCAGCCAGCGCTTCTTCCAGCGCGTGCACGCTCGACTCCCGTCCTACCACGAACGGCGTCATCATGTAGGGAAAGATGACCACATCCCGAATGGGCATCATGGGCAACTTTTTAGTTTCGAATTTTTCCTTGGATGTGGTCACTATATCTCCCAAATTCGGCTTTAGGCTGCGGGCTTCTGGCTTCACAAACCGGGGACCCAGAGCCTGACGCCTGAAGCCCGTAGCTTCAAGCCTTACCCCGCCTTTTCCATCATCGCGAACGATGCCGTATGCTTTTCCACCATCTGCTGCGTCACTTCAAATTCCTTTACTTTCTTCTGACTGGGCAAATGGTACATCAAATCGAGCATCAGTTCTTCCAAAATCATGCGCAAACCCCGCGCCCCCACCTTGCGAGCCATGGCCTGGCGCGAAACCGCCCGGAGAGCGTCCTCGCTGAACTTCAGGCGAACGTTCTCAAACTCAAACAACCTCTGATATTGCTTGACGATAGCGTTCTTTGGCCGAGTCAGGATTTCAATCAACGCAAACTCATCCAAGTCCTCCAGTACGCCAACCACTGGCAGACGACCGACAAACTCCGGAATCAGCCCAAACTTGATCAAGTCCTCGGGCTGGACGTCGCTGAGCATCTCAAAGTTGCGCTTACGTGTTACCGTTGGCTCCTCGGGTTCAGCTTCTTCCCCTACTTTAAAGCCGAGCGATTTCTTGCCCGCGCGTCGTCCGATAATCTTTTCCAGCCCGACGAACGCGCCGCCGCAGATAAACAAAATATTGGTCGTATCCACTGGCGTGAATTCCTGATGAGGATGCTTGCGCCCGCCTTGCGGCGGAACGTTGGCAATCGTACCTTCAAGAATTTTCAACAACGCCTGCTGCACTCCCTCTCCGGAAACGTCGCGGGTGATTGAGGGGTTCTCATCCTTGCGCCCGATCTTGTCTACCTCATCGATATAAATGATGCCGGTCTGCGCCCGCCCCACATCCCCATCTGCCGCTTGCAGCAGTTTGAGAATGATGTTCTCCACGTCCTCGCCGACGTATCCGGCCTCGGTCAAGGTGGTCGCATCTACGATGGCAAAAGGCACATCCAGCATGCGAGCTAGAGTCTGCGCCAGCAAGGTCTTCCCCGTCCCGGTCGGACCGATGAGCATGATGTTCGATTTAGTCAGCTCAATCCCGTCACTGGTACGTTGACGGTTCATATAGATGCGTTTGTAGTGGTTGTAGACAGCTACGGCCAACTTTTTCTTGGTTTGTTCCTGGCCAATTACATATTCATCAAGGAAGGTTTTGACCTCTTGCGGCTTGGGAAGGGTGTTGGGTGTTGCCGCCGGTGGGGTCGCGGCGCGGTCGTCTTCCAGGATCGAATTGCAGACCGCGACACACTCGTCGCAAATGTAGGCCCTAGGGTAATCGCTCGGGGATGAAATGAGCTTGGCGACTGCGTCCTGCGACTTATGGCAGAACGAACAGCGTAGGATTTCCTCAGTGCCTGTTCTGTTTTTCACTCGGCTCAACTCCTTATTATTACCTTAACTTCGCGGCTCCTTAGCGCTCCGTGCCCGTGGGGAAGCGGGAAGAGACGTTTCGCGCCGAGACCTCCCAAGCATGATCGGCGAATGCCGATCATACCCTTCATCTGGTCTTATAGATGATATCGTCTATGATTCCATATTCCTTAGCCTGCTGCGCATTCATGATGAAGTCGCGCTCCACGTCCTTCTCCACCTTTTCCAGCTTCTGACCTGTATGTTTTGCCAGTAACTGGTTTGTAATCTCGCGCATACGCAGGATTTCGCGGGCGTGAATGTCGATGTCCGTGGCCTGACCCGAGAGCCCGCCCATCGAAGGCTGATGGATCAAAATGCGGGAATTCGGCAAAGCCAGTCTTTTTTTATTTTCTCCAGCCGCGAGCAAAAGCGCAGCCATCGAAGCCGCCTGGCCAATGCAAATCGTGGTCACATCGTTCTTGACGTACTGCATGGTGTCGTAGATCGCCATGCCCGCCGTAATCGAACCGCCCGGCGAATTCACGTATAACTGTATGTCCTTCTCCGGATCTTCCTGCGCCAGGAACAGCATTTGCGCGATTACCAGGTTGGCGATGTTGTCGTCAATCGGCGTTCCTATGAAAATAATGTTATCCCGCAGCAAGCGGGAGTAGATGTCATAAGCCCGCTCACCGCGACCGGTCTGTTCTATTACCATCGGAACTAGCACGCGTTCACCTTTTGCCTTTCACACTTCTGCCCTGCGAATTGGGCTTCTGCAGGGGATCGGAAGCTGCTTACGCGGACTGATGATACAGAAAGTCGAGGGTCTTTTCGTTGCGGATTCTATTCCGGATTCTATCCAGCGCCCCATCGCGTG
>Ga0070762_10001434_pt1 | contig 11020 bp, 10 predicted proteins | sample HubBroMetageREF2_FD_66726 | JGI IMG/M metagenome (GOLD analysis project Ga0070762, IMG submission 66726) | Reference soil microbial communities from the Hubbard Brook experimental Forest, New Hampshire, USA - Hubbard Brook CCASE Soil... | ecosystem: Environmental > Terrestrial > Soil >... | reverse complement strand
TTGGTTCAAAAGGCGTAAAAACAAGCGCGTCCCGCCAAAATATCGTATAACTGGGTGTGATTTCGGCAGATCTGACAGATGATAAAGATCTGACAGATTCAGCGAATTCCCTTAAGATTAACGTTTTAATAGATGATCGCCTTCACCGCAAATTATCTGTTCACGCCGCTTGAGCGCGTGCAACAACCTCTACTTCTGGTGGAGGACCACGTGATCGTGGAGGCCGGTTCGCGAGTCGCAAGTGAAGTTCCCCACGGAGTTCGCGTCGTAAACTTCGGCGATGCCGTTCTTGCGCCCGGCTTCGTCGACATTCACATTCATGGTGGTGCGGGTCACGATGTGATGGAGGCGGATGCGGATGGGCTATCTGCCGTCGAGCAACTGCTTTTCAAACATGGTGTGACCAGTTATTTTCCGACGACCGTGACTGCGCCTCTGGACAAAACCTGGTCCGCACTCGACCGCCTGGCGAATGCGATCGAAAGTGCATCGCGATGCGATGAGTCGCGCAAAGTCCGAGCCAGACCGCTTGGAATCCATTTGGAAGGGCCATTTATCAGTCATGCCCGGCGCGGAGTGCATCCGCCGCAGAATCTGCTGTTGCCCACATTACCGGCGTTCGACCGCTTCTGGCAAGCGGCGCGTGGCCATATTCGCGTCATGACCATTGCGCCGGAGCTGGAAGGCGCGGGCGAGGTGATCGCGGAGGCTGCCCGGCGGGAAGTCTGCGTCAGCCTGGGACACTCTAATTCGGATCTGAATTCTGCACGCGCTGCGGTTGCGGCGGGAGCGCGGCACGCTACGCACACATTCAATGCGATGCGGCCGCTCGACCATCGCGATCCAGGAATCCTTGCCGAGGTGCTCACCGACTCGAGACTCTCGGCCGATATCATTGCCGACGGAATTCATCTGGATCCTACGATCGTCGAATTATTTCTGAAAGCCAAAGGGGTTGATGGCGCCGTGCTTATCACTGACGCGATCTCGGCCACGGGTATGCCCGACGGACGTTATCGCCTTGGAACCTTCGAAGTCGAAGTGAGAAATGGCCGGTGCCTCGCCGACGGGAAACTGGCCGGAAGTGTTTTGACGATGGATCGCGCAGTGCGCAACGTAATGCACTTCGCGCACTGGGATCTGCAACAAGCGATACGTCTTGCCACGCTCAATCCAGCGCGGGTAGCGGGATTCACGGATCGAGGCAAACTTGAGGCCGGAGCGGTAGCGGATTTCGTGGTCTTGAGTCCGAGCGGCGAAGTGAGAAACACGGTCATTGGTGGCGAAGTATCTGAACCGTGAGCAATATCTGAGGAGACTGGATGATTGATAAGGGCGCATTCCCTCATCACATGCTAAAGGAGATTTTCGAGCAGCCGCAGAGTCTGCGCGATACCATCGCGCCCCGAGTCTCGTTTGATGAAGGCTTAATCCGGCTGGATGACGTCCGCATCACCGCAGATGAACTGCGCTCGCTGCAGCGGATTAACATCGTGGCTTCGGGAACCAGCCGGCATGCGGGTATGGTCGGTCAGTTCATGATTCAGGATCTCGCAAACGTGCCCGTGGACGTGGATTATGCCAGCGAGTTTGAATATCGAAATCCGCTGATTTGCCGGAACGAACTCACCATTGTGATCACGCAATCGGGGGAAACGGCCGACACAACTGCAGCTCAGCGCGAAGCCAAGGCCAAAGGCTCGCGTACCATTGCAATCTCGAATGTGATGGACTCAACCATCGCTCGCGAGGCAGATGGCGTGCTCTACACTCACGCCGGACCCGAGATCAGCATCGCTTCCACGAAGGCATTCACGGCACAGATGGCCGTGTTGTTTCTGTTTGCAGTCTATCTTGGACAGGTGCGCGGCAAGCTCCCGAAGGAGCAAGTGCGGCTGTACATCCGCGAACTGTTGGACCTGTCCGCTAAAACGGAAGCCGCGCTCGAATGCGCATCGGATTGCAAGTCGCTCGCCGACCAATATCACAAGGTCCAGGACTTTCTTTTTCTTGGTCGTGCGATTCATTACCCCATCGCGATGGACGGTGCTCTGAAGCTGAAGGAAGTTTCCTACATCCATGCTGAGGGCTATCCGACGGGCGAAACCAAACACGGCCCGAACGCCATGATCGACGAGAATCTACCCGTGGTAATTATTGCCACGCGCGATCCCAACGATCCTGGATCAGTTCTGCGCTACGAGAAAAATGTCGCCAACATCAAAGGATTCAGACAGCAATCGGCAAAAGTAATTGCGATTGCTTCTGATGGTGATGGAGAGTTGCTCAAACTCGCCGATCACACTATTTTCATTCCGCAGGCATCGGAGCTGCTGTCACCCATCCTGGAAATCGTGCCTCTGCAGCTGTTCGCCTATTACATGGCGGTACGAAAAGGCCTGGACGTGGATCGCCCCCGCAACCTGGTGAAATCGGTCACGCTCGAGTGATGCATTTCTGATGATGCAGGGGCGAGCACGGCGCGTGGACGCCCTCCCCGTAATTTCTTTTAGTGAGTGAATGAGAAATTCAGCCCCGTCGTCAGCACAATATCATTCGTCTTGAGCGGAAGTGTGCCCACAGGCTGCGCCGGCGGATTGGTCACATAAATATCACCGAACGCAGTCTGCCACGCCAGCCACTTACTGATCTTAGTTACCGTGCCGAGATTAAAGGTCGCACGATATTGTCCGGTCAAGCCTGAGCTTAGGTCGGGGAAAAAGTATAATTTTTGGGTAAGCAGCGTCGTACTGCCCAGCTTGTGACTTAATTCCTCTCCGAGGGTGAGCGCTACGAAGCTGTTCGTAATCGTCTGGTAATCTTCGCGGGTGTAGTTCGGGCCCACCAGGAAGTCCAGCGTGGTTCTATCAGTCTTGATCGCGTGATACCCGAGACCACCGCCGAGAACAGTTCGAAGATTCAGGTCCTGCAAGGCGTTGGTCTGGAAATCAGCGCCCCCGTAGGCAAATAAGCGGGGATTGAGATTCCTGGAATACCGCGCTCCGCCCTGATTTGAATCTGCGGTCGTGCCCGGAATCGCCCCAGGAGCGTCGTTGGTGCTGTATACCGTGTTCTCGTAGAGGTTAATCTCGTCATGCAGTGTCTTGCGGTCGCCGGTGAAGGCGACGGCCAGGCTCTTGGTCTCGCTGTTCCCAGCGGTGAGGGCAAATCCGATGTTCGCTCCTCCCACCCAGCCTTGTGAGAGTCCGGGATGGAGCGACTTGTCGTACGTGATTTGTTCCGCATCGCTGCGCAAGGCGGTTACCTCGGCCTTAGGGACAGTCACGGTTCCGCTGGCGGCGGTCGTTACCGCTAGACTGTCGTCGGTTGTGGCGACCGGACCCACTACCGTTTTTCCGTTCGACAGCGCCACATGGAGCGGCTGACTGGAGTTGATCCCCTGGACCGCCGACCACTGAACCGTAACGTCTCCCGCAAACTCCGTCTTAATCAGCAACATCTTATCGTCCGATTTTGTGATCGTGCCGGTGAGCCGATCACCGTTCTTCAACACGATTTGGTCGGCGAAAACTGCGGAACAAAACACGAATACTGACAATACTGCCCAGAGATGCATTTTACGCATAACACTTCTCCATCATGAATTTTGGACTTTCGCTTGTGAGGCCCGTTGGACAAGAACAGCGAATGAATTAAGTTACCGCATAAGCGGAAATCCTGCTATGGGGGAACACTGAAAGGTTGATGTCAGAATTGAATACGGAGATGGTGAAGCAGAAATTTCTGCAATTTTCTTGCGTCGATCTGAAAAAAACTAAGGACGTTGCCGGTCCTGCGGAAACCTTATAACTCAGCAATGCTTAGCTCTTGCTGCTGCGGTTGCTCTGTACTTCCGAATCCGCACTCTTCGGCGGTTCGGCGGAGGAATCTTTCATACCCTCTTTCAAAGCGCGAATCCCCTCGCCAATACCTTTTCCAAGCTCTGGAAGTTTCTTCGGTCCGAACACCAGGAGAGCAATAAAAAAGATCACCAGCAGGTGCATCGGTTGAAACAGACCTTCAAACATACAGAACCTCCCGCAGGCGCAACTACTGTACTTAACCTTACTGAAGCCGGATTAGTACGTCAACCTCGGCGCGCTCTTAGCTAGGCAAGTAAGAACTCCCCTGTGATGGAGTGCGACCGCGACAAGTCATTCACGTATGGCCGATGCGATGTGGCCTCGTCTCAGTTTGAAAGGACGAGAGCTGATTGTCGCGAAAAAAGACAGGTTTACCACTGTAAGACGTTCATTTTAAATGATCTTATTTGGCAGGCGAGATGCATTCACGAAGGGCGCAGCCATCTAGACATGAACTTCCGTGCCGTCGAAAGGCAGTACTGACGCTCCTAGAATGGCTCAGTCAGCTTTCAATTACGGCTTTTGAGCCTTGGAGTTTTTGATATGACTTCGACCCCCACGATCCCCGCGGCGATCAAACAACCAGTTTCTCCGGCAGTCCTCCCGTCTACATCCGAGACCCAAACCACAGAACGAAAAGCCAGTCCATCAATCGCGCGGCCGATTGCCCCGAAGCAAACGGGGTACGGAATGCCTTGCGCAAATTGCAAGACCTATTACGCGGCGGATCTGAAAGTGTGCCCGGTGTGCAAAGAAGGAGAGCGCGTTTCGCCGGCTGCCGTCGCTGCACGTCCCACGATCGCGGCCACCGAAGCGTGCCCCGATCCGATCGCCTTGGAAGAAGAACGCGAACGTTTCTTGCGCGATTTCAAGGCGCAAGTTTTCGCTTCTCAGTTGCCGGGCAATGTAGGCGGAAATCTGCCCTGTACTCACGAGGAAAACCATCTCAGCGGGCCTGAGCCGGCGACCGTATGCCAAGCTTGTTACGACCATTTGCAGGAGCGCGTGGATGTCCTGGAAGCGGCACTGCACATAGACTTGAAAGATGCGGCGCAGATCGTTTACGACGCAGTGTGGGCGGACCCGTCAGACGCCACCAAGACTTACGAAAACGCCGCGCACGCGTTGCTCGCCGAGCTGCGGAGACGCTCAGGCGTCACCCAAGTATTTGGGTTGTTGCAGCCTCTCGCGGACTAAGTTCGTGGGTGCCATGATTTTGCTGGCGCTCCAGCGAACCGCAACCTGCCGAACGCGGCGGGAACGTGAAAGTTCGGCTGTGGCGTATTTGTAGGCTGCCACGCGAGATAAGCTCGTGGTTCTTTCCTGCCTTCGACTCGATAAAAATTGGCGTGCCAAATCGCCGTCGGATCAAAGTTCGTGGTCAGCGACTTCATGGGGATTGCCAGCTCGGCGGTCCAGGTGCGCGACTTCTCATCCAGATGAATAGACCGCTGCAAACCACTGTTTAGGTCCGTCCGCCCGCCGGCGAATATATCGAGATCCACCCACATTCCATTCGGGCTCACTTCAAATTCCCGGTAAAAGCTCTGCCGCGACGGATCGGGCTGTAGAAAAGCCTCGGCCACGTCGCGCTCCCACAGATGGTCGCGTCGTCCATTGGGCTCGGAGTCTTTAAACGTAAACAGTTCGTAATAATGGCAGTCAAATCTTAGATAAAGATGTTGCCGTGACCACAGAATCCGCACCTGAGTTTCACGTTCAGGATCGGCGTTCTTCCCTTGCCAATCAGAAACAAAAGTGATCGGGATCGCATTTCGCCATTCGGTCGCGACGTGCGAATCCTCGAGTCGTAACTCATGATCAACATAAGTGGCAACGATCTCGCGGGAAGGATCGGCCTGAAGACTCTTTTCGATCTTCGACATACCCAAAAATATAGAACTGACAGAGGAGAAGTGGCCTAGATCTTTTGTTTCGAACGCATCAGGATAACGCAAGAAAGTTGCTTTGACCGCAAGATCCGGATGGTCCGCCGGAGACGGCCGCCCTAAGATTTCATCATTATGACGACCAATGCGATACTCAACTTGACGGAAGCGAGGGAAACGGCCATCGGCAACCAGCGCCGCGACGACAACGATCAAAACCATAACTGGCAAGCGGTTTTGGCGCGTGACGCCAGTCAGGACGGTAATTTTGTTTTTGCCGTGTCTTCGACTGGCGTGTACTGCCGGCCATCCTGCCCGTCCCGTCGCCCTCGCCGGGAAAACGTGACCTTCTTTCAAAAGCCCGATCACGCCGAGAAGGCCGGTTATCGCGCCTGCTTGCGCTGCCGGCCCAAAGCAGCAGGCAGCGGCACGACGGGAGCGGTAAAAGCCATGTGCCGCTATATTGAGCAGCACCTCGATGAACCGCTTACTCTGGCGCGCCTCGGATCGGAATTTCATCAGAGCCCGTTCCATTTGCAGCGTACCTTCAAACGCGTGCTGGGCATCACGCCGCGAGCCTACGCCGACTCGTGCCGCATGAACCAGCTCAAGAATAATCTGCGCGCCGGGCACTCCGTAACCCGCTCGATGTACGACGCGGGGTTCAGCTCCAGCAGCCGTTTGTACGAGCGCACCGCTTCGCACCTTGGCATGACGCCGGATAAATATCGCCGTGGTGCGATCGCGGCGCCCATCCGGTACACCTGCACCGACTCTCCTCTGGGACGCATGTTAATTGCCGCCACCGACAAAGGAATCTGCGCCATCCAATTTGCCGACTCCGACGGCGAACTTGAGCAGGGGCTAAGACACGAGTTTCCCTTTGCCATCCGGCGCCGTGACGATGAAGCCATGCGGTCCTGGAAGGAAGACTTGCTTCGCCAGATGAGCGGCCAGCGTCTGAACGCAGCTCTGCCCCTTGATATTCAGGCGACTGCGTTTCAGCGACGCGTGTGGTCGCATTTGCAAACCATCCCCTTTGGAGCGACGCGTTCTTACGCTGCGGTAGCCAAGGCGATCGGCCAGCCCACAGCCACCCGAGCTGTAGCCCGGGCCTGCGCTACGAACCCCGTGGCAGTCGCCATTCCATGCCATCGCGTAGTGAGTAAGAGCGGAGAAACGGGCGGCTACCGCTGGGGCATCGAGAGAAAGAAAGCACTGCTCGAGTTGGAAACGCAAAACGCATAAAGCTGCACCCTGCGCTTCGCAGCTTTCACGATTGAATAGAGGACTAGCGCAAACGGAGTACCAGCAGCACGACAGTAAGGACAGCGATCAACACGGTTCCTATCGTATAAATGTGAGCTCCGAGCCAACTCTGTTTCTTCTGCTTTTCCAACTGGAAAAGGAAAGCGGGAGTTTGGCCGCCCGCTAAAGGCTGGGGACTAGCGCCGGAGATTCTTGCAGCTTCGCAATCCAGGCAGAGGGTGCGGCCTTCGGAAACCGGGAACCCGCAAGCCTCGCATTTTCGGATCTTATCGAGTTCGAGAGGCCGAACCGGCTCGGATTGCCTGGCTTCGGGAGCCTTCGTGATTTCATTAGCGACCGATTGCGTGCTGGCAACTGCAGGAGAAGTGCCTTTTCCTTCTGTGGATGCAGATTCAGATTGCTTTTGTTGCGCCACGGCCTGATCGTTCTTCTCGGCAATCTCCTGAAGCGCACGCTTGGCCGCATCCGCGTGTTCCAGCCCGGTTTGCACCATTTCGGCCAAGCGCTCTAACGCCGTGACGTCGCGCTCCTCGAAAGCGTTGGCTCTGTCGGCGAGCAGTTCAAACACGCCGATGACTTCCTGTTCGCGAATCAACGGCACCACCATTACTGACCTGATGCCGAGAGCGCGGCAACTCTCGCGGTTGACTCGCGGATCGATCTCCGCATCGTCGCAGCGCAGAACTTGGCGGGTGCGCACGCTTTCCCCCGTTAGACCCGATTTCACTTGCACTTCGGCTCCGAGTTCCGGCGCCGACGGGCCTGCGCTGGCGCGGCAGATCATCTCGGTGTCATCGAGCAACGCAATGGCTGCGCCCGACGCGCCGGTAATATATTGTGCCCGCTCCGCCAGCAACTGCAGCGCGGCTTCGAGGTCACGCTGCGCCATCTCGATCAACGATTTGCCTCCGTCGTCAGTCGAAATACGCGGAGACGATAGCGGCAGGGATTCCGTCGCAGCCGATGCTGCTGAAGGAACTGCGCGTGTTGGGTTTGCTGACATCTGATCGAGAATTGAAGAGCGATCTAAGAGTTTTATCTATTATCGCCGGAGTTTGCCTGGATGCAAACAGAGTTTTGCAGCCGAAGTTACCGAGGAAGGTCTCATCCGGAGCCGTTCCGCTTTTCCATGCGGACGACCGCGAGCGATTCGCCGTTCTTTAGGAGAGCCTCGATACTTTCCAGCACGACATAACCTTTGGCGGAGTAGAACGGCACTCCGGTCAGAGTGGCACCCATTTCGAGGCGGGTAAAGCCGGCCGCTGCCGCTGCCTTTTCGCAGGCTTCGAGGATCATGCTGCCAATCCCCCGCCGCACCCAATTGGGATGAACAAAAAAACCACGAATCTTTGCGGCATCCTGTTGAGGATTCAGCAACGCATCCTCGCGGGCCGTCCAGCGGTCGCCACCAAAAAGTGTTTTGCGTTTGCTCCAGCCGCCGCAGGCGACGACCGACGCATCGCCAGTTTCCACAACGTAGCACGTTCCATCTGCGATCAATTGGCTGTCCACACCGTAGACACTTTGCAGCGCACCCTCAATCTGGGCGGGCGTGTAATCGGCCGCTTGCAATCCGCGCACGGAGGTATCAATCAGCACGCGAAGAGTTGGAACATCTGCGGGGACGGCATGGCGGAGAGTGAGCTTCACGGCTGGCCACAACTGCGAAAGTGTACCAAGCCAAACTCTGAAGGTTCAATTTGAAAAAAGTCCGCAGACTGCAAAATCGTTCTGCTGCAGATCGTTCTGCTGAGGGCCAGATCGGTCTAGTGCAGATCGTCGCGGTGGCGAAGCCAGTCCAGGAACATCTGCTCGATCGGCTTGTCGTAGCCCATCATGACGTGGCGGATGGTATGGCCGCTGACGAAGTGGCAGACTTCCTCGGCGAGATTCTTGGCGTGGTCCCCGGCGCGTTCGAGCGATTGGGTCATGAAGATGACTTGCAGGCTAGCCTGGCGCTGCAGGCCTTCCGGGTTTTCGATGTGCCGCAGGAAAATCAAATTGCGCAGCCGGTCCATCTCCGCGTCAGCGCGCAGCACATCCACTGCCTTCTTCACGTCACGGCTAGCGAAAGCCACCCCTGCGTCTGAAAGCATTTTTTCCAGCACCGTCGCCATGTGCGTCAGATCATGCGTGTCCTCGGGATCAATCCTCGAACCGGCCGATTGAGCGCTGCTGGCAAAACTGAGCAGCAGATCTCCGATGCGCTCCAGGCTGATCATGAATTTCATGCAAGCGAGTAGTTCACGGGCTTCGCTTCCCGTAACCTTCGTGATGGCGAGGGTAACCCCGTCGTCGATTTCCCGGTCGATCAGGTCGAGTTGTTTCTCGCGCTCGCGAATGGTGTCGAGCAGCGGCGAAGACCCAGTCGCAATGCCCTCCGCGGCAGCCGACGCCGCGTCTCTGGCGACCGCGCAAGCTTCGATGGTTCGCTTCACCAGATGCGAATAGGCAGGCTCAGGCACCGGAGTGTTGATGGCAGCAGTACTCATCACAAAATCCCTCGGCTCACGGAGTGGCGGCCGCACCGCATTCGGTCGTCTTCGCTGCCGGCCTGTACCAATGCTCACCGTACAAGCATAGGTTCTTTGTTTCAAAGATGTGTTAAAAGGTTGTAAATTCTGGAGCTTAATACAGGCTCGGCGGCAGCTGTCCGGTGCCAAGTCCAGCGGAGAGCGCCCGCCGGTTCTGCCTCAAGATTTAGCCCGGCGAAGAATCGGTAGCCACCGGCACAGTGAACAAAAACACCGAACCGTGGTTGAGTTCGCTTTCGGCGCGAATGGTGCCATCGTGCGCCAGCACGATATGCTTCGCAATGGCAAGTCCCAGCCCGGTGCCTCCAGATTCTCGCGAGCGTGCCTTGTCGACGCGGTAAAAACGCTCGAACAATCGCGGCAAGTGCTCAAACGGAATGCCCGGTCCGAAATCACGCACATAGAATTCAACACCACGCTCCGAGCGCCTCGCCCCCAGAACCAACCGTCCGCCGGCCCCCGCATATTTAAGCGCATTGTCGATAAGGTTGGAAAAAACCTGGTGGATGGCTTCGCGATCGGCACTCACCAAGTCGGGCGCTGAATCCTCCACCTGCAAGTCGATGCCGTGCGCCCGCGCCAGCTCACGGAAGTTCTGCACCGCCTCCTGCAGAATCTCGGCTGCGGCTACGGGCTGGATATCAAAGCGCTGTTCGCCCGATTCGACTCTTGCCAGAGTCAAAAGATCTTCCGTAAGCCGAGCCATGCGATTGGCGTTCTTGCGGATAATTTCAAGAAACTCGCGAGCATGGTTATTTTCCTGCGCGCTGTCGAGCAGAGTCTCGGCGTAGCCTTGAATGGAGGTCAACGGAGTTCGCAGTTCGTGGGAAACGTTGGCAATAAAATCGCGACGAGTTTTTTCGACCCGCTCGGTCTCAGTCAAATCACGCAACACGGCAACCGCGCCTCCGCCCGGCATGGGAGCTGCGGTCACGTCGAACGTGCGGGCTGGGATAATGGAAGTGGCTCGAGCCGTGACCACCTTGCGGGATACGCTCGCTCCCCGCACCGCACGCAGGAAATCGGGATCGCGAACGGTCTCAACGATCGGCGCATTCAGCCGCGTGCGTTGCGGGACCAATCCATCCATGCTTTGGTTTGCCCACTGCACGCGATCGTCTGGGCCGACCGCGATGACGGCGTCCTCCATGCTGTTCAGCAAAGTTTCAAGCTGACGCTGACTGGTTCGCAGGGCCGTGAAATTGTTTTCCACATGTCGCGCGGTCTTGTCGAGAGCGGCGGCGACTTGTCCAATTTCATCTCCCGAAGTTTCGGCAATGCGTGCTGTAAGCTCGCCCCCGGCGATTTTATTGGCAAACTGCACAATCCGTTGCAGCCGACGTTCGGTGAACTCCGCCAGCAATCCTGCCAACACGAGCGCGACCAGGAATGCGAATGCCGAACCCATCAGCAATGTTTTCCGAAGCCGCGAACCGGCAGCTCCGACATCCGACACTGGACAGGA
>Ga0070762_10001430_pt1 | contig 11037 bp, 7 predicted proteins | sample HubBroMetageREF2_FD_66726 | JGI IMG/M metagenome (GOLD analysis project Ga0070762, IMG submission 66726) | Reference soil microbial communities from the Hubbard Brook experimental Forest, New Hampshire, USA - Hubbard Brook CCASE Soil... | ecosystem: Environmental > Terrestrial > Soil > Temperate... | reverse complement strand
AGATGGACGGCGTGGGGTGATGGCCCTGAGGAGTTAGGTTTCCCGAGGGGACCGTGCGCTAATCGCGCGGCCACGCTGGGAGGGCACCATGGCTCGGCCTCGGGTAGTGATCGTCGGCGGTGGCTTCGCCGGATTTACAGCGGCACAGCGGCTCAAGCACGCGCCGGTCGACTTGACGCTGGTCGATCGTACGAATCACCACCTGTTCCAGCCCCTTCTCTATCAGGTGGCGACGGCGACGCTCTCGCCGACCGATATCATGGTCCCGATCCGTTGGGGGCTTCGGCGACAGCGGAACGCTGAAGTCCTGCTGGGTGAGGCGACGGCCGTCGATGTCAACCGCCGTGTCGTCGTCGTCGATGGTGGCCGGACCGAGCTTCCATACGACGCCGTCATCGTGGCGACGGGTGCCCGGCATTCCTACTTTGGCCACCCGGAGTGGGAAGCGCTGGCACCCGGTCTCAAGAGCATCGAGGACGCGCTCGATGTGCGCAATCGCTTCCTGCTGGCGTTCGAGGAAGCCGAGCGTACCGACGATCCGGCGGAGCGCCGGGCGTATCAGACGTTCGTCGTGGTTGGCGGCGGCCCGACGGGCGTCGAGCTCGCCGGAATGCTCCCTGAAGTGGCCAAGCCGATGCGGCGCGACTACCGTCGCATCAACACGCTGGACACGCGAGTGGTGCTCCTCGAGGGCGGTCCGCGCCTTTTGCCGGCGTTCCCGGAATCACTGTCTGCGCACGCGCAACGCGACCTGGAAAAACTCGGCGTGGAGGTGCGCACCAATGCGCGCGTGACCAAGGTCGAGCGCGATGGGGTGTGGATCGGACCCGAGCACATTGCCGCCCGCACGATATTCTGGGCCGCGGGCAATGCCGCGTCGAAACTGGCCCGGACGCTTGGGGCGCCGCTGGACGATGTCGGCCGCGTGGACGTGACGCCCGACCTCTCGATCCCGGGACACCCGGACGTGTTCGTGGTGGGCGACCTGGCGCGGGTACCGCGGGACAACAACACGCTGGTGCCGTGGGTGGCGCAGGGCGCGATTCAGGAGGGGCGGACTGCCGCCGACAACGTGCTCGCGAGGATCGCCGGCAAGCCCACGCGGCCGTTCACCTACTTCAACAAGGGCGACCTGGCGACGATTGGCCGCCACCGCGCGATCGCGAATTTTGGCTTCATGCAGGTCACGGGATTCCTCGCGTGGGTGTTGTGGTTGTTCATCCACATCCTCTATCTCGTCGGATTCCGCAATCGCGTGAGCGTGCTGGTCCAGTGGGCATATGCCTATTTCACGTACCAGCGCGGCATGCGCCTCATCACGAACTACGCCCGGCAGTGGGACGGCACGGAGGCCGTCGGCGGAAAGTACCTGAGTCCCGATGCGCTCGAGGCAATGGGAAGGCCCGCGCCCGCGAAGGTGGCGGCCAACAGGTAGCCGCTCGCTACCCGCTGTTCCGGGCGGCGGTTCCGGCAGGGGTCACGGATGCAACTTCGGCCGTGGCGGCCATCGGTGGCGCGGCCGGCACCGGGATAGCCTTCGGCCTCATGTAGGCTTCCATGTTCGTGCCGAGGAACAGGGTCGCGATCACCAGGACGGCGCCCGCCCAGAACGGCGCACCGGGATTGAAGTGATCGTACAGCAGCCCTGCGCCGAGCGGGAAGATCACGCGTGTGATGCCGCCAAACGTCTGCTGGGTGCCCATGAACAGGCCGCGCTCATCCTGGGAGATCACCCGGGACAGCATGGCGGTCACGCACGGGAACGTGAACGCCGTCCCGAGGGGGACCAGCACGATCACGATGGCGAGGATCGGGATGCTGGGGGCCATTGGGATCAGAATGAGGCCCAGCGCCAGAAACACGATGCCGATCCGTGAGAGGCGCGGTTCGCCGAACCGGTCGATCAGCGGCCCGAGAATGAACGCCCGCGTGACCATGCTCAACCCGCCGACATACGTGAAGAACCATCCGATGGAACTGGCCGTCACGCTGAACTGCTTGGCGAGGAAGAGCGCGATGATGGACATCGATGCCATGAACGCGCCGAGTCCGATCGCGTAGATCCAGATGAGACGGGAGGATGCCGCGTCCGGGTGCCGGATGACCGACCAGAGCACTGCGCGCGACCGGCCGGGGGGCTCGATGTGACTTCGCGCGGCGCGCGTGACGACGCGCGATTCCCGGAGATACCGCCAGGCGAAGAACATGTTGGCGACGCAGATCACGGCAGCCAGGACACCGGGCGCGGCGTGTCCCAGCGAGAGGTCATGTCCGTGGAACCAGAGATGATGCATCCCGAGCACCAGCGCCCCGGACCCGATGAGCGGGCCGACCGTAACGCCAAGATTGGTCGCCGCCGACACCCAGCCGAGCGCGCGGGCGCGATTCTCGGGCTCCGTCGAGTCGGCCACATAGGCCTGGACCACCCCGACGGTGCCACCACCGGCGCCCTGCACGATCCGGGACAGGAACAGCATCGCCAGTGAGTTCGCGTATCCGAAAATCACGTACGAGACCGCGGAGGCGCCGAGTGCGATGAGCAGGGCGGGGCGCCGGCCGTACTTGTCGGAGAATCCGCCCCACAGCGGTGCCGAAAGCAGGGTCGCCAGCGAGAACGACGACACCAGCATCGTGTACGTGAAGCCGTTGGCCCCCATTCTGGTGGCATAGAACGGGAGGAGCGGCACCACCATCAGCGTCCCCATCATGTCCACGCAGGCCGTGATGAGGAGAACGACGAGCTTCGAGTCGACCTTCGATCGGTTGGTCAGGGCATACTCGTGCTGAGCGCGGCAAGTGACCGGCGAGGCGGTGCCGCGCCCGGTGAGATTGAATCTAACGGACACCCATGGGTAGGGATTGGTTGCCGGATGGCCGGGTAACAGGCGGTTCAGGTAGCCTGCTGCGCGGACTACGTCTCGGCGCCGCTTATATTTAGCGTGAGCCGGAAATCAATGCCCGTCGCCCCTAGCTGATGCCAGATCGTATTCGCACGCGATTCCTTGTAGTGGGGAGTGGGGTAGCGGGACTACACACGGCGTGGCGGGCCAGCGAGCACGGGCCCGTGATCGTCCTGACGAAGCGGTCGCTGTTCGATTCGGCGACGGCCTATGCGCAGGGCGGCATCGCGGCAGCCCTCGGCGCCGGCGATTCCCCAGAGCTGCATCGCCGCGACACCCTGGCCGCGGGAGCCGCCCTGTGTGATGCCGCGGCCGTCAAAGTGCTGGTCGAGGAAGGGCCCGCCCGGGTGCGAGAGCTGTCGGCGGCGGGTGCCGATTTCGACCTCGCCCCCAACGGCAAGTTCATCCTCGGCAAGGAAGCAGCGCATTCTCGCAAGCGGATCGTGCACGCACACGGGGACCAGACCGGGGCCGAAGTCGCACGGACGCTGATCCGCCGGGTCACCGAGAGCCCTGGCGTCGAGGTCATGGAAACGACCCGTGTGCTCGACCTGATCGTCGAAGGTGGCGAGTGCATTGGCGTCCGGGCCAGCGCATCGGGACAGGCGGTGGAAATCGTGGCCGATGTGACCGTGCTCGCGACCGGCGGGTGCGGCCAGGTGTATCGCTACACCACAAACCCGCAGGTCGCGACCGGCGATGGCTACGCGATCGCGCTCCGCTCTGGCGTCCGGCTCGCCGACATGGAGTTCGTGCAGTTTCATCCGACCGCGCTGGCGACGCCGGAGAATCCATTGGCTCTCATCTCCGAGGCCGTGCGCGGGGAAGGGGCGATTCTCCTCAACTCGGCGGGCGTGCGGTTCATGCCCGAGCGGCACCGGCTGGCCGAGCTGGCACCTCGTGACATCGTCGCGCGCGAGATCTTTCGCGAGCAGGAGTCCGGGGGCCAGGTCTATCTCGATGCCCATCGCCTCGGCGACACCTTCGAGCATCGCTTCCCGGGCATATTCGCGCTGTGCCGCGCCCGGGGCATCGACCCGCGCGCCGATCTCATTCCAGTGACACCGGCCGCCCACTACATGATGGGCGGTGTGGTGACCGACCTGGCCGGACGGTCGAGTCTCGCGCGCCTGTACGCATGTGGCGAGGTCTCGCGCACCGGCGTGCACGGCGCCAACCGCCTGGCCTCGAACTCCCTGCTGGAAGGCCTGGTCTTTGCGGAGCGAGTGGCACGCGACATCGTCTCGGCGGCTCCTCTGGCTGCCGAGCTGCCACCAGCTCAGGCGTGGCGCGTGCCGGCGCTCGTGGATCGAGGAGCGGCGCAGGTCGCCGCCGATGCGATCCGGAGCATCATGTGGGAGGACGCGGGCATCGTGCGAACCGCGGCCGGGCTGCGCGAGTGCATCGAGCAGCTCGACGACATCGCGCAGCGGCTGCCCAGCGGCGCGACCGAAGAGACCAACATGGTCGATACCTCGATGCTGATTGCGGAGGCCGCGTTGCTGCGAAAAGAATCTCGAGGAGGCCATCATCGGGCCGATTTTCCGAAAGCCAAGCGCAAGTGGCAGCGCCGTCACATTGAATGGTGATGCATCGGTGAGCGCGACCGCCCTGCAGGAGCGGATCAAGACGCTGGCGCGCGAGCGCAACGCCGTGATTCTCGCGCACAACTACGAGCGCCCGGAAGTGCAGGATGTCGCCGATTTCGTGGGCGATTCGCTCGGTCTCTCGCGTGAGGCGGCGAGCACCCCGGCCGATGTGATCGTGTTCTGCGGTGTGCATTTCATGGCCGAGACGGCGGCGATCCTGTCACCACAGAAGCGGGTGCTGCTGCCGGACCTCGCCGCGGGCTGCTCGCTGGCGGCGACGATCGACGCCGATCAGCTGCGGGCGTGGAAGGCCGAGCATCCGGGCGCGGCCGTCGTGTCCTACGTGAACACGACCGCGGCGGTCAAGGCCGAGAGCGACTACTGCTGCACCTCCGGGAACGCCGTCGACGTCGTCAATGCCGTGCCCGCAGATCAGGAGGTGCTGTTCCTCCCCGACGTGTTCCTGGGTGCGCACGTCCGGCGGATCACTGGCCGCACCAACATGCATGTGTGGATGGGTGAGTGCCACGTGCACGCCGGGATCGACACTGCCGACCTGGCGCGGCAGCGTGCGGCGCATCCGGGCGCGGAGATGCTGATTCATCCCGAATGCGGGTGTGCGACGAGCATGGTGGATGCGGTCTCAGCCGGTGCAATCGATGCCGCCGGGGTGCAGATTCTTTCGACCGAGGGCATGATCCGCCGGCCAGCCGCGTCACCCGCCGACGCGTTCATCGTGGCGACGGAAGTCGGGATTCTCCATCGCTTGCGGCGGGAGAATCCCGCCAAGACGTTTTACCCGGCCAACGAGCGGGCAGTCTGCGCCTACATGAAAGTGACGACCCTGCCGAAAGTGGTGACCGCGCTCGAACGGCTGCAGCACGAGATCACTGTGGAACCGGAAGTGGCGGCCCGCGCGCGCCTGGCGATTGAGCGCATGGTCGCGATCGGAGGTGCGCCGGCGAGGCATCCGCACCAAGGGCTGTCGCCGGCCGGCTCTGCGGCGGATCCCGGCGAGTGACCACCGTTCAGCGGAGGCGCCATGATTGAGCCTGTTCCCGACGAGCCGCGCGATCCCGGATCCGAGCCGCCGGACATACCACCGTGGCACCGTCCGAGCCCGATGTCGATTCCCGCGCTCGACCGGCCCGGCGGCGTGGTGCGCTTTCCATTGGCGCCCGCCGCGGTCACGGCTCTCGTGAAAATGGCGCTGGAGGAGGATGGCGCCTTCAACGACATCACCACGATCGCCACCGTCGTCAGCGCGCGGCGAGCGAGGGGGGCGATCGTGGCACGCCGGGCGGGCACCGTGTGTGGGGTGCTCCTGGCGCTGGAAGCGTTCCAGCAGATGGACGCTAAGGCCATCACGCGGACGATCGAAGCCGACGGCGAGGCAGTCGAAGCCGGCTCGCCGGTGCTGTTCATTCGGGGACACGCGCGCGGGATGCTGTCGGCCGAGCGCGTCGCGCTCAACTTCATGCAGCATCTCTCGGGCATCGCGACCCTGACCGCCCAGTTCGTCGCCGCGGTGCGCGGCACGAACGCGAAGATTCTCGACACACGGAAGACGCTGCCCGGCTGGCGGGCGCTGGAGAAATACGCGGTACGCTGTGGCGGCGGCCAGAATCACCGCATGGACCTCGCGAGTGCGGTCCTGATCAAGGACAATCATCTCGCGGCCGTGGATGGGGACGTGGGCCGGGCGATCTCGCGGGCGCGGACCGTCGCGCCGCCGCAAGCCCGGATCGAGATCGAGTGCGACACCATCGACCAGGTGGAAGCCGCCATCGCCCATCACGCCGACATCGTGCTCCTCGACAACATGACCACGGCGCAGCTCGCGGAGTGCGTGCAACTCGTGAACAAGCGCGCGATCGTGGAAGCATCGGGGCGCGTCCGCCTCGAGAACGTTCGGCAGATTGCGGAGACCGGCGTGGATTGGATCTCGGCCGGATCCCTGACGCACTCGCCGCCGGCGCTCGATCTCGCGCTCGACTTCGAGTAGCAGCTCGTGGCCGACGCGGGGCCCGGCGCGTTGCCTGTGGCGGAGGTGTGCGAGCGGTGTGGTGTCGCGGCGCTGACGGAGCGCAACTGCAAGGTGATCTGCCTCAATTGTGGTACGATCGTCAAGTCCTGCGCGGACCTGCACCGGGACCGGTAGCGGCTCGCTCCTACGGTCCGCCGTCCTGCAGCACCGGATCGTCCACGAAGTAGCCTCCCGCGGCGCGAACGGCGCTGGCGATCGTCTTGCGCGTTTCGTCCACCGGGTCCTCGCGGCCCGCGAGCGCCTGGCGCTGGATGCGGAACCGCCGCCCCGCCATCACGCAGAAGAGATCGCACAACGCGCGCTCGCGTTCACTGCCGTCGAACCCCTGGACTTCGATCAGCCGCTGGGTCCGCGCAATGACCGCCGCGGTGGCGTACAGCTCGATGGCCATGTTGGCCAGACGCTCGAGCACGAGCTGCCGGTCGGTGATCGCTCTCCGGTACTTGGTGATCGCCCGGTCCGCCTCCACCGCCAACTGGGCCACGTGCGACTCGAAGTAGCGCTTGTGTTCCGCGAGGCTCGGGTGCAGATCGTACTCGATGTGCGGGGTGGCGCCGAGGAGTGACGAGACGCGGGACGTCATGTATCCGCTGACGACGCCAAAGTTGCTCAGAGGACGCCGGAGCGCCGCACTCACTTCCTTGAGACGGGCGGCGGGCCCCTGAATGCCGTTCAGCGCAATGAACAGACGCAGGACCTCGTTCGCTCCCTCGAAAATCCGGTTGATTCGGGAGTTGCGGAGGTGCCGCTCGAACGGATATGGCTGGACGTAGCCGCGGCCCCCGGCGAGCTGCACCATGTCATCGGCGATGCGCCACAGTGTCTCGCTGGCGAACACTTTCGCGCACGCCGCCTCGACCGACCAGTCGGTGTCGCGACGGTCGGCCTGGGCCGACAGCGCACCGACCATTGCGTCGGCCGCATACGCGTCGGCGGCGGCTTCGGCGAGCTTGCGCTGCGTGATCTCGAAGTCGGCGAGCGGATGTCCGAACTGCACGCGCTGGCTCGCGTAGCGCGCCATCTCGCCGATGAACTGCCGGCACCCGCTGGCGCACCCGGCGGCGAGCGTCAGCCGGCCCGCGTTGAGCACATGGACCGCGACCGAGAAGCCTTTGCCGATCTCGCCGAGCACATGATCCGCCGGCACCTGCAGATTCTCGTACGCCAGCTCCGCCTGTGTCGATCCGCGGATCCCCATCTTGTGGACCGTGCCCACGACGCGGAAACCCGGCATGTCGGGCCGGATGATGAACGCGGTTGGACGCGTGACCCGCTCCCCGCGCCGCTCGACCACCGTCTGGGCAAAGGTCGCGATCACGCCCGCGCGCTGGCCGTTGCCAATCCAGAGTTTGCGTCCAGACAGTATCCAGTGCGTCCCGTCGGCCGATCGCGTGGCCTGCGTCTGGATGTTCTGGGCGTCGGAGCCGGTCTCGGGTTCAGTCAGCGCGTACGCCGCGAGCGTATCACCACGCGCCAGCAACGGGAGATACCGGGTCTTCTGCTCGGGGGTCCCGAACAGCGCGATGGCCTTGGATCCCAGCCCGCAGTGTACGCCGACCAGCACCGCGAGTGATGCGTCGGCCGCCGATATCGCGCTGATCACGCGGGCGTATCCGGTGGAGGACAGGCCGAGGCCGCCGTATTCGCGCGGGATAGTCAGCGCGAGCAGTCCGGCGTCCGCGAACGCCGTGATGACGGGTTCGGGAATCGTCTCGGCGGCATCGAACGCCGCGGAGTCGATCAGGTCGCCCTGAATGCGCCGCAACTCGCGGAGGAGCCTCGAGACCACACGCGCCTCGCCCGGGTCGCGCGTCTCGAGCGGCGCGGCGTAGGGGAAGAGGATCTCGTCGTGGATCGCGCCGCCGAACAGGCCCCGGACGAACGCCGGTTGCGACTCAGCCACGAACGGATCCGGAGGCGACTGTCGCCGCGGCGCCGTGCCGTGCCCGCACCGCACCGGCGAGCTGTCCGGCGAGACCGGCCGCGTCCGTCTGTGGTGCGTCGCACATAAAGTGATGACAGACGTAGGCCGTGGCCACGCCGTTCACCTCAGGGCGTCCCTCCAGCAGCACGATTCCCGCGGAATCTCCCGGCGCCCCACCGGCGAGCACGAGCGACGGGACGTACTGGCGACTGACGGTCGCGTCCAGCGCGCGGTATCCCTCGCTTGCCGTATCGCCCACCAGCGCGACGGCGACGGCGCCGTTGATGGCCATATCGGCCGCGCCCAGCGCATAGCCAAAGGCCGCCGGGTGGCGCGCCATCGGCTCGGCGAGTGCCTCGAGCATGCCGAGCGCGCGCTGGCGCAGGATGGCGTCATCGAACAGCTCGGCCAGAGAGAGATAGAGTTCGATGGTCAGCGATGTGCCCGATGGCACGGCATTGTCCGTCAGGTCGCGCGGGCGGGTGATGAGCGGATCGGCGTCACGCGCCGTATCGAAGAGCGTCCCGCTGGCGTCGTCCCAGAACCACTCGCCGATCGCCGTCGCGATCTCTCGCGCCAGGCCGAGCCACGTGCGATCGGCCGTCATCTCGTAGACTCCGAGAAAGCCCAACGCGACCGATGCGTGATCGTCCAGATAGCCGCCTATCTTCGTCACGCCCGCGGTATGGGTCCGCATCACCCGGCCCCCGGGCCGGACGAGCGTCCGCCGGAGAAACTCGGCGTTGGCGAGTGCCAGGGTCCTGTGATCGGGATTGCCAAACGCCCGCGCCGCTGCCGTCACTGCCCGGAGCATCAAGCCGTTCCACGCGGCCAGCATCTTCTCGTCGCGGCCGGGATGCACGCGCCGGTCACGGATCGCGGCCAGGGCGCCGCGGGCGCGGCCACGCGCGGCGCTCAATAGGGTCTCGCTCACTCCCGCTCGTTGAGCGAGCACCGCCGGATCGTCGGGGACGTGCAGAATCGTGGCCCCTTCGAAATTCCCGTCCGGCGTGACGCCGTAGTACGTCTTGACCGCCGCCGATTCGGGACCGAGCGCGGCGTCGATCTCGCGTTCGGTCCAGACGTAGAACTTTCCTTCGACTCCCTCGCTGTCCGCATCGAGGCTCGCGTAGAACCCACCCTCGGGCGACGTCATCTCGCGGGCGACCCACGCGATCGTCTCTTCAGTCACGCGCCGCACTTCGGGATCCGCGGTGGCCTGCCAGAGGTGGACTCCGAGATTGGTGAGGAGCGCATTGTCGTAGAGCATCTTCTCGAAATGCGGCACGAGCCACACCGCGTCGACGGCATACCGGTGGAAGCCACCTCCGATCTGGTCGTAGATGCCGCCGCGCGCCATGTGACGGAAGCTGTCCGCCACCATCGCGAGTGCCGGAGCCGACGCCGTGCGAGCGGCATAGCGGAGCAGGAAGTCGAGACTCATCGCCTGCGGGAACTTGGGGGCGCCTTCGAATCCGCCGTGTGCCGAGTCGAATCGCTCCGCGAGCGCGCGGTAGGCCCGGTCGAGTATCGTCGGACTCAGGGCCCCCGACGGGGGCATCGGCGCACTCGCGGCGGCGTAGATGTCGCGCATCGCGGCAGCGGTCTGCGTGACGCGATCACGCTTGGTGTGATACGCGTCCGACACGGACCGCAGGATGCGAGGAAAGCCGGGCATGCCGTGGCGGTCTTCGGGGGGGAAGTACGTCCCCGTATAGAACGGATCGCCCGCGGGCGTCAGAAAGACGGTCATCGGCCAACCGCCGTGCCCGTTCATCGACTGGACCGCCTGCATGTAGATGCTGTCGACGTCCGGCCGCTCCTCGCGGTCCACCTTGATGTTCACGAACAGCTCGTTCATCACCCGCGCGATGTCCGGATTCTCGAACGACTCGTGCGCCATCACGTGGCACCAGTGGCACGCCGCGTATCCGACGCTCAGCAGGATCGGCCGGTCCTCCTGTCGCGCGCGCTCCAACGCCTCGCGTCCCCAGGGGTACCAGTCGACAGGATTGTCAGCGTGCTGGCGGAGGTAGGGGCTTGTTTCAGTCGCCAGGCGGTTCGGCATCGGCTCTCGGTTTCCTGAAGACCTGTCAGGCAGCAGCGCCCGCACCCGGGCGTAGACCGTCGTGATACATTGCGGACGCCATGCACGCCGGCGACCGAAACGAGCCCCTCACTCCGCCGCGCCGTCCCAGTCCGGCGTCCGTCGCGGCGCCATCGCCAGTGGTGCTGCTGGCGTGGGCCGGCAGTCTCACTCTGCTGCTCATCGCGGGAGCACTCTGGCCCGTGTCGCCGCTCCGTGATGCGGCCACCGGCGCCGCCACCGGCGCCCGTCTCGATCTCTCCCCGGCGTTCGTCGTGCTGGCGCCAATCAATAATACGCTCGATGCGCTATCGCTGCTGTCCGTGCGGGAACATGCCACGGTGTGGGTCGCACTCCTGGCGGGATACGTGGTCTGGCGATGCACCGCTCGGCGGCGCCGACCCGCTGCACGCGCGATGAAGGAACTCCGCGTCGCGGCGATCGCGCTCGTTTGCCTGATCGCCGTCTACGCGACGGGCGCGCTGGTGAGC
>Ga0070762_10001428_pt1 | contig 11041 bp, 11 predicted proteins | sample HubBroMetageREF2_FD_66726 | JGI IMG/M metagenome (GOLD analysis project Ga0070762, IMG submission 66726) | Reference soil microbial communities from the Hubbard Brook experimental Forest, New Hampshire, USA - Hubbard Brook CCASE Soil... | ecosystem: Environmental > Terrestrial > Soil >... | reverse complement strand
GGGCTCGCTCCCGGAGCTCACGGCAGCAATCGTACCGGACGCCCCTTCACTGGTGACGCGTCGGGCGACTTTCTCTACCCCGCGCTCTATCGCGCGGGATTTGCCTCCGCCCCCGTTGCACGCGATCGCGATGACGGCCTCGTGCTTGCCGACTGCTACATTACCGCTGCGGCGCGTTGCGCGCCGCCTGCGAACAAGCCGACTCCCGGAGAGTTAAAGAACTGCTTTCCCTACTTGCTCGAAGAGTTCGATGCCCTCGACAGGATTGTGGTGATGATTGGCCTCGGGGCGATTGGCTTCAACGCCGTTGCCCGCGTGCTCGACCGGCGCGGCTTTGCGTTCGAACCGCCCAGGCCGGCATTCTCGCATGGGGCGCAGTACGTCGCTCGCAACGGCCGGCGAACGATTTCCGCAATCGCCTCCTTTCATCCGAGCCGGCAGAACACGAACACGGGTAAGCTGACCGTACCGATGTTCGACGCGATTTTTACCCGCGCGAAGGAGATTCTGGCGCGCGGCGGAGATGCAGATCCGCGATCAGCTGATCCGGTACCAGGCTCGGCGCATCCATCATCAAATCCCGAGCGCCTTGATTCTTCGGGAACGCGATAACCTCACGAATGTTCTCCTCACCGCACGCGATCATCACGATGCGATCGATGCCCAGCGCCATGCCGCCGTGGGGCGGCGCCCCGTATTCGAGCGCGCGCACGAAGAACCCGAAACGCTCCTCGATCTGATCCGCGCTCAAGCCCAACATTTCGAAGATCCTGCGCTGTTGCTCGGGCTTGTGGATTCGGATCGAGCCCGAACCCAGCTCCCATCCGTTGAGCACGAGATCGTAGTGTTGGGCACGCATCTCCATCGGAGCTCGATCGATCAGTGCCCAATCGCCGGGCGCCGGCGCCGTGAACGCATGATGCGCGGGCGCGGGCTTTCCGCTCTCCTCGTCGATTTCGAGATACGGAAAGCCGGTCACCCAACCGAAAGCAAAGGCCTGCGGGTCGCGCAAGTGACATCGCTCGCCGACCTCGTTACGCATCTTCCCAGCGACCGCATGCGCGAGCGGAGCCGTGTCGGCAAAGAGCAGGATCGCGTCACCGGATTCGGCTCCGGCCGCCGCGGTCACGGCAGCAACGTCGGCCTCTGTGAGGAACTTTGCAGCTGAGGACTTCATTCCATCGGCCGCAAGCGAGATCCAGACCATCCCTTTGCCGCCGAACTGTTTAGCCAACTCGGTCAAGGTGTCGAAGTCGCGCCGCGAGAGCGACGCGCCCCCAGGATAGCGCAACGCCACAATCGATCCGCCGCTCTCGATCGCCGATTTAAAGACGACGAATTCGGTGGCGGCAAAGACCGCATCGACATTGGCTAGCTCGAGGCCGAAGCGTAGGTCCGGCTTGTCGAGCCCGTATTTCGCGATCGCTTCTTGATGCGTCAGCCGCGCGAACGGCGGCAGCTCGATGCCGAGCACCGTTTGCCAGACGTAACGCATACACGATTCCATTGTCTCGAGAACTTCCTCTTGGGTACAGAACGACATCTCGACGTCGAGCTGCGTGAACTCGGGCTGGCGATCGGCACGCTGGTCCTCGTCGCGCATGCATCGCGCAATTTGCATGTAGCGGCCGAAGCCCGCGATCATCGAGATCTGCTTGAGCATCTGCGGCGACTGCGGCAACGCATAGAACGACCCTGGGTAAAGGCGGCTGGGAACGAGGTAGTCGCGCGCGCCTTCGGGCGTCGACTTGATGAGCATCGGCGTCTCGATTTCGACGAACCCGCGCTCGTCGCAGAAGTCCCGCATCGCCTTGATGATGCGGTGGCGCAAGCGAATGTTCTCCTGCATCCGCGGACGGCGCAGATCGAGGTAACGATACTCGAGGCGAAGGTTCTCGTCCACGGCCTCATCGGCATTGACTTGAAACGGGGGGACGAGCGAGCGATTGAGAATTTCCAACTCCTCGATTGCGGCTTCGACGTCGCCCGTTCCGAGTCGCGGATTCTCCGTTCCGGGCGGCCGAGTGCGAACCGTACCGCGCACGCGCAGGACGTCTTCGTTGCGTAGATGTTCGGCCTGGGCGAAGCTCGGATGCCCGGGATCGAAAACGATCTGCGTCACGCCTTCATGGTCGCGGAGGTCGACGAATATCAAACCGCCGTGATCGCGACGGCGATTGATCCAGCCGCAAAGCTCGACGATCTTGCCCGCATCGGCGGCGCGCAGGGCGCCGCACGAAAGCTTATCTCTCGTCACGAGCTTGCTTTATCCCAGAGACGTAGTGGTACTGCAGCAAAAGCTCGCGTGCGAGCCACGAGCGTTCTGCGGTGCTGGCGATGGCGCCGAGCAGAAGCGGCATCCGTGTAAGCGCGGAGTGCGCCCAAAGCGAGAAAGGAGTCATGCCCAGGTTGAACATCACATCGACGTGCGGGTGCTTTCGATAGAAGCGCGCGGTCGAACGTCCGGCCAGCCGCATCTTTTCCTTTTGATCCCCGTAGGCAACGTCTTGACAGTGGTAGTTCACCGCAAGCGGTTCGTACACGATCTCGAGGCCGAGCCTTTGCAAGCGGTAGCCGAGCTCCAAGTCCTCGTGGCCGTAGCCGGTGAAACTCTCGTCGAAGCAGCCGGCGCGCAGCAAGTCCTCGCGTCGCACGGATGCGTTGCCGGTAAGAAAATAAAGCCACGAAAGTTTTCTTCGCGACGGCGGATGCAGATGCCCGCGCGCGTCGGGATGATCTCGCTTGTACTCGTACTCTTCGAAATCGCGAACTTGAACCTCCAACCCGACGACGGCAATGCCGGTTCGTTTCCGATGACGCCGCAGATGCGTCGAGAGGAGATCGGGCGACGCGAAGATGTCGGCGTCGTTGAAAAGGACGATGCCGGCGCGCGCCTGCGCGATGCCGGCGTTGCGAGCCGCTGCCCGGCCGCTGTACGGCCCCGCCAGGTGACGGACATTCCCGTGCGTTTGAACGACCCCGGCAAGAAACTCTGCCGTGCCGTCGGTCGAGTTCGAATCGCAGACGAGCAACTCGTACTGCGATGGCTCGAGGTCTTGATCGAGGAGCGTCGGCAACACGCGCGAGAGCGTGTCGAGCCGATTGTAGGTCGGAATGACGACCGAGATATCAAGCATGCATCAAGGCAGCGACGCCGGCCGTGATTTCGCGGCGAAACCGCTCGAGCAGCTCGGGATCTGCGCGGGCCGGTTTACGAACCAAGACGTGAGGCACGCCGTACGGCGACCACTCTTGAGAGTTTAGCCGGAAGTATGCGTGTTCGAAGGCGACCAGCGTCGGCCGATGGACGGCGCTTGCGACGTGCGTGGCGCCCGTATCCACGGTTACCACCACTCGAGCCCGTTCCAGCACGGCGGCCCATTGATGGAAGGGCAGGCCGCGCAGACAATGAGTGATGTCGCCGCTGGCTTCAAAAGCCGCGGCCTGCGGTTCGCATTCGCGCGCACACGTGATGACGACTGGAGCAAGCGAAGCCAGTTCCTTCACCATCGCGAGCGTTCCCGCCAGCGTGCTGCCGCCGGTAAACCATCTCGGAGCCAGGTGAAGCACGATGGGACTCTCGGGAAGCGTTCGCGCGATCGTTCGATCCGCATCGACCAAGTCGAGCCGCAGCGAGGTGACGCGCCGCTGCGCGCCCGCGAGCGCGACAAGATCGAGCAGCTGCAAGACCTCATGGCGCACGGTGCGGTTCGGGTCGCGATCGCACAGGTCTGGGTCCGCTTCGGAGACCATGATGCTATTGACGAAAAGACGAGCCGTTAGCCTGGCAAACCAGCGGCGCTCGTAGGTATAGCCGATTCGAAGGGGCGCACGCGTTCCTCCCACGATCTGCAGGTCGACGAAACGCGGCGCAAGCGCAACCGCGACATCGTATCCGGTCAAGGTCGCGCCGAACGCGCGGGCCTTTACGCCGCGCGGGAGCACGATGATCTCGTCGATGTCGCCGTCCCGCTCCACGACGACGCGGTTGTATTCGCTCGTCACGATGGCGAGGTGCGCGTCGGGGAACGAGGCTCGGACCGTCGCAATCGCCGGCGTTGAGAGCACTAAGTCCCCGATGCGATCGGTTCGAGAGAGCAGAATCCTCACGAACTCGCGGCTCGCAGCGCGCACTCCAGCTCTTCAAAATAGGCTTCGTTCGCGAGCGCTCGCGACAGTCGTAGTTCGCGCGACGTGAGTTCTCGCTCGCTGCGGTCGGGGAGCCGGGCGCGCAGGCGATCCGCCAATCCCAGCCGGCGCCGCCACGCCGCAAGGCGCCGTTGTACCGGATTAATTCCGGTCGCAAGAAACGCACGCCAGTGAGGATGGAGCCGCGCAAGCGCGACGGCGGTACGCGCCTTGGCCCTCGCCTGCGCCACCATGCCGTCGATGCTGCTTGCGCGAGGGCGCGGCTTGAAATGATAGACGAGGGCGCGCGGATTGAATACGGCTTTAACGCCGGCGGCGCGCAGCCGTAAACCGACGTCGATATCTTCCCAGCCGTACTCCGAAAACGACTCGTCGAATCCGCCGATCGCGCGTATCGTCCCCAGCGGCGCCGAAACGTTCGTCGTCCAAAAGTAGTTGCCGCTGTAGTCCTTGATGCCCCAGACGGGGGGCGGTAACTCGTCGAGCGATTCGACTTCGATCGCGCCGCCGCGGACGATCGCGCCGGGACGCGCCGCGCCGCTGCGCATATGCTCCTGCACGAAGTTGGGCAGCACGAGCACGTCGTCGTCGATAAAAATGATGCGCTCGCCGGTCGCGCGCGCGATGCCAGCATTCCGAGCGGCGGCAAGTCCGCGGTTAGCTTGGCTTACGACGGTAAACGGACACGTCGCGCGCAAACGCGCGCGCTCGATGACCGACGGCGTTTCGTCGCTCGAGCCGTCGTCGACCAGCACGACTTCGTACGCGTTCTCGGGGACCGTCTGATCGAACGCGGCCTCCAGCACCCGCTCGAGCAGCGTCGCGCGGTTGTAGGTGCAGAGCTGAATCGTCGTCGCAATCATGCGATCAACGAATCGAGCGCGGCGAGGATTCGGGTACGATCGAGATTCGCGATGCAAGCGTAGTCGCAACAGCGCTCTTTCGTGTCGCCGGGGTGGCAAGGATACGAGGCCCGCACGATCGCAGTTCGCTCGCCCAGTGGTGCCCATCGTTCGGGGAAATCGGATTGAAAGGGAAAGATGCCCACCGTCGGACAGCGGACCGCGGCGGCAACGTGCATCGAGCCGGTGGTTATTCCCACGAACGCGCGCGCTCGCCGTGCGAGCGCGCCGAAGGCACCCACGCTCGTGCGCCCCGCAATCGAATCTATTTCTTCCCGGCGATCGAGGAGACGAACGATGCCTTCCGTCAACCGTGCGTCCGCCGGCGAACCGCTCACGAGCACGCGCGCGTCGTAGCGCTCGTGAAGCGCGCGCGCGAGTGCCGCCCAGCCCTCGAGCGGCCAGAAGCTGCGCCGCGATGCAATCGCGTTGCACGGATTGAGGATGATGAATCGCTGGGAGCCGGCAAGAAGTTCCGCGGCCTCGCGCTCATCATTGGCCGTGGGCACAAAACGATAACGATGGTCCCCGGTGTCGCAGCCGATCGCACGCGCAAAATCGAGCAGCACGTCGGACCAGTGAGAGGTAACGTCGCCTCGTTCACTTCGAACGACGACCTTGTTCGTGAAGCGAAACGAGTACAAGCGGCGCGCCTGGCCGACTCGAACCGGAATGCCCGCACGCTGCGGAACTCGTGCTGCCCTGGAAGTCGCCCACGTCACCACGCAGGCTTTGTATCCACACCGCGCCAGTTCCGTTGCGACGTCGCCGTCCTCACCCACATCGACCAAGACGCGATCGACGTCCGGCACCCGTTCGAGCAGTTCGCGATGCGACGGCAGCGTGAGCGCGTCGACCTTTGCGAACCGTTGGTGCAAGGCACGGGCAACGACCGAGGCAACGAGCGAGTCACCGATGCCGCCGCCGGCGCAATAGAGCAACGCTCGCTCAGCGCACATCGCCGGCATCGAGCGCGCGAACGAGCTCTCGAGCGTACAGTCCGTCCAAGAGTTGTCCGCGGCTTACGCGCCGCAGCCATCCCGGTGCATCGCTGGTAGAAAGGCCTGCATAGAACGCGAGAAGGCGGTCGGGCAAGAAGTAACGAGCCCGAAGGAGATTGAGCGCATGGGCGCCGGTCGCCAGGCGCGCTCGCCGTGAAGGATGCTTGGTGAGAAAGCGACCCGCCATGCGCGCCTTCTCAACCGCTTTTCGGATTTCGATTTCGAGTGTGTTCTCAGCGGGCGGCTTGACGTGCCAGAGAAACGCACCCCAGGCAAACTTCCAGCGGCATTTGGCTTGGCGCAGGCGCACGCCAAGCTCGGTATCTTCCCAGCCGTAAAGATCGAACGTTTCGTCGAATCCACCGGCGCGGAAAAAGGCCTCCCTCGAAAGCGACGCGTTGCACGTGCAGAGAAATGCGCGCGAATAGTTGGCCAGTGTGGGCGACGGCCTCGAGTCGTACGACGGCACGTTGAGAATCGGCCCGTTGACGACCTCGTCGTCTCCCCTTTGCGCCGCCCCGTGCGCGGCGACCCAAGCCGGCGGCAGCCAGACGTCGTCGTCGCAGAATAGGAGATACCGTCCGGCCGCGACCCGCGCGCCGCGATTGCGCGCCTTGCCGCGATTAGGCTGCGGCTCGGTAACGTAATGCACCGGAATGGAGCGGACGGCGAAGGCTTGCACGACGCTTTTCGTCTCGTCGGCGGAGCCGTTGTCGACGACGATCACCTCAAACTGCGGCGCGCGCGTTTGACCCTGCAACGATTCCAGCGTCCGCCTGAGATACTCATGCCGGTCTTTCGTCGCGATCACGACCGAAAAGTCCATTCTCGTTCTACGCCGCCATGCGGAGCAGCGAATCCGCCATCCGATCGGCCGCCCCAATATGATCGCGATAGAGCGCCCCCAACGCGGCGCCGGATGCGCGAATCCAGGCCTGATCGTCGTACGTGTCGAGCGCAATCCGCGCGATTCGGCCGGGCGTGACCGTTCCGTGCACTTCGCGCACGAGCGCGCAACCCGCGTCGATGTTCGGCTGCGTATGAAAAGCGAAGCGGCGAGCGACGGCAACCGCTGCCGCGCGTTTGAGCGGGACTCCAACGAGTGGGATGCGGTTGAGATAGGTGAGCGGGCCGTTAATCGCGACGAGCTCCGGCGCGTTGAGCGGCGTGATCGCGATTACCGGCTTACCGAGCACCGCCAGTTCGATCGTTTTCGTCCCGGGAATGGTCAAGACCAAACGCGCGCTGCGGGCCGCTGCCAGAGCGTTGGTGAGCAGGGGAATGCGCACGTCGTCGGACTCCGTCGCGAGAAAGTCGCGTCCGGCCTCGGTTACGAGCCGTCCGCTTCGACCGAACATTCGCGGATGGCCGCCGCCGGCGATCGCCGCCGCGACCTGCGCGCGCGACGTAAACGGTGAAAGGGCAAAGGCAATCCGAAGCTCGGGACGCTCCCGCAGCATGCGCAACGCCACCGCAAAATAAAACGGAACGAGATTTTCGATCTCGTAGGATCGAGAGCCGGGCATGATCAGCACGCCGTCGGACGGCGTTCCCGGTTCCCGTTCCAGACCGGCCTCGAAGAGCGCGCCGTCGATTGCCAAGTTTCCGACTCGCTCGATTCGCTGGGGCGGAGTTCCCCACGCGGCAAGCTGTTCGACGTTACGTGCGTCCACCGCGAAGGCGCGATCGAAGAGCGAACGATACGATCGTCGCGAAAACTTATAGGTCGCGGCGCGGCCCTTCAACCGCGCGTGAACGCGCGCGGCGTGCAAGAGATCACCTCCGATGTACTGCACCAGATCCGCGCGTGCCGGCAGACTCTCGAGCCGCGCGCCCAACGCGAACTTCAAGTACTCTTTCGGAGTGAATACGCGAGCCGCCGGAAACGAGTCGCGCACGATTTTCGCTTCGAAACCGGTAGCATAGTCATCGGGAACGAGAAAGACCAGCGCTTCCAAATCCGGTTGCCGCCGGTAGAGAGCGCGCAGCAGCGGCCGTAACCACCCGGCAACCTCACCGGGACCGTTAGCCGTGACGGCTATACGCATCGAGGATGCGGGCGATCGTCTCCGTCGTACTCTTCCCGGCCGCGTGCGGGGCGAGCGCAATGCGGCCGCCGTATGCAAGGACGACGCTTCGCTCCGGAAGCTCCTCTTCACGGTACTGATCGCTCTTGACGTGGACGTCGGGTCGAATGCGATCGAGTAAGACCTCCGGCGTACGCTCCGAAAATCCCACGACGGCGTCGACGCTGCGCAACGCCAGCAACAGTTCGGCTCGGTCCGGGAACGGAACGATCGGCCGGGCCCGGCCTTTGATGTGGCGCACCGAATCGTCTTCGTTCAAACCGACGATTAAGGCGTCGCCTTGCGCGCGCGCCCATGCAAGATACTCGACGTGACCTGCATGCAGCACGTCGAAGCAGCCGTTAGTGAAGACGACGCTGCGGCCGTCACGGCGCAACTCTTCGCGCCAGTCGACCGCCTCCTGCGTGCTCAACAGCCGGCCAAAGAAGAGCGTTGCGCTCATCCCTGGCCCGTCGCCGGCTCGACAAGGGCCACGATCTCTTCGGGCGACGCGGTTGCGGTTCCGAGCTTCTCGACGACGACTCCGGCGGCAAAGTTGGCGAGCTGCATTGCCTGCTCGATGGCCGCGCCGGCCGCCAGCGCCAGCGCCAGCACGGCGATAACCGTATCGCCCGCACCGCTCACATCGAAAACGGTTCGCGCGACGGAGGGGATTCTCAAACGCTGACCGTCGCGTCCAAAGAGCGCCATGCCGTGTTCGCCGCGTGTGATGACCGCGTACCGGCAATCGAGCATCTCGAGGAGGCGGACGCCGGCCCGTTCGAGGCTCGCATCGTCGACGATGGAAATGCCCGTCATCGTGGATGCCTCGGCCACATTCGGCGCGACACACGTCACGCCGCGAAGCAGCTCAACATTCTGCGGTTTGGGATCTGCTAATACGAGAGGACAGATCGACGTCGCCTCGACGATTTCGCGACAGAGCAGCCCTTTGGCGTAGTCGCTCAAAATAACGGCGTCGCAATCTGCCGCGCGCCGGCGAACGAAGGCGGCGATCCGTCCGCGGTCGTCGTCTGGAGGTGGCGCAGTGGACTCCCAATCCGCGCGCACGACCTGCTGATTGTGGGCCACGACTCGCGTCTTGCGCGTAGTTGGCCGGTCGGCCAACGTGAAGATTCCCGAATCGTCCACCTGCTGTTCTTGCAGCAGGCTGCGCACCTGCACGCCGAACGCATCGTCACCGATCGTTCCGGCAAAAACGACGCCGGCATGCAGCGCCCGCAAATTGCTGGCAACGTTCCCGGCTCCGCCGAGCGTGAACGAATGGTCGGCGACGGCGACGACGGGAACGGGTGCCTCGGGTGAGATGCGCGTGACCGTACCCCAAATCCACTCGTCGATCATCAGGTCGCCGATGACGAGAATCCGGCGCCCCTTCGCTCGTTCGAAGAGCGTCCGCGCGTCTGGTGCCATCAGCGCGGTCAGGGCAAGCCGCCTTCGAAGATCAAGCGCTGCTCTACTAAATCGCAGACGATGTGCGCCATGACCTGATGGACTTCTTGGACGATCCCTGCGTATCCATCGGGACCGATCAAAGCGAGATCGGCAAATTCGAGGACTTCGCCGCCACCGTTGCCGGTAAACGCAACCGTCACGGCACCGCGCCGCTTCGCGGCTTGCAGCGCGAGCACGACGTTGCGCGAGCTGCCGCTGGTCGTCATGCCGATCAGGACGTCGCCTGGTTTCGCAAACGCTTCCACCTGGCGAGAGAAGACGAAGTCGTACCCGTAATCGTTGCCGACGCACGTCAGGGTTGACGAGTTAACCGAAAGGGCTTCGCTGTTCAGGGCCGGGCGCTCGCGCAGGTAACGCCCGGAAAGTTCGGCAGCCATGTGCTGCGCTTCAGCCGCGCTACCCCCGTTACCGCACCACAACACTTTCTTGCCCGCCCGAAGGGCCGTAACGACCGCATCGACGATGGCTTCGACTTGCTGGCGATACTTCGGCGGATCGAGAAGCCCGCGCCGGTCGGCGAGCAACTCGTCGAAATCGCGGCGTCCGTGGTATCGCGCCATCTGCTCGTTCACGAATGCGACTCGATCCAAAAAAGTTCTTCACCCTGCGAGACCAGCTCGCCGTTACCGGGAACGATGCGTACGATCGTACCCGAATAATCGCTCTGAATCTCGTTGAAGAGCTTCATCGCTTCGAGCACGCACAGGACGTCGCCGGTCTCGACGCGGTCGCCGACGTCGACGTACGGCGCGGCATCGGGCGACGATGCAAGATAGAACACGCCGGTCAGCGGTGCCAACACTTTGGTAACGTTCGCACCGGCCGCCGCGCTTTCGCCGGTCGACGCAGAAGAGAAGCCGTCGGCTTGCGGCGCCGGTTGGGAGTTCGCACGCGAGAGCTCGTAGACTGCGTCGCCCAGCCGTACCTTAATCGTGTCGAGGTCGTGCTCGTGCATAAGTGCGAGCAGCTCGCGTAACGTTTGCGTCTCTTCGGCATAGCGCTCGTCCATTACAGTCCCGCTTCTACGAGAAGCTCGACAAGGACTCTTATCGAACCCAACGGCACTCTTCGATCGCTTCGGTGCTCCAGGTCCCGCAATACCGCCTCACCCGCAGCAAGCTCGTCGCTCCCGAGAATCAACGCGTAGCGCGCCCGGTTGCGGTCTGCGATCTTCAGCTGAGCGAGCAGCTTGCGCTCGAGATAGTCGGCGAAGGTTGGCGCCCCGAGCGTACGGCGCAGCTCCGCGACGATCGGCGCCAGGACCGTGCGCGCTTGCGCTCCCAGCGCGATGGCTTGGAGGCCGCGTCGCGGGCCTTGTACTTGCGAGTCGCGGGCCCGGAGCATCATGAGGAAGCGTTCCATGCCAAGGGCAAAGCCGACCGCGGGCACGTCCGGGCCGCCGAGTGATTTCACCAAGCCATCGTACCGGCCGCCGCCGCAAACGCTG
>Ga0070762_10001427_pt1 | contig 11051 bp, 14 predicted proteins | sample HubBroMetageREF2_FD_66726 | JGI IMG/M metagenome (GOLD analysis project Ga0070762, IMG submission 66726) | Reference soil microbial communities from the Hubbard Brook experimental Forest, New Hampshire, USA - Hubbard Brook CCASE Soil... | ecosystem: Environmental > Terrestrial > Soil >... | reverse complement strand
TAGTCTTGGAGCTGTACGTCCCCACCTCGAACTACTGGCCCCTGATCGACTTCCAGGTGGCCGCGTCGAGCAAGAGTGCCACAATCCTGAACGCGGGCGGGACCGCCACGGTCGGGGACTACTGCTTCTCGATCGGTGCAGCCAGCTTGTCTACCGACACGATCACGGCCCCGTCGTCGGGCTGGACGGCTGCGGCCAGTGGCAGCGTGGGAGGCGCCAATCCGAACTCACTGAACGTGTCGACGGTATTCGGCACTTTCGCAGCGGGGGCGGTCGGAGCTACCTGGAACTACGCGTCGGCCCAGCAGGTTGCGGCCCTTACCATCGGCATCACCCAGTCGCAAAACCTGCCTACCCAGGTCAATCCGAACTTCCCTCGGGTGTTCGTCGAGGCCGCGTTCGGCGTGTCGCCGGGAGACCCGACTGCCGCCATCCTGGATTCGGCCTACACCGACATCAGCTCATACGCGATCGGTCCGGCCGGGCAGGTGTCGATCAGCACCACGGGCGGCCGGGCCTACGAGCTTTCCCAGCCCGAAGCCGGGACTATCACTATCGGACTGAATAACCAGTCCGGCGCGTTCAATCCCACAAACACGGCCAGCCCGTTCTATCCGAACGTGATCCCCGGTGTCCCGGTCCGCGTCTCCGCCCAGTTCGGCGGCAGTCGCTATCCGATCCGGGCCGGATGGGTCGAGCGGTGGCCCCAGGACTGGCCAGACATGCCGCAGTGGGGCTGGTCCAAGATGATCGCGTCGGATGCGGTCGGGGTGGCCTCGTCGGTCAATCTGCCCAGCGCGGTGCAAGGCGAGATACTGGCCGACCTGCCGTACCTCTGTCTCCCGTTCGGTGAGCAGTATACGTCGTCTTCGAACTCAATCGGCGGGGCCACCCTCACTGCGACCGACTGCTTCGGCCTGGCCGCCAACAACACGGCCCCGGCCAACCAGCGCACGGCCACATACATCGACGGCCTGACCGAGGTAGTTGCCACCGGCCAGTCTCTCGGCTTCCTGGGCGATTCCGGTACCGGCATGGGCACTACGGGTTACGGGAGCGCCATATCCATCGTCGGCGGCCGGGGTCCGGGCGCCCTGTACGGACCCGATACGAACCTGCCAGCACTCGTCCCGGCAGGCGCCGGAGATGTCGCCCTGGAATGCTGGTTCACGTTCCCAGTACTCACCGCCCCTGCAGCCACTGAGAATATCCAGCTACTCCAGCTCGTCTGCCAGCCGTTCCTGGCTTCGAACGTTCCGGCGGGTGGCAACTGGTCGAACGGCATGCTGGTAAGCGTCGGACTGCAGGTCCTGTCGACCGGCGTCAGCAATCTATACATAGAATCCAACGAGACGGCAGGGGACACCAGCGGCGGATTCTGCGCGATGGGCGTCCTGCACCATCTGATGGTCGGCCTGCAGAATGGCCAGATAACGGTCTGGCTGGACGGCGCGCTGGTGGCCACGGTCAGCAGCGCGGTCAGCACGACGGCCCAGCCGATCGGGGTCACGTTCGGTCAGGCAGTGTACTCATTCGGGCTTAGCCACGCAAACGCCGACTACACGATGGCCTACGGCGTGCTGTACGGCTATCTGCCCAGCATAACCAGGGCGGCGGCCCACTACCAGTCAGGCATCAACGGGTTCTCCGGGGACACGATGATCCAGCGCGCGGCTCGGTACGCGGCGTGGGCTCGGCTGAATCTGGGACTGGGCGGCCCGGCCGGTCTGCCCGCCGATCACGTCGGCTTGTCGTCCGCGTACTCGACGGCTGCCACCCCGATGTCGTCCGCACTGAACGCCGACGCGGTGTCTTCCGGGGGAAGCTGGCTGGCCAACGCTTCCGGTAACCTGCTCGTCCTCCCACGCCCCGGCAACTACGACCTGCCGACCCAGATCACGTTCGGGGACAACCCGGCCGCTGGCGAGGTGCCGTACGATCCAGCTTCGGCGTTCGACTTCGACAACACATACATCAGCAACGTGGTCCAGGCCACCCTGACCCAGGGTCCGAACACCTTGCTGTCGCCCGTAGTCAGGAACGCAGCATCCTCCGCCAAGTATTTCCAGCGCGGCCCGCTCCAGCAGCAGGTCTCCACCGCTTCAATGGGCGATGCGATCGACCGGGCCAACTGGTCGTCGGGCAAGTACGCCCAGCCGTCGCTCCGGGTCCGTACCCTGGTGACCAACCTGGCCAGCCACCCGGCTACCATCCCCCAGGTCCTGGCCACCGACCTGGGCGACCCGGCTGTGGTCAACCGCCGACCGCTTACCCAGGGCAGCTACTCGGTCCCGGTTACGGTGGGGAAGATCCAGCACGATATCGGGCCGGGAATCTGGAAGACCACCTGGCAGCTCTATCCGTACGTCCCGGAGGACGCCATCCTTGAAGCCGACACGACGACCTATAACGTCCTCGGAAACAACGCGCTGGCCTGGTGACCGATGCCACTGAACCCTAGCACCTGGGCGGCCGGTACGTTCGTCACTGCCTACGAGCTGAACCAGGATCTCTACAGTTACACGCCGGGAAACAACCTCCATCCCAACGGCCTGCTGTTCCACGCCAACAACCCCCTGCTTTGGACCAGTCTGGTAACCACTACTGCCACCCAGGGCAGTAGCTCGGGGGGCGTCACCCAGGTCCTATCCCCGGCTAGCTGGCGCTCGGCGGTCGACACCTCGGCACTGCTCACCCAGAGCGCCGACGTCGACGTACCGCCTGCCGGACTGTTCGAGGCCAACGTCAACGGATCTGCCGGGACCCAGGCAGGGGCGTCTCTGGGCGGGTTCTACCTGGCATTCTGCACTACCGTATTCGCGGCTACTTCGATCGCGGGCGGAGCTGGGGCGGGCATATTCGTCGGCGGGTCGTCTATCTATTCCTATGGCGGAGTGCAGCTAGCTTCCACCACCCGGCAGAACGCCGCATACGCGCTGGATCTGCTCCAGGACCCAAGTTTCATCCAGCCGGGCGGGTACTGTGCCAACGCATCGGGCGGTTCTTCGGCGTTCGGGACCAACGCGGACGACTATACCGGCAGCGTGTGTACCTTCGGCTGTTCGTGGTCGGCCCCCAACGTAGGCAACCTAGCGGTCCCCAGCTCGCTGCCATCGCCGCCCGCGACGTACACCGCAGCCAGCACGATTGCCTCGTCCAATCTGAACGGGGCAGCCCTGGCCTTGCCTCTGCAGTTCCTGAACAACCCGCCCCAGCTACGAGTGTCGGCTAGCCTGACCACCTCGATCGCCAATTCGGCCAGCCCGGCGGCCACGGCTGTGGCGTTCTCCACCCTGGGCGCGAACGACCTGGACAATTGGAGCGGCTACAATGGCTCCGGCACCTGGACGGCCCCGGTGTCCGGGGTCTACCTCATCCACGCGTCGGTCGGCTGGGCGGCTAACGCCACGAACAACCGCCTGACCGGCATCCAGGTCAACGGGACGACCACGGTCTGGGGTCCCGCGTACCAGGCGGCCGGGACAGGCGCTACCCGGTCCCAGATCACCCGGCTGCTCGACCTGCAGGCGGGCGATACGATCCAGGCCGTGGTCAGCCAGAATAGCGGGGCGGCCCTGGCCCTGTCCGGCACCACGACTGCTCCCACGGCCAGGATGATTATCCGGTTCGTATCGGCCCTGGCTGCGTCGAGCGGGTCTGTAGCCTGGACTCCGCCGGACACCGGCTACCGGTGGGCGGCCGGGACGCCCGGCTCCCAGCTCCCGGCCCTGTTCAACACGCACCTGACCAATGACCTGTACTTCCTGATCCAGCGCCCGTATCTGATGGCCTATCAGACGGTGGCGCAGACCGGACTGAGCAACTCCGCTTTCAGCGTGATCACGATGGACACACTGACCGGTCGGATTCACGGCTCGGCCGGGGACAACTACGGCGGGTGGGTCTCCGGGACGACCAACCGGTACGTGGCCTCGGTCCCCGGCTGGTATCTCATAATAGGGAACTACATCCAGGCCGTGCCTAGCTCCACTCCAGCTCACCCCTGGGCGGCGGCCGGGTACTATACTAGTGGGGGATCGGCCCAGGGCAGCAACGCCCAGCTAAATGGCCAGCACGTAAGGACCAACTCCGCCACGTACCTGCCCGGAGCAGAGATCGTCAGCATGGCGTACTTGCGGACGGGCGACTACATCCAGCCGCAGTACCAGCAGCAGGACGGAGGCTCGACATACAACACGTCAGTAGCCGTAACCGGCCAGGAAAGCTCGTTCGGAATGGTATGGATAAGCGAGTGAGGAACAGGAGGGGAGGTGGACCGATGGGCTTTGCTCAAGGACATCGCGCTGACCGGGACCGGAATAGCGCTGATCTTGTCGCAGATGCTGTCTGGTCACCCGTCGGATCCTTTGCTGGTGACTGGCCTGGCCCTTACGGTCCCGTCCATCGCGGATCACACAAAATCGGTTCTGTCTGGAGCTTCAAGGCCCAGCTCGGGTACCGGGTCGGAGTCCTCGTCATCATCGCCGGGGCGTGGGGGACCGCCATCGGAATGATTGTAGCCAACCACGTGAGGTAAGGCGCCGTGACCCACAGACTGCTAGTCCTGCTGACCCGCCGACGCGATTACGTATACCTGACTACGGTGTTCGTTATCCTGTTCGGCATCGGATTCGCCTGGAACAGCTACAACACCGACCGGACGCAGAACGCCGAGACAGCGGCCATCCGAATAGCCGTGGCCCAGGACGACGCCAAGTGGTGCGGATTGCTAACCTTCCTGTCGTCCACGCCGGTACCCAAGCCAGCCGATCCGAGGGCCAATCCGAGCAGGGAGCGGTCTTACGAGCTATACGTCCGGCTGATCACGCTGCGGCACCAGCAGGGTTGCTCTTAGCTCGTCCTCTGTGGTGGTGGAACGCAGCGGCTATCTCGTCGGGCGAGTGGCGGCCGATGTCCATGATCGTCTCCCCGATCACGTCCGAAGCATGACGCGGACGGCACGGGCAGCAAACCTCGGTCAGTCCTCCGCCCCCCGGAATCACCCTCACCACTAGAGTGTGGGGGATCGACTTGCGGGTCGTCATGGCGCCACTGCCGCTATCGTCTCAAGATGGACCCGGATCACGTCCGCCGACACCAGCAGCCACGTCATGAACTGGCTGGGGTCGTCGCCATGCGCCCGGCGCATCTCATTCCACGGGTGGGACCGGTCGTACGCGATCTGCTGGTCTACCCCTTTGATCTCGGGCCGGGCCGAGGGAGTCCGGCGGTACTTGATCTCGCAGTTGCCCGCGACGTGGGCCAGGCGGACCTGCATGCCAGCCGGGTGGGACCACTCGTCGGGCGTCGGCGGAGTGTCGTTCGAGAACCCCAGGTCTTCGAGCCGTCCGTACAGGGCGGCCATCGCGGTTGGTACGTCAAATCCGGCCATCTTCCCACGCTCTTTCTCGGCTAGGCGGACGCGGCTACGTGCGTACAGGGCGTCCCGCAACTGATTAAGATGCCGGTCCCACTCCCCGGCTTCGATATAGCTTACTGCGGCGAAAGCAGCGGCGTCGGCGGCGCTCATGCCAGGCCGTTGTCCAGGCACCACATCCGAAAGTCGACCACCAGCTTGCACGGGACCGGCCGGGTCTGGCTGATGACCCAATCCAGGGTAGCCACGGACGCGCGCACCCGGACCATTGCCAGCCACGTCACGGGACGCCCGGCAGGAGCGTCCGGCAGCAGCGGCAGGACCGAGCTGCGGCAACTGGGATGCCGCTGCCACACCGGAGTATACGGCTGGTATCGCGGGTGAAGCATGGGAGGAATCTCCGGCAGCGGCTCCGGGTTCGCGAATTGCGATAGCTCGTCCTCCCACGCCCAGATCTTGTCGCGCCTGCTGTGGATCACCGATCGCCAGGCGTCCGTGTCCAGGACGGCCAGTCGCAAGAAGAACGACAAGCGGCGTGGCTTACTGCGGGCGTGGGAGCGGCCTGATTTGGCGTGGCGGCCATAGGATGTCGTCATGACGGTAGCCTACCCGGCCCCTTGCCACGGTGTCAACTATAGCGAGACCCGGCACCTTCCGGGGCCGGGTCTCTGCTGGACGGGGGGAACTAGGGGGCTACGGTGACGACGCCATCGGTGACGGTGACCGCGTGGTCGACGTTCTTGCCCTGGATGCGGTGCCGGGCCACCAGGTCGTTGCTCGCGTTGCGGACAACCACGGCGTCGTATTCCTTGTCGCCGTGCTTGACCTTGAGCTTGGTGCCGATCACCGACGCGGCCGGGGCCTTGGCCATCGCGTCGGCCTGCTCCTTGGTGGCCTTGGGTCCGCTGTCGGCCTTAGGGGCCTTGTCGGCGGCGGGCTTGCTCGCGCGCTCATTGCGGAGGGTCGCGCTGCGCTTGGTCTTGCCGATCAGCAGGTCGGACCCGCCCGCGTCCTTGACCAGCTTGAGACCGGCCTCTTCGGTCATCGACCCGGCGGCGATGGCCTGGGCGATCCGGCTGGACATCCGGGCGTCGTGGCCCTGGGCGAACGCCTTGAGGGTCGTCTGCGGGCACGTCTCGCCGGTACCGGTCAGGCACGCGCACGCGTGAGGCCTGCGGGGGGAAGCGGTCTCGGTGGGGGTCTCTTGAGTGGCGCTCTGCGCCTTGTTCGTTGCCATAACCCCATCCAACCACGGTCAAGACATCAGCACAACCCACCCGGCCGCGTTCGTAATGTGACGTCCGTCACCCTAGCTAGCTAGCGTCTGCGGAGGGCTGGCGGCGGCCTCGAAGACCCTCGACTTGAGGAACGCGGCGAACCGGGGGGACCGGTTGTCCTGCTGGCTGCGCTGGTCCTCCCCGAGCGTACGCAGGGCCTCGCCGTGGTCCAGCCCGAATGCGTCGCAGATGCGGTTGAGCAGATCGGTAGACGGCCTGCGATCACCGGACAGCAGGCGACTGGCAGTGGTGTAGTCGCACCCGACCAGCTCCCCGAACCTGTGCAGGGACATAGGCTCGCTAGTTTCATCCATCGGTCCGTGCCCTTCCTTTCATACGAGGCACTGGGCCTCTGGACTCCCATGCTACCATACCCGTTGTCCGGCTGTCACTGGTATCGTTGACACCGTGGCAAGTCCCGAGGTAGACTGCTACAATGGACATACACGACGTACTTGACTCGGCGTGGCCGATCAGGTGGACAGAGAGGGAGATGCCAGTGAATGCGGACGAAGCGTACGGTACCCTGCCCGCGTGGGCCAGGCCCAGTACGATCCAGGCCAGCGCCGTGCAAGCCGACACCCCCGTCTCGGCGCGCATACTCAGGATCGACGGCGCCGGGATGGACCGGCAGTCGGCCGAGGCGCTGGTGGCGGCCGGGGCCAGGCGCCTGGCCGAGCTGGACGCCCTGACCAGTCGCTACGGACCGGACCTGGAAGACGGCGCGGTGATCCGCTTTGTCGTCCCCCTGATCAATGGGCACCTGACCTACGCGGCGGTCCGGGCGGGCGGCCTGTGGTACGTAACAGGGAGCAAGGCCCCGCAGCGACTGGGCTGGGAGCAGCTCCAGGTCTGGATGGACCAGCGCGGCATCTCCCACGCCTGCATCCTCGCACGCGACTACAACGACCGGTGCCTGCCGGAGGACAAGGACACCAAGGACGAGGACGCCGGTCCGAGCAAGGCAGTATCGAAGAGGGAGAAGTAGGACAATGAGTCGCGGCCTGCCCCCGGCGTACCGCCAGTGGCTGAACGATTTCGACGCCAAGGCGGAGATCTGGGACGAGCTGGACCTGGACGACGTCCGGGGGCGGGTCGCCATCGTCCTGGATCACTACCCGGCCCCGCCGCTGGCGCTAGCCCGGATGTTCATGGAGCAGATCGGCATCCTGGGCGGACTGATCGGCCGGTACGAGACGGTAGAGGATCTGGAACGGGCGATCCGGGGCCTGATCACCAACCAGGGCGTTATCGCGTCCGCCCTGTCCAGGCGTGGGAGGGGGAAGCCCGAGCTATGACTTTTACGCTACCAGCCGAGACGCTGGCCTACCTGGATGCGGTCGAGCAGAGCGAGCACTGGAAGGCCGCCGACCTGCACTGGATGAACTGGGCGCTTGGCGAGTCCCTAGCTACCTACGACCTGGACGGCCCGCATTTCGCTGCGCTGGTCCTCGACTACACCTTCAAGCTGAAAGAGATCCTGGACCCGCATATCCTCAGGCGTGGCCTGGACGACCCCGACCCGCTGCACGCCGAGCTGTACGTACTGATTACTCATATGCTGATCATGGCAGCCGTCGCTACCAGAGAAGAGAGAGGCAAGCCGCCGGTATGGCAACTCCCGATAAGACCGAGCAGGCCGGACGCGGACGAGCCCCCCGGATAGTCTCCCACTCAGAGCTGTCCACGGCCCGGCGCTGCGCATTCAAGCACCAGATTTTCTACATCGAGCGCTGGTCCAAGCAGCAAGACCCGATGTCGGCCCTGGGCAAGGGTACCGCCTGGCACCTGGTAATGGAAACCCACTACAACGTCCTGCTGGCGGCCCAGCGCAGGGAAATAACCGACGAGACCAGGATTCTGGCGGCGTCTCGCCGGAAGGTATCGGCGGTCATCAATGACATGCCGGACGAGCTGGCCGAGCTGATCTGGTGGATGTACGAGGGCTATGTCAGCCTGTACGGGGCCGACCATGGCTGGACGATCATGGGCGTCGAGCACCCGGCCGAGATCCGTCTCCCCACCCCGCGTGGGGGGCGCTCCGGTTTCATTCTCAAGATGAAAATAGACCTGATTGTCCGCGATCGCGCCACCAAGCGGATCCGTATCGTGGACCACAAGTCAGGAAAGGACCTACCGCACGGCAAGGCGCTGGACCTGGACGACCAGTTCCCCTTGTACCAGTGGGGCATGCAGCAGCTCGGTTTCGACGTGTTCGGCCTGACCTACAACGCGGCCCGCACTTATCGCCTGGTAAGCGACATCAGGGAACCAGGTACGCAGGCGCTGGACGAGAGGTTCTACCGGCACGCGATGTACCGGACACCCAAGGAACTACACACGATCGCGCTGGAGGCTTACCAGACGGCCCGGACGCGCTACCGGCAGCAGGCCGACGTAGCCAGGGACGGAATGGACGCCCCGCGCACCACGGATACCATGAGCTGCCAGTGGCAGTGTGACGCGTTCGACGCGTGCCTAGCCGGGCGTAAGGGCGTCGACTGGCGCTCGCTGCTCCGGGCCAAGGGCCTCACCCAGAACTTCGAGAGGCACTAGCATGTACTGGTGGTTCCTAGGCCCGACCCTTACCTTTCGGACTACTGGCAGCTACAGGTTCAGCTGGTACGAGCAGCTAACCAGACTGGAGGCGTACCAATGGAACAGGAAATCCTGGACCTGATCGCTACCTGCTTCGACCAGGAAGCCCAGGCGCTCGATCTGGCCGATGACCCGGAGGGCCGGACCTACACGTTCAGAGAGGCGTCCAAGTCGATGGAGCGCATCGCTATCAACATCCGGCTGCGAATGCTGCAGAGTTGACACCGTGGCAACCCCCGTGCTAACGTGAGGGCATGGGATCACTAGGCGACGAGCAAGAGTACGCGAAAGTCCTCTACTGGGGCGACTTCGGTACGGGCAAGACAACCGACATGGCCTATCTGGCCAAGCTGGGACAGGTCGAGTGGCTGCGAGTGGACAAGGGTCTCAAGCCCGGTCCGCTCCGGCGGCTCGGCCTTCCTGTTGACAACATCCGTCCGCACGACGAGCTGGAACCGCACGCCCTGGAAGAGATGCTGGAGGGCTGGCGCGGCACGCTGCACGACGAGCCCGACTCGATCGCGGGCATCTGCCTGGACACCGCCACCGAGCTAGTTGCCCGGCGGATCGAGGTGCAGGCCGACCTGTCCTGGCGCGACTACCTGGCCAAGTGCCGTAAGCAGCACGTCGAGCCGGACCAGTCGCTCCGGTACAACGCGGCCGACAACACCATGGACTGGTACCAGCCGGTCACCCAGGAACTCACCCGGCTGATCCGGCACATGACCGACCTGCCCTGGCACGTCGGCATCGCGGCCCAGATCCGCCGGGACGTCGACAAGACGAGCGGCCACGTCCAGTACGGCCCCCAGGTCAACCCGGCCGTCCGGGGCAGCCTGATCGGCTACTGCGACCTGGTAATCGAGACCGTGGCGGACGGCCAGTGGGCCGACGACGCGGGCGGCGACGTCTACATCGGATACCCTCGCCCGCGTCCGGGCCGGGAGGGCAAGGACCGGTTCGGCGCTCTCCCACGCATCCTGGTTTCCCCCACCATGGACCGGGTTATCGGCTACATCCGGGGCGAGCTAGACTTCAAGACCGACCCTCTCCAGGAGCGCTATCGCGAGACCGTCAGGCTACGCAAGGCCCAGGAGGACGAGCTGTTATGGCCTATCGCGACGATAAGTTCCAGGGCGACGAGGGCGCATTCCTAGACAATCTCTGGTCTGTCGCTCGCGAGGGCGTCCGGCGCTGGGATCACGCCAACGGGGGAAGAGACGGCCAGAGCAACAAACAGGTATATCTGCTGGCCCAAAAGTTCGAGGGCAGCGATATCGAGGCCGGTCCTAGCGGGCTGAACCACGCCCTGGCTGTCCTGCTACACGCGGCAGCCGACCGGATTTTGTATCCGGGCCGGTAGTTGACACCGTGGCAACCCCTCCTGTAAGATCCCCAGTAGACGCACAGCCATAGGAACGGAGACACAATGCCGAAGCTCGACCAGGCCACCGCCCGCGTGGTCAACAAGGCCGAAGGTAGCTCATTCACCCTGGTGGACGAGGACATGTACCTGATCAAGCTGACCAAGGTCATCATCAATCCCCGGCCGGACCGCAGCGGCAACACCCGCTGGACCTGGAGCTGGGACATCGTAGCCGGGCAGACGACCGGCGACAAGTTCAAGGGCAAGCCGCAGCGGTGCAGCACCGGATTCACCGAGGACCAGGCGTGGTATCCGAAGTCGATCTTCGACGCGTTCGAGGTCAAGCCCAACGTGGACACGGACACCTTGCTCGGCAAGGAGGTCTGCGCGGTCATCACCCAGCGCGAGATCACCGAAGGTTCTCGTAAGGGCC
>Ga0070762_10001424_pt1 | contig 11056 bp, 6 predicted proteins | sample HubBroMetageREF2_FD_66726 | JGI IMG/M metagenome (GOLD analysis project Ga0070762, IMG submission 66726) | Reference soil microbial communities from the Hubbard Brook experimental Forest, New Hampshire, USA - Hubbard Brook CCASE Soil... | ecosystem: Environmental > Terrestrial > Soil > Temperate... | reverse complement strand
TTGCACAGAAGCGATGAAAACCGCTGGTAGAGAAAACCCAGATCGCTGGGCAAAACTGCCCAGCAACCGAGCACTTGGTGCGGGCGATCAGAACAGATCCTGCTCCATCATGTGGGCTGCGAAGCAAGAAAACCTCCAGCCAGCGGAGAGGTGTTTTTTCTTGACTTCTCCTTTTATAGAACCAATCTGATTAACGCCAGAAATCGTGCTACTTCGATGTATCGAGTGGGGCTAACCGATCCAGCCAAAACTGCTTCTCTTTCTCGAATGCTTTCCGGTCTTCGCCGGTAATCTTTTGAACCCGGCCTGTACCCGCCTCGACGACGACCACTTTCCGCAGTACACCGTCCTTCGACGTCAGATAGAGGATCTGGCTGTTGGTCGCCTCATTCACGACAAAAAGCACCACGTCGTTTTTGTTCGCCGTCGAGACATCAAAGCCCTGCACTACTTTGCCGGTCCGCACCGCACCTTGCAGAACGGGGCACTCTTCCTCCTGCGATAAGCCCAGCAGGGTGGAAATATGCGGCGGCAGCTTCGCATGCAGGCCTTCTTGCAAAGTTCTGTCCACGGCCCGTGCCATCCTTTTCCGAGACTGCGAACTTGGCGATGGCCCCACCTGTGCTCGTGTGGCCGGCACAAACATCACCAGTGTTAAAAGTAACGCCACAGCCGCCGCACATCGACTCGACCTATCTCCACCGAATTTCGACACTCACCCTCCAATCCAATCGCCCCAAAAAAAATTCTCACCACTGCCAAGAAACGCCACTCCATAGTAAGTCGTCGCCACACCCGGCCATCATACCGTTTCGTGATGGCGCGTGAACCAAGCCGCCTCGGAATTTGATACATCGGCAGAGCGATCGCCCGATTTATAGCGTATTCGAAGTGTTGTGATTCGCGCGCTCACTGTAGCACTTCGGCAGAAAGTCGCAGCGCAGGCAAAACATGGCCGCTTCTATCGGCTCACTACACGGCGGTGGAAGCGTGCGTGTCTGGTAGCTGATGCGAGTTGGCTGCGGGACGAGCTAGAAGCCGTAGGTAATGCCCAGGGCAAATTGATGGCGTGCTTGCAGGTTGATTCCGGGCGCAACGTTTCCGGCAACTTGAGCGACGCCAAAATCAACCGTCAGGCGCGGCGATTCGACGCCCCAGCCGTGCATGGGAAGCGCTCCACCAGGAACGACGCGAGCGACATAAGTGAGGGTAGTCGGGATGCCAATGCCGGGAAGGCCTTGCACGCGATGGGGTTCCTGCAGAACTTCGGAGCCCAGCAAAATGGTGCTACGCCCGGGACCCTTCAAGGCAAAAGCGGCGGCGCCAAACACGCGTGCTTCATAGCCGGGCGCGTTACCGGCCAGGCCCAGGATCGAAGCGTTGGTGCCTTTCACGCCGAAGTTGAAAACGAGAGGAAGCTTCTTGAAATCGGTGACCGTCTTGGTGGCGACAACGTAGAAATCGGCGTTGGTATAATCCTTGTTCTGGGTGACGCCACCGACATTGTGGACCTGGCTGCGCACGATAAAGCCCGCCGAGATGGTGGGAATCCACTCGCGGTTCTCTTCCAAGAAATTCACTTTCCCGTGAAAGGCGTTGAAGCCGCTGGTCCAAAGACTGCTGAGGCCCGCGGTATTGCCGTCCTGATGGAGATCGCGGGTATAGCCAAACTCGAAGCGGCGAAAGCCCCCAATTGTGACCGAGATTTGATGGAAGCCACCGAGAACCTGCCCAGCATTCAGATAGTGATAGGCAACAACCGGGCTCGCAAAATGGTTGTCGGCGGAAGGAGGAGTGTAGGCCAGCGGAGTAATGAAGATTCCGTCTTGTCCCTCCCAGTTGAGACTCTGCGCGCCGGCACTGAACGGCCAAACAGTGGCGATGACGGCAAGCAGGAGTGAGGCGCGAAGCATAGTGGTGACGCAGATGGCGAAACGGAATCGCATTCGGACTTGCATGATGCATTCTCCCTTCGATGTGGAGGGGGACTCTCCGTTTTTTGTTTGTTGCAGACACGAAAAGCCGTGGGAAGAGGGCAGGGAGATGTCCCAGAGCGACTAAGCGTGTCTATTGGTTACGTCACTGCATTTTGACATTCAGTTTCTGGCGGCCTCAGCAGGATTCCAACGCCAGAGACTGATGGTGCCGTCCTCGCTACCTGAGGCAATGCAGCGGCCCCGGGAATCGAAAGCGATGGCGTAGATGGAATGCCGGTGGCCGTCGAGGGTCTGGACTTCGCGACCGGACTCGACATCCCAAATCTTGATGGTTTTGTCCCAACTGCCGGAAGCGAGCCAGTGGCCGTCGGGACTGAAAGCGAGACTGGTAACCAGGCCGGAGTGTCCCAGGAGAGTGTGGACTTCACGGCCGAGTTCCACGTCCCAAATCTTGATGGTTTTGTCGGCGCTGGCGGAAGCGAGCCAGCGGCCATTTGGACTGAAGGCGACGGCGTAGACAAGTTTCTTGTGGCCGGTAAGTTTGCGGACAGCCACGCCCGTGGAAACATTCCAAATGGTGATGTTCTTCTCATCGTCGCCAGAAGCCAGCAAGCGACCGTCCGGGCTGAAAGCGATATAGATGACAGAACGGTGATAGCCAGTGAGATCACGAACGACCTGACCAGTTTTGACGTCCCAGAGCCGCACGGTTCTGTCGTCCACGGCCGAGGCCAGCAATTGGCCGTCGGGACTAAAGGCAATAGAATAGACGAAGTTGTTGCCAACCCCCGTGAGACGCTTGTCGGTGGCCAGAGTGCGAATCTGCGCACCGGTACCGGCATCCCAAAGGGTGACGTTGTCGCCGGAATTCTCCGCGGCAAGCCAGTGGCCGTCACGACTAAAGGCCAGGGCTTCCACTTCCTTGCCCTTGTTCTGTTTGTCTTTGTTGTCAACGCTGCTGAGCTCCGCGCCGCTGGGAACGTCCCACATTTTTACGGTTTGATCCCAACTACCGGACACAAGGCGCCTGCCATCCGATGTGAAGGCAACGCCAGTGACCCAGCCAGAGTGACCCTTAACCGTGCGGTCGAGAACAAAATCGGGGCGCGAGTTATTCGTGGATTTCAGAAATGCAACTGTGGCGCTGGTGGCAGGAGTAGAAGTGCGTTCCGCAGACGTGTTGCCGGCGAGTATTAGCGATTCGGCATGCGTTTCGACAGGAAGGGTGGAAGGAAGAGGGAGCGCCGCAGCGTCGTTCTCTACGGAGGGAGCCGGATTGGGGGCAAGCGGGGCTTCGACAGCAGTACTTAAAAGCTGAGCGGAGACGATGGCAGATCGGGGATCGTTCCTTCTGTGAGAAAGTTGGGACAAAGGATCGACCGGCAATGGAGATGGATTGCCTACCGAGGACTTTTGAACCAGCCCCGACGCGACAATGGGAGGAATGCTGGCGAACGAAAGGCTTTTGATCGTGGAGGCAATTTGTGTGCCGGCTGGCGCGGCGGGTGGGGGTGCTTCTATCAGGGCATGTGCATTGGGTGTATCCGTGCCAGGTGATTGCGAGGGGACGGGCAGGAGGCTGCGGGTCGCGACCATTTGTTCCTGCGTCGCATTAGGCGCAGGGCGAGTGAATAGCAAGATTAGCGCAACAGCGGCCAGTGCGCCGGTCCCAAGAAGCGCAGTGCGACCCGCGGTCGTCGCGAGGAGCAGCCGGCGAATCGCAGCGAAGGGAATGGCCACGCCTGAAGGACGCGGGCGAGCGTTGGCGGGAGGTGCGACGGACGGAACTGGTTCGCGGCTTGGTGCACCGAATTCCAGCACTTCGGCCTCTTCAATGAGCTCGTCCTGGGGAAGGGCGAGGATTTGCGACCGCGAGATCGCGAGGTTACGAATGCTGGAAACGAAGTGCGAAGCACGCGCGGACTCAGAGGCGAGAAGAGGCGCGAGCAAGTCCCCTATTTCCTGCAAGGTAACGATGTGCTGGCCATTGAAAGTGCCGGGCAGGGAAGAAAAGAGCTCGATGAGGCCAATGGAGGAGCCACGGAACTGGATGGGAACGGCGACAGCGGAACGCAAATGGAGGATGCGTGCGGCACCCAACCGAATGCGCGGATCGATGTTGGCGTCCTCGCAGAGGACGATACGACCCGTCTCGATGCATTCCCGGGTGAATTCAGAGTCGAGCTGAAGAGTGGAACCGCTAGCGGGAACATGACCGGCGCTTGCCAGTTGGCGCAATCCGCGGATATCACGAATGGCCAGAAGCGCGCCGGCCGCACCCATCGCCGCGCGAATCTGCTCGATAGCCTTAGTGATGACAGCAATCGTTGGCTGATCACCGGCGTCGCTCAACTGACGTTTCGGGGCAGTCATCTGCTGCACAAGCCTTTGCGGGGTCTCAGACTCTCGAAGAGTGCTCGCGCAGAATGACAGCCAAGTAAAGCGAACATGAACAAGCGGAGAGCTCAGGAACCCAGCGCGTACTTCGCGGCACAAGAGGAGTACTAACACTTGTAGCGACTTCGGGCGGGGGAAATCGCGACAACTCGATAGTGCGCGAGGCTAAGCTGATACCGAAGCGTAGTGTGAATGTCAAGGTGAAAGATACGAAAGACGCAGGCAGAATTTTGAATCCGGAGGAACTGGCGGTGCTTCTGGATAGTCTTCCACGAGCCAAGCTCCAGGAGTCTCGTCGAGAGGCGCCCGTGGCGTCGTAGTGCTTTGCAGGGATATTGACATAATGGGAACACGGGAAAGTCCCTGGGTTCCGCAGGCGAAGTCTGCTTTCGTTGACTTCAATTACGAGCGTCTTTAGAATGCCAGCAAATGTCGGACACTTCTGTCCTTCTCGGCCAGGTCATCTCTCACTACCGCGTTCTGGAGAAGTTGGGCGGCGGCGGAATGGGTGTGGTCTATAAGGCGGAAGACACGCGCCTGAAGCGTTTCGTAGCGCTGAAATTTTTGCCGGACGCCGTCGCCAAAGATCCCCAAGCACTGATGCGTTTCCAGCGTGAAGCCCAAGCCGCTTCCGCGCTCAATCACCCGAATATTTGCACCATTTACGATATCGGCGAGGACAGCGGCAAGACGTTCATCGCCATGGAATACCTGGAAGGCAAAACGCTGAAGCACATCATCAGCAATCGGCCGATGGAGCTCGATGCGCTACTGACTATTGCCATCGACGTCGCGGATGCGCTCGACGCCGCGCACTCGAAAAGCATCGTGCATCGCGACATCAAGCCCGCAAATCTTTTCGTCACTACGCGCGGCCTCGCAAAGATTCTCGATTTCGGTCTCGCCAAAGTGGCTTCCGCTACGCCCGCGGTGGTCGAGACCCTTGCCACGCAGGGCGTTTCCGTCGACCAGCTCACCAGTCCCGGGAGCACGCTAGGCACTGTGGCGTACATGTCCCCCGAACAGGCACGCGCCAAGGAACTCGATGCCCGCACCGACCTGTTTTCTTTCGGTGCCGTCCTTTATGAGATGGCCACGGGACAATCGCCGTTCCGTGGCGAAAGCACCGCCACCATTTTCGACGCGATCTTGAATCGTCCGCCGATTCCCCCGGTGCGGCTCAATCCCGATCTACCCGTAGACCTCGAACGCATCCTCAGCAAGGCGCTCGAAAAGGATCGCAACCTGCGCTACCAGCATGCCTCGGACATGCACACCGACCTCAAGCGCCTGCAGCGCGACACCAGCACCAGCCGCATTTCCGTGCCCGAAGCGGTCGATGCCGCGCACTCCAGCTCCGGGCACATCACGCCCACACCTTCTTCTGAGTCGGTGCCTCCTGCAGCGGCGTCTGGGAGGCAAGCCCTCGCAGTTGCGACAAGCGCTGCCGCAGTACCAGCAGGACAAAAAAGCAAAACAGGTCTCTTCGTTGGCCTGGCGCTTGCTGTCGTTATCCTGGGCGCAGCGTCATCCGCGTACTTCAAATTCGCCAGCCGCAAAACTCCCCTGAACCTTCAGGATATGGAAATCACCAAGCTCACGCGCAGCGGCAAAGCGTCGGGTGTGGCCATCTCTCCCGATGGCCAATATGTGGTTTACGTTTTAGTGGATGGAGAAAAGCAGAGCTTGATGGTGCGCCAGGTCGCCACGGGCAGCGACGTTCAGGTGATTCCGCCAGACGTCGTGACGTATTTCGGGCTAGCGTTTTCGCCTGACGCCAACTACATCTACTATGTCGGTTCCAGCAAGGAAAATGCCCTCTTCAGCTACTTGTACAAAATTCCCGTTCTCGGCGGATCTTCCCTGAAGTTGGCAAGTGACGTTGACAGCTCTCCCAGTTTTTCGCCCGATGGCAAACGCTTCGCCTTCCTGCGGGGTCATCCCGAAAATGGGCAAGTGCATCTCCTCGTAGCCAGTGCTGACGGTAGCGGCGAACGTACTCTCCGAGCTAAACCCGGCAGCGCCGAAGCAAGCACTCTGGTACGGCCCGCGTGGTCGCCCGACGGCAAGACCATCGTGTATTTGCTTTACGAGCCAAACAATCAGCAAAGCCTTTACGCCGTTTCTCCTGACGATGGATCTTCTCGTTTGTTGTACTCGACTCGCGAGGATCTCGGCCAACCCATTTGGCTTCCTGACGGCAGCGAGTTGCTGATCCCTATTTCTGAACGCGGTCCCAACAGTCGAGGCCAGCTGTACACAATTTCCTACCCGAGCGGCGAGGCGCATCGCCTGTCCCACGACCTTACCAACTACAGCCGGCAGTGGCTGGATCTCTCCAAGGACGGTTCTTCACTGGTGGCCATCGAAAACAATCGCAACTCGGATCTGTGGCTTCTCCCCAATGGCGATTCCGCGAAAGCCCGGCAGATTACCTCCGGCGGCTCGGCAGTTAACCTTGTATCTTTTCTCGGTAAGGATCATTTTGTTTACTCCACGGATGGCGGCGAGGCCTATTCCATCGCTTCCGACGGCAGCAATGCCACTCTGGTCGTAGGCAGTCAACATCACATTCTCTTCACCGCTGGTTGCGGCGATGGCAAGCACATCGTTTATCAGACCGCCGAAAACGAGCAGACCAATATTTGGCGCATGGATGCCAACGGCAGCAATCCCGTGCAGGTAGCGGCAACCAAGTTTACTGCTTTTCCGCGTTGTTCTGCGGATGGACAGTGGGTTACCTACCTCCGTGATGACCCACACGGCCTTTACTTGGTTCCTATCAATGGAGGTGCACAGCCGCAGATCCTCAGCCTTCCTTCGCCTGGAGGTCTGATCGGGTTTACCTCCCTCTCCCCGGACTCCAAACTGGTCCTCTACACTTGGCAGAATCCGGACAATCTGGGCACGCGCGCCATGATGAATGTTGCTTCGGCGCAGGGTGGGCCAGTGCTGTACTCCTTCGAGTTTCCGATCGGAGGCCTTCTAACCAATTGGTCTCCCGATGGGCGTGCCATCGATTACTCGATCACGCGAGGCGGAGTAACCGACATCTGGCGCCAACCGCTCTCCGGCGGTGCGTCGAAACAGCTCACCCATTTTCCGTCCGGTCTCATCTACAATTTCGCGTGGTCGACCGATGGCAGATTTCTGGCGGCTGCGCGTGGCAACGTCACGGCGGACATCGTTCTCCTTAAATCCGCGAAAAAGCCGCAATAGGAGCGAATCTTCGGCTATGGCTCGCTCCCGAACTATCGAGCGACACGATAAGTAGGCGGGTGGTCGAGAGAATTTTCTGGTTTGGTTGGCGGCATGAGGTGCAGGAAGAAGGTACCACTTTTAGATTCTCAAACGGAGGATAGGGAGGCGGAGGGTGCCCCACCCTCTGGTTTGCAAGGGTGGGTCTTGGGGTGCTTTGGATTGCGGAGGCCCAGCGATCCCGAAGTCTCGATGATCCTCTGGAGAAATGAGGAGAGTACAAGACTGGGCCACCCGCCAATATGATCAGTTCTGGACTTTTCCATTGGCCGTAGGCATAATGCGCCGCGGATGTCCCTTCCTGTGGTAACAATCACTAGTATTCAATAAATTTGGAGCGTCCGATGATTTCCGAAATCGCTCTTAAGAAACTCAGGTCGTCGCTTCGCGGGCAGGTATTGTGTCCGGACGAGGAAGGATACGATGCAGCCCGGAGGCTGCCAAATGCAATGATTGATCGGCGGCCCGGGGTGATTGCGAGGTGTGTGGGAGTTGCAGATGTACTGGCCTGTGTGCGCACAGCGCGGGAGCACGATTTAATGGTGGCAGTTCACGGGGGAGGCCACGGCGTGTCAGGAAAGTCCGTGTGCGAGGGCGGGCTGATGATCGACATGTCGGCAATGAAGGGAATCCGGGTGGACCCCGTGGGGCGGACAGTAAGAGCCCAGACCGGTGTGAAATTAGGAGAGTTCGACCGGGAGACACAGGCGTTTGGGCTGGCAACTACGCAGGGAGTGGTGCCAACGGTAGGGATGGCGGGACTCACGCTTGGAGGGGGATGGGGCCAGCTGCACGGCAAATACGGACTGGCGATCGACAACGTGATCGGAGCAGACGTGATAACGGCAGATGGAAGAATGCTGACCGTCGCCGCGAACGAGAATCAAGACCTTTTTTGGGCGATACGAGGGGGCAGCGGGAATTTCGGAGTGGTCACATCGCTGGAGTTCCGTTTGCATGAAGTAGGTCCGGTTTTCGGTGGCGCGGTGTTCTATCCGGCGGCCCAAGCAAAGGAAGTGTTGCGGTTTTGGCGCGAGTTTGCGGCTGATAGCCCGGACGAATTGGTGACGCAAGGCGGATCGTTCCGGCTTCCCGACGGCACTCCGGTCTTTGGGATAGCTGCCTGCTACTGTGGAGCGGTGGAGCGGGGCGAGCATGTTCTGAAGGCGCTGCGGACGTTTGGGCCGCCCTTAGCAGATGCGCTAAGTCCGATGAATTACATCCAAATCCAGAGTATGTTTGAGCCGTTCTTCCCGCCCGGGCGTCGCGTGTACACGAAATCGAATTTTCTGAAACAGCTGAGCGACGAAGCGATTGAGGCAGCGGTGCAGTTTGTAGCTAAAAGTCCCTCACCTTACACGTTCGCCCCGTTCATCGAGCACTGGAATGGGGCAGCGACACGCGTGGCGCCGACGGATACAGCATTTCCTCACCGGCAATACGAGTGGAATTTTCTGGCGTGGTCAATGTGGACTGAGTCGTCGGAGGACGAAAAGAATGTGCAATGGACGCGAGAATGTTGGGAGGCGATGCGACCATTCTTGGTAGCGGGATCGTATGGAAATTATGTGACGGACGAAGGAGAGGCGATAGCGCGGGAAGCCTACGGGCTGAATTATAACCGACTCGTGGCCCTGAAGAATAAGTATGACCCAACAAACTTCTTTCGGCTAAACCACAATATTCAGCCGAGCCAGGCAGCGCAGGCGGTGAGTTGACCGCAGCGAAAAGGCGCCCGTGACAGTTTAGGTTTTCTATAATTTGCAGGTAATTGACGTAATGATATACTTCGGGTATGTGTGGCAAGCAGATTGAGTCGGCGGAGCATCCGCGGTGCCGGTGGGCGTTTGCGGATGGGCGGCGCGGCCGGCTTGCGGCGCATCCTGATCATGATGGGCTTTGTTTTGATCACGGGACGCTGAGCCAACGGGCTTCGCGCCGCGACAATTTTCTGCGCGAATTTCAGCCGCTCTCAAAGTTGGGCTTCACGGAGAACGATTTTCCAGCATGCCGTCTCGGCGATTGAGCGCGGGCAACGGGCGCGGCGTGTTGCTCCCAGCAGAGCGACCGTGCTGAAGCAAGTTGCGCCCATGCTGGTGCGCTCCGAACAGATGGTGGCCCAGGAAGAATTCCGGACGGGCTGCGGACCCCGATGGGAGCGTCTGCGCAAACTGATTGCGAGATAAGTCTAATGCCTGCCGCACTTGTACCGTGGTCCTCGCTAACGTATTCGTTTTCAGATGCTTCCGAGCTAAAGATGGGGGTGGGGAGCTATTATCGTTAACCACGGCGCGCCGGTGCGCTGATGGCTGCGTCCTATGACCTGCAACCCATTGCGCTGGCAGAGCCTTGGTGCCACAATTCCCACTTAGTGGGAAACACGGACGCTTCTTGCGGTGTCTAATAGGAAGAGCGGACGTGGGTTGGGAATTGCTTCCAACCGGAACAGCCGAGGCAGACCGTGTCCGATTGGGCTAGTGCCCTATCTTGGGGGCGTGACGAGTCTGAACTTGTAACCGAGTTACAGGCCGGCTCGGAGACCGCCTTCGACTGGCTGGTCACCCATTACCACGGACCCGTCTACAACCTGATCCTCGGCATGCTGGGGGATACCTCCGACGCAGCCGATTCCGCTCAGGAAGTTTTCTTGAAAGCGTTTAAAGGCATACGCAGCTTTCGCCAGGGCAGCTCGCTGAAGACCTGGCTCTATCGCATCGCCATTCGCGAGGCGCTGAATCACCGGCGCTGGTTCAAACGCCATCTGCAAAAGAACATTTCCCTGGACGCGGAGCCTGCCGAAGGTTGCGCGCCGATGGACATTGAAGATCTGAGCGCGACACCGTTTGATTTGCTGGCCGCGCACGAAATTCAAGTGGCGGTGCAGGGCGCATTGCAGCAAGTGCCGGATGTGTTTCGCAGCGCGGTGATCCTGCGCGATCTGGAAGGATTGAGCTACGAAGAAGTAGCGGAAGTGCTGGATTGCAGCGTGGGCACGGTGAAGTCTCGCATCTTGCGGGGACGGCGAGCGCTGCGGGAAATGCTGGAGCCGATTCTGGGCGATCGGCAACCAGCGACAGAGATTGTTGCTGAACCGGTTCAGCATAGTGGCCATGGCTCGGGCGCGGGAAATGTGACGGCGGGTGCGAGAGCGGCGTCCTCCTCGATTACGACACCGGCACACACGAATTTAGAAGTCGCTTCAAGGACATCCGCAATTGGTTCAATAGAATCGCAAGTCGGCCTGGCGGCGGCGTATGTACGCAGCCCATTTGGGCAGGCTGAAGGAAGATCGCGTGCAAGTGTGGCGCGTGAGGAACAGTCATGAAGTGCGACAAAGTTCAAAGCAGGTTGGCTGGGTATTTGGACGACGCTTTGACATCGGCTCCGCGCTTAGAAGAGCGCAGCGCCATTCGGCAGCATTTGGATGCATGCATGGAGTGCCGCGAGGAATTGCAACGGTATCG
>Ga0070762_10001421_pt1 | contig 11068 bp, 10 predicted proteins | sample HubBroMetageREF2_FD_66726 | JGI IMG/M metagenome (GOLD analysis project Ga0070762, IMG submission 66726) | Reference soil microbial communities from the Hubbard Brook experimental Forest, New Hampshire, USA - Hubbard Brook CCASE Soil... | ecosystem: Environmental > Terrestrial > Soil >... | reverse complement strand
CGTCCCACGCACCGGCGGGAGGACGCGTGTCTTTATTCCTACTCAACACCACCTTGAACCGCGGGTACGGCGGATTGCTGGCGAAATATTCGTTGGGATAAACGTCAATATCGGCGGGATGATCGACGGCGAGCAACTTTACCTGATCGAGGTAAACCGATTCTTCGAGCGGCTCCATGAAACGAAAACTCAGCTTGCCATCTTTTTCGCGCAGCGAACTGCGATCGAGCTTGATGGCTTCTGTCGGACGAGGAATATCGCGCTCGATTTTGTTTCCATTCGCCGCGATCCAGTGGCCGACAACACCAGCGCCGAGCATGTCGCCGACTAGCTCGTAGTGTGTGCCATCCCAGGCAAAAAGCGTGGGGCACGAACTGCCGCGGCGGTCGAGTTCGGTGATTTGCTGCACCTTGTTGGTGGCGACTCCGATTTCATCCTGCAGAACTCCGGTCGGCCACAACATGCGGACTACGTCGGCTTCTTTGGCCTGGCCGAGGCCGATGGTCAGGTAGGGAGAGTTCTGTCCGAGGTAGCCGGAGGATCCGTAGACTTCGAATTTCTGGCGAATGCCGTCGGAGAAGACTTCAACTTTTGTGCCGATTGCGCTCTTGTTGTCGTTCAGTCCCTTGAGCGCGAGGCGGAGCGAGTTGTTCTTGTTTCCGCCTTCATTGTGGAGAAGCACGGCGGGGCCGTGATTTTGCGTGATCAGAAAATCGACGGCTCCGTCGTTGTCGTAGTCTCCGGTGATGATGGCGCGCGGTTCTTTGAGCTGAACCTTGTCGAGTCCGGTTTCGACGGTGACATCTTTCCATCCGTCGGGGCCGAGATTGCGGAAAAGACGGACTTCGCCCTTGCCGTCTTTCGTCTCGCCGACGGCTACGAGATCGACCCAGCCGTCGTTGTCGTAGTCGATGGCGGCGATGCCGTAGGCACGGACCCAGTTCGTCTTGGGCAGTGGAACTCGATCGAAGCTCTTTCCGTGATTGTTGCGCCACAGGCTGATACCGGGAGAACCGTCCAGGGTAAATGCCAAGTCCATCCAGCCGTCGTGATCGAAATCAAGAACAGCCAAGGCGATCGTCGATTCTGACATGGCCGAAGACCACGGTTGCCGCACCTGAAATTTGCCTTCGCGTGGGTTTTCGAAGATCGCCGCTCCACCCCTAGACCCAGTGACGACAAGATCTACCGCACGATCATTATTGAAGTCACTACCAATGCTGCTGCGGGCTGCAGCTTCCAAGAACCCAAGTTCATTGGTTACATTCTTGAAGGTGCCATTGCCGTTATTGCGCTCCATGAACCCAGGTGTCGAAGAAACCACTCCCTTTGTTTCACCGCCCTGTACAACCGCCGTTGTCGCAATCCTGGTGACAAACAAGTCAACGTCTCCATCGTGGTCGTAGTCAACGAAGTTCGGCGCCCACCACGAGGCAGGACTGCTGCCTCCACCTGCCATCATGGGAATACCAGCCGCTTCAGTAACATCCACGAATTTATTAGCCTTATCGTTACGAAGTAAGAGAATGCCTGCCTCGGTGGTCATCGCGAGGTCCGGGAAACCGTCGTTGTCGTAATCTCCGGCTGTGCACCCTGTCACGCGCACACCCGAACTCACGTTCAGCTTTTGCGTAACATCCTCGAACCTTCCATCACCCAGGTTGTGAAATAGAGCAGGACCGCCTATCGCCCCACCCTCCGCCAAGAAGAGGTCAATCTTGTTGTCATTGTCATAGTCGATGAAACATGCGCCCGCTACCCCCGGCGCAAACTCACCGAGCTGCGTCGGAAGTCCCGCCGCCTTAGTTACGTCCACAAACTTCACCGGAATCTGCGGCGGGACTCTCTGAACCGCCATCGGCGATTCTTCCGCGCGCGAATACTTTCCCTGTTCGCCGTAGGCCAAACTGATGGGCGCTCCCAACTTGTTTTGCGTGATGTACTGGAATTTCTTCATCGCCTCATGCGCAGGATCGGCTTGGCCGGATTGCTGGTAGGCTCGTGCCAGTCCGAACTGGGCGGAGGCGTGATCCGGGTCGAGCTTTAGCGCGTGCTCGAAGGCGGCGATCGCTTCTGGAAATTGTTTGAGCTGCGCGTAGGTTGATCCGAGGAAGTACCAGGTGTCGGCGTCGTTCGGATCGATTTCGGTGACGCGACGAAACGCATCGACGGCTGCGCTCGCGTCGGCGGAGTTCTTGTAATAGAGGCCGAGGTTGTACCAGGCGTGGGCGTCTTTGGGATTGTCCTTGACGGCCTTTTCCAGCACCGCCTTCGCTTCTTCGAGACGCTGCAGGTTGAGCAGCGCCACCCCGCGATTGACGGTGGTGGCTTCTAACGCTGGATCGTCGGCCGCCGCTTCTTCGAACGCCTTCAGCGCCTTTTCGAAGAGCTGCTGGTTCATGTAGGCGACGCCGATGTTGTTGAGACGGGCAGCTTCCTGCGAATTCGGGGCGGGAGCGGTCGCGGCGATCAGCGCTAGAAGGAAGGCGAAAGCGAGAACGAGGATGAACGGCCTGGCCATGGGACTGCCAGCGATTCTATCCGAGTGGGGAGCAAGCGGCGAGACGGCTCAGAACTTCGCTCGGCTCAGGATGACAATTTTTGTTTGATGCGCCTATTTCGGCTCCATCGTCTGCGCGACCATGACCTGGCGCTTGAAGTTCTCCATCATGCGCTCTTCGAGCCGCACTTCGGTGGGGCGCTTGGCTAGGGTCATGGTGTCGATTTTGTCTTGCAGCTTGAGCAGCGCGTAAAACAAATTCTCCGGACGCGGCGGACAGCCGATCACGTAGACATCCACCGGAACGACCCGATCCACGCCCTGCAGTACGGCATAGGTATTGAACGGGCCACCCACCGACGAGCACGCGCCCATCGAGATCACCCACTTCGGCTCGGGCATCTGTTCGTAAATTCTCTTCACTACGGGCGCCATCTTCAACGTCACCGTGCCGGAGACGATCATGAGGTCGGACTGCCTTGGGCTGGGGCGAAACACCTCCGACCCGAAGCGCGCGATATCGAAGCGCGCGGTGGAAGACGCGATCATCTCAATGGCGCAGCACGCCAGGCCGAACGTCATGGGCCAGAGCGCGGACTTGCGCGCCCAGTTGAAGACGTAGTCCACGGTCGAGATCATGAAATTCTTTTCGAACTTGTTCTGGAGCCAGCTCATGGGGCCTCGTTCGCTACAGGATAACCCAAGATCATACGCCGGGGGAGCGATTCCGGTCACGCTCCGGCTGCGGGCTGCGGACAGCTAATAAATCGTGTACCCCGGCGCCGGATTGCGGATATCTGGCTTCGACGCCATCAGCAGCAGCGCGCCGACGCGTTTGAAGGCCTTCAGGTCGTCGAGCGAATGGAACGACGTCGTCTGGTAGTTGTCGGGTGTGGGCGTGTCGTCGGGAATCTGCGCGTACTCCACCTTTTCGAACGCATGCCGCTTCAGCAGTTCGACGTACTCCGCCGCTGAGCGGACATGCACCGGCACCTTCAACTTCGGCACCCACTGCAGCGAATACGGATTGTCCTTGTAGAGGTTGATTAATATGAAAAGCCGTCCATGCGGCGCCATGACACGAAACAGCTCGGCCAGCGCGCGGTCCTGGTCGGGATAGTAATAGAACGATTCCACGGAAAGCATCTTGTCAAAGAAGTTTTCTTCCCAGGGAATCTGCGCCGCCGATCCAACCACGAACATCACGTTGTCGAATTCTTTCGAAGCGGCGCGCGCCTGCCGGACCATCTCGTCGGAAATATCGACTCCGACGACTTGGCCAAAACCTTGAGGCTCTTCGCCCACGAGACGCGCCAGCAAGCGCGTTGCCCAGCCGGATCCGCAGCCGAGGTCTAAAACGCGCTCGCCTGGACGCAGGTCCATGCGGCGTATGGTTTTCTCGGTGATGTCGAGATGATGGCGCTCCATCTTCGCACCTTCACCATCGTCGGCCCAGCGGTTGAATTCCTGCTGCAGGCGTTCGTCGGGAGATGGGGACTTTTCATTCAACACAGCACTCCTCCGATGAGAGTCGTTGGTCGCTAGTCGTTGGTCGTTGGCAAACCAAAACCGCGAACGACCAACGACTAGCGACCAACGACTGATTCCAATTCCGCAAAGAACGTAGGATATGACACTCCCGCCGCATCCGCGCCGTGAATCGTGGTGTCGCCTTCGGCTCGCAACGCGGCCACGGCGAACGCCATGGCAATCCTGTGATCGCCAAACGAATCGAGGTCGGCACCGTGCAGATGCTGGCCGCCGGGGATGCGCATTCCGTCGGGACGCTCTTCAACCTCCGCGCCCATTTTTCGCAGGTTGGTGGCGATCGCGGTTATGCGGTCTGACTCCTTTACGCGCAACTCTTTGGCGTCGCGAACCTCGAGGCCGTCCTCGGAGCATGGCGCCACCGCTGCCAGCACCGGAATTTCGTCAATCAACGCTGCCGTGTCGGCGCCGGAGATTACAGCGCCCTTCCACACCGCGCCACGCGCCTCAATCGTGCCGATCAACTCGCCATGATGCTCCTCCAGACGCGCGACCGAAACCTTCAACCCCATCTGCAGCAGGATATCGAGCAGACGCGCCCGCGTCGGATTCATCAGAATTCCGGGCAATGTGATCTGGGATCCTGGGAACAGCGCTGCCGCACAAAGAAAAAACGCCGCGCTCGATAGATCGCCGGGTACGTGGGCCTCAATCGCGCGCAGCCGCTGTCCGCCGACGATGCACGACGCATTCCCTTTTCGCTCGACTTCCGCTCCAAAAGCGCGGAGCGCAATTTCGCCATGATCGCGGGTGCGAATGGACTCTTCGACCACCGTCTCGCCGGGGGCAAATAGTCCGGCAAAGAGCACGCACGATTTCACCTGCGCACTGGCCACTTCCGGCTTGTAGTGAATTGCTTTGAGCGGTCCGCCGTGAATTTTGAGCGGAGGGCGTCCACCATCGGTGGACTCGATCCTCGCGCCCATCTCGGAAAGCGGCGTCATGATGCGCGCCATCGGCCGCCGCGAGAGCGATTCATCTCCGCACAACTGGCTGGTAAATGGCTGGCCGGCGAGAATCCCGCTTAACATGCGCATGGTCGAGCCGGAGTTTCCGCAATCGAGCACTTCGGCCGGAGTGCGCAGCCGGGGTCCCACACCACGCACTTCAATCGCCTCATCGTCTTTCGAGTGCGTCCACTCACAGCCGAGTTTTGTTACACAATCGAGGGTGCTGGCGCAATCGCGCGCCGCTGAAAAGTTATGGAAACGGCTCGTGCCCTCCGCAATCGCAGCCAGCATGGCGTAGCGGTGCGAGATGGACTTATCGCCGGGAATGCGTACGACTCCGTGCACCCCGCGCGCCGGACGGACGATGACATTCGAACTGGATACCATCAGTTCTAAATATAGTGGAGACCCCGCCAACTTGGCGGGCAGAAGCTAGAAGGGGCGGCCTTGTCGTAACGCCCGGTGCGGCTGAGGCGCCACCACGCTCCGCGCGGCGTGAAGTGGCCGCGGGGGAAACATCAGAACTTTGGCGAGACGCTTTGGCTTCTCCAGTTCATCGCGACAGAGGCTGCAGACCGGTTTCCCCATGAAGTCTTCTATGCATTCTCCGCACAGCCGCGTATAGCATTTCGAGCAGGCGACCGGTGTCGCGGTCGATTGGCAGAGCTGGCACTCTTCATTGATCACGATCAGGTTGATGTTTTTCTCCGCTCGTTTGATTTTGCGGCGGGACTTTCGGCGTTCGTGTCGAAATGGTGCGAGTTGAAATGCCATTGGCGTTCTCTCCTTGTACACCATTGCACTCCAAATAGAAGAAGACTTCTGTGATTGGTGAACTATGCCTTTGTGACGTTTTTCGCTTTAGGCCTGACAGCAACTTCGACCGGAAAGCCGTGGGCCGGCCTACGACGCCCGCACGCGTCCGGCGGCTTCGGCGAGGATTTCCTGCGGAACTTCCCGCAGCGTGACGTGGAACTCGAACATGGGTGTTTCCGAGCCACGTCCCCACCGGCCTACTTGCCAATGGGCGCGGATAAACTTAATCTCCGGATGAGCCGTCAGGTTGAGCAGCAACGGACTTTCTTCGCAATAAAATTTCTGCGGAAAAGCCGCGACCGGCTTGGCGTCCCAGGTCGTTCCGTCCGCCGATCCGAAGATGCTTACGTCGAGCGACTCTTGCTCGATGATGTTGGTGATGGCGAGCGTCAGCAGAAAAATTCGGACCTCGGCCCGGCTCACATCAAGCGTGGCACCGTCACCTTTGGCGTTGACAACCGTTCTTTCGGGAACGAGAAAGGCTTCCATCATAATGCGCGATTCTAGCAGAGTCCGAGACTCTCGGCCGCCTTGGTGGATTCGAGAAGGCGGCGGGAATCGTGCACCTGCTGAAGTTCATTTCAAGGATTGGGCAACGAGGGATATTTGATCCGCATGCCTTTGAGACAACTCTGGGCTTCGGCACTCGTCTGCGGATCGGGATCGTTCGCCAACCTGACCACAACGGAATAGGCTGGAGGCCCAATTTTCGCCAGAGCATCGATCGCAAGCCGACGCGTCGTCTGGTCGGGAGATCTGACGGCTGTGCGCTCCAAGGCGTCGAGCGCTGGCAAGGCTCTCGGCCCAAGCTCCCCCAGGATGTCCACTGCCCTGGTGGTACTGGGAGTCCAAGGTTGGTCCAGAAACGACGCTAGAGGCGGGACGCCAGCTCGGCCATAGCTTCCCAGCAAGGCAATAGCGTAATCGCGGACTTGCGCATCGCTGTCTCCTAGCGCGTTCTCGATTGCGGGCAGGCCTTCAGGACCGATGTTCTTCAGCGCCTCGAGCGCCGACCCTCGCGTGGAAGGGTGTGCGGAGTTCGACGCCAGATGTTCCAGGGAACTAAGCGCAGGCAACGCCTGCCTCCCAAACTTGCTCAAGGCAATTGCTGCTTCTTCGGCATTGGTTTCCGAACTGTCGTTTAGCTCGGATTCGAACACGGGAATGGCCGCCGCTCCGTTGCTCTCGAGTGCCCGAATCGCCTCAAAGCGAATCTGCTGGTCCGGGCTGGCAACCACATGACTTAGGCCGTCCACGGAACCCATCTTGCCCAATGCCTCCACTACGGAGGCGCGGACTTCGGGGCTGGGATCGTCGACAAGTTCCTGAAGCTCGGGTAAAAGATCGGTTGCATTCTGGCCCATGTCTCCCAGACCCTCGATCGAGAGCCAGCGCACGGAATTGTCGCCATTTTTCAGCCCCGCAGCAAATGTCTGCTTAAGGTCGGCGACGCGGTCCGGGTATCGGGCAACGGATTCCGTCAAGTGCCGCGCGGCTGCGATGCGACCTATCGATTTGCTATCTCTCATCACTTCGATCAACGGGTCGATGCCTCCGATCTTTTCGATGTCCGCAACCGGGTCATCGGCGAACTCGCCGTAATGAGGACAGATCGTGTTATCCAGCATGGCCTTGAGCGCAGGCAGCGCAATCGCGGCAGCCGCTCCTTTTTCGCCCAACCGCCTCGCGGCCGCACAGCGTACGTTCCCGTCAGTAGAATGGAGTTGCGCCTCCAGCCCGGTAACACTGACATCAGAAAATATGTGGAGACCAACACCTAGGAGGATGACCGCTGAACCTGCCAGAATCGTGTTCCTTGCGGCTTCAGGGTTGCCTTTCGCGGCAGCCCAAATCGCCGGCGCGGAAGTTGCCGCCAGATAGTAGAGGCACAGTACGGACCACAACCAAATCAACCACCAACCCACCTGCGATCCAGCAAAGAACACAAGGGTAAGACCTCCGGCGAGGACAATATGCCACACCAGGGCCGCGCTTCGAGCGGCCAAGAGCCCGGAATACAAGAAGATCGCACTTATCAAACCGCAAGAGAGATAGAAGATGGCGAAGTGGAACGCAGTGGGCCGAGCAGTTGCCCCGCCGTACAGAAATGCGAACGGGACCGTCAAGAAACCGCCCAGGGAAGCTAAGAACTGGGTGGTAGCGATGGCGCGGACAATGACCTTGTCCGCAATCGGGTTGAGGCTTTGCTCGCCCATTGTCATCGGCCTGCTTGACCGCGCCGCGCCGGATCCCCTTGAGCACACGTCCCGTGAGGTCTCGGGGTTTCTCGAGCGAATGGCTGGCGTCCGCCAAAGCTGTATGTTCCCACGGAATTTGAGCGAGTTGGTGCAGTGCAGATGGCCGCCACGTTACTGTGGTTTTCGTGTGGGCTATTTTGCCATTACGTCATCGAGGAACTGGCCAGGATCTTGCCCACCGCTTCCGGTTGCTCCCACAGCGGGTGGTGCCCCGCTTTCGGAATCACCTTCAACTCACTGCCCGCAATGTTCTGGCGAATCAGGTCGCCGTCGGCCACGGCCGAGGGCACACCTTCTTCGTCGAGATCATGGTGGGCACGTATGATCTGGTATTAGCCCGTGACCGTCTGTTGCGCCGCTGCAACCGGCAGCAGGAACGGCTCCTCGGGAATGATGATCCATCCGAGCACGTAGGCCACGAGACCCGGAACGATTCCGCAGGCGAGCGTGATGAAGAACCAGAGGATGCGAACCAGCGATACGTCGAGATCGAGGTAGTGTGCCAGCCCGGAACAGACGCCGGCGATCTTCCTGTCCGAGCGTGAGCGCATCAGTTTCTTCGGCGTGGGCGGAATCCCCACCACGTTGCCGCAGTAGGAGCAGAAACGGCCGTCCTCAGCGATGGTTTTGCCGCAAGCGTTGCAGTACATGGCTATCCCCCTGCTTAGGATACGACAACTGTGGGAAAAAAGTTCCAGGATGGGCTGCTGGCCATCAGCTTTTGGCTAAAGGCCGAGAGCTAGTGACCAAACGCGCTACTCGCGGTAGGCGTCTTTCATCCTCTTCCGTGCCTTGTCGGCTTCGGCGTTGCCGGAATTGGCGGCCACCACGGCCTCGTATTTCTTCACTGCGAGGTCGCGCTTCTGGAGCAGGTCATACATTTCGCCGGCTCCCAGGTTCGCCTTTTGCAGCACTTCCGGATCAGCGCCCGCGACCCCGTTCACCAGTTCGTAAGCTGCAGCCGCAGCCTCGTATTTTTTCTCGCTGCGCAAAAGGTCGCCCAGTCCGACCGCCGCGATTTCGTAATGCAGGCTGCCATATTTTCCATTGCGCCCGTTCTGCCAGACCTGACGATATTGTTGCTCGGCTTCGTCGCTCTTGCCGGACGCCCGCAGCAGGTTCGCCTGTTCGAGCGGCAGAAGATAGTTGCGCGGAAAGCGTGGACCGATCGTAGTGGCGATCTGCAAAGCCTCACCGTAGCGGTGCTCGCGGCGCAGAAAAACCATGAGGACAATCCCGGCATCCACGCTGGTTTCGCCGTTGCCGTAGTAGGCATCGTACAGATATTGAAGTCCCTTTTCTTTGCTTCCGGTCAACCCGACCATAGCGACGGCGATCCTTACCGTCAGCGACAGGTTTCCCATCACGTAATTGTGGGCTCCTACCACCAGCTTGGCGTCGGTGTAGCCCGGATCTAACTCGAGAACCTGCTCGTGATCCTGGCGCGCTCCGACGGCATTGCGCAGCGCGGAAAACCAGGCGCGCTCGATGAGCGCAGTGTAAAGCGCGAACTGGCCGCGCGTAACGCCGCGGGCATAGAGCGCGTCCACGTCGCCCGGATCGCGCGCCAGCGTGGCTTCTTCCAATTTTTCAGCTTGCTTTACCAGTTGCTTGATGCGTTCTTTCTGCGCAGGATCGGCGGGACGATGCGTGGTGCCGATGAAGTTGTCGTTGGAATAATCCCCGGTATTCATCGCGCCCATGCGATATAACTCGCGCACCTGAACCGCCGAGAGCAGGTGGTTTACCGCGAACGCATCGTTCGGATGATGGGACAGGATTTTCTCGAAATCCTGAATGGCCGCGTCGTAGTCCAGGTTGTAGTAGTGGTCGAAGGCGGCCTGGTTCAGCGGGTCGGCGGGACGGTATACGGTCGAAGTCGCGGTGTCTGCCGCGAGACAAATCTCTACCAGACAAAGCTGGGCGAGAACCAGCAGGAGGACGGCAGTTAGAACGGGGCGACGCCGGGAAAAGAAGAAAAGCACGCTCATTCAGTTTACTCATTCAGTTTAACTGATTGTGGCTTTCTTCGAAGGAATCGTTAGGACACGGCTACGGCGACGGCAGGACGACTCCAAACAGCTCGCGCAGTTTCGCGCGCCATTCTTTTTCCTGCAAAAGTGAGTCTCCACTAAGCAGCTGTTCCCGTCGTGAGCCTTCGCGGGTTGCAATCGACTTTTTGTCCGACAAAGTGATTCGACCGGTGGGAGTCGCCAGCGAGCATATTTGTTGGCGCGTGAAATATGACTCGGGCGAGGTCTGGTGGTAGTGGCACATCCCTGCGAAGTCGGAGAGTTCACGCGGCTGCAGAGTGAACGCGTATTCGGTTTTCCACTTGTCCTCGGCCATGACCTGCAGGCTGAGCGCGGCCCCAGTTTCCGCACTGGATGTCAGGCGATATACTCGCCCATTTTGCGGCTGCTCGGCGCGCGATTCGAGGCGTAATGGTTCCAGGAAGCAATCTCCGAAACCGACATCGACCAGCCACGGATCCTCTAGATCGACTCGGAGCGTGAGGTGGTCGAATTCGGGCCCGTAGCCGCCGTCTTGATGAGCGACGCGAGCTGACAGCAACGTGACATGAAATCCGAGTGCTCGCAGCAGTGCGGCAAAGGCTCCATTTAGTTCGTAGCAGAAGCCGCCGCGGTGTTCATTGACGATTTTGTGGAGAATGCGGCTTTCATCGCAGGTGATTTGTCGTCCCAGATGGATATCGAGATTTTCAAAGGGAACAGTGAACAAGTGCGCGCGGTGGAGGGCGCGGAGACTTTCAATGCCGGGCGTCAGCGGCCCCTGGTAGTGGATGCGCCGCAGATAGGCTTCAACGTCCATATCAACTGCCCGAAATCCCGTCTCTATACCGGCAGTTCTTCCTGCATCCATCCGCCGGCAGTTTCCGGCTTAGGCTCGCTGGCTAAATCCAGAACCAGCTTTTCCAGAACCAGCCGTTTGCCGGGAGGATTCGAGCGCAGCGCCAGATCGGCTTTCGCCACCAG
>Ga0070762_10001419_pt1 | contig 11079 bp, 4 predicted proteins | sample HubBroMetageREF2_FD_66726 | JGI IMG/M metagenome (GOLD analysis project Ga0070762, IMG submission 66726) | Reference soil microbial communities from the Hubbard Brook experimental Forest, New Hampshire, USA - Hubbard Brook CCASE Soil... | ecosystem: Environmental > Terrestrial > Soil > Temperate... | reverse complement strand
CCATTGCGTCTGAACCAGCATCTGCGGATCGTCGAACGGTCGAGTGGACGCATAGATTACGTGGCCGTGAATGCCTCCATTCTCTCCAGGCACGTACGGCGTCTTCCCGAATTCGACGAAATTGTTTTGGCCTATGAATCCCTGCCATCCCTCGGCCGCAACCCAGGGGGGATCAATGCGCCCGGTTGAAAGATAGTTTGTCCCGCTGGTCGGTTGTGCGCTGCTCCCAGGCCCATTGGCGATCGAGAAGCCAGTGCAGTCCGCATTCGCACAATAAACGGCGCCGGGCACACGAAGATTCGCAGGCAGCGATACTTGTTCTGCGGTATTTGCCATGAACTTCCCGATCGTGGAATTGCCGCACGGTGGGTAGCCCGCTTGTCCGCAAGCTGGCGATCCGTCAGCGGGTCCGCCTGCGTCGTAGACCGTGTGTATGCCGGTCGTTTTGTAACGGGTGGTGTCTGCTTCCACTACATACCAGTTGAACAGCGGAAACGTCTCGTTGAAATTCCCTACACCGTTGAAATCGGTAACAAGATTGTTCGCCAAGCTGCCATCGCGGAAACGAATTGCGGTGTTAAGAAATGGAATTCCCGCTTCGCTTGACTGCGACACGCCATCCTTGTTGTCGTCCATGAAAGTGCGTGTATACAGGTTCGCTTGCCACTGTTGTTCGGCAATGTCCCCAATATTGATGGCCTTGCCGCCGGACAAGTACACCGGTGTCGACAGGCCATCCACGATCTGGTCGTTCCATTGATCGAAGACCGTTATCCTCCAATTTCCATCAGGTAATCCCGTAAGAGTGAAGGTTCCGTCGGCATTGCACTTGGTAAAGACAAAGTCTTCCCCGTCCGGATCCCCAAAGCTTACGTAGCACTGGGTAAAGGAATAAGTATCGTGCGAACCGCTACTATAAAGTCTTTCATCAGGTGTCCGGCTCAACCGTTCACCCGTGATTCTGCCCGTCACGGAGTTCTGGCAGTTCTTCGCAGTTAGATTTAGGTCTGTCCCGTTGCAAACGCCAGCATGGCGGGCGTTGATAATCGCGGGATTCGCAAACCCGATGGAATCGTGATAACCGGCCGGCCCATATTCCTGGAAGTAAGCGGGCTCCCCAATTCGAATAAACGCGTCGTGGGCCTTCTGACCATCCAATGTGTTGGTCTGTAGCCACTCTTCGCCTCTGGCGATCCGGTCGGCGCCAGGCACGGCGATCACGCTGTAAAATCCGGGCATTAGATTCACGATGACCGCCTGCCCGGCGAGTGGCGACAGCGTTTTTCCGTCCGCTTCATACTTCGGGCAGGTCACGATCATGCCGGTGATGCCCGTCTGGTTTGGATCGTTTGCGCCAGCCCGTGAATTTTTTGAAATCGGACACGCATCCAACCCCGTCGCCGCATCAATCTGACCCGCCAAGCTGTTCGACAACGGCTGGTTGAACATGTCATACGTCATTTGTCCAGTCACGTCACCGAAGCGACCTGCTTGGTCAACGAGAACCAAATTGAAACCTCCGAGGCCCGGTTCGTTCGTCGCCAGCACGTCAATACCTCCGCCCGAGTCCTGCTCGCCGTTCAAAGGAAAGTCATCTTCGAACACCGACACGGAAAGTTTTCCTGGCGGGTAGGGACTAGGTTGCACAAATACTGTCGCCGCCAACTGACCGAACGTGATCGGAGCACCACCCATACCGTGCCCGCAATTCGTAGCACCAGCCACACCTGTGCTGCACGAACTTGAGCTGTTTCCGGTGTTGAAAGGTGTCGCCGCGTCGCCCGGCAGAACGGATAGGTAGTAACGCTTGGTTGGGTCGAGAACAACCTGACTGGGAAGAACCGGAGTCATTCCACTTCCTGTGGGATCGGGACGGCAAACACCATTGCTAACATCGCAGACGACCGGCTGGCCCAGAACGGTTTGGCCTCCTTCGCAAGAAAGCTTTCCAGTGCAGCCTTGTGCCACGAATGGCATGTGGCTTGTATGAAAATTCACGCCAAACGTTGGGAGGATTGTGTTCCCACCATTGTTTTGCGTCTTAGTGGGATCAACATAGAAAGTCCGATCTTCTTCAATAATCCAACGGTAATCTGTGATCTGGGTTGTTTTGTCCCCTCCGTCCAGAACCGTAACCTGCAGATTGCTGGGTGTGGGGAAGATCAGCGTGACCGTCGCGGTGGCGCTAAGCGTTCCTTGCGAATTCTGCGCTTTGTACGTAAAGCTATAAGTTCCCGCAGAGGTAACCGCGGCAGTGAAGCCGCCGTTTGCATCCGGGTAAACCGTCAGTCCCGTCGACGCGACCACGGAAGAGGTGGCCACTTTTAGCGGGAAACCCATCGCATCCTTATCAACAGACAGCACTCCGGGCGTCTTGATCGCGAGAAACGTCGCGGTGTTCGCCGTATAGGTCAGATTGTTCACGCTGATACCGGAAGCGTTCTCAATCGCCGCCGGACTGAGCGTCACCGTGGCGGTCAAACCGGAGGAGCACGTCGTTCCCGTGACGGTGCCGTTCGCGCAGTAGGTGAACGTGTCCGAGGTGGCGGTCCCGTTCGGAACATAAGTGAATGTCCCGTTCGCGTTGAGAGTTACCGTCCCGTTCGAAGGTAGTGCCAGTAGATTCACCCCATTGACGTTCGTGTCGTTGGCGATCACACCTTTGCCCGGATCGGAAACCGTGAACGTTTGGCCTGCAACCAGCGAGTTGTACGTGTCTGGACGAGCCACTGCACCGATAAACGAAGCAGCAGCGGGAAGCGCGGCTCCATTACTTCCGATATATGACAGCATGCCCGCGTCGCGCGTCACGGCGTTCGCCGAAAGGCTCAATTCCCTGTCGTACACCGGAAGCGCAGTTGCGCCGCTCGGCGGCACATTGATCATCACGTCGTACACTTTGCCTGCGGCCATAAATACTTCGTCCTGCACACGAGGATTGCCCGGCAGCGGATTTCCGTCTTCCGCAATCAGCGAGAAGCCACCCAGCGTTGCACTCGACCCGGCCGCTTGGGTTTGCGATCCTACGATCGCAGGCACGTGCATGCGCAAACCAGCGTTTACCAAACGCACCAAAATCGTTCCGGTCGGGGCGACGCCCGTCGACGGGCTCGTCGGGAACATGGACCCTGCCGGGTTGTTCTTGTTAAAAGCAACTCCGTTGATCATGAAATACAGCGGCGTGTAATTTACAGCGGGCGGGTAGCAAGTTTGATACGAAGGCGAAGTGGAATTTCCGCAGCCTCCGGGTTGACCGGACCAAACCATCGTTTCGCTAAAGCCTACATGGTTGACCGCCGCGCTAACCGCGTTGTTTTGCACCGGATCTATTTCGCTGAAAATCAGTGGAATTTCGGCGCTATAGCTCACATTGGGATAAGCAGTTCCTGGGGTTGCGCAATTCGTGGCTCCTGGCGGGCAGGTCACCACCAAGATTCCGTACAAACCCATAGGACCTTGGATCGACGGATGTGTGCCGGATTCGATGAGATATGTGCCTGGCCGCGGCGTAGTCCAAGTCAACGACGTTGTTGCTCCAGCAGCAACTTCGGTTGAGAACGATTGCACGCGCGTCCCTTGCGACGGCGGCGTAAATCCTGGTCCCGAAGTGCCAACAGTGGACCATGTAACTGTGTCGGATGGGAGCCCCGAGTGATTCGGACTTGGCGTCGCAGTCGCCGTCGATCCAAGCCCACCGCCAACCTGCCCCACGATCATGATCGAGGTGGGTACGGTGTTCGCTGTCGTGCTGCCGGCCGGCGCGAAGGAAAGATTGTTGGTCAGGCTAATCGTCAGGCTCTGCCCCGTCGGAACGGTAATGACGATTGGCGACCAGCCGCCCGCCGCGTTCGGATTTAGCGCAGCACACGTCGCGCTTGAGGCCGTGACGGGCGCACCGCAACTGTAGCCCCACATCGGAATCGCTGAGCCATCAGGCAGCGCTGCCGTGGTTGGGCCGGCGGTTAGATTCACCGTTTGCTGGCCGAAGGTCGCAACTGCGCCGAAGAGCAAAACGCCAGTCGTCCGTACCGCGGCTTTTGCAATAGATCTGAAATTATTGATTCGCATCGCAGTCCTCGTCGTCAATTGGATTCGTCGATTACAAATTCCCGGGAATCAACCAGCATCATCATCAACATCCCGCCGGGGAAAACGTTGTTGGTGGTGATTTCGCGCTCGTTGTGCGAGTGCCACATAAAGGCGAAGCCCCGCTCGTTGGCCGGATTCGCTTGTGTGTTCGAAGGCTGCAGGGACGTGCAGTTTGCGTTTGAATTCGCGGGGCCGGGCGTGGCACAGGTGGGAGCAAATCCGCGCAGGGTCGCATCCGGACCCAAGTAAGGAGTACCGCCATACCAAGCGCCGTTTGTGAAAATGTTTGGATCAGGAAGAGTGGCTGGACCTCCCGTGGCGACGTCGCCTAGCGGAGTCACTTCCAACGGTTTGTTGTGATCTTGACACCACTCGTAATAATTGATCGCCGTCGGGGCACTCGTGTTGTAACCATTCGCGTCCGGCGTACAAGGCAAAGTTGCGGATGGATCGCCGAACGCGTCCGCACCCGCATGGTGGCCATACGGATCCCAATTCAGTCCGCGCCCGGTCCAGTAGAAAATTCCTTCGAACGCTAACCCCGGAGTCGTGTCGGTGTTGAACATCAGCAGCCCCGCGAGAGAATTTGGATCGGACTGGCTCAAAACTAAATTGCCGTCTCGTCCCAGGATGCGAACGTGATTCCCGTGTTCGTGAAACGGATGCTGCCAACGACCCTGGCCAATAGCGCGCACTAAAGTCAGTTCACCTGGATGCATGTGTGGATTGCCGTTGTACGGTTGGTGCGGATATTCAGGCGCATAGTTGGCATCCATCAGGTCCGGCATTGACCGCCCATTGATCAGGAAGTACGCAGGATGGTAGGGCTCCGTCGGAACATTCAGGCTGCATCCCGGAGTTGTCGCTCCTGCCGCACATGCGGCTGTCCGAACCGGATCTGAAACCTGTGCCAGCGCCTGTTTGTGAATGTTGGGATCCATCTCCGCCCACTGAAACAGATACTCGCGGTCGTAGCACGACTTCGGATGATCGTAAGCGGCCGGCGCCAGGCGGAAATCAACTTCGTGCCAGTGAGCTTCCGCCTGCAAATTCGCAGCAGCCAAACCGGAAGTGCAGTTACTCGGGATGTTGGCGGGAAGCACGATTACCGCGCCGTACAGCCCCATCTCGATTTGCAAGTCTCCTTGCGTTCCGCTGTAATACGCATGCGTGCCCGGCGTTGTGGCCGTAAACGAATAGCTCACCGTGCCACCCGGTACCGCTTCCGTTGTTAACAATCCAGCTTGGCCGCCCGTTGCCGTGACCTGAAAACCAGGAAACAAAATCGATGTGTTGCCTGCGGCGATGGGAAGACCATTTGAGAGATTGACCGTGACGAGCTGTCCTTCGGTTACAATCAACGTCGGGCCGGGCACCTGCATGGTGGGACATGTCGCCGTTGTGATCGCCGCGGGCGCAAATCCCAACGGCGCTCCATTACAGCCATATCCCCACGAGTAAACTGCACTTCCGTCCGGTTGGTTCAGAAATGCTTGTTGTGCCGTCAGATTAAAAGTCGGACCGGTAATTCCAGGAGTCGCAGCGTGGGCCGCCCCTAGAAGCAAAAACGCCATCAGCGGCGCCACCAGCAATCGCGTGATCGAAATCGAATTTGTCATTTTCATTGCTCTCATTGCTGCTCTCCTATTTGCACACGCCGTTGATGATGCTTCCGCAGATGTGGACTTCCGTCATGAGTCCGCCAAAGTTTTCTTGGTCGTTCGAAAGGTGATCCAGATTGGGTGTGTACAGATAAAAAACGCTGCCCGCCGGATACAGACTTGCTGCGCAGCCGCTAAAGCCGCAGCCCACATCGCTGGCGTCCAAAATCACATCGAGCGACTCGCCACCGCCCAAGGTGATGGAGTTGGTGTAATACTCGAGATTGTTGCCGGCTTGATCGCGCAACAGTTTCGCGTTGAAGCCGATCATCTTCATGCGAATTCCCAATGAGGCCAAGGTCTGATACTCAGAGACGTCGAGGTCCGCAATGCGTAGCAGCGCTCTTCCTCCCACCGGTATGTTGATAATCGAGGGTAACGGCTGCGAATAATGCATCCTGCCGTCTGACGATTGCGTAGCCAGCGGACCTGCCTGCACCGTGTCGGGATAGCTGCGGCCATTCAAAAGGAAAAACTTGTCCTTCATGTCCACAAAAGCTTCCGGATTAAAAGTCATACCTACAAAGTGGAAGTTGGGATCAAAACCATGGATCTGCAGCGCATACTCGGTGTCATACGCCGTCGACCCGTCGCCGTCGTTGTATGCGTATTTTTGCGGGTTACTTAGCTTATCCACACCTTGCACAACATTCGTATTGATGGCCGGCAAGGGATTTGCGCACAGAATGTCGGGCGCCGAAGTTACGGCCGGAACGATGCCATCACCCGGCCGTCGGCACGCCGTTCGCAAATCATTCTGTTGCGCGCTCAACGACGCATAAAGTTGGGTGTTTGCTACGGCACGATTCTGTCGTGGCCGAACATAAAGTTGGCCGACCATTCCCATCTGCAAATGTTCTGGAGGCGTGATGTGGCAGTGCCAGAAATACGTGCCGGCATCCGGTGCCAAGTAGTAGTACGTAAAGCTTCCGCCAATGTTGATGGCCACCGATGCGTCTGGCACCCCGTCGTAAACTGACGAGGCGTTGGGGTATCCGTGAAAGTGAATCGTGTGCTGCTCGAACAGGTCCGGACGCATGATCATGCCGACGTTGGTAAGCGTGAGAAACATTTCGTCGTCTTCATCGAATGCAACCAGCGGCGCAGGAATATTTCCGTTCATCACTGCGATGTCCATGATTTGCCGCGGATCCACGTGTCCATCGAGCCCGGTTGAACAGTACGGCGGCGGAGTCGGCAAGGAGCATGCGGGGTCGACCGATTTATCGGCCAGTAGGTCCAGGTCCGGGGCCAAGCCGACAGCTCCGTTCCAAGAAAACGCCCCGGGCATACCAGGAATGTATTTCGTGCCAGTGTCGCTCGCCCCATCCGTCGTCGCGGGATCACCAGGTTGCAGCGTTCCCGGGTATACGGTGTTGAAGACGTTCGGGAACTCGGTGCCCGGCTGACCATTTGCAATGTCGGCAAGCCCTGAAAGCGGTCCGAACGAGAACATGTATGTCTGCGTGCCATTCGCCATCGTCGAATAGCCATCGCCACCCGACACCTGCTGGCATTTGATCGCGCCGTTCACGTTTGCCGTTGGCGCCCAAAATCCCTGCGTGTTCAGCGCAAGCGCCGTTGGGCCGGTGTAGGGGGGTTCAGCGTTGTTGTTGTTGAGGCTCGAAGGGTGCGTGATGGTGCTCGTCGGACATTGAACTCGGAACGACTGAGCACTCGCCGTTATTGCCGCAATACAAATCGACATCGCCAAAAAACAAAGGTGGCCGCCCCTTATCCTCGTCATTTCGTTTCCTCTCCTTCTCCGCTAGGACCCTTGATCGCTAACAGTTCCACTGGCCGGCCCTACGTTTCCCCCAAAGAAACTCTCCGCAACATGAACAGGGTCTACGCTTGACCCACGCAGCCTCGCCTTGTAAACGTATAAGGTAAATAAGAGTACTGTTCATTGTCTCGGGTCAGGTGACTCAATAAGACTTGCTTACTTTTTCATTAAGAGTGGCGTTAGGAAGCGTTAAGAAAGCCGTCAGACAGAATTCGAATCCATCGAAAAGCGGGTTCAATCAGCGAACGGATTTGATTGGAAGATTTTTATTCGAATCGAATTATCGATCTGATCGAATATGGGGAATCCTTTGTTCCGCAACTTCGGCCCTAAGCACATCCGCACACGCCTGACTCTTTGGTATGTCTTCGTTTTGGCCAGCGTACTTGCGGTCACTTGGACCTTTACTGCTTTTTTTCTTTTTCTTCAGTTGCGCGACCAACTCACTCACTACGCTGTTCAAGACATCGAAACTGTTGAAGGACTTTTGTATTTCGATCCTGGCGGGAGCCTCACTCTGCGCGAGGATTATCACAAACATCAGGATTCCAAGCGCCTGCTGGAGCGATTCTTGGAAATTCGCTCCCCAGAGGGCGAAGTCCTCTATCGCAACGAGCGGCTCGCCAACCGGTCGCTCGGTGGAGACCCGTTTCCCGACGAAGGAAAAGATCAATTTTCTCCGCGCTCCACGCGTCTCGAAGACGGGACGCCAGTTCGGATGGTCAGCCGTCGCTGGCCGCTGGACGGACACACTCTGGTAATTCGCCTGGCCTATAGTGAGGAGCCTCTCAGGGCGCGCGTCAAGGAATTGGCCATGGCCACAGTGTTGGTCTTGCCCATCGCTTTAATCCTTGCGGGTCTGGGAGGTTACCTGCTCACGCAGCGTGCCTTGGGACCATTGCAGGAGATGGCGCGTCGTGCTGACAAAATCACATCGGAGCGGCTCAATGAGCGCCTTCCTAATGAGGAAGTCGGCGATGAACTTGGTCAGCTTGCAAGGGTTTTTAACAATTTGCTGGCACGACTTCAGCAATCTTTCGAGCGACTCCGTCGTTTTACTTCCGATGCGTCGCACGAATTGCGCACGCCGTTAGCCTCGCTACGAAGCGTTGGCGAGGTGGCGATCCAGAAAGATGGCAGTCGCGAGGATTACCGCGACGCCATTGGAAGCATGCTCGAGGAAGTCAATCGCCTCACCACTCTGGTCGATAGCCTTCTCGCAATCGCACGGGCAGACGCGGGGTCCATCCAGTTGCATCCCACGGTATTTCGAGTCATGGATCTTGCGCGTGAAGCCGCCGGACTTTTCGATGTGCTGGTGGAAGAGAAAAAACAACGGATCGCCGTCGAGGGTAACGAGGATGTCACTATGAAGGGCGATCGCATGTTCCTGAGACAGGCGCTCGTCAACATCATCGACAATGCCGTTAAATATTCACCCATTGGCGGCACCATTCATGTCCTAGTCCACTCCGGACAGACCGGAACCATTCACCTCGAAGTTGTAGATACCGGTCCGGGTGTGGCACCGGAGCATATCGACAAAATCTTCAACCGTTTTTACCGCGTCGATGATTCTCGCTCCCGCCCGGCAGGTGGAACCGGCCTCGGACTCGCCATCGCTCAGTGGGCCGTCCGTGTCCACGGCGGAGACATTCAACTATTAGCAACGCCGATGCAAGGTTGTATGTTTCGCATCTCCCTGCCAACGGCCAACACCCCCGCTTGACTTCAATAAGTTGTCGTCGGTGATGTCGGTGAACAGCTGTAGGTGAAAAATAATGAGCACGTTTTAGAGTTGCATATCCGACAAGCTCGGACCGATTTGGGCCGCCATCCCGTATTTAAGCTGCAGGGTCCGGGCGAGGCAGGCTTGAAGAAAGACGATAAGTCAGACCAGCTGTTAGTTTATCGGCTGCTCACAATCAGCGTGGACGCTGACTACTTTCGTTCCGTTGCCGCCCATCTGGTTCCTAACGATCTCGAGGTAGCAGATAGAACTGATTTTGGAGAGCCGGAAGCGAGGAAGCTGTTCACCCAGGTTCTTCCGTCCTGTCTTAGCAAAACAAAAATTTCGTGTACCGTTTCGCACTCACGATGTGGCCACCCCGGCCACGTCCGGCGCGGCATGTATACTGCTCATAGCAGAAATTATATGACTCCCATGCGAAAGTTTTTCCGACTTAAGGCTTTCTACCACTTTGGGTCAAAATTCGATGCGATGATCGTTATCTTCGTGATCGCCCTGTTTCTTTTTTCCGGGTGTGAATCAAAGCGCGCGCCGGACACAACGGCCCCGGCAATTTCCAGCAACCGTCTGGAACTGATGTTTGCCTACGGTTCCGAAAAAGAAAAATGGATTACGGATGTCACCGACGCTTTCAATCTTTCGGATCACCGCACTAGCCTTGGGGAGCGCATTTACGTGCGCGCCATACCAATGGGTTCCGGTGAGGCCATCAATGAGACGCTCGACGGCCGCCGTCAACCCCATATCATCAGCCCTGCTTCGTCCGCCTTCATCGAAATCGGCAATGCGCGCTCGCGAAGCATGTATGGCAATGATCTTGTCGGAACTACGCAGAGCCTAGTCCGCTCTCCGGTTGTCATCGCGATGTGGAAGCCGATGGCGGAATCGCTGGGTTGGGGCAAGAATCCGATCGGCTGGTCCGACATCGCAAAAGTAGTTCGCAATCCAAAAGGATGGGGAGCGTATGGCCATCCCGAGTGGGGCAAGTTCAAGTTCGGACACACGCGTCCTCCATACAGCACCAGCGGCCTGAATTCGCTGATTATGGAGGTTTACGCCGCATCCGGTAGAACCTCTAACGTCACATTGGCCGACGTAAACAGCCCTCGAACCACGGATTTCCTGGCCGACATAGAAAAGTCCATTATTTACTACGGAAGTTCCACGGGATTTTACGGCAGGCTCATGTTTTCAGGAGACCCCCAAAGTCTTTCAGCCGCGGTTTTGTACGAAAACATGGTCATCGAATCATTTTCTGGGGCCAAACGCCCATTTCCCATTGTTGCCATCTATCCGAAGGAAGGCACGTTCTGGAGCGACCACCCGGTCGGCATAGTCGAGCGGAGTTGGGTCACGCCGGAACATCGGGAAGCGGCCAAGATCTATATCGGCTATTTGCTCGAACGCTCCCAACAGGAAAAAGCAATCGCATTCGGCTTCCGACCGGGAGATATGAATGTGCCGCTTAATTCCCCGATCGATGCCGCTCACGGCGTCAATCCCAGCGAACCGAAAATCACCTTGGAACTTCCGTCCGAGCCGGTAGTCGAGAAGATACTCGGGCGGTGGGGCCGTCAAGAAACTGATACCGAAAAACACAAAGACCGATAGCTCGAGCGTCGTCGGTGGAGAGCCCTTGGCGCTCGTGCGGACACGTTGCCCTTAACTAGCCGAGAGCAGAAAGCGACGGAATTCCTCCAGCACGGGACTTCTTGTCCTATAGTTGCGTTGTGGCCATATGAAACCTTCTCAACGCCACCCAGTCCGTCGAACTCTGAATGGTTAACCCGCAA
>Ga0070762_10001418_pt1 | contig 11079 bp, 5 predicted proteins | sample HubBroMetageREF2_FD_66726 | JGI IMG/M metagenome (GOLD analysis project Ga0070762, IMG submission 66726) | Reference soil microbial communities from the Hubbard Brook experimental Forest, New Hampshire, USA - Hubbard Brook CCASE Soil... | ecosystem: Environmental > Terrestrial > Soil > Temperate... | reverse complement strand
GGCACAGGCGCGCGTGGTGCGGTCGATTCTGACGGAGCGGCAACTGCAGGAGGTGATGACGGACTTCTGGTTCAATCACTTCAATGTATTCATCGGCAAAGGCGCAGATCACTATTTGCTTACCAGCTACGAGCGTGACGTTATTCGCCCTCACGCCCTCGGCAAGTTCGAGGACGTACTTGTCGCGACCGCGCAAAGCCCTGCCATGCTCTTCTATCTCGACAACTGGCTCAGCGTCGGACCGAACTCGGACGTTGCCAACGGCATTCCTAAGCAGGCCAGCAAGCAATCGAAGGAGCGGATCCGAAACAAGGGCCAAACCAACCAATCCAAGGGCAAGCGCAACGGTCTAAACGAAAACTACGGCCGTGAGTTGATGGAACTGCACACCTTGGGCGTGAACGGCGGCTACACGCAACAAGACGTCACCGAGGTCGCTCGCGTCTTCACCGGGTGGACCCTCAAGCAACCCAAGCAAGGCGGCGGGTTCACTTTTGATGAGCGCACACACGAGCCCGGCGACAAGATGGTTCTCGGCCATCGCATCAAACCAAAAGGTGAGAAGGAAGGTCTACAAGTTCTGCGAATCTTGGCCCATCATCCCGCGACTGCAAAATTTGTTTGCACCAAGCTCGCGATGCGCTTCGTCTCCGACGATCCGCCCCAATCCTTGGTCGATCGCATGACGCAAACCTTTTTAAAGAAAGACGGCAACATCACCGAAGTGCTCAAGACCATGCTGGACTCGCCCGAATTCTGGGCGCCCAATGAATACCGCGCCAAAGTGAAAACTCCGCTGGAGTTCGTGGTCTCGGCCGTGCGGGCCAGCAGCGCCGAGGTCAGCGACGCCTTGCCGCTTGCGCGTCAGCTTCAGAACATGGGGATGCAGCTCTACGGCATGCAGCCGCCGACGGGTTATTCCATGAAGGCGGACGCATGGGTCAACTCAGCCGCGCTTCTGGGCCGAATGAACTTTGCCCTGGCGTTGACCTCGGGAAAAGTGAAAGGCGTGCAAGTGAATTCCGCATCCGTACCTGGCAACGATCCGCAGCAAGCCTTGGCCGCGCTAGAGAACAGTCTGTTGGCAGGAGACGTTTCCAAACAAACGCACGACGTCATTAACGCGCGTCTGCAGGATCCAAAAGTGAGTCGCCGTAAGCTGGATGATCCAGCACGCGCTCCGAACACCAGCCTGATCGCAGGACTATTGTTGGGATCGCCGGAGTTTCAGAGAAGATGAAAGCCAAAAGCTAGGAGCTGTTTTATGTCGATTACAAGGCGAGTTTTTCTGAGAAACGGCGGCCTTGCCGTCGTAGGCACGGCGGCCATTCCGGCATTTCTCACTCGCGCAGCACATGCTGCGCAGTCGCTGGGCGTGAAAAATAAACGTCTGGTCGTCATCTTCCAGCGCGGTGCCGCCGACGGCCTCAATATCGTCGTGCCGCATGCCGAGCGTTCTTACTACGCGATGCGGCCATCGATCAACATTCCCCGCAACGCCGTGCTCGATCTCGACGGATTCTTCGGACTCCATCCTTCCCTTTCGCCGTTTCAGCCACTTTGGAAACAACGCCACTTGGCAATCGTTCACGCTGCCGGCTCGCCTGATCCCACGCGCTCGCACTTCGACGCGCAGGACTTCATGGAATCCGGCACGCCCGGAGTAAAAGCCACCGAAGACGGCTGGCTGAACCGGACTTTACATGCTTTACCGCAGCCCGCACCGGCCGACCAGTCTGCGTTTCGCGCCATCGCCATGGGGCCTGCCCTGCCGCGCATTCTTTCTGGCGGAGAACCTGCGGTCGCGATAAACAACATCAACGACTTCGCCGTGGGTGGCAACAATCCCAAAGGCACGCCCAACTCCAACAGCTTTGAGGCGATGTACGAGAACTCTGTCGATTCTGTTTTGCACGGCACCGGGCAGGAAACTTTCGACGCCGTAAAGATGCTGCGGTCCGCGGATCCTTCGAAATACAAGCCTGTCACTGGCGCGGACTACCCCGGCGGACACTTCGGCGACAGCCTCAAGCAACTTGCGCAACTGATCAAAGCCAATCTCGGCGTCCAGGTTGCGTTCGCCGATATCGGCGGCTGGGACCATCACGTCAACGAAGGCAGCACGCAGGGCCAGATCGCAAATGTCCTGCATGAGTTCTCGCAATCGATCGCCGCCTTCTGGACCGACCTCGGCGATCTGGCCGAGAACACGGTCGTCGTGACCATGTCGGAATTCGGCCGCACCGCGCGCGAAAACGGAAACCGCGGCACCGACCACGGCCACGCCAATGTAATGTTTGTAATGGGTGGGCCAGTCAAAGGCGGCAAAGTCTACGGACGCTGGCCGGGTCTCGATCAATCCCAACTCTACGAAGGCCGCGACCTCGCCGTCACCACAGATTTCCGGCAAGTTCTAGGCGAAGCGGTTTACAAGCATCTGGGAAACAAAGATCTCAACCAGGTTTTCCCCAGCTTCGACAACCAACCGGGAAAATTCTTGAAGTACTTGGGATAGCACTTGGCACTGAGCCAGAGCGCACCATACTTTCGTAGCTGACTTCGGTAAGTACCAAATGCTAACTGCTAATAGCTGATTTACTTTGGCTGCAAAGTCTGCGCGATCATGACCTGCCGCTTGAAGTTCTCGACCATGTTCGGATCCAGCCGCACTTCAGTCGGCTTTTTCGCCAGCGTCATCTGATCGATCTTGTCTTGTAGCTTTAGCAACGCGTAAAAGAGATTTTCCGGGCGCGGCGGACATCCGATCACGTACACATCCGTAGGTACGATTTTGTCCACGCCTTGCAGCACGGCATAGGTATTAAACGGTCCGCCCACGGACGAGCACGCGCCCATCGAGATCACCCACTTGGGATCGGGCATCTGGTCATAAATGCGCTTCACCACCGGCGCCATCTTCAGTGTCACGGTTCCGGCCACGATCATTAGATCGCTCTGCCTCGGGCTGGGACGAAACACTTCCGACCCGAAGCGCGCAATGTCGAACCGGGCCGTCGACGACGCGATCATCTCAATCGCGCAGCAGGCCAAGCCAAACGTCATCGGCCACACCGCCGATTTCCGCGCCCAGTTGAAGACGTAATCTACGGTGGTGATCAGAAAATTCTTTTCGAACTTGTTCTGCAGCCAGGCCATCAGGCGTCCTCACGCTTCCGCTACCGGAGCCCTTCAGTCTAGGTGCGCTATGCAAGAGTGTCAATGCGCTTCCGGGGTTATAAGGGTTGGGGATGAATTCTACCGCACCCATTCGCTAACGTACGCGGAATCGGTAGTGTTCATGCGGCTCCGCGCGTGTGCATGGCGCTCGCACCCGCAACAGTTGACAAAATTTGTGGGTTTCTGCGTGGACGGGTGTCGTTTAATAAGGGGGATTTCTTACGTCTAGCGTGTACACAGTCTGGTCAGAGGTCAAGACCAGTAATCGTTTGCCGTCCTCACTAAAGTCGCTGAGCGACACCGGGCTATTGAATTCATAGACCGAACGTCGTTTTAAACTGGGGAGTTCGTACAGCTCCAACGCACGGCCCTCGGTGAGTACGGTGATCAGCTGGGACGGAAGAGAAACGACAGGAGAATGACCGGCGATCGTACCCTCAATTTGACCTGACATGGAATAAAGAAGGACGCGCTTTTTATTGTCACTCACTATCAATGAGTTGCTAGTCGCTTGCACTTGGATAGGCGAAAAAGAGCCCTTCCCGGTATCGATAAAAACGTTACCCTTCGCCTTGCCGGTGTCCAGATCGAAAACTTGCATCCAGTCAATGCCCTCGCGACTTGGATAACGCGCGATTCGGGAGGCAAGTTCAGAGTCTTGCTTCGTTATGGCGTCGAAGCTGTTGGAGTTAGCGGGCCAGCAGAGAACTAGGGTGTTAGTGTCGGCGCTCACCCAGTACGCTCCCAAACCTGCAACGAAATCCTTTGTCCAAAGGAGGCTTTGGTTCGTCACATCACGTACTTCCATGCGGGAAGCCGACCCAATCCCTACCGATGAATGTCCCGAAGCGCCGGGCGGCGAAGAATGTGTCTGGCTCGGAGTAACCAGCGTCAACAAATACCTACCAACCTCGCGTGTACGTTCTGCCTTGTCGGAACTGTGCATTGGCTCAATGTCGGTCGCCCCGAGCGACAGTTTCGCTATAGAACGATCAATCTCGTCTTCTTTAGGAAAATCGGCAAACAGCGCTCCATCCGATGAAAAATATGCACCTTGAAAACTCCGCACATGGTAGAGTCTCTGGCCCGTCTGTAGGTTCCAGACCGCTCCACGTGATCTTTGGGATACCGCGAGATAACTTAGATCGGCGGAAACGGCAGCATTGCGCACATAGCCGAGCGAAGCATCGGGCAATTCCACTTGCTCGCCACCCTTCGCCGTCGCGAGGTCGAATATCTGCAGGTCTCCGTCGGTGTCCTCCGCAATGTACTTATTGTCAAAAACATCCAGCGCTGTTCGCTTGCTCCCGAGAACGATTTTGTTTTGTTTCAGGTCTAGTAAGCCGACCGGGTTGTCCTTAATCGGCGCTACCAGGATGTAATCACCTTGTGCGACTCCTGAGAAATGCGACCTGCCGACGCCGATGCCCTTCGAGATGTAGCGTCCAGATGGAAACTCGACTAGTTCCGCTTGGCTACTCAAGAACGACGTGGCGGCGATAAGACGGCCATTCCCGACAAATGCAAACCTGTCCGAATCCAGTAGCTCTGCGATGCCACCTGGAAGACGCACTTCCTTGCGGGTGGTGAGATCCATGCAGAAATTGTTACCACTATAGTGAACTAACAAATAATGCCCATCTGGGGAAAAACTCGGCGGTGCTTCGACACTTTTCTTCTCCCAAATGGCCGCCCCCGTTGATGTGTCAAATAGGATCAGGACGGACTGCCTTCGCAGCAACAGCGGAATTCCAAACAGCTGCTGCAGAGCGCCGCCATAACTTACACATCCAAGGAATTTGCCATCGGGTGAGACCGAGGTTTGTTCACAGCCGTCACGCACATAAATCTCATGTACTTCTATTCGTCGCTGCGTAGGAATATCCCAGCGCTCCACTCGCGGCGAACCTCCGTAGCTGGTGAAGTCGAAAACGATACCCTGCGAATCAGGCGTGAATTGCGCAGCTCGCGCCTGGGGTGCGTCGATCGCGAACACAAACTTAAATGGCGCGCGCGTCAGGACAAAGATATTGTTCTCGTCTTGTGCCAGCACGAACTTTCCATCGCTGCTGATAAGCACGTGGCGGATTTCTGGCCTCAGGCGTTCTGTGAGGACACGCTTGGTGATCAAGCCCGCCAAACTCTCCTCCCGGTCACTTCTTGAGTACTCGATAATCGAATTCCTCCAGGCCGTGAAACTCGGTTCGGAAATTTCATGATGTGTTACGCACTGTTCTGGCAGAGTCGGGGTAGCTTGAAGCAACTGACGGAGCCGTTTGGAATCTGGTGGTGTCGCCCCGAACAGGTCTGACCAAAAGTTCCCCGTGTCGCCCTCCGATCCGGAAATCCTATCGAACGCATCGGCGTAGGCTTTTGTCGAGTACCCAGCGCGCGCAAGTAAGTAAAGGGCGATATTGTCCGCATCCAGTTGCTCCCGCTGCTCGACCTTCCAAGCCTTCAAGTAATCGGACATCGAGGGATGCTGGCGACGATAGTTGTCAAGATACTCGTTCCACTTCGCAAACACGTCCTCTCGATTGCTGACTTGTGATACACCAAGGGTGCGATGAAGCGCTTCCGTCATGCGGATGGCCTCGTGATGGGCAATCACGTGCGCCATCTCGTGAGCAAGAACCCCAGCCATTTCGTCCTCGTTTTGCATGAGAGCGGCTAGTTTTCGAGAGATATAAATTCGACCTCCAGCGATGCTAAAAGCGTCAGCTCTTCTCTCCTCAACCAACGCTACTCGGAACTGTAATCGACTGGGGGGCAAGTCCTGGGAAAGCCGATGGACAATATTCGTCAGGTATGTCGTAAGCGCAGGATCAGAAATAATTGTGAGAGTTTGGCGCAGCCCTTCGGCTTGTGCATCTCCGAGATCAACCTCCTGTTGATCGGAGAACATGTTAGTTCCAGGCGCACTTTGCAAAAGAGGTAGTGCTGGACAAGGGTCTGCGGCCCAGCAGTGAATCGCCACAAAAACAAAGAGTCCGAGAGCTAAGAGCGAACGTGTCAAATGTCCCGCCGCAGCATTCCCCCAGGCAGGTCTGGTGTTCAACGGACGCGATCTGTTCGGCGCTTCTTTCGGAAACGGGAACGGGAACGGCGCGAATAATGGCGTAGTCTTTGAAGTTGTACCGTAGCCGGGCCGCCAGGCTGGGCAGGGCCTGCAGGCCTCAAGGGCTTGGGCCGTTCGCCAAAAGGTCACTTCATCTTGCCAGATCATCGGGTGAGGAATGCACCTACAGTGTTTCCAGCCCATGTATTGCGGCGGCCAATTGATGTTGGCTGGCGTGACTGGCCATATCGACTCAAGTTTCGGGCCGCTCCGTTACTCCCCTACTTCACGTCGTTGACCAGATACAGATCAGACAGCGTCCGCCCGTATTCATAAACGTAGTTATTGCCGTCAGGGGTGATCAGGATGGCGCTGATATCGGTGACGCCGGAGACATCCGGCGGCACAAGTTGCTTCCAGGGTTGTCTGTGTCCCGTCGCCAAGTCGAGTTTGTCGACTTTGGCCGGCACCTCGCCGAGGCGATACACAAATATCGAGCGGCCGTCGGCGGCCCAATTGATCGGAACGTCTTCGACCTCGAGTCCAGCAATGGCTCGGACTTCACCGCTGTCGAGCGATAACAACGACGGTTTTTGATCCGGGGCGACGAACACTACCTGCTTGCCATCGGGAGAAATCGCAAATTGGCTTGCGTTTACGCCCTCGCCAGTGACTGCTTTCGGCGAGCCGCCGTCAATATCCTGCACGTAAAGCCGCACGCCCTTTCCCGGCTCGTCGCCCGCGAACAGCAGCCTCTTGCCGTCCGGGAACCAGCGCGTCGACATGTGATTGATATTGTCGTGTGTAAGCGGCCTGGATTCTCCCGCGCCGGTCGGAAGCAGGAAAAACTGTACCGGAGGTTTGGGCAGACCGCCGATCACCAATTTTGCGTCTGGAGATAGCGCGAAACCATTGCCATCGCCCAAGCGCACTGCCGGAGAACCGTCGGTCTGGCGAAGGTACGACGCGTAATTCTCGCCGCCCGCCTCACCGGATTCGGTGAACAAAAGAGTCTTCCCATCGCTGGACAAATCCTTCGGAGCAGACCAATCCATCCACGAGAGATCGCGCTCTTTGTTATCGCCCGCAGTCACTCCCACCATTCCTACCCGAGGCACGTCGCGTGTGAGCAGCACCCGGCCGTCGCGAGCGACATCTTGTAGAGTCAAGGTGCCCGGTTCACGCGCCAGCAACCGCTCTTTCCCTGAAAGGTTCACAGCCGAAAGATAGCGGCCGTATCCCAGCTGAGTGCTGGAAAACCAGATTTCCGTTCCCTTCGGCGCCCAGCCCAGTCCCCAGACCGTTTCCCATCCGTTAGCGAGCGTCTTTTTCTTTCCGGCCAGATCGACCACTCCGACCGAGCCAGCATCGTCCCGGCGGACCGGGTGTTCGATGAACGCGACCAAGTCACCATTCGGCGAGACTCGCGGGTGGCTGATCCAGCCTCCGGTTTCGTACAGAACTTTTCCAATGGGATATTCCAGCCGGCTTTGGCCTCCGTATTCACGCACCACGGCGAAGTTCGTGCCGTCGGGCGACCAGTCTGCCCACTGCACATTCTCCAGAACCTCGCGCGGCGCGCCTCCGCCCAGCGGCACTCTGCCCAAAGTGCCGGCGTTGATGTAAGGATCCACACTGTGACTGTGAAGCAGCACCGCCATCTCGCCCTCGGCTGAGATGGACAGCACTTCCGCGTGGGACAAACCGATGGTGCGCGACTCGGGACTTTCCGGCCGGGTGGTATAAAGTTCGGTCGGATTGCCCTCCCACGCGGCGCTATACACGATTGTTTTCCCATCCGGCGCGAAACGCGCCTGGCGAATCGTTCCCCCGCGGAACGTCAGCTGGCGATAAGTGGGCGGCGTGATGCTCGAAGCCAGCCCATCGCGTTTGCCCAGGTAATAAGCTCCCGCGATGAGAGCGAGGGCAATGACAACGCCCAGAGCCGCAGGCACCCAGGATTTAGAGACACTCTTTGTTGAGACCGGCGCAGCTGTGACTCCAGATGTACCGGACACGACCTCTTGTTGATTTTCAGCGCTTCTCGTCGAAGAATGCGAATCTGCTTCCCGCTTGAGACGCTGCAGATCCACTCGAAAATCGGAGGCAGCCTGATAACGCAGCTTGGGATCTTTCTCCAGAGCCTTGTCGAGAATTTCTCCCAAGCGCGCGGGAAGTTGCGAATTTAGTTTCGGGGCCGGCGTCGGTTGGCGGTGCAGAATCGCGTCAAAGACAGCCGCCGTGGTCTGTCCCGTGAAAGCCTGTTTTCCGGTCGCCATTTCATAAAGGACAATGCCCAAAGAAAACAGGTCGGTGCGTCCATCCAACTCTTCGCCCATAGCCTGCTCAGGCGACATGTAAGAGACAGTTCCAACCGCCACGCCCGTATTCGTCAGCATCCGAGGATTCGCGGCCGTCGGCATGGAACCGGTCGCGGCTGCGTCCCGCGCTAGTTGCTGCTCGGCCGTATATTTCGCTAGACCGAAATCAAGCACCTTGGTTTGTCCGCTGCGACTGATAAAAATGTTGGCCGGCTTAATGTCGCGATGCACAATGCCTTTGGCGTGAGCGGCTGCGAGCGCGTCGGCAATCGCAATGGCCACGTCCAGCAATTCGCCAAGCCGCATCGGCCTGCCTTCAATTCGCTGCTTCAACGTCTGCCCATCGATAAACTCCATCGCGATGTAGGCAATTCCATCTTCTTCGCCGACGTCGTAGATGGTGCAAATGTTGGGGTGGTTCAGCCCCGACGCAGTCTGAGCTTCGCGTCGAAAACGCTCCAACGCGCCCGGATCTTTGGCGGTGTCCTCGGAGAGAAATTTCAGAGCAACCGCGCGCTGCAGGCGGGTGTCGTCCGCTTTATAAACCACGCCCATGCCACCACCGCCGAGTTTCTCGACGACGCGGTAATGCGATATAGTTCGGCCGATCATGATTGGCGCGCTTGCATTTCGGGCGACTTCATCTTAAAGACGCTCCCCCTGCGAGTCAACGAGAGACCTCGGGGTAGCTGGATTGTCATCCTGAGCAACGCGTACTTTGCCGGCTGCCGACCCTTACTATTCAGTTTCATCGGCAATCATGATTCGCCTGTGTCCCCCGAATAACGATATGATTACCCGAGCCCAAAGGAGAGAAACTGGCATGAAGAGAACAGCATTGATAGTCGCCATATCGTGTTGCTGCGGTGTGCTGGCATTTTCGCAAGATCAGAGCGCGGCATCGTCGTCCGTCATTAATATCAACATCAGTATTTCAAGGACGGTGCAAGCGGTAAGCTATCCCAACAACACCTCGAGCCGCATCGACTTCAATCCAACGCCGCTGTTGCCTTACGCCAAGGGCCAAGCCAAAGTCGAAAACAAGAAAGGCGTGATCACCATCGACGCCGAGCTGGAAAAGATGACCCCGGCCAACACCCTGGGACCCGAGTTCCTGACCTACGTGCTCTGGGCCATCACCCCCGAAGGCCGCGCCAGCAATCTCGGAGAGTTTCAATTGAACGGCGACAAGAGCAAGCTCAGCGTGACCACCCAGCTGCCGAATTTCGCTCTCATCGTGACCGCCGAACCTTACTTCGCCGTGACCAATGCCAGCGAAGAAGTTGTCTTGCAGGGTGTCCCCGGCAGCGGGACCAAAGGTCAGCCTACGCCTGTCATAGCCCAGTTATTGAGTCGCAGCGCCTATCACGAAGGACAGCTCCAGCCGCTGACTCTGGATCCGAAAGTTCCACTGGTGGTTTACCAGGCCCGCAACGCGTTTCGCATTGCACAACTGCAGGGAGCAGAGCAGTACGCATCAAGCGCATGGGCTCGCGCCAAACAGACCGAAGCGCAAATGGAGGACTATCTCGCCCGCAAGCAGAAGAATCCTGTGCAGACGGCCGCGCGCAGCGCCACTCAACAGGCCGAGGACGCCCGTTCCATCGCTGTAAAAGCAGAAGCCGCAGAGAAAGCAGCGCAGGCCAAACAAGCCCAAGCCGATCAAGCCGCAGCAGCGGCGGCGGCCGCAGCTCAGCGCGAAGCCGAGTTGAAGCAGCAGCAGGAAGCGGAAGCGCAACGCAGCGCCCAAGCCCAGGCGATGGCAGCGCAGGAATCGCAAGCCCGCGCCCAGGCCGAAGCCGCCAAGCAGCAAGCGGACGAACAAGCTCGCCAGTCGGCGCAACAAGCCGCTCAAGCTGAAGAAGCACAGCGCCAACTCCGCGCTCAACTTCTTGCCCAATTGAATGCAGTTCTGAAAACCGTCGATACCCCGCGCGGCCTCGTCGTCACCATGGCCGACATCCTTTTCGCCACCGGCAAATATCAACTCTCGCAGGATGCGAACCTGGCGCTCGCCAGACTCTCCGGCGTGATTCTCGCGCATCCTGGCCTCAAGCTGAGGATCGAGGGTTACACCGATAGCACGGGTGGCGACGCGCTCAATCTGAAACTCTCGCAGCAGCGGGCCGACGAAGTCCGCGTCTTCCTCGTGCAACAGGGGCTGCCCGCCGACTCCGTCAGCTCCATTGGAATGGGGCCGGCCGATCCCGTCGCCAGCAATGACACCGCCACCGGCCGGCAGCAGAATCGCCGGGTTGAGATTGTCGTCTCCGGTCAAGCAATCGGCACCGAGCTTGGCGGGAAGCAGTAGCCGCGTGCGTGGCATCGGGCTCTGCCGCAGCTAGGGTGTTGCGTTCCGGGCCATGAGATGCCTCGCTCATGCGGACGCAGTCGTCCTATGACGTCGCCCGGCTTGCAAGCGTAAGAAGCAAATCCATGTGCGGCGGATTGAACAGCGAGCCGACATGCAGGCATAAACAAATCGAGTGTGTTGATCCTGAGCGGCTAAATAGCCCCAAAACC
>Ga0070762_10001410_pt1 | contig 11104 bp, 10 predicted proteins | sample HubBroMetageREF2_FD_66726 | JGI IMG/M metagenome (GOLD analysis project Ga0070762, IMG submission 66726) | Reference soil microbial communities from the Hubbard Brook experimental Forest, New Hampshire, USA - Hubbard Brook CCASE Soil... | ecosystem: Environmental > Terrestrial > Soil >... | reverse complement strand
GCGAAACTCCTCGTCCCTTCATGCTAGGAGCGGAGTGCGGTGGCGTCAACGGGGAAGGGCATGCGCGGAGGCGGATGCGGCACCGCGCCGCTGGACATAGAGGCTGTACCCTCGGACAGTGCGCCGGTGAAGCGGTGGATTGCCGCGCGTCGCTGGCTGTGCTTGAATGTGCGCATGCCTTCCACTGGCAAACCGGCACTTTCTACGGACCAAACAACGTTGCTGCGCAGCGTGCCGTCAGTGGACGAGTTGCTGCTGCGGCCGCGGGTCGCTGAACTGTGCGCGGATGTGGATCGCGGATTTGTGGTCGAGACCATTCGCGAAGTGCTGGCGGATTTGCGACGCGAAATTGTGGCGGGCGTTGTGCGCGAGGAAGCGATCTTGGCTGGCGAGCATGTCGAACAACGAATTGTCTCGACGGTGGAAAGGCAGTTTGAAGCTTCACTGCGGCCGGTCATTAATGCTTCGGGCGTGATCTTGCACACCAATCTCGGACGTGCCCCGCTGGCCAGTGCGGTGGCTAGCGAAATACAGCGTAGCGTTACGCGATATTCGAATCTGGAGTACGACTTGGCCGCGGGCGCTCGAGGAAAGCGCGATGTACATACGTCGCGGCTGATTGAACGGCTGAGCGGCGCGGAAGCTGCGATCGTGGTCAACAACTGCGCGGCGGCGGTGCTGTTAACGCTGGCGGCGCTGGCGCGTGGTGGCGAAGTGATTGTGTCGCGCGGTGAACTAATTGAGATTGGCGACGGATTTCGCATCCCGGAAATCATGGAGCAGAGCGGAGCGGTGCTGCGCGAGGTGGGCACCACGAATCGCACCCGGATTGCCGACTACGAAAATGCGGTAAATGAGAAAACGCGGGTGCTGCTGCGGGTGCATCCTTCGAATTTCAAGATGACCGGATTCACGGAAAAGCCCGAGGTGGCGGAACTGATTGCGCTGGGCAAACGGGCGCGCCTTCCGGTGGTGGAAGACCTCGGCTCCGGGTGTCTGGTGGATCTGTCGGCGCATGGAATTCACGAGCCGACAGTGCGGGAAAGCATGGAGGCTGGATTTTCGTTGGTGCTCTTTAGCGGGGACAAATTATTAGGCGGACCGCAGGCGGGAATCATCGCGGGGGAAAAAGATTTGGTGATGAAGGTGCGGCGGCATCCGCTATTTCGCGCGCTCCGCGTGGATAAATTGACGATCGCCGCGATGGAAGTGACGCTGCGTGCTTATCTGCGCGCGGAATGGGATGAGATTCCAGCGCAACGGATGATTCGTATTACGGTGGCGGAGATTGCCGCGCGCGTGGAGAAATTTCAGGCGCTGCTGGCGGAGCAGCTGGCCGGAGCAGTTGCGGAGTTTGAGATCGGTGATGGAGCGTCACTCGTTGGCGGTGGGTCGACTCCCGAGCAGTCGTTGCCGACAAAACTGATGTCCATTGCCAGCAAACGGTATTCTGCGGCGCAGCTTGAAGAGCGTTTGCGGCGCCCCGCGAGGGGAATTCCGGTGATTGCGCGAATTGAAGAGGATCGGCTGCTGGTGGATTTGCGCACGGTTTTTCCGGAGCAGGAGCTGGACCTGCTGCAGTCTTTAGTTGCCGCGCTGCAGTAAAGTTCTTCATACTGCCTGCATGCTGGCCTTCCAAGTTTCCGAAAACAAGCTAGTGGCAGTGACCAAGGAAATGCCGCGACTGCATCCGCGCTGGGCATGGGTGCGCGTTCGTCTGGCCGGAATCTGCAATACCGATGTTGAAATTCTGCGCGGGTATCACAATTTTCATGGCACGCCGGGGCATGAGTTTGTAGGCGAAGTGGCGGATGTGGCCAGTGTCTCTGCTGCTGTCAAGAAGCGCTGGATGGGCAAGCGAGTCGTTGGGGAAATTAATGCGGCGTGCGCGGCGTACGGCTACAAACCGTTTTGTGAATTTTGCCGTCGCGGGCTGAAAACGCATTGCGCGCAGCGAACCGTGATGGGAATTGTGGCGCATGACGGGGCGTTCGCGGAGTATCTGGCGCTACCGCTGGAAAATCTGCACGTGATTCCGCCAAGCATTCCGGATGAGAAGGCGGTATTCGTGGAACCGTTGGCGGCTGCTTGCCAGATTTTGACGCAGATCGACGTGCGGAAATTCAAGGAAGCTGCGGTGCTGGGCGATGGGAAACTGGCACAGCTTATCGCGCTGGTGTTACAGGCTGCGGGATTGCGCGTGGTCATGTACGGCAAGCATGCGAACAAGCTCACGATGGCGCGGAAGGCGGGAGTCGCGACAAAAAAAGTGGCCGGCGACGCCAGCGACCTGCAGAGTGTGAAAGAGAATTTCCGGCTGGTCGTCGAGGCGACCGGGTCGCCCTCGGGCTTGCGGCTGGCGGAAGAGATAACTGAGCCCCGCGGAACGTTAGTGCTGAAATCGACGTTTCACGGAGCCGCGCCAGTCGAGACCTGGCCGATTGTGGTGAAGGAAATTACGGTAGTGGGTTCGCGCTGCGGGCCATTTGCCAAGGCGATTGCGCTGCTGCGGTCCGGCAAAGTGGATCCGACTCCACTGATTTCGCGCGTGTTTCCGTTGAAGGACGCCGCGGAGGCGATTCAGCACGCGCAGGAACCCGGCATTATGAAGGTGTTGCTGAAGGGTGCGTAAAGTTTGACACTTGGGTGTCATCCCGACCGTAGAATTGGCGCTTTTCAGCCAATTCGCGGTGGAGGTATCGAGGCAAAATCACAGCCGTCACCAAACATCTAACTGAGTCGGTTGATGCAGGAGGCGACGCAAGCTGCGCCGAAGCCGTTGTCGATGTTGACCACGGTGACGTTAGAGGCACAGGAGTTCAGCATGCCGAGCAGCGCGGCAACCCCGCCGAAGCTGGCGCCGTACCCGATGCTGGTGGGCACGGCGATTACCGGCACGCCGACGAGGCCGCCAACTACGCTGGGTAGCGCGCCTTCCATTCCCGCGATGCAAATGACCACGCGTGCGCTGGTGAGCATTTGGTGACGATCGAGCAGGCGATGAATGCCGGCGACGCCTACGTCATAAAGATGTTCCACTGTGTTGCCCATTACGCGTGCGGTTAGTAGCGCCTCTTCGGCCACAGGAATGTCACTGGTGCCGGCGGAAACGATCAGAATGGTTCCCTTCCCGGTGATGTCTTTGTTGCGCTCGATGGTGATCACGCCAGAGAGTTGGTGAAACGTTGCGGAGCGACTGATGCGTTTCACCGCGGCGAACATTTTGCCATCGGCGCGGGTGACCAGCACGTTGTGGCGCGAGTCTTTGCGCTTGATCATAGTGCGGACGATTTCCGCGACTTGCGTGGGCGTCTTACCTTTACCGAAAATCACCTCGGCGAAGCCCTGCCGCAGCGAACGGTGATGATCGACCTTGGCGAAATCGATATCTTCGAAAGGCAGGTGCTTGAGGCGTTCCAGAGCGGTAGACGCGCTAAGATTTTTGCGCTCGACGTCCTGCAAAATTTTCAGAATATCTTCGCTTTTCATTTGTTTTGACCGCAGAGAATTCTAGCACTGCACGCGGCGCGGGCCTAAGCTTGACTTGCCGGGAGGCCGCTGCCAGACTCAATTTATCCGCGTAAAACCATGTCTTCCACTAAAGGACAAATCATCACCGTAGGTGTGACCGGGGCCAGCGGCGCGATTTACGCGCAGAAAACGCTGGCGTTACTGGAAGACGACCCGCGCGTGGAACGTGTGCACCTGGTGGTATCCGAGACCGGCCAGCGGCTGTTTGCCGAGGAGCTCGAGATTTCTTCGGGCGATTTGAAGCAGTTGCCGAGCCGCGTACTCGGCCGCACGCCGCGTAAGATTGAGACGATTTCCAATAAGGATGTAGGCGCTTCGATTGCCTCGGGAAGTTATGAAGTCGATGCAATGATCGTGATTCCGTGCACCATGGGCGCACTGGCCGCGATTGCAAATGGCACCAGCGACGATTTGGTGGCACGCTCGGCCGACGTGATTCTGAAAGAAGGCCACAAGTTAGTGCTGTGCGTGCGCGACACACCGTTCAATCGCATCCATCTGGAAAATATGTTGCGCGCGCAGCAGGCTGGAGCGGTAGTCATGCCGGCGGTACCCGCGTTTTACCACAAACCAAAAACGATTGACGACATCGTGACGCAGTATGTCTGCCGGGTGTTGGCGCAGGCGGGATTGTCGCAAGACAAGATGTATCGCTGGACCGGCACGAACGCAGCGAAAAAGGCGGAGGCATAGCATGGCCGGCCGGGTTCGCACCGTTCTGGAAATGATCAAGTTCGAGCACTCGGTGTTTGCCTTGCCGTTTGCTCTCACGGGTGCGCTGCTGGCCGCGCGGTTGACGGTGCATGGTTGGCCAACGCTGTGGCAAGTTTTCTGGATCGTGGTGGCTATGGTAGCCGCACGTTCCGCGGCGATGACGCTGAACCGCATTGCGGATATTCGCTACGACAGAGAGAATCCACGAACCAAGATGCGGGCACTGGCTACGGGCGCGCTGTCTGTGTCCTTTGCCTGGATTTTTACATTCGTGGCGGTGGCGATATTTTTCCTGGCGGCGTGGCGCTTGAATCCGCTGGCACTCAAACTGGCTCCGCTCGCGCTGGCGATTTTATTTTTATATTCATTCACGAAGCGCTTCACCAACTGGTCGCACGTATTTCTAGGATTTGCGTTGGGAATTTCTCCAGCGGCGGCGTGGATCGCGATCACCGGAAGTCTCGACTGGCGCATGCTAATCCTGTGTGGCGCGGTGACGCTGTGGGTAGGCGGCTTCGACGTGCTGTATGCGTGCCAGGATGTGGAATTCGACAAGGAAGCCGGGCTGTATTCCGTGCCGAAACAATTCGGAATCGCGAATGCCCTGTGGATTGCGCGAGTAATGCACGTCGGCGTGGTGCTGCTGCTGGGGTGGCTCGCGGCGAGTTTTGGTCTGCCATGGCCCGCGTGGGCGGGAATTGTGGTGGTAGCCGCTCTGCTGGCCTATGAGCATTCGCTGGTGAAGGCCAACGATTTAAGCAAGCTGAACGCTGCGTTTTTCACGGTGAACGGCTATATTAGTATGTTGTTCCTGCTGTTCTGGGGAGCGGCCGCGGCCTTGTGGCGGGTTTGAACGATTCGCAAGGTTCGAAATGCGAATTGTGTGTAGCGGCGCGAAGCTGAACGTTATCCTATAAGAAGAGAATCCAGTGGCCGAACTTACCATTACCGATGCGAATCTGAAGCCGATCGCCGACAAAGTGCTGATCGGCGAACGCCTGTCGTTTGAAGATGGCGTGACGTTGTATCGCTCGCCGGACCTGCTGGCCGTAGGCTGGCTGGCGAATTCCGTGCGCGAGAAGCGTCACGGAAACGTGACCTACTACAACGTGAACCGGCACATCAATCCCACGAACATCTGCGTGGCGCATTGCAAGTTGTGCGCGTTTGGCCGCGATCCGAATTCGCCGGGCGCGTATACGTTTGCGCTGGATGAGATTTACGAACGCGCGGCGCAGGGTGTACGCGAAGGCGCGACAGAATTCCACATTGTGGGCGGGCTCCATCCCGATTTGCCGTTTGATTATTTTTTGGAAATGATTCGCGGGCTGAAGCAGCGGCATCTGCATGTGCATCTGAAGGCGTTCACCATGGTGGAAGTGCACTATTTTGCGCGCATCGCGAAAATCACCGTTGAGGAAACGCTGCAGAAAATGAAGGATGCCGGCGTGGATTCCTGCCCGGGCGGCGGCGCCGAGATTTTTCACCCCCGCGTGCGGCGAATCATCTGCGACCACAAAGTTAGCGGACACATGTGGCTGAGCATGGCCAAAAAGGCGCATCGTATCGGGCTTCGTTCGAATGCCACGATGCTGTATGGCCACGTCGAAACGACGGAAGAGCGTGTCGATCATTTGGTGAAATTGCGAGAAGCGCAGGACGAAACGCACGGTTTTGTGGCGTTCATTCCGCTGGCATTTCATCCAGAAAACACCGCGCTGTCGCACATTCCGAAACCAAGCGGCTACGATGACTTGCGCAACATTGCGGTTTCGCGATTGATGTTGGATAACTTTGACCACATTAAAGCGTATTGGATCATGCTGACGCCGAGCATTGCGCAGATTGCTTTGCGGTTCGGTGCCAACGATATGGACGGAACTGTTGTGGAAGAAAAAATCTACCACGATGCCGGCGCGCGCACGGCAGAATTTACGCCGCGAGCTGAGTTGGAGCGCCTGATTCGCGAAGCGGGCCGCGAGCCTGTCGAGCGCGACACACTGTACAACAAGATTGATCGTTCGCAGCTTCCACCGATTCAGCCGGCAACGCCGCCAGGCTTAGTATCGCTGTCCTTAAACGTCTAAAACCTTCCTAGCTAAAGTCCAACAAACGCGAGGGACTATGCAATCAAGTTCCCGCAAGCCTAACCGCCCAGGCGATTGGAGGGGCCAGGGCCGATGCGATACTTCGTGGAGAATTCGATTCATAATGGCCTACAGGATTTGGTTCCTTGCTGTCGCGGCTACTTTAAATATACCCTTCCTCCTCCAGCGCGAATCGAACCCATTGCATTCAAACCAAGTGAACAATTCGACGCAGAGGAAGAGGTGACATCATGCAGCGCAAAGCATCGGCAGTCTGGCAAGGCGATTTGAAGACGGGTAAGGGAGCGATCTCCACGGACAGTGGCACGCTCAAGAACACGCAATATTCCTTCAGCACGCGGTTTGAAAACGGTGTAGGAACAAATCCCGAAGAACTTCTAGCCGCGGCACACGCGGGTTGCTTCACGATGGCGCTTTCGGCGCAACTTGGCGGCGCAGGATTAACGGCCAGCAAACTCGAAACCACTTGCACCATCAGCCTGGAAAAAGTTGGTGAAGGATTTTCGATTACCAAGAGCCATCTGGACCTGGTGGCCCACGTGCCAGGCGCGGACAAAGCCAAGTTTGACGCGGCCGTGAAAGCTGCGGAGACGGGCTGCCCGGTTTCCAAGCTTTTCAAAACCGAAATTTCGGTGAACGCACAACTCGCCGCCGGAGCGTGAGACCGCAACACCAACCTGCGCCAAACCGAGTACAATGCTGGCCATGATTCCCGTTCCAGGTGTGTTTATCGCAGGCGTGGTGCTGTTCTTCGTGGTCATTTGGGACGCGTTTGAGGCCATCATTTTGCCCCGGCGCGTCACCCGGAAATTTCGCCTGACCCGATTCTATTACCGGATCAGTTGGGGAGTTTGGAAGCCGCTGGCAAATCTCAGTTCTTCGCGCAAAACTCGCGAAACATTCTTGGGATTTTATGGGCCGATTTCCCTACTGGTGCTGGTGGGAGTTTGGGCCGTCGGCCTGGTGTTCAGCTTCGGCATGATGCAATACGGCGCGGGCTCGGCCGTAAATCTCACTGGACAGACGCCGGGTTTCTGGGCGGACATCTATTTGAGCGGCACCACATTTTTCACGCTAGGACTAGGAGACGTCGTACCGCGATCCGCGCTGGCACGTTTTCTGGTGGTGGCCGAGGCTGGTTTCGGCTTTGGATTTTTAGCTGCCATCATCGGTTACCTGCCTTTCATCTACAGCTCATTTGGCGAACGCGAGATCAACATCTCGATGCTGGATTCGCGCGCGGGTACACCGCCGACTGCAGGCGAGTTGTTGCGACGGCATAGTTTTCACGGCGGTCACGAAGCGCTGCGCGAATTGTTGAAGGACTGGGAATTGTGGAGCGCGGAACTTCTGGAGAGCCATTTGTCGTATCCAGTGCTGGCGTATTTCCGGTCGCAGCACGATAACCAGTCGTGGATCGCGTCGTTGACCGCGATTCTGGACACTTGCGCATTGACGATCGCAGGAATTGAAGATTCCTGCGCGAAGCAGGCCGAGTTGACATTTGCGATTGCGCGGCACGCGATGGTTGATCTGGCACAAGTTTTTTCTGCGGCGCCAAGGCCGTTGCCGGAAGACCGCTTGCCCCCAGCCGAACTGAATCGCTTGCGGAATACGCTGGCGCAGCAAGGCATGATTTTGCTGAGCACACCGGAAGCGGATCGCAAACTACAAGAATTGCGCATCATGTACGAGCCGTATGTTTATGCGCTGGCGAATCATTTGAGCCAGAGCTTGCCGCCGTGGATCCCCATCAAAAAGGGCAAAGACAATTGGCAGACGACAGCATGGGCGCAGAGCGCTGGCGTGCTGGAACACGAACCCGCGTCCGTTGCGCATGACGATCATTTTTAGCAGCGGGGCCCGGGTTGGATGCCCAACGCTAAAGTTTCTGCGGGCGTCGGAGAATCCTGCGGCTCCAATTCCATTTGTCACTCATCACATACATGTTCACACTCATGTTTCGGGAGAAGGTCGATGAAAGCGATTCAAGTTCATAACTTCGGGGGCCCGGAAGCTTTGCAGTTCGAGGAAATTCCCACGCCCAAGACTGGCAAGAGTGAAGTGTTGGTGCGCGTGAAAGCCGCTGGCGTCAATCCGTATGACACGTACATGCGCGCGGGAACGTACGCCATCAAGCCGTCGTTGCCATACACGCCAGGGTCGGATTCGGCTGGCGTGGTGGAAGCTGTGGGGGAGGGCGTGACGAAAGTAAAACCGGGCGATCGCGTGTACACGGCGAAGACGCTTACCGGAGCGTACGCCGAGTACGCGCTGGCGTTGGAGTCACAGGTGTATCCGTTGCCAGAGAAAATTTCGTTCGTGCAAGGTGCAGGATTGTGGGTGCCGTATGGAACGGCGTTCACCGCGCTACATCATCACGGGCAGGCTCGGCCTGGAGAAACGTTGCTGGTTCATGGAGCGAGCGGTGGAGTTGGAATCGCTGCCGTGCAATATGCGCGCGCGATGGGGATGACCGTGATTGGGACCGCAGGATCACAACGCGGGCTGGATCTGGCGAAAAAAGAGGGTGCGCACCACGTGTTTGATCACACCAAACCGGGCTATGCCGAGGAAATTACCAAGGTGACGCCAGGCGGGAAGGGCCTCGACGTCATTCTGGAAATGCTGGCCAACGTGAATCTCGCGACCGATTTGAAGCTACTGGCCACGAACGGGCGCGTGGTGGTGATTGGAAATCGCGGAGAGATCACCATCAATCCGCGCGACTTGATGAGCCGTCGCGGGTCGGCGCGAGGCTTTACGCTTTGGGCGGCGACGGAACAGGAATCGAAGGAGATGCATGCGGCGATTGCGGCGGGACTGGAGAATGGTACGCTGCGACCTGTTGTGGGGAAAGAATTCCCGTTGAAGGATGCTGCCCAGGCGCACATGGACGTTTTGAAACCCGGCGCGGCTGGCAAGATTGTACTTGTACCGTAACGTTATCTTTGACTGGACGCTTCACGTCCACTTCAGAAGTTGCAGCAGAATGCCCGCAACCGCACCGCCGAGAACCATCCACGCGGAATTCACTTTGTAACGAAACACTAGAATCACGCTTACAGCTGCAATGAGAATCGCTGGCAGATTTGTCAGCGAGCCGCGTGTGAATTGCCACCCTACAAATGCCATCAGTGCGACCGCAGCAGCGTTGACACCATCCAGGAACGCTCCTGCCAGCGGTGATTTTCGAATTTGCGGCAGGAATCGCGCCGTGACCGCAACGTAGATGAACGCTGGCAGGAACATCCCGACCGTGGCCAGCGCTGCGCCTCGCCATCCGGCCAGAATGTATCCAATAAATGTGGCAACGGTGAAAAATGGTCCGGGAGTGGCTTGGCTAACCGCGATCGCGTCTAATAATTGCGCGTTGCTGAGCCAATGGAGTTTGACGACCAGATCCGCATGCAATACGGCGAGCAAAACGTAGCCGCTGCCAAACAACACCGCGCCAATTTTCAGGAAGTACAGGAATACCGCAGCGGAGCCCGGCAAAACGCTGGCGGCGCCAGGGAGCAGCAGACCGAGCGACGGAGACGGGCCGCGCAGGAATCTCTTACCTTCGCGAAAGAACATCCACGCCAGCCCAGCGCCTATTAAAAGGACCAGTGTGGGTAGTTGCAAAAACGCTAGCACGACCACGAGGACCGCGAGACAGGCTAACGCAACGCTTTTGATTGCGGTCCTTGCGAGATTCCAGATCGCTTGGGCCAGCAGCGCCACTACGACTGGCTTGATTCCAAACAGTAGACCGGCGATCTGCGGCACGCTGCCAAATCTCAAATAGGCCCATGCCAGCGCAACGACCAAGATGGCCGCAGGTAAGATGAAGCACGCTCCGGCTACAATCAGCCCAGCGAGTCCACCGCGAATTTCGCCAAGATAGATGGCCAATTCGGTGGAACTTGGTCCCGGCAACAAATTGACCGCGCCGATCAAATCCAGAAACCGCTCGCGCGTTACCCACTTCCGCCGGCGAACAAATTCTTCTTCCATCATGGCGATGTGGGCGGCGGGCCCACCGTAAGCGACGAAACCCAGTCGCAAAAACTGCGTTGCGATTTCGCCGAGTTTCCCTTTTGCCGTGGCGGTCACGCTCATGCAGGTGCTGGCAATGGCCTGGACTTGCCCGCGTCGAAACGTTTGCGCATCTGCGCCGCGAAATTGCGCGGAATACAATCCTTGCGAAAACCAGTAAAATAGAAACGCTGCGAAAGAGCCGCATCCGCAGATGGGTCGAACGGAGTTGTGACTCGCGAGCGAGCAGCTTTCGCGCTCGACGGAAGCAAACAACAGGCAAAAGCCGTAAATATGTTGCGGTTTGGCTGACGTGCGAACTGGTCGCATGTCTCGAGCATCGATGTTACGCTCTGCCGCGGCACGTTGGCCTGAAAGAAGCGTCGATCAGCGAAGGACATTAGGAGAGACTCGGACTTGAATTTCGTCGGAACATTTCTTGTGTTCGCGCTCGCCATCGCCCAGCAAAGCCCGCTGGGCCACTACTGGCATAAGATCACCGATCGCACGTTCACTGGGGTCTATCACGCTAACACTTTTGATCTGGCGATGATGATTCCATACTTCATCGTGTTGTTCGTTCTGGCTCTTTACGGAATGCATCGCTACGCGCTGCTCTACGATTATTATGCGTTTCGCAAAAATGTTCCGCCGGCGCCACCCGCGGTCGTAAATTGGCCCAAGGTTACCATACAGCTTCCCATCTTCAATGAACGCTACGTGATCGAGCG
>Ga0070762_10001408_pt1 | contig 11109 bp, 14 predicted proteins | sample HubBroMetageREF2_FD_66726 | JGI IMG/M metagenome (GOLD analysis project Ga0070762, IMG submission 66726) | Reference soil microbial communities from the Hubbard Brook experimental Forest, New Hampshire, USA - Hubbard Brook CCASE Soil... | ecosystem: Environmental > Terrestrial > Soil >... | reverse complement strand
CTTTTGCCGGGGCAGATGATGACTCCTGACAAGAATCTTGTCGCGGGGTCATGTCGGCCGGCAAGATTCCTGTAAAAATAGCGAAAGCGAAATCCGGCACGGGCGCGATTCGGCGGCGGAATTTTGCACGCACATAAGGGAGAATCACGCTACGTCATGATGAAATACGTGATGGTCGGCATTGGGGGCGGCATCGGGTCGGTGCTGCGTTTCTGGGTGAGCAGCTATCTGGGAGAGCGAATCGGCGGACGCTTTCCCTACGGAACATTTGCCGTGAATATTACCGGATCTTTTTTGATTGGATTGATCGTGACACTGCTGGCAAGCAAGGCAGACTGGGATCCGCAGTGGCGCTATCTGATTCCGGTAGGTTTTATCGGGGGTTACACTACTTTTTCCGCATTCGAGTATGAAACGCTGCGGAGCGTGCAGGACGGCAGAGTGCTGGTCGCGTCGTTGAACGTGCTTCTGAGTGTGACCCTGGGATTTGCTGCGGTGTGGCTGGGAGTGATCGCGGGGCGATCGCTCCAGTAAAATCGAGATTGAGGCGGGCGCGCGATTACCGAGAAATATCTCGCGCGAGTGGTGTGTTCATAATGAGCGTAATTTTCTCACGCGCTCACTGCGTTTCGTTCGCGCTACGATTTCTTCACTCCCAGCGCCTTCACGTAAAACTGGCGGACGTATTCCTTCAACATGCGCCGGGAACTGAATTGCGGCGCCACGCTTTTGATTGCAGCCTTCATGACGCGCACATATTCGTGGGGAATCTCGTCGTCCGGGCGCCGGTAGTAGAGCGGAATGACTTTCTCTTCAAGCAGGCGATAAAGCGCGTCAGCATCCGCAGCGGTGCGATCGCCGTCGGTCGCGTCGCCACCGAAGGCCCAGCCGTTTGCGCCGTTGTAACCCTCTAGCCACCAGCCGTCGAGAATGGAAATACTGGGAACGCCGTTTGCGCCGGCCTTCATGCCGCTGGTGCCGCTGGCCTCCAGAGGAGGCAGCGGATTATTCAGCCACATATCCACGCCACGAACCATGCGCGCAGCCAGATGTTGATCATAGTTCTCGACAAAGGCGATGCGCGCGGCGAAGTTTGGGTCTCGAGCCAGTTGGAAAACTCTTTGGATCAGCTGCGCTCCGGCGATGTCGGAGGGATGCGCTTTTCCCGCGAAAATAATCTGCACCGGCTGCAGCGGATTGGTAAGGAGTAATTTCAGGCGATCCAAATCATGAAGGATCAGGTCGGGCCGTTTGTAGCTGGTAAACCGGCGTGCAAAACCGATCGTTAGAATTTCAGGATCGAGCAAGGCGCCAAACGCAATTACGCTTTCGGCGCGCACGCGCTTTTTTTGCCATTCTTCGCGGGCGCGCTCGTTGATTTCGTCAATCAATAAAACTTTCAGCCGGTTGTGCGACGACCACAGCTCCTCGTCCGGAATCTTTTCGACCGCTTCCCACATTTTCAATTGGTCCTGGTCGCGGATCCAGCCGGGGCTGACGTATTGGGCGAACAGCGGCTGCAACCACTCGGGGTCCATCCAAGTGAGCAGATGGACGCCATTGGTGATAGCGGTGATGGGGACGTCTTCGAGTTTTTTCTCCGGCCAGACGCTTTTCCACATTTCCCTGGCTACTTCACCGTGTTTCTTGCTGACTGCGTTGCAAAAGTTGGACATACGCAAGGCGAAGACAGTCATGTTGAATCCGGCGTCGGGATTCGCGGGATTGGTTCCTAGTTGCAACAAACCGTTACGGTCGGTGCCGAACTTATCGTAATGGCTGCTGAAATATTTTTCGAATAAGGGAAACGGAAAAACATCCGTGCCGGCGGAAAGCGGGGTATGCGTGGTAAAGACGGAAGTTTCCCGGATTTTGGCGATTGCCGCTTCGAAAGTCGTGCCGGTTTCCACCAGCGTGCGCGCGCGTTCCAAAAACGCGAATGCCGGATGCCCTTCGTTGATGTGCACTGCCGCAGGATTAATGCCCAACGCTTTCAGGACGCACATTCCACCGATGCCCAGCACGATTTCCTGGCGCAAGCGCTGCTCCGGATCGTTGGTGTAGAGGCGATGAGCGATGGCGCGATCCCAGGGCTGATTGGTTTCCACTTCAGTGTCGAGCAGATAGACAGGGACGCGGCCGATATCCGCGCGCCACACGAGCACATGAACGGGTGGCTCAAAGAACGGAACCTGAACTCGCAGAGGCTCATTGTTTCCGTTGAGCACGAGTTTCACGGGATCGTAGGTGCGATCCAGCGTCTTTTCATCGTCTTCTTGCCAGCCGTCATCGCGGATTTTCTGCGAAAGGTAGCCACGCGAATAAATCAAGCCGACGGCGACCATGGGGATGGCGAGGTCGCTGCATTCTTTGACGTAGTCACCGGCCAGCACGCCCAGCCCGCCGGCATAGAGCGGCAGAGAATGATGGAACGCGTACTCGGCGGAAAAATAAGCCAAAGGTGCTTGCGGCGTTCCGTATTCAGTCGTGAACCAACCGGTTTGCGATGCGATATTGGCGTCGAACTCCGCCATCACCGCGTCGAATCGCTCCAGAAACTCCGCGTCGCGCGCGGCATTGTCCAGAGTTTGCTGCGGCACCAACGCGAGCATGCGCAACGGATTGTGATCGCTTTCGCGCCAGGCCTGTTGATCCAGCGCGGGGAATAGTTCGCGTGCTTCGCGGTGCCAGCTCCACCATACATTGTAGGAAAGGCGCGCCAGCCCGCGAATACGCGCCGGCAAATTCGGGAACTGTTGAGCGGGGTCTGAACTTTCAGCCATCAATTCGTGCACCTCTTAATATTCGCCGGGCGCTGCGCTCGTATAGCGATACCATTGTCCCGCCGTGAATCGCTGCAGGCAGAATCGGAGCGAAGCATCTGGTCCCGCGCGTTGAAGAAAGAAATCGTACACGTTCCGCGGACCCAATCCACGCACATTCATCCCAGCGTGAAACCAATCGTGCAACGGAAACGCGCTCCATTGGCGGCATACTCGCGCGCGTGGCTGAGGGATATTGCGCGTTGACGACGCACTATTGTCTCTTACGAGGTGTAATTTGGGGAGCGGATTTTATGCAAACTGAAAACAGGTTGCGCGGCAAACTTGCGCTCTCGAATGGGGATCGGCGCCTGGCGAGCGCTGCAGTTGAAGTCGTCATTTGCGCAAGAAGCACCGCTGTCGTAAGACGTTCGGTCTTGGCCGGTAACAAATCAGGTCCCCGGTAGCTCAATGGTAGAGCATTCGGCTGTTAACCGTCGTAGGAATAAAATCTAACAAGCTGATTCGGCACCGTTTAACCAACCACAACGGCTGCCGGAAGCCGGGCAAGTTGGACTCAGTGTTGGACTCAGATTCGCCGACATTTTTCCACCTGAACTAACAAACTGAAAAACATTTGCTCCTACCGCCACGCTCCCTGCGTTCGCATGAGAGCGTCGAAAGCGTCTTCACGAGCAGGACGAAAACCAATTCTCCGCACAAGTGCGAACGAGTTTTCCGCTTCCACTACCGTCTGCCATCCTTAGTTAGAAATCTGTGCATTCTGGACACAAGTACTATTGGCGGAATCAAGACCCGGAACTAGTCTTGGTTCAGGCGAATGCGTTGTCGGCCAAGGAGCCAAACGGTGAAGAAACTTGGGAGGCAACGGCGGAGTAGACGACTGCTTTTGTCTATTCCGGTGCGTGTGTATGGGCAAACCACAAGAAACCGGCCATTCCGCGACGTTACCGAGACAAACGCAGTGAGCGTTCACGGGGGATTGCTGGCGTTGGCTGCGAAGGTAAGGCGGGGCCAGACAGTGCTGCTGGTTAACGCGATAACGGAAGAAGAGCGTGAGTGCCGCGTGGTGTACGTCCAGTCAAAACTGTGGGGGAAAAGAGAAATTGGCGTCGAATTTACAAACCACGGTGGCGACTTCTGGCATGTCTACCCTTCTTTGATTCGCTCGAAATAATCCTGGCAACAAATGCCGCGCCTGCGGCTTCCATCTCACCAAGTTCAACCGCCTGTTGCGACGGCCCTTCCCTACTAGTCCGAAGGCTGTGGGAGCCTTTGTGACCAGCCTGCAGTGCTTGACGGCGATACACCTGCAGCGTCTTAGGCGCATAATGTGGCGGTCAGGAGGGTTTTGATAAGCGCTGCCACAAGCGGTGCGCCGGACGCGCTGGCCAAGCGGACGACGGCTGAAGAGTTCTTCAAGCGGCTGGAAGGATATGCATGCCTGTCTACCGCGAAGAGACTTCGCCCGAATCATGGCTGCATTTGATAGCGTGGGCGGCTTATTTGAGGAAAGAGCGGTGACCGAGTAGAACTTTGCCGCGTCCAACCTCGCACGTCCCTTCTTAGTTCCCTTCTCTGCGAATCGTCGCGCAGACGGCGATATGAATAACTCTCCTAAAGAAGCCGAATAAATAGACAGCAAGGAAACAAAGACCTTCAATCTCGTCGACACCGCCATTATGGAGGTCGTATTGTTTTGTAAAAGGCAGGGAGAAGCGATGGACGGATACAACACGAATCTTGCGTCAGAATTTCATGTACTTTCCGTCCTTCACCGACTCGGAGCTCAGGCTTGCCTAACGCTCGGCAACAAGAAGGGCGTCGATATTTTCCTCATCCGCGATACTGGGGTGTCCGTGATGGTCGAGGTAAAGGGAGTTGCCGGAAAGTTTGACTGGCCAGCCGACAACATCCTACCGCTCGAAGGAAAACTCCACTTCGTTGTGCTGGTCAGCTACGAAGGCAGAATCCACGACCCTTCGACTTCTCCTGCGGTATGGGTCGTTCCGAGCGAGGTCATCAGCACATTCATGAAGCAGTACGAGGGCAGGCGTGTTATTTTGCGGGCAAAGCTCCTGAAGGAAGGTGCCGCGTTTAAGGACGCGTGGCAGAGCCTATTGAAATGACAGCGAGTGCACCAAATTCGGAGGCCCTGACCGCCCAAATCAGGGGAGGGCATTACAATAACTACGCTGCTCTGCTGGTCAGTGACGCTGAGCCTTTTGTTTCGACCGTCTCTTACTCGCTTTCAGGATTGCATTGAGTTGTTCAGTCAAGACCTCAATTCGAATCTGCTCCAAGTCGGTGAAATGATGAACTCCGCAGACATCCTTGAGAATTGTTAGGGCTCGATTGCTGATTGTTGGCATTCGTCACGCCTCTTGCCCGGATTCTACCACCCGCTAATAACCGCGGCGGCGAGCAACTCTTGTGGCGGTGAACTGGAGTGGTTTCATCAGCCCCACTCTTTTGTTCACGACTCAGAAGCGAGTGAAGTTCTCTGTGGAAAACCCTGATTCCGGAGTCTAGGGAATGAAATATGAAGGTGCTAAACTTTGCCCAGAGCCGAAGGGCTCTCGAAACGATGCCAGCATCTGCGGTCATCCTGAAGAGAACCAAGCCAATTCAAGAGAAACTCTTCGTCGAAGAACGTAAACCACTTCGTATCAAACCATTCCTAAAATGGGCAGGCGGGAAGGCACGCCTATTGGCTGCTTTGCGCCAGTCTCTTCCGCCACGATTCAATCGATACTATGAGCCATTCGTCGGGGGCGGTGCGTTCTTTTTTGATTTGTCGCCGAAGGTTGCGGTCTTGGGAGATTCCAACCCCGAATTAATGAATTGCTATAAAGTTGTGCGCGACCAACCGGAAGAATTAATTGAGTTCATTTCAAAACTTCGCGTGAGTGGAACTGAGTTTTATAGGCTCCGAGAGTTAGACCCGGACACACTATCCGCCGTCAGTCGCGCTGCCAGACTGATTTATATCAACAAGACCTGCTACAACGGCCTCTACAGGGTCAACAAACTCGGCAGATTCAATACACCGTACGGGCGACACTCAAACGTCAAGTTGGTCGACCCTGCGAACCTACGAGCAGCGAGCGAGCTCTTGAAAAAGGCGCATTTAGTGTGCGCGGACTTCGAGGCTGTTCTGAAGCCGGCCAGGAGGGGTGACTTCGTCTATCTCGACCCGCCGTATGTGCCAGTTGGAAAGTTTTCAGACTTCAAGCGCTACACCAAAGACCAGTTCCACGAAGCTGACCAAGAGCGATTGGCTGAAAAGTTTAACGAATTGGCAGGGATGGGCTGCTTCGTTCTGTCGAGCAATTCGCTCAACGAGAAGACTGCAAAGTTGTATTCTAAGTTCCTGCAACGCACCGTTCAGATGCCGCGTTTTGTAAATTGCAAAGGTGAGGGCAGAGGCAAGGTCGATGAATTGCTCATTTCAAACTACGAGCCTCTGACTAAATGACGCCCGATACCCAGCTTCAGCCAACTACCTTTACTCAAATCGTGCAGGCATCCCGAACCACAAAAGTCGTCGTCAAGCCGTCGTTCCCAGAAACAAGATACATGGGGAGCAAGCAGGTCCTGCTCCCATTCATACTTAAACATATTTCTTCGTTGCGGTTCAGTAGGGCGTTGGATGCATTTTCCGGTTCCGGCTGCGTGGCCTACGCTTTGAAACAGACTGGCGCAGAGGTCCATACGAACGATTTCTTGAAATTTGCCTTTCACATTGCGCGGGCGACCATCGAGAACAACTCAACACTTCTAACCGACGCCGATACGCAGATGCTCCTAAGGCCAAATCGCGGGGCACGCGATTTCATACAAGCCACCTTTGCGGACCGATATTTCAACCCAACCGACAATCGGTTCTTGGATAATCTCTGGGCCAACATTCAAGAGTTGAACAGCGGAACGAAGCGCTCATTGGCTATTGCGGCTGCCTGCAGAGCAGCGATGAAGAAGCGGCCGAGAGGCATCTTTACTTTTACGGGCACGAAAGGATGGGATGGAAGGAGAGACTTGCTGCTGACCATGGAGGAGCAGTTTTTGATGGCCGCTTCGCAGTTCAATGGCGCGGTCTTTTCAAATAAACGAAGAAACAAAGCCGAATGTATGGACGTTTTCAGCGTGGACCCAAAAGGCTACGACCTCGTCTACATCGACACTCCATATGTCAGCCCATTTTCTGATTGCGATTACACAAGGCGCTATCACTTCGTTGAGGGGTTCAGCTCTTATTGGGAAGGTGCAGATATATTGAGCAACACCCTGACAAAGAAAATCCGGTCATATCCAACTGAGTTCAGCACGAAAGCCAAGGCTATCGACGCCTTCGCTAGGCTATTCAATCACTTTCGAAAATCTACGCTGGTGGTATCGTACTCCTCGAACGGCATACCCTCGGAAAAACAGATGGTGGAACTGTTAAAGGACCTCAAGAGAAAAGTAGAAGTTCACAGGATTCAGCATCTGTATTCGCACGGCAACCATAAACACAAAGTTGGCGATAACAATAATTCGGTTTACGAATATTTGTTCGTTGCTCAGTAAGCTATCAAACGAGATCGCATGGACAACCAGAAGCAGCCCGTCGAGAAGAATCGGGCTTGGTATCTAGGGAACACGACTGTCCGTGAAGCCCAGCGATTGCGAGCGGGGCTGACGGCTTTGGCCGGGTCGCCGCTCGAAGGCAATTTGGATGGCAGGGAACGAGAGCGTGCCTTTGCAATATTGCTCAGTGACGCCGAAGTTGTACGGATTCAGCGAGGGCCTGAAGAAGACTTCTCAGATATGGGCCGCAAGTGGCGAGCCGCGATGATGCAGCTCGGATTCATCACGCCCAATTCTGAGAGACTTGCCGAAAACGACCTGAGCAGAGTCGTTCCTTTCTCAATCACCGAAAACGGTCGAAGATTCATCGACTCGACATCACTGCCCGCGCAGCAAGAATGTTTTCTTCGTTCGCTGCTAGCACTTCAATTGCCTTCGCCTGTCGAGTCGTTTCCAGCAGCAGCGCCATTCAGTCCGCTTCGCATCGTTCTCGACATTTTATGCGGACTTGAAGAGTCTGGCGCAGAAGCCAACGTGAGCAAGGCGGAGATGGCAGCCGTGGTTGAAGTCACGACTAGCTCTGCGGATGTTCCGGTGGCTGTTGAGCGCATAATCCGTTTTCGCGAGGCGATGACGAACGCAGCGAACCAGCCTAAGCGCAACGAGATTGAGCGCACTTTTCTGGGAACTGGTAATGCTTCTCAGAAACCAGAGACATTAATGGATTATGCCGACTCAAACTTCCGATACCTACGTCTGACTGGACTCTTCCGGCAAGAAAAGAATCGTCTCGGACGGGCCCCGCATCGCCGAACTCTGATTGATGCGATACTCGCAACCCCCTTTCAACCGAGTGATGGCAAAGCCTATTTGGAACGGTTTTGGAAAGGAGCGGAAATCCCGACCGACAATCGTGCAACCGCTGTTGCCGAAATTCATGAGGCCGCGCGGGCCTTGGAATCAACCGGGGTAAAAGTAACTGTTCCAGCAGATTTGGACCAACTCGGTGTTGCTGATGTTCACCGTATTTTGCACGACTTCGAAGAGCAGCTTGTACGCACTCGCGAACGCGCGTATGCGAACGAACAACGCAACCAGTGGGACAACATTACCGAGTATCTGGACGGGCTCATTGCCGACAGTAGGTTTATACCGAGCAAGGAAGCACCGGCATACTTCGAATGGGCGATTTGGCGGGCATTTCTAGCAATAAACTCCCTCGTTAATGAGCCTTGGGAATGCAGGAATTTTGAGGTTTACGAAGGGCCACAACCTTACGAATCCTTTCTACCTGTCGGATGCGCGAGAAGCGGAAGCCCGGACCTCGTATTCGAGTTCGAGAATTTCGCGCTCGTGGTGGAAGTGACGCTGAGTTCGAGTTCGCGGCAAGAAGCAGCCGAAGGTGAGCCAGTCAGGCGACACGTCGCGGTGTTGTCTGATGTGTTCGCGGCGAAAAAGAAACCCGTCTACGGGTTGTTCTTAGCGTTGACGGTCGATACGAACACCACCGAAACGTTTCGCGTCGCGAAGTGGTACCGGAAGGATGACAGTGAGCTGGCTCTGAAAATTGTTCCGCTCACGCTTAGACAGTTTGCAAATTTGTTTAGTGCTCCGAACGCGGCGAAAGGCGCACTCGACCCCAAGTTGATAGAGGATTTGCTTCGGGATTGTTTGGCCGAACTTAACTCTCCCGCGCCGGCGTGGAAAAGTGCTATCAATGAGCGCGTCGATAGGTTCGTTACGGGTCGACTGTCCACGTAGTCACTGCTTCATGGAATGAAAGCATTCAATTCTAGGCGGCACGGCATCTTTCAGTAAGCGTAAAGCCCATGAAAATCATTCTGAACAATTAAGGCAGAGAAGCAGATGTACCGTGCCTTTTTTGCGATGGCTACCGGAACGGCAGCGCGGGTCTCAGAGTTGGTCGGACTCCGTTGCAGCGATGTTGATTTGGAGCAGGGAGTTGCGAATTTCCGTCAGGGTATTGTAAACGGTGTCGAAGGCACATCCAAATCAGACACCGGAGACAAAGACAGAAGCCGTACGTGCCCAATCGATTCTTCCATAGTACAAGAACTGCGGAAGCATCTGAACGGGCGCACGACTGGCTTGGTCTTCCAAACCCGAAATCGGACACCGTTGCTTCTATTAAACCTGTACGAAGATGAACTCAGACCGGTTCTCGACGAACTGGGAATCTGGAAAGAGGGCATGGGAATGTACAGTTTCCGCAGTGGAAGAATAAGCCAGTGGGTCTATGCTGGCGTGACTCGCCAAGTCATTCGTGATTGGGCGGGACACTCCGTTGACCGACTGATTGACCTTTACACAAGGAGAATGAAGCAATATCACGCGGCAGAAATGGCGAAAGTCAGGCCGCTCTTGGACTCAAAGTTGGACTCAAATCGGAGCGAGGAGGTTGGCGCACACCCCGCTTAGTGTTGTAGAATTAAAGTCCTGCCATGCCCGGTTCCCCGGTAGCTCAATGGTAGAGCATTCGGCTGTTAACCGAAGGGTTGCTAGTTCGAATCTAGCCCGGGGAGCCAAATTTCTTTTGTATCAAGCAATTACGGAGTTTGGGTAGAGCATTCGGCTCGCGACCGAATGCTTGGGTGTGCGAAGTGAAATCGGGTCTGCAAGTTGGTGAAGTAAAGGCACTTTTTTGTAACTAATCCGATGTCAACAACTGCTGTCATAAAAACGTAATAGTCGCATCGCACTCACGGCCCCACCCTGGCTGCTGTCGGTTGCGGAGGCTGAGATTTACTTCCGGAAGAAACGGGCGAAAGTAGTAGAACGTTCGCGTGTAACCGAATGCTCGACAACGCCCAAAGTATAGTCGTAAACTCTCGGCTAACGGCACGGTGCTCGCGCTCGCCATATTTTCCGGACGCAATTGTGACGAGCTCCCTTTCGCGGCGGATTCATTTGGGCGCGAAGCGCGTTTACCAGATGGACTCGTCAGGGCAGCAGTTGCCTCGCGGCCAAGCATTCAGACGCAGAACCGGTATGGTCGTAGAATATACTGCCTGTTTGGTCCGTGCAGAATGCCCGCACCCCGCTCGCCCAAGGTCTAAGCGGGACCGCAGTCACTTGCTAGTGAGCGAAAACGCCATTTTTCTCTTGAGTGCAGCCGACGATTTCATACTTATATCCGACCCATTCACCTGTCCGCAAATTCAAGAAATTGGCGTATCCATCAGGCACATGCGAATCGGCCCGAAGTTGATTCAATTGGCAAGCAAAACCGTTGTCGGGGTGCGCGGTAGCATATGCGTTTTCAAGTTCGTAGATTTTGTGCAGACTGTCAACTGCCGTCGCTTCGTTCTTGGCAACGCCAAAATACCTATCGTGAAAAGATGGAGTAAGAAGAAGGAAAAATGCAAAGAGTAAAGTGAGACAACCGGCAGGAATCCAGAACTTCCATCCAATTCTGGTACGTCTAAGGACGTTTCGAGATACGCTCATAGCTCAACTGTAGGAATGCGCTGGTCTGTCGAGTTTACAATTCTATCTCAGGATTTGCGTCAACTCCCGATTGGCGTAGTCGGAAACTTGAAAATCCAGGTTTCCCGTAACGGCGTTAACCAGGTTGCCGAAGGTCGACTGATAGTCTGTCTGGATCACTCCAGAAATGCTACAATGCTTACAACAGTTACGTTGCAGAAGGGGAGGCCCCATGAGAGCGACTCGTTCCGTCGTCATCAGCATGCGTCTGCCGGCAGAGAGTGGAAAACGTCTCAAGCGAATGGCCAAT
>Ga0070762_10001402_pt1 | contig 11130 bp, 7 predicted proteins | sample HubBroMetageREF2_FD_66726 | JGI IMG/M metagenome (GOLD analysis project Ga0070762, IMG submission 66726) | Reference soil microbial communities from the Hubbard Brook experimental Forest, New Hampshire, USA - Hubbard Brook CCASE Soil... | ecosystem: Environmental > Terrestrial > Soil > Temperate... | reverse complement strand
CCGGCGGGACCAAGCTCGCCTTCCAGTTCGGTGCAAAGCTTGTCCGATCCGCGCGTGACACACGCAATGTCGTCACAGACGTGGGCTACAACCGGAGGACAAGGCTTGAGCGAAAACATTCCATAGAAAGACGCCACGCCATGAACTTCCGCGGGGGCAACGTCCAAGCGCAACGCGACATAGTTGATAGCGCCGGGGCTAATCCAGCCGGTCCGCTTCTGGATCGCATGGAGCACGGGTAGAAGGCGGTGTCGCTTTCCAACGCTTTCGCCGTTGAAAACCGCGTGCGTCTCGCCGGATTGACGGTCGCCGCCTTGCCAGCCTGAGTCGGGCGCGCCAAGATCGGAGTCAACAGCAGCGCGTTCTTCTGCAGTTGCTTGCGCGTCGGTCAGATGAAGATCCAATCAACTCCTCTTATACTTTTTCAATACGAATGGCTGTTGCCTTGAACTCTGCGGTTCCTGATTTTGGATCTACAGCGTCAATCGTCAGATTGTTAGTCGCTATCTGATCGTGAGCGTGGACCGACAAAAACGCGAGGCCCGGACGCAACCCCGAATCAAAGCGCACCGGCGCGAGAAGCGAGCCACGCCGCGAGGTCACGCGGACTTTTTCGCCTTGGTGCAACTGGTAGTGCTGACCATCTTCCGGAGAAATATCCAGCGCTTCCTTGCGCCGCAGGGGCGATGAGTATTCCCTGGTTTGCACGCCGGTATTGTAATCATCGAGCCGGCGGCCGGTGGTGAGGCGGATGGGATATTGCTCGTCAAGCCGGTCCACCGGCGGCTCAAACTCAACGACGCTAAACGGCGCGCGCGGACCAATCAGCGGGTCACTCCACAGCCGACCGTGAAGAAACATTTCTCCGGGGTGCGACTCGTCGTAGCACGGCCACTGAATGCCACCCATTTCTTCCAGGCGACGATAACTCATGCCCGCGTGCATGGGGCTCAACGCGCGCAATTCATACCAAATCGCTTCGGGATCAGGCGTGCCCCAGTCGTGGCCGAGGCGGCGAGCCAGATCGAAAATGATTTCGAGATCGTCGCGAACGCCTGCGGGAGGTGGCACGGTACGACGCACACGCTGCACGCGGCGCTCGCTTGAAGTCACAGTGCCTTCGCTTTCGAAAGCGCCTGCGGCGGCGGGCAGCACAACGTCAGCGAGTTCCGCGGTCTTGGTATAGAAAAGGTCCTGGACCAAAAGGAATTCAAGCCCATGCAGCCGCTTCAGAGCACGATGCCGGTCGGCCTCAGAGTCGGCGGGATTCTCGCCCAGCACGTACAGCGTCGTGAGGCGGCCGTGGTCATCTTCTTGATCCATGGCCTCAAACATATCGCTCAGGTGCCGGCCGCGCTTGGGCTGGATCTTCACACCCCAGGCTATTTCGAACTTGGAGCGCAATTGATCATTCTCGATATGTTGAAAGCCGGTAAGGCGGTCTGGAATTGCGCCCATGTCGCCGCCGCCCTGGACGTTGTTCTGTCCCCGCAGAGGATTCACGCCACTGCCGTAGCGGCCCACGTGCCCGGTCAGCAGAGCAAGGTTGATGAGGGCCACAACGTTGTCCACGGCGTTGTGATGCTCGGTGATACCGAGAGTCCAACATATCTGCGCGCGCGGAGCACTGGCGTATGCGTGGGCCATCCTGCGAATGGCTTCAGCGGGCACGCCAGTCTCACCCTGGGCACGCTCAAGCGTGTATTTCTCAACGTGCGCTTTGTAGGCTTCAAATCCGCTGGTGGCGTGGCGTATAAACTTTTCGTTGGCCAGTCCGGCAGCGATGATTTCCCGTCCAACGGCGTTGGCGAGCGAAATGTCAGAGCCTACATTCAAGCCCAGCCAGAGATTCGCCCAGCGCGCGGAGCTGGTTCGCCTCGGATCCACCACGTAAAGGTCAGCCCCGTTGCGGACGCCCTTTAACAGATGATGAAAGAAAATCGGATGCGTTTCCCTCGCGTTCGAGCCCCACAGCAGGATGACGTTGGTGTCTTCAATTTCGCGATAGGAGCTTGTCCCCCCGCCTGCTCCGAATACCGCCGCCAGACCGGCGACGCTAGGGGCATGTCAAGTCCGGTTGCAGCTGTCAATGTTGTTGCTGCCCATGACACTGCGAACGAATTTTTGCGCCGCGTAGTTCAGTTCGTTAGTAGTCTTGGAGCAACTGAACATGCCAAAGTTCCGCGGATCGTTTTTCTCAATGGATTTGCGGAACGCCGCAACGACGCGATTCATGGCTTCATCCCACGTGGCGGGACGATGCGAACCATTCTCGCGCACCAGCGGTTGGGTCAGGCGGGCTTTCACTAGTCTTGGCATAGTATCCCGAAAATAGATCCAGGGAGAATCGTAGCATTTTTGATCTGGGGCCCGTCTTGCCGGCTCGTTCCTCCTAACTTCGATGATTCCGCTCTCACCCCCAGAAGAGCGGAGCGTATTTCCGGTTTGGCATGTGCACACACCGCCAAAGCGCCTGAGGCTACGTTTTTCGAGTGATGATTCGCGCTTGCGATGTCGGAGGGTCTACCACCAAGTCGATTACTCTTTAACCCACACGCCAGTAGCAATGCGAGCAAGGCCCGGTCACGTTTTCCTTACAGTCGCTGCCACGCATCATTGTTTGCGAGTCCTAGCAATGACTCCCTTACAGTCGGGTAGAGAGCGCCGCTTTCACGCGATCGGGCGTAAACGGAACTTCGCGAATTCGTGCCCCGGTGGCATCGAAAACCGCGTTGCCGATCGCTGCCGCGGCGAGCGTGATCGCCGCCTCTCCCGCGCCCATCGCTTTCGCTGTTGGACGGTCGATGAGAACGCAGTCGATGTTCGGCACTTGGATTCCCAGGGGGAGGGTGGTGTAACTCTGCCAGTCGATCGAAGTCACCTTACGATCGTCCCAGGTGATTTCCTCCCCGAGCGCGCGGCTCGTTCCCTGCAAAACTCCGCCCTCGATCTGATTACGCAATCCATCGGGGTTCGAAATCGGCCCACAATCGAGTGCGACGACAAACCTCCTGGGCTGCACTGTCCCGCTTTGCTGATCGACTTCCACTTCTGCAACGAGCGCAGCGTATCCATTATCGCCTTCATAGGCGACACAAGCGATGCCGCGTCCCATAGCGATTCCACTGCTCGGAGTGTCGTGTTTGGGTGATGGACGGGCATCCCAGTTCGCGGCCTTCGCTGCCGCCTTCACGACGTCAATGATCCGCGTCTCTCTCAGGTGCTGTAAACGATAGGCGACCGGATCGGCCTTAATGTGCGCAGCGATCTCATCCATAAAGCATTCGTGCGCGAAAGTGTTTTGCAACCGCACTGGCGATCGCAGCGGCCCCGTAAAGAAAGGGGACTTCACCTGATGTGTCAATACTCGTTCACCACGGATCGAACCGGGTCCGTCGCACTTACCGTTGACGCATCCTGCCACGTACGACGGGACTGCATTGTTGCCATTGCGCAGGTTCCCCGTGGGCTTGACCGCCGGCTGCGGTGTAATCGTTTCAGGAGCAAAGCCGGCCAGCATGCCCGTGATCACATTTCCAGGCCTTTCGTATTCTGGTCTTCCGCCCAACGACGCCGTCCACGTCTTACAATCCCAAACGTCAATGCTGCCGCTCACATCGACTCCAGCCTGCTGCTCGATGACGCACGCGGAGCCATAGTTCTCGGAAATGAACTCGTCCTGTCGCGTGAGTTGCACTCGAACCGGTCTGTGCACGGCCTGGGACAACAGCGCCGCATCGTACGAGACCGTATCCGCAGCGTTCAGTCCGTAACAACCCGAGCCGCGGACAAAGATCACGCGCACGCTCTCGAGCGGCAAGTCGGTGAGTGCAGAAACGCCATGCTGCGTCGGATACACAGACTGTGTTGCCGACCAGACCGTGGCGTGATGCTCCTGCACATCGGCCACTGCGCATGATGAACCAATCGAACCGTGCGCCTGGTAGGGATGCAAATATGTGGCTTTCAAGACTCGTGAAGCCGATTTCAATTTGTTATCCACGTCATTGGAATTAACGAGCATTGCGTCGTGTGACGGCTGCTTCCGCAGGTAGTCGTAGAAGTCCTTTTGCGCCGGCAACCCTGGGCCGGGCTTCCAGGTGACCTTCAGACCCATTGCCGCCTGCGCTGCCTGCCACTGCTTCTCCGCAACCACGCCGACGAAGTTGTTCCGCACAACCACCTTGATCAGTCCAGGAACGTGCTGCACCGATTTCTCGTCCACGCTCGAAACCGTTGCTCCAATCTCTGGCGGACGCACGACTCGACCGTGAACCATCCCCGGCACGTGGACATTGTGAACGAATTCGAACGTGCCGGTTGCAAGCGCAACTCTGTCCATCGACGGAACTGGTTTTCCGAGCACCTTCCATTCGCTCGGCGATATGCGTTTCGCCGCAGAGCTCACGGTGATATTGAAATGCCTGCCCCCAATCAGCTCGCTATAGCTGATATGGCGTCCGCTCTTCGCGCTGACGATTCCATTCTCGACCGTAAGTTGATCCACAGACACGCCTAGTCTCTGCGCTGCCTTTCCGACCAGGGCCTCGCGGGCGGTCGCCGCCGCCTGCGCCAGATTCTGCATATTGAAATTGGTCGGTGTGGACCGACTTCCAGACGTCGTTCCCTGATCCGGAGTCACCGACGTATCGCACTGAATCAGACTCACATTCTCGATGGGAACGCACAATTCTTCGGCGACCAACTGTGTCTGCACGGTAAACATGCCTTGCCCGAAGTCGCATTTTCCCGTGTACGCAGTCACTGTGCCATCGGACGCGACCGCGAGCCAGGAGTCCAGCTTCTCCGGATCAACATGCGATGGATGCGTGTCGAAGGGCCCCTGCGCCATCGCGAATGGTTCTACCAAAGATGCTGTGCTGAAGCACACTACCAGCCAACCAGAAGCCTTGACAAAGTCGCGGCGGGAGATTTCCTTCTTCATGCGCGGTTCCTCTGGTAGCGCTTGATCGCGCGCATCATCCGTACATGCGTAAAGCACCGGCATAGTACATTCGACATTGCTTCCAGCATCTGCTCGTCTGAGGCCTTCGGATTTTCGTCCAGCAGTGCCTTGGCGGTAAGGATCACGCCACTGAGGCAGAACCCGCACTGGGTTGCGCCCTCATCGATAAACGCCTGCTGAATCGGATGCGGTTTTTCCGGAGTTCCCAAGCCTTCCAGCGTCGTGACCTCCTCCTGTTTCACCGCGCTGACTGGTATCACGCAGGAGCGTACCGCCCGCCCTCGTAGAAGGACTGTGCAAGCTCCGCACTGCGCCAAGCCGCAGCCAAACTTGGGTCCACGCAATTGAAGATCGTCGCTGAGCACATACAGCAGAGGAGTTTCGGGATCGACATCCACGGCGTGAACGTGGCCGTTTACCTTCAGAGAAATAGCTGTCATCGTCTTCCCCTCCACTTCGTCAAATTACAAAAGCTTACAACGGATTCCTGTCCAGTAGCTTGCCGTGGCGCGGATTTTGGCACTCGTCACCTTAGTCCGACGAGAGGTCGCCCGTACGATTCCCAGGCTCTTGGGTTGATGGCAAAAGAAGCGTAGTGCGTGGAGGTCTCGCGACTCATCCGCTACGATCATTTATAAGAAGGCAAGCGCAGGAGCTATTCTTGGCAGTTGAGCGGCAAAGTACGTGCTCGTCATCCGAGATTCGTGCAATGAAAGCTCCGGCGCAATTGCAGGGCGCATCCATAACCATGATCCTGGTTCTTGGGAGTTTCACCGGAGCGTATTGTCGCACATGAAATGCAGGTTGTATTTCCATCGGCGACTTTAAGATTGAGTAAGTCAGATGAAGTGATTATATTGTCATGTATCACTCGAACCACATGCACAGGGCATCAACGACGTCCCTTCCGAAAGGACATTACATTGACACACCGCAAGGATTCCAAGTTCACAATTCGAAAGTTCGGACATGGCAGTCTTCTACTCGCTACTCTGCTGCTGACAGCGGTTACCCTCGCCAATTCCCAGGACGAAAGAAAAATAGAGACGATTGATGCAACCGCAATGGGAACAGGCACGCAGTTGGGCAAGACGGTCAGTGTCAAACTGATCATCTCGCAGTTCTCGACTGAGGAAGACAGGGCAGTCCTCGTCGGTGCCTTTAAGAAGGGCCAGAATCAGGGCTTGGTCGACGCGTTATCGAAGATGAAGCCAGTTGGCCGGATTGCAATCACCGGCACGGTCGGTTCTGACGTCGCTTACATTCGCTTGATCCGCACCGACACCGGGCGCAAGATTCGCTTCGCTACGAACCGCCTGATTCGATTCGGTGAAGCTTATAGTAACTCCAGAACAATCGCCTACAACTTGACCGTTGGCGAAATCGACCTAAACGATTCTGATAAGAGCAAGAGCGCGGGCTCTCTCTACCCAGCGTCGCAGCTGATCATCAACAAGGACGGCCAGCTTGAGTTTCAGCTCAACAAGAATCCCTGGAAGCTGGTCAACATTATCGACTGGAACCAGGCGGGCTCCAAAGAGTAAAGATTCGCGTCGCTGTTTGCAGGGGGATGTCGTCCCATGGGAGGGAACGCGTTCCGTCCACCGACCTCCAATGCAAAACCGCACGTCCGGGGTGATTCCCTTCCACCCGTCTGGCTAAGACTCGCGCAGTTGAGCTACGCTAAGGCAAAAGGACTTCTCGGCGATGAAAGTGTACGCCGCATTTCTACTGACCGCAGTCGCTGCTTTGCTGAGCGCCGTCTCGTTCGCGGAAGACAGGCAGTCGACGGCCCAGGCGTGGCTGGAGCGGGCACGGAATCTGTCTGATATACGTTCCCCGAGCGCGCCTGCTTTCCGACTAAAAGCTACCTTCACTGCGATCACGCGGGATCTCGCTACTTTAGAAGGGACTTACACCGAGACTTGGGTATCGAGCGCGCAATGGCGGCGGGAGACGGTGGTCGGGGCCTCGCGGCGCGTTGAAGTTGGCGGGGCGACCGGGCACTGGTTGCTGAATAGCGGGCCTCCGCTTCCAGACGAAGTCCAGCGGTTCTCTAGTCTCCTGGAGATCAGTCCTTCGTGGTGGCAGGAATTCACGTTCCAACCGATCACGGGCCATGAGGTAAATGGTATCGCGATTCGATGCATGATCACGTTGACGGAGGAAACCGGCGAAAGATACGCACTTTGTTTTTACAATGAGAGCGGACTCCTGATGCAAACGACCATGCCAAAAAGAATTGGCAGCCGTTTTGGGGACTACTCATGCCTGTACGGCAACTATCAGAAATTTTGGGAGTACTTTTTCCCTCGTGACCTACGGTGTTTGCAGGAAGGGCATCGAAAGCTGGAAGGAAAGGTGGTTGAGCTTTCCCTCAACCCAATCCCTGATCCGGCATTATTCGTACAGCCCGCGGGCGCCATCGAGGTAGGCAAAGGAGTGGAGCATCCGATCCCTCCCCGCCGTCTGCCGGCACCCGACCTGGGGTTTCCTTTCTGAGTTGAAACCCAAGACTCTATGCTCATAGAAATCGGACACGTGGAGGCGATCTTCCGGTATCCCGTGAAGTCCATGAGCGGCGAACGACTCGAGGTCGCTGAGCTGGGCTGGCACGGCCTCGAGGGTGACAGACGCCTGGCATTCCGGCGGATTGAAGACCGCAGCGGGCTCCCGTGGCTAACCGCAAGCAAGCTTCCCGACCTGGTCCTGTTTACTGCGCAGCGACGTGAAGACGGTGTGCGTGAAGACGGCGATCAAGGAGACCTACCGACGCATATTCGCACACCGGATGGTGAAGAGCTGCCTGTCTTCGGGGAAGAGTTGGCCACGGAGGTCGGACGCCGGTATGGGGCTCCGGTGCGGATGATGCACTTGAAACATGGCATTTTCGATGAGGCGACCATCTCCGTGATCGCCTTCGATACGGTGCGCGAGATCGGACGACTCGCAGGGCGGAGCCCGGACGTGCGACGATTTCGCCCGAATGTTGTGGTTCGTTTACTGCAACCGGGTCCCTTCCAGGAAGACGAGTGGTTGGGCGGTGTGCTCTCATTCGGAGAGGGGGACGACGCCCCTGCCATCACCGTCACCATGCGCGACGTCCGCTGCTCGATGGTGAACCTTGATCCCGACTCAGCCAGTCAGGCACCAGAAATGCTGAAGGCGGTCGTTCGTGTGCACCAGAATACCGCGGGAATCTACGGCGCGGTCACTCGCATCGGCCGACTTGCGGTCGGACAGACCATATTCCTCCGTGCGTCTAGACCTGCAGCACATCGCCTTCGCGGGCAACCATTTCGTACAACACAGGATTGACGAAGAATCCGATGAAGAGGCGGGAAATGAGACCGGCCACGATGACTATGGCGAACGGTCTCTGAGTATCCGATCCGATCCCAGTGGAGAGAGCGGCTGGTAGCAATCCGAGGCAGGCCACGAGAGCCGTCATCATGATCGGACGGAGTCGCAAGAGCGAAGCCTCCCGTGTGGCCGTGTGGATATCCATTCCCTCCTGGCGCAGCTTGTTGATGTAGGAGACGAGAATGACGGCAGTTTCCACTGAAACCCCGAGCAACGCCAGAAGGCCCAAGACCGAGGAAACGCTGAAGGGAGTGTGAGTGAGCTTCAGCGCTACCAGTGCACCCACGGGTTCGGTCATGATCACGCCCAGGGCAATAGTGACCGGGAATTTGAAATTTCCGTAGAGGGCAAACAGGATCATGAAAATCAGCACTACAGCAAGTGGACCGATAAAATACATCTGCGACCGGGCTTCGAGAAACTGGCTGTATTCGCCGCCCCATGCCATCCAATAACCTTGCGGCAGCGTCACGTCCTTCTTCACTTCTGCTTGACCGTCCCGCACTGCCCGCTCCAAATCGCGCCCTTCGATGCTGTACTGGACCCCGATGTACCGGGAGTTATTTTCACGATAAATAAAAGAGGCACCGTTTCCCTGAGTAATATTGCCGAGCTGGCTGAGGGGGATCTGCTGCCCGTCTGGCGTACCGACCAGGAGATTTCCGATCTCGCGTGCGCTACTGCGGAACTGAGGTTGCATGCGGACAACAAGATCGAACAGCTTCTCTCCTTGAATGACTTGAGTCACCGCCTGCCCGCCTACTGCGGCCGAAATCACAGCTTCCACGTCCGCAACATTGATTCCGTAGCGTGCAATCTTGTCGCGATCGACGTCGACCAGGAGGCTCGGCTGGCCAAGTTCGCGCACTACCGTGAGATCGGTGAACCCGGGCACTTTGGAGAGCGTGTTCTTGATCTGTATGGCTTTGTCCTGAAGTACGTTCAGATCATCGCCGTAAACTTTGACTGCCAAAGAACTCTTGAGCCCGGTCAAAGCTTCGTCCACGGCATCTTCCGCCGGCTGGGTATAGTTGAAAATGATCCCCGGGAAGGCGGTGAGTTTCTTATTGATCGATTCGATGAGCTGTTTTTTCTCGTTGATCTCGCCGCTCCATGCTTTGTCCTTGTAGGGCTTTAGACCAACGTAGAACTCGCAGTTAAAGAAACCCGTGGGATCAGTTCCATCATCGGGCCGCCCCAATTCTGAACCCACCACAGTAACCTGCGGATAGGACATCAGGATGTCGCGTATCTGAGGAGCGATCTTGCTAGCTTCCTCGAAAGAAATGGTATAGGGCATCGTAGCTCGCACCCAGAGGGCTCCTTCATCAAGGTGAGGCATGAATTCGCCGCCAATGAAGGGCACAAGCAGCAGCGTGGCGCCGAAGATCAGGGTCGCGAGCAACATGGTTGTTTTGGGCCGCGCGAGCGACCAATCCAGCTGAACGGCGTATTTCCGCTTCATCCATTCAAAAGCACGATTCGGTTTCTCGCGCACGCCTTTCTTGAACCAGTAGGAGGCGAGCACGGGAATCAGCGTAAGCGTAAGGATGAGTGCGCCGACCAGAGCAAAGGACATGGTCTCAGCCATGGGGTGGAACAGCTTGCCCGAAGGTCCAGTCAGCGCGTAAATCGGTAAATAGCCGGCGAGGATGACGGCGACCGAATAGAAGATCGGGCGATCCACATCTTTTGCTGCGGCGAGAATGACTTCGTTCAGGTTGTATGGCTGTCCTTCCCGCAGCGCCAGCTCGCGGTAGATATTTTCGATCATCACCACTGCGCCATCGATGACTATTCCAAAATCAATCGCGCCGATGGAAAGCAAATTCGCGGCGACATCGTGCGCGTGGAGCACGATGAACGCAAACAAAAGCGAGAGCGGAATGGTGAGGGCAACAATCACGGCAGCGCGGAAGCTCACCAGGAAGAAAATCAGCACCACCAAAACCAGTACCATGCCGCGAAGCAGGTTCGCTTCCACCGTGTCCGTCGTCAGGTCTACCAGTTCACTGCGGTCATAATAAGGATGAATTTTGACGTCAGGCGGCAGGATCTGGTGGTTCAGTTCGTTGGTTTTTGCCTCGACTCCTTTCAGCACGTTCTGCGTCTGCTCTCCGCGCAGCATGAGAATCACGCCCTCGACGGCATCGTCATTTTTCTGGAATCCGAATTCTCCCAGGCGCGGCGCGTGCCCGATGGTCACATCGCCAACATCACGCACTCGGATGGGCACGCCTTTGTTGGCGCCAACTACGATGTTCCCGATGTCGTCTGTGTTCCGGACCAGCCCAATCCCGCGAACGTAGTAGAACTGCCCGCCTTGAGAATAAAAGCCGCCGCCCGCATTCGAGTTGTTGGCCGCTAAAGCAGCAGTGACTTGAGGAATGGTCAAGTGATAACCGTAGATGCGGGCCGGGTCGAGCAAAACCTGATATTGCATCACGGTTCCCCCGAAGCCCGAGTCGTCAGCCACGCCGTGAACCGATCGATAAGCTCTCTCAATCACCCAGTCTTCAATCGTTTTCAGTTCCTGAGGGCTGCGGTCGGAACTCTCCAGCACATAGCGATACACCAGGCCGCTCGGGCTGAAAAGAGGCGCGAGGCTCGGAGTTACGCCGGTTGGCAGCGTGGCTTGAGCGAGCCGCTCAAACACGATTTCCCGCGCAAAATAGCTATCCGTGCTTTCTTCAAAGGTGAGAATGAGATCGGACAGGCCGTAGAGCGATTTGGAGCGCATCACCACCATGTGCGGAACGCCGTTCATCTGGAGTTCGAGAGGAAATGTGACCAAGCGCTCG
>Ga0070762_10001399_pt1 | contig 11136 bp, 5 predicted proteins | sample HubBroMetageREF2_FD_66726 | JGI IMG/M metagenome (GOLD analysis project Ga0070762, IMG submission 66726) | Reference soil microbial communities from the Hubbard Brook experimental Forest, New Hampshire, USA - Hubbard Brook CCASE Soil... | ecosystem: Environmental > Terrestrial > Soil > Temperate... | reverse complement strand
ATGAGCCGCGATACCGCGTGCTTCTCCATGTATTCGGACATGTCAATTCGCACCATGGCGTGCTCATCATCAAAGAGAAACTCAGCCAGTGCCCGCGCCAATTCAGTTTTGCCCACCCCTGTCGGGCCGAGGAAAATGAACGAACCGATCGGACGTTTGGGATCGCTCAAGCCGGCGCGGGATCGTCGGATAGCGTTTGCAACCCGCTCTAAGGCCTCATCCTGGCCAACCACGCGTTCTCGCAGGCGATCTTCCATGCTGATCAGCTTTTTGACTTCGCCTTCAAGCATCTTCGAAACCGGAATGCCCGTCCACTTGGACACGATGCGTGCGACGTCCTCTTCGTCCACTTCTTCTTTCAGCATCCGCGACTTGCCTTTGCCGTCCATTTGCGCGGTGAGCTTGTTCAGTTCGTCTTCAGTCTGACGCAGCAGGCCGTAGCGAATTTCCGCCACGCGCTGCAGGTTTCCCTTGCGCTCTTCGGCTTGCTCTTCGGTCTTTAACTGCTCCATCTTTTCTTTGAGCGCACGGGAGCGGGCAATCAGATCTTTTTCCCGCTTCCAGTTCGCCTTGAGCGTATTGGCTTTTTCGCGTATCTCGGCTAGCTCTTTATCAATCACCAGGAGGCGGTCTCTCGAGTTGGCGTCGTCTTCTTTTTTCAGCGCCTGCCGCTCGATCTCGAGCTGGGTGGCTCGACGCTCGAGCTGGTCGATATCGGTGGGCAGAGAATCGATCTGAATCCGCAGGGAAGCTGCCGCCTCGTCGATCAGGTCAATGGCTTTGTCAGGCAGGAAACGATCAGAAATATAACGATGCGACAGAGTCGCGGCCGCGACGATTGCAGAGTCTTTGATGCGCACGCCGTGATGCACTTCATAGCGCTCTTTCAGGCCGCGCAGGATGGCGATGGTGTCCTCGACATTGGGTTCGCCAACGAAAACAATTTGGAAGCGGCGCTCGAGAGCTGGATCTTTCTCGATGTGCTTGCGGTACTCGTTGAGCGTAGTGGCCCCGATCGCGCGCAGCTCGCCGCGAGCCAGTGCCGGCTTCAGCATGTTGGAAGCGTCCATTGCTCCCTCAGCCGCGCCCGCGCCAATCAGCGTATGCAGTTCGTCGATAAAAAGAATGATCTGTCCCGACGAGTCTTCAATCTCTTTGAGCACCGCTTTCAGGCGATCTTCAAACTCGCCGCGGTATTTCGCGCCGGCCAGCATCGCGCCCAGATCGAGCGCAACCACGCGTTTGTTCTTCAGCCCTTCGGGCACATCGCCAGAGATGATACGTTGCGCCAACCCTTCCACAATGGCGGTCTTGCCCACGCCCGGCTCTCCAATCAGCACCGGATTGTTCTTGGTGCGCCGGGAAAGCACTTGCACCACGCGACGAATCTCTTCGTCGCGTCCAATTACCGGATCGAGCTTGCCGCGACGGGCCTGCTCGGTCAGATCGCGGGTATAACGCGACAGAGATTGGTACTTCTCCTCGGGATTCTGATCCGTCACCTTCTGCGAACCACGCACTGAAGTGAGCGCCTTCAGAATGGCGTCGTGTGTTGCGCCGTGCCGCGTCAGGATTTCCTGAGCGGGATCGCGCTTGAGTTGGGTCGCCGCCAGCAGCAGGTGCTCAGTTGAAACGTATTCGTCTTTGAAGTTACTGGCTTCCTTGAAAGCGAGTTCCAATAATTGATTTACTGAGTTCGAAATCGTCGCCTGCGCCGCGCTACCCGAAACCTTGGGCAGACTGTCGATCACTCCGTATGCGTCGTGCAGAACGGCTTGCGGACCGATCCCGATCTTCTCGAGCACAGGTGGGACAATTCCTTCCTTGTCCTCGACCAGTGCGGCCAGAAGATGCACAGGCATCAGTTCCGGATTGCCGTGATCCGACGCCAGGCTGCTGGCGCGCTGGACTGCTTCCTGCGCTTTGACTGTGAATTTATCCCATCGAATGGCCATAATCTTTTTTCCTTGGTATCTATTGTCAGGCTAAGTGAAGCGAAGGGTCTATGAATTTGTTCAAGTTGAACGAAACAGATTCTTCGCTTCGCTCAGAATGACAGATGAACAGAAAACGGGAGACGTTGCCGTCTCCCGCTGAAAACTGTCGAGTTGCACTCGACCGGACAGCCGAGGCCGCCTGTCTCCACGTGTTCGCTGCCAACTTATGCGGCTTTAGCTGCAGCCTTGGCTTCCAGAGTCTTCTCGGCGCCAACATCGACTTTGATCTGCTTGGGTTTGGCTTCCGCCTTTTTTGCCAAAGTGATCTTGAGGATCCCCTTGTCATAGTTGGCCGAAACCTTCTCCGCATCCACGGTTGGGGGCAGAGTGAAGGACCGGGTGAAGCTTCCATATTGCCGCTCCACGCGACGGAAGTTCTCTTCTTTCTCTTCCTTCTCGAACTTGCGTTCGCCGTGCACGGTCAGGGTCTTGTTTTCGATGCGAACATCGATGTCCTTCTCGTCAATTCCCGGGACTTCGATCTTCAGCGTGATGTTGTGCTCGTCTTCGTATACATCCACTGGCGGCGCAAAGGCGCTGGTGGCCAAAGACTGATCTTGCGTGTCAGCATTGAACGAATCTCGGAAAAGCCGGTTCATCCGGTCTTGCAGAGTAGTGAACTCACGAATGGGCTCCCAACGGGTCAAAACGGTCATAACTCAATTCCTCCTTCAAATTCTTGGTGGTTTTTATGGCTTCCTACAACACATTCGATGTCCGGCTAAACACAAAGGAAGCATAAAATATGAGCGTGTTACTGTCAATGCAATGATTAGCATTATTTTCATTAGCTTACAGCCAGAACCAGACACTTCAAGTACCCGGTTTCCGGCACTGCAAAAAGGGTGGGATGGTCCTTCGCTTGGCTTCGGTTCTCCACGATACGAAGATTTCTGTGCATATCGCGGGCGGCTCGGGCGACGACCTCAACAAAGTCAGCCGGGCTGACGTGATAGGAGCAGGAGCAGGTCACAAGGATTCCCCCGGGTCGGAGCATCTTCAAGGCTCGCAGATTTAGCTCTTTGTAGCCCCGTAGCGCCGTTTCCAGATTGCTCTTGCTCTTGGCGAACGCGGGCGGATCGAGGATGACGGTGTCGTATCGCTGACCGGCGCTGGCGTAGTCCCGAAGCAAGTCAAAAGCGTTGGCCTCGATCCACTCGATCTCCCGCCCGTTCAACGCGGCATTGCGGTCGGCAATCTCGAGCGCGGGTCGCGAGCTATCCACTCCCGTGACCTTGTCGCAGTGCGGGGCCAGGTGCAGCGCGAAGCCTCCGTGATAGCAAAAGACATCCAGCGCTTCGCCACGAGCGTACTGCGCTGCCGCGGCGTAGTTTTCGCGTTGATCGAGAAACGCGCCGGTCTTCTGACCTTCAAAAGCTTCATGGTGGAAGCGAACTCCGTTCATGGAAAACACCGTGCTCGTCTTCCCGCCTTGCACCAGGCCGGAGGACCGCGCCGGCAGTTGTTCCAACTCCCGCACTCGCGGATCCACCCGCTCCGCAATTGCTGCCGGTCCCAAACATTCTGTCAGCTCGGAAAGAATGACCTGGCGTACGGCTTCGACATCCATCGCCTGCGTGAGCACCTGCAGCGAAAGCAGATCGTTGTAGCGATCCACAATCAGGCCCGGCAGGAAGTCGGCTTCGCTGAACACTATCCGGTAAGCGTCAGTGTCTCGGACAATTCGCTCGCGATAGGCAATCGCATCCTGGATGCGCTTTCGCAGCAAACTATCGAGATCCTTAACAACCTCGTTCGAAAGCATGCGAATCGCGATTTGGGACGCGCTGCTATAAAGAGCCGTACCCAGAAATTTCCTCCGTTCGTCCACCACTTCAACCAAAGCGCCGGGAGCAATCCCGTCCGCCGCGAGAATGTCCGAGCGATAGACCCACACGTGACCGTCCGTGAGCCGGTTCGCTCCCCGGCGCGAGACTTTCACCGCGGGAAGCCCGTGCAGATTCGTTGATTTTGGGGGCATAAGGGAATCTTAACCCGGCACGCGGTCACGTGGGGACAGCCGCCCTCGGCTGCCCAGTGAAGTTCCACAGAGTGATGTCAAGTTCTCATCTTTGGTTAGAAGCCATCGGCTCTCAACCGCGAGAATCAGTGCTCCTCCGGATGCAGACGCTGGTGGCCCTCACGTCCATCTTCTTCAACGTGCGTGATCACGATGTGCTTCCAACCCACTAGGTCGCCGTAGCGAGCAAAAACGACTACGCGATCCCTGTTGTCCCCGCCGATTGAACCCGGCGCGCTGATCGTTCCATGTTGGGCATCGAGCTGAAAAGTACGAGAATCTACGTAGCCGTGGCCGCCGGTGACAACCGAGGGGTGCGCATCGTTGGGAACACCGCTGCCAAAAAAAAGCGTGTAGATCGCCCTGTTCGTCAGGTCGTCCCACGGCGGGCCATGGCGAATCAGCTTGTAGCTGATCGTTTGCCCCTCCTTCATGATGATCGGATCCCCGCTGCAACAAGGATGATAGCGCATGAAAGAATCTGGAATCGTGGCCGGCTTTGGGACCTCCGCAGGAACGAAGTCCAACCCCGGGCCAGGTCCAGCCTGCAACAAGTCAAAGCTGACGTGACCATAGTCACGACCGTTTACGGCCGTGACCCAAATCTCGTCTTTGGTTCGTCCGCCCGTCCCTACACATGTGACCCGGCCATCAGGCTCGACCACCAGCTCAGATTCGCTAACCGTCGAATAGGTCGTCGTGTCGGGCCTTTCGAGTTTCCGGTAAAAGAAAAGGTCACGCTTTTTCCGAATCGTAAGCTGAACCGACTCGCCCACGTGAAGTGTGGTCGTCGAGGCACCCATCGACAGACCTTCAAACAAATTAAGGGTTGCACCGAACCCCGTCATTCCCTGCCAAACTAAGAGTGCCAAGCCGAGGGTCAAAACGGCGACAGCGATCGTGATGATTTTGCTTGCCTTGGACATCCAAATTTGCTGGCTGCAGTATACGTTGCCTTCGATTCGTTCGGCGACGCATTTATGGCAAGCAAGTCTGCAGCTATATGAAGCCCTCAATAGGCGAAATTGGCAGAGACGATCAGCTAGCGGCAGGATGCTCCGAAGCGACAGCCTCGGTCCTCGCGTGGCCGCGTTTACGCGATTCCACCCGCGCCAGATCGAGGTCTCGATGCAGCGCGTCGAGCGTTGCGGTGGGCAGCTCATTCCCCCACTCCTCAAGCTCAGACTCTGTCCAACTCCCATTCAGGCGGATGACATCGTCGGAAAAGTCTTCCGGAAACGCTAGCCGATACTCCCCTTCACGGACCAGGATGTCGCCAACGCCGCGCCCCGATGATCCATCGAATACGTGGCGGCTCGATTCTCCCTTGTTGTTGAGATAGACCAGGAAAACTTCCCCGTGATCCTCGAAACTGGGACGGTAATACCAAGCCTGGCTGGATTCAAATTTGGGGTGGGCCCTGCGCCGCCTGGCAACCACGACGGGATCCGGCTCTTCGTCGTGCGCCGGGTCGTGATAAAGAATCCGCTGGCACGATTCGCAGACGACCACATGGGTTGCGGCGCGCACTTCATTGTAGGTTTGCGGACGCAGCATGACTTGGCACGCCATGCATTTGTGATCGCGGGCTTCGGAAAGGCCCGTCCCGCGATGCCGCGCCACCCGGTCATATTGCGGCAGTAGATCGGAACTCACTCCGGCTCGCGCCGCATCGCGTTTTGCGTTCCATTCGGCCAACTGCTTCTCATCTTCCGCGGTCCGCTGCCGAGCCTCGATCTTTTCTTTTTCGATCTCCGCCATCTCCGCTTTCAACTCGAGTTCTGCCGCCTTCACATCCTTGTCGCGGATCTCCGCATTGACCATCAACTCCAGAATCTTGTCTTCGTTGGCGCGGATGTCCTGTTCAGCGAACTGAATCTCGTGCAGCAGAGCTTTGTACTGTTCGTTGGTTTTGACTGCGAGGGACTGGTCGCGGTATTTGGAGATCTTCTGCTGCTGGTCAGAAATCGCGCTTTCGTACTTGCGGCGGGCAGCTTCGTCCGCCTTGACAGCGCTTTTGGCCTTCTCCAGAACTCCCTTGGTTCCGGCCAGCTTCTCCTCGATAACGGCCATCCGCTTGGGCAGGGTGGCGATATCTTCTTTCAGCCGCAGGATTTCCCGATCCGCCTGTTGCAGTGCGATCAGGTTTTGCACGTCTGGAAGCATCTTAAAGGGTAGAACTCGTATGATTTTAGCACGCACCGCCGTACAGACGTTGCTCGCAACGTCTCGCGGCATCTCAATTTCAGCAACTTCGAAGACGCCTGTAAAGAAGAGAACTCAGCTTCCTCTGCGGCCTTTCTCAATGGTCTCTGCGTTTTAAGGTTTTCGTAGGCTGTGAAAACACAAGATCTTAAATCGCGGAGGTCGCGGAGAACACCGCAGAGTGCGCTGAGAAGCCCTGCGGAGAGCAAAATGAGACACTTGCGCCAGCCTTCCTAGCCTGCACGAATCCGGTCTCCCGGTGTAAACTTCTCAGCCTTGCCTTTCAAAGCAGAATTTCATGCGTGGAGATGCTTCGTGAATCGCCTCATTCGTCGAACGGTCATCTACTGGTTGCTGATTCCTCTCGCGGGGGCGCAGTCTCCCAGCTCTTCCGCCAAAAAAACTCTCACCATTGAAACCATCTTTGCCCCCGGAGGAATCACCGGACGCCCTCCGGAAACCATCCAATGGACTCCCGACCAGACGAAATTCTCTTTCATTCAGCGCGACGACTCCGGCGAATACGGTGAGTTGTGGTTGATGGATGCAACCACCGGCCAGAAAACTCTGTTGGTCAGCGAAACCAAACTCGCCACGCTTGCTCCGCCAGTCGAGAAAATCCAGGACGAGCGCGAGGTCGAGCGGATCAACCGCTATCACGTCGACCCGTACCGTTGGGCTCCCGATTCCAAACACTTGCTTTTCGTCCCGCACGGCCAGCTTTGGCTTTATTCACTGGAGACCGGCACCGCCGTTCAACTCAGCGCCTTCTCCGACCCCAACGGCGATCCTAAATTCTCACCTGACGGCAGCCGCCTGGCCTACGTCCGCAGGCACAACCTTTATGTGCGCCACGTATCCAGCGAAAGTGAGACCCAGCTCACCCGCGACAAAGATGACAAGGACAAAGACAAAGACGACAAAAAGAAAGATGTCAACCTGCTGAACGGCGAGGTCGATTGGGTCTACGCCGAAGAGTTGGGTGTCCGCAGCAATTACTTCTGGTCGCCCGACAGCAAAAGCATCGTCTTTCTGCGCATGGACGAATCCCGAGTGCCCACCTACCCAATCACCGACTGGATGCCCACGCATCCCACGGTTGATATGGAAAAGTATCCCAAGGCCGGCGATCCCAATCCGGTCGTGCGCCTGGGTGTAGTCAGTGCCTCCGGCGGCGACGTCAAATGGATATCGCTCACCGACGACCCAGACACGTACATTCCGCGCTTTGGGTGGGTGCGCGATGGCATCCTTTGGGCTGAAGTGCTGAATCGCCTCCAGAATCATATGGATCTCTATTTCATCGACGCCCACTCCGGCCGTTCCCGTAACGTCTTAACCGAGACCGCCTTCAACGCCTGGGTCAACGTCAATGATGACCTGATGTTCTTGAAATCAGGAGACCGTTTCCTCTGGTCGAGCTGGCGTGATGGCAGCACTCAGCTTTATCTCTATAGCTTCGACAAGGAGAATCCGCTCGCCAACGAAGCCAAGGTAGAACGTCAGCTCACCAAGGGCGACTTTGAAGTGCTTGGCGTTGAGTCCGTCGACGAGGCCGCGGGCATAGTTTATCTCGTTTGCCACGAGGACGACCCCCGCGAGCGCCAACTCTACGCCGTGAAGTTGGATGGCTCCGGCTTCGAGCGCATTTCGCCGGAGGATGGAACTCATCAGCTCACGTTCGCAGCTGATGGCAAACACTACATAGACGAGTTTTCTGCCTTGATGACGCCCCCGCGTTTGCGGGTTTGCAGCACCAGCGGCAACTGCGGGAAGCTGTGGGACTCCCGTAGCGTGGACGACTACGCATTGGCTGCGCCCGAGTTCGTTGAGTTCAAAGCCGACGACGGGACGACGTTGTACGGCGAACTGTTGCTTCCTCCAGCGAGCGCGGCTCCTGGCAAAATTCCCGTGATCGTAAATATCTACGGCGGCCCGGCTGCGCAACTGGTGAGAAATAGCTGGATTGAGGATTGGACCGGTTCTTCCGGCCTGTTTCATCAACTTCTGTCCCAGCGAGGATTCGCCATTTTCACCGTCGACAATCGAGGTACTCCCGCGCGAGACCGCAAGTTTATGACAGCAATCCGTCATCAGTACGGCGCGATTGAACTGAAAGACCAGCTCACCGCCCTCGATCAGCTCTTTGTTCAGTATCCCCAACTTGATCGCAGCCGTGTGGGCATATGGGGCTGGAGCAATGGCGCGTCTATGACTTTGTACGCGATGACCCACTCTTCCATGTTCAAGGCCGGCGCCGCCGTCGCTCCGGTGACTGATTGGCGCAACTACGATTCCATCTATACCGAACGCAGCAACGGCCTGCCCACCGACAAGAACACGACCAGCTACACCGATCTGAATCTCTCCAAGGTCGCCGACAAATTGCAGGGCTCGCTGCTCCTGGCGCACGGAACCGGCGACGACAACGTCCACTTCCAGAACAGCGTTCAGATGGTCGATGCGCTCGTTAAGGCGGGCAAGCAATTTCAATTCATGATCTATCCCAATAAAACCCACAGCATCCGTGGCTCTGACGATCGCGACCACCTGTTCCACCTGATCGAAGACCACTTCGAGCGCGCACTGAAGTAAAGCGGACACTCCTGTCCGCTGCAGTTGTTTTCCTCACACGACGAGCGGAGTGGGAAACCATGCCAATCCAAACCCGCCGCCGAAACCGTAATAGTTGAGAAGGGCAAATCAGCGCCTCGATCTTCAACATCTATCGGGATAGGTCTAAGGGAGAAATTGTCGTATGAAGGGAGTCAAGTTCGTACTTCTCTTACTCCCATTCTTCCTGCCCTGCGCTCTTTTTGCCCAAGAGATCTCGCTGAAAGGCCACGTTACTGATCCCCAGGGAAACGCTCTACCCGACGCCTCGGTCCAACTTCTTGATCACGATCAAGTTCTCGTTCGCACCGCATCAGGACCGCAAGGCCAGTTTCTGCTGAAGGTCAAATCGCCAGGCGAGTTCGTTGTCGAAGCTAGCGCTCCCGGATTCCGGCCCATCACCCGCCCGATTACCCTCCAGGCGACCAGCAATCCCGAGCTGGCGATCCAAATGACCCAGCTTTCTGAGCGGATCGAAAACGTCACCGTCACCGCCGACGTAAACGAATCCGACGTGCTCTCGCCCGACCCCGGAGAAAAGGTTTTTGTCCGTCAGGAGTTGCTCGACGCCAATCCCGGCCGTCCCGGAGCGCCCGTCTCCGTCCCTGGATACCCCATCGAAACCGCCTCTAGCGGAATCAAAGCGCCGCAATATTTTGCCCCTGGCGTCGCCGGAGACCACGGCGAACCCATCGCCCAATATATCGCCGTCGGCAGCTACCTCGTGCCCAATAACCTGTCCGCCAACGCGCACGGCAACGGCTATGCCGATCCCAATATATTTATTCCCGAAGTTCTCGAAAGCGTGCAGATCGACGGCGGCGCATTCAACGTTCGTGAAGGCAATCACTCCGTCAATCTGGCTGCAACCTACGGCCTGCGCTCACGCCTCGACCCATTCCTCACGGTTACGGGAGATTATCGCGATATCGACGTCGTCGCAGGATTAAGCCCCAGCCCCCAATCATGGCTGGCGTTCGAAGCCTCCTACGGCAACGGATTTCTCGACCGCCTGGAACATCGCCAGCAGTACAAATTTAATGGCGAGCGCGCATTCCACACCGGTCAGCACCGCATCACTTTATTCGGCATCGGATATTACGGTTTTTCCTACGTTCCCGGACTCGTGCCCATCTTTGCCCCGAACTCCGCCGATGCCAATTTCCGAAACTACGGGAACACTATCGATCCTCGCCAGAAAGACCAGACCCATACCACGCTGGTGGCTCTCAACGACGTTTGGCAACTCAGCGCAAGCCGGCAACTGCAGCTCTCCGGCTTTTTTCGCACCTACAATTTGTCTCTTTTTTCGGATTTCGGACAAGGCCTGATCCGTCAAAGCGAGTTCCGCACAGCCGTCGGCGCGAGCGCGAATTACACAAACAAAATTACGGAGTATCTTTCCCTGCTAGGAGGCCTCGACTACAACCGCGAAGCGCCGTGCCGGGACGATCTCGACCACTACGGATTCTTTAATCCCGCCGATCCCAGCTATTACGGCCCATTCACTCCAATCGATGCCAACAACGTCACTATCGGATCGCTCTCACCCTACGTCGCCGCCGAGGGCGGCTTAACCCGTTATTTCCGCTATTATCTCGGCTGGCGTCGCGATCAAATTGACTTCGACAACGACGATCTTCTGCGCGCGGAGAATTCGTTTCAGAAATGGACGGGCGTGAACTCGCCGAAGGCGACAGTCTCGTTTCTTCCCAAGGATTCCTGGTACCTTCCCTTAATCTCTCTCAGCTTCGGTCAGTCGTTCTTCACCGAAGACCCTCGCATCGGCACGGGAACTGTGCCAGGTACTCCGGTAGCAACGGCGCACTCTTATCAACTCGTCGCCAGCAAAACCATTCATCAAACCGACGTTCGCCTCACGCTGGGCCACGTCACCAGCAGTGCGGAACTAGCAAAGATCGACCCGGATACAGGCTTGCAATTTGACCAGGGCCCAAGCCGCCTTCGATTCATGACGCTCGCAGTCCGTAGAAACTTCCGCTCGGGATCCTTGCTGGCAACTTTCTCCAAAGCCGACGCCCGTGACCTCAATACCGGACAACCCACGCCCGAAGCGCCCCGCACGCTCTTCGATCTGTTGGGCACCATTCAAAAGCTTCCATTCCATCTGCAAGCCCGCGGAGAATTCGAATACGTAGGCACGAAACCCCTGGGCACAGGATGCCTGCCAGTCCTCACCGCCGAATGTACCGGTACACCGGTAAAGGAATTTCGCGGCGCACTGGTTCGTCCCTTCTGGAACGGCCGCATGGACGCGGGCGTAAATTTCCTGATCGCCAG
>Ga0070762_10001397_pt1 | contig 11137 bp, 8 predicted proteins | sample HubBroMetageREF2_FD_66726 | JGI IMG/M metagenome (GOLD analysis project Ga0070762, IMG submission 66726) | Reference soil microbial communities from the Hubbard Brook experimental Forest, New Hampshire, USA - Hubbard Brook CCASE Soil... | ecosystem: Environmental > Terrestrial > Soil > Temperate... | reverse complement strand
TAGTTCCGCATCGAGTATCAGCAGGGCGCCAACCGCTGGGGGGAGACCACGATGACCGAGATGAAGCACTGCATCGTCGAAACGAACGGCATTCGTATGCATGTGGCCGAGCAGGGTGGCCGAGCAGGGCGCGGGGCCCCTGGTTGTCCTCTGTCACGGCTTTCCTGAGTCCTGGTACTCCTGGCGCCGTCAGTTCGAGGCGCTTGCGGAGGTCGGGTTCCACGTGGTCGCGCCCGACATGCGTGGATGCGATCGCCAGCTACCAACGGGAAGAGATGCAGGCGACACTGGAACTCAATCTCCCCAATTATGCCACCTCTATCCTTAGCGGCGCTGACACAATAGCGGCCCTCGAACACACAACTGTCTGACCTTCGAGCCTGTTCATGATCAGATGAGTAGGAGAACTAGAGCGGCGCGTCGGACGGCTCCAATCACCTCGCCGCCCTTCATGACGAAGTCGAGCTTGCTGAACTTTGAGATACCGGTGAGGTGATCTCAAAGCGTTGCCGGATCATCTACCTGACCTCGGAATCGGCATTTGATCGCTGGCCATTCAAGTGCTTCGAGCACTTGCTGGCCACGTACGCCCGACCCCGATCGCGCCGGTCGTCTTCGCCGAGGCCGTTTCGGGGCTGATGGCGCACAATGGAGAAAAGCATGAGTAACTCCCCCTCGAAGGGCACTGCCCTAATGGCATACACGCGCTTCAGTCTGGACAGATCGGCACCGTCACTATGGCGAGTGACCTTCGACAACCCTCCGATCAACCTCATCGACCCGGTGATGGCCGTCGAGCTCGATGCGCTGCTCACCGAGATCGAGCAGGACGACCGGCTGGCCGTCGTCCTCTTCGACAGTGCCGACCGGGACTACTTCCTCGCCCATTTCGACATCACGGCCGACCGCGCGCCGTACGACGCGTTGCCGGCGGCGCCCACCCCGTTCCACCACTGGGCGAACGTGCTGATCAGGCTCAGCAGGTCGCGGGCGGTGACGATCAGCGCTCTGCGGGGCAGAGCTCGCGGTGCGGGCAGCGAGTTCGCCCTCGCCACCGACATCCGGTTCGCGAGTCAGGAGCGGGCCGTGCTGGGGCAGTTCGAGGTCGGGTTCGCCGCCGTGCCCGGGGGTGGCCCCTCGACCCGTCTGCCGGGCATCGTCGGCCGCGGGCGGGCGTTCGAGATCCTGCTCGGTGGCGAGGACTTCGACGGGGAACTCGCCGAGCGGTACGGGTACGTCAACCGCGCCATTCCCGACGCGGAGTTCGTCGAGTTCGTTAATGCCTTCGCGCAGCGGGTCTCCCGCTTTGACCTGCTCGCGCTCGCCGATATAAAACGCTTCGTCAACGCTGTGTCGCTTCCCGCCAACGCCGCGCTGACCGCCGAGGCGGACGCCTTCGCGGAGGCCGTCGCTCGCCCGACCACGCCCTCCATCATCGAGCAGGCGCTCAAGCAGGGCTTCCAGCAGCGCAGCGACGTCGAGCTCAACCTGGGTGCCTACGTAGGCACGGTCGTCCTCAAGCCGGGGCACGAAATTCGTTCCCCAGCTGCGAAGGACAATTACGCTTCCAGGCTGCGGCCACTGGACTCAGCAGGAACGGGCGAACGAGGTTAATGCCGCCATGATCGAATTCCTTCGAAGCCCGTAGACGAGGGCTCTGGTGGGCGACACTGGCGGCCCGCCATGTTCCCGATTTCGGGGGCGGCGAACAACGCGAAGGGATTTCTGCCTCAAGGCCCTGGAGGAGGCTCTCACCTCGATAGGACTGAACCTGTGCGCGTACCTAATGCCAAGCTTATGAACGCGGCGCTTTCGCCTCGGACCGCCCCGCCCCTAAGGAACGCCGGACCGATTTTCTACCCTCGGGCGGAGACTGTGGCGCTGACCAATGGCGAACACAACGATGAAACCTCGCACCCGCAAAACGCTCGCGTCGTTCGCCCTCGTGCTCCTAGCGCGCACCGCTGGCGCGGAGGTTAGCAGCGCGCCGCCTTGGCACGAGGGCTTCACCGCGCGCCTGGAAGCGCTCGCCCTTCTCCAGACGTTGAGCACCGAACTTCTGAGCCAGGACAGCGCTACGCTCACCCTCGACCGCTGGTGCGCCGCCCACCGGCTGGCCTCGCCGGCACTTATCGTTGCCGAGCGCGTGAACGGCGCCTACCAGGCGCCGACAGACGAGCAGCGTCAGCTTCTCGGCGTCAACACGACGGAGATTATCCGCTACCGCAGAGTACGCCTCATCTGCGGCGGCCACGTTCTCTCGGAAGCGGATAACTGGTACGTTCCCACCCGGCTGACACTGGAAATGAACCGGGTGCTTGATACTACCGACACGGCCTTCGGCCGCGCAGTGCAGTCGCTTAATTTCCGTCGCCGAACGCTGTCGGCGAAGCTCCTCTGGTCGCCCTTGCCGCAGGACTGGGAAATGGGCGCCCCGCTACCGGACCGCCGAGGGGCGACACTCACTATCCCCCACGAAGTGCTGGAGCATCGCGCTGTACTGACGCTACCGGACGGCACGCCGTTCAGCGAGGTGGTCGAGACCTATACCGGCGAGGTGCTCGCCTTCCCGGAGCCGCCGTGGCCCTAACCTTACATGTCGGCTTAGGGTCAAACAGAGACTCGTCGCACGGCCGGGCCTTGGTCAGGAGTCGTATCGATAGCAGACCCTTGGGTGTCGAACCGTCGCTGCTGATCCCGTCCAATACGAGGCCCTGCTCGGGGTGAGCAATGCCATGCTCGAATGGCGCCCAACAACGCCAGAAGATTATCCACAATAGAGTGGCTTCGGTCGGCGAAGAGAGCGTGAGTGGGCTACCGGCGGCAGCGGGCCGCAGGCCAGCAGGAGAACCCACCCATGCGTATTTACATTATCGGCAGTGACGGTATCGCGCTGTGCCGCGAGGCGCCGGCGGCTGTCAATGACGGCGAGATTGTCGTCGCCTCGAAAGAAGAACTGCACGCCGCCCCACTCAACGGCAAGCGGCTTTTGGCCTTGTGGAACGCGCTGCCCGGTGTCGATAAGAGGCGTAAGGTTGGCGACCGCGAGGCGCTGATCGATGAGCTGTGGTCGGCGATCGAAAGGCTGCCGGATCCCGAGCCGCGACCCGACCCGAAGCGCCCCTCGAAGCAGGACGTGGTGATTGCCATGCTGCGTCAGCCCGAGGGCGCAACGGTCGACGAGGTGGCGAGCGTGACCGGCTGGCAGCGTCATACCGTCCGCGGCGTCTTTTCGGGAACTTTGAAGAAAAAGCTCGGGCTGACCCTCGCTTCGGCCAAAGAGGAGCGCGGCCGCGTCTACCGCATCGCCGGGCCGGCGAGCGCATGACGCCGCCAGCCCACGACGCGTCGGCTCGCCAGCACTCTGACGAGCTGTCGCCCGTTCCGGGTAGCTTCGGCAACCGGAGCAGCCGACCGGGCTGTACGGATCTCGCCAAGGCCGACCATCAAATTGCCGAGCTGCTCGATCGGTCGACACCAGAACTGCGGCTGGCGTGGCGCCAATTGCATCGCACCGGCCCGCCTCCCGGCCTCAGCCGCGATCTGCTGATCCGAGCCCTCGTCTATCAGCTGCAAGAGCGTGCTGCTGGCGGGGCGAGCCGAGCATTGCGGCGCCGCCTACAGACCTTGGTCGGAGAATTCGAGAAGAGAAGCGCCTCGTTCGATGCCGGTATCGTCCCGAAGACCGGCACGACATTAGTGCGTCAGTGGCATGGACACGCTCACACCGTCCTCGTTCGCGAGGACGGGTTCGACTATGAGGGCCAGCATTATCGCTCGCTGACCGTGATCGCCAAACGGATCACCGGGGCGCATTGGTCGGGCCCGCGCTTCTTTGGCCTGACCAAGCGATCGGGCGCTTTGGTCGGCGTCGAAAACCGACAATGAGAAGGTCAGCCCACAGCGGCACACGCCGGCACGAAAGGGTTCGCTGCGCGATCTACACCCGCAAATCCTCCGAGGAGGGGCTCGAACAGGAATTCAATTCGCTGCAGGCGCAGCGCGAGGCCTGTGAGGCTTTCATCAACAGCCAACGACACGAAGGCTGGGTGTGCCTGCCCAAGGCTTTCGACGACGGCGGATTCTCCGGCGCAACGATGGATCGCCCCGCTCTGCGGCAGCTGCTGGCCGACATCGCGGCGGGCCGGGTCGACACCGTTGTCGTCTACAAGATCGACCGGCTGACCCGCTCGCTGGCCGATTTTGCCAAGATCGTCGAAATCCTCGATGCGAAGGACGCGTCCTTTGTTTCGGTGACGCAGCAGTTCAACACGACGACGTCGATGGGGCGCCTGACCCTCAACGTTCTGCTGTCTTTTGCACAGTTCGAGCGAGAGGTCATCGGCGAGCGCATCCGCGACAAGATCGCCGCCTCGAAATGGAAGGGGATGTGGATGGGCGGCGTGCCGCCGCTCGGGTATCACGCGCAGGACCACAAGCTCGTCGTCATCGACAGCGAGGCCGACCTCGTTCGCTTCATCTTCCGCCGCTATGCCGAACTCGGCTCGGTGCGGTTATTGAAGGAGAAGCTCGACGCCTGCGGTATCGGAAGCAAGTCGCGGACGAGCGCTTCGGGTCGCGCCATCGGCGGTAAACCATTCTCGCGCGGTGCGCTCTACCTGATATTGAAGAACCGGACCTATCTCGGCGAGATCATCCACAAGGGGCAGTCCCGTCCCGGCGAACACCGGCCAATTGTCGATCAGGCGGTCTGGGAGGCGGTTCAGGCACGGCTCGCCGAAAACGCTGTCGCGCGCCATGCGAGCCCGCCATCTCGCCAGCTGAGCCCACTCTTCGGGATCCTGTTTGATCGTGACGGCAACCCGATGACGCCGAGCCACGCGGTCAAGAGGGCAGCACGCTACCGTTACTACGTCTCGCGCCCGCTGATCACCAGGGAACGGACCGAACATGTCGCCGGGTTGCGGATCCCAGCCGGGGAGATCGAGCAACTCGTGACCAGCCGCGTGCGCCAATGGCTTCTCAATCCCGGCAGCATCTACCACGCAATACGGCTTGCGGATCTGTCGAAGCAGCGTCAGCTCAGCACGCGAGCTGCGGAAATCGGCAACAGCTGGCCGGAGTTGCCTGCTACGCGCCAGCGCGCCCTGCTGACCGCGCTGATCGAGCGCGTCGACATCCGAACCGATCGCATCGACATTCTTCTCCGTCCGACTCGGCTGGGTGCACTCCTCGATGTCGCGCCGCCATTGCCGAGCGGGGCCGAGGACCAAGCCGAAATCCTGTCCGTCCCCGCCCAGCTGCGCCGCTGCGGGCGTGAGATCAAGATGCTGATCGCTGCGACCGACCGGTTCGCAACAGCCAAACCTGATGCACGGCTGATCAAGCTGCTGATCAGAGCGCAGCGCTTCAACACGACCCTGCTCGGCAGCGACGGCGTGCCGTTTTCTGAACTGGCCAAGCGCGAAGGCGTCAGCCCATCGTACTTCACGCGTCTGATCCGCCTCCGCTATCTCGCCCCGGATATCACGCAAGCGATCCTCGACGGACACCAGCCGCCCGGCCTGACGCCAGACAAGCTGCTGGCGCACTCGCGTCTGCCCTTGGCCTGGCAAGATCAACGGAGCTTGCTCGGCTTTGCGTAAGCCGATCCGAACTCAAAGATGCACAGAGTCGCTAACTTGACCTCTCTCGCGGCCAGCGCTGCCAATGTCGCGAGCCGCGTCGGGCAGCACTGCACTGGAATATCGGCCGACGGAGACACTTGCGCTCCTCTTTGCAGGTTGCCTGGCTCCGCGGTGTCTCTCGCGACCCTGCCGCCCGGCGTCGCCGCCAAAATGGCGGAAAACCGGGGCTTTTCCTGTAACGCGGGGGAAATTCGGAGAGAGACGGACTGTCTGCTGGAGAGAGCTGGATTCGAACCTTCAGTTCCGGGCGAGAGCGGTTTCGGTTTTGCCCCTGAGGGACCAAATGTTGGCATCCAGCTCTTCCAGCGGCGAGCCGGGCGAAAGTCCCTTTTCGCGGCCAGGTCACTTCAGAGAGGCTGCCGATAACTGTGATTGCACCGGCAGAGGGCAACCTGCGCCGCACACACCATCACCCGACCGGAGGATGGCCATCAGTCGCCGCGGGTCGTACGCACAAACCACACCAAGGACATCGACCTCTCCGACACCGATTACCCGGCCTCGGCGCGGTGAGGGAGCGGCGGCGACCTAGGCTAGGCGGCAGGCGCGCTTTAACCCCACAGGCGCCGCGTCGCGATCTCGGCACCCTCAGCGAGGGATTTGAACTTCGCCCATACCACACTCGGCGCCACCATCGGCGTTGCGTTGGCGGCGGTGCCGAAGCCGCAATCGGCCCCGGCGAGCACCCGCTCGCGGCCGACGATGTCGGCATAACGGCAAATCCGTTGGGCAACGAGCCGCGGGTGCTCGACGAAATTGGTCGTCGAGTCGATCACCCCTGGGATCAGCACTTTGTCGTCGGGAATATGGGTTTCCTTGAGGTCCTCCCACTCGTGCTCATGACGCGGGTTGGCGGCCTCGAAGCTGAGCGCCGTCGGCCGCGCCTTGAAGCAAATGTCGATGATCTTGGCCAAAGGGATGTCGTGGGTGTGGGGGCCTTCGTAGTTTCCCCAGCAAATGTGCAGCCGCATGCGGTCGGCGGGAAGCGTGGCCACCGCGGCGTTGAGTGCCGCGACGTTGCGCTCGGCGATCCGTAGGAACTCTTCGTCGGTCTTATCGCGATGCTGGTTGTGCCGCGCCGAGCCGAGATCGGGACAATCGAGCTGCAATAGAAGCCCGGCTCCTATGATCGCCTCGTATTCCGTCTTCATGACGTCAGCGAGTGCTTGGAGGTAGGCATCCTCGTTGCCGTAATAGGTATCGACGACAAACCGGGTCAGGATCCCGGGGGAAGGTGCGGTCATGAAGGCCTCGACCGGCTTTGCCTTTTCAACGGCGGCGCTCAGATGCGCGATGTCGCGCTCGAGCGGGCCGCGATCGGCATAGCGCAACGGGCCAAGGCAGGCCGGAAAGGGAACATTGGTGAAACCGGTCGGGGTGACGAAGTCCGGATGGTCGAGCCGATCGAGGCTCAGCATGACCTGGCGGCCCTTCTCAGCCGCTGCGGCGTCCATGCCGATCCCGTCGACGCGATGCTTTACATAGGTCGCGTAGGAGGGCTTGCTCATTTCTCCGTCGCTGACGATGTCGACGCCCGCCGTCACCTGCTTTGCCACGACCTCGGCCACCGCGGCGTCGGATTGGGCTTCGAAGGCTGCGGCGTCGACAGGGCGGCCCTCTTCCTTGGCCAGGATCACGTCGAGCAGCGACTTTGGGCGGGGCAGGCTGCCGACATGCGTGGTGAGTATTCGCTCAGTGCTCAATTTCATCGCTGTCTCCTCACTTCCCTCACGCCAAGCCCTGCTGCCAGGCGGCTCCAAAGTTACCCTCTTTTCGTGATCATGCTGACCAATAGGCGCCTCGTGGACACGCCGCCGAAGCCCATGGGTGAGTTAACTGGGCGGAGCCGCCTCCTGTTTCCAGGCAGCACGCCGCTGCTGCATTCGGCGAACATGGCCTCCCGGCCAGTAGAGGCGGCCGCATTCGGGGCAGACCCGCAATGGACCGCCGGCGGCCCGAGACCCTTCCGGCACCCGCGTCGCTGAACAAGGCGGCGCCGCCTCGAGCGGCCGGTTGTCGACAACGCAGCGGCTGAACGGCGCGTACTGCCAGTCGATGTCAAGACCGATGCGCAAGCTCGTGCGCCCGCCTGCGGCAATGACAGTGTCGTAACCGGCCGCACGCAGCCATCGGCCGAGGCCTTTCAGCATCTCGTCGCACAAGAACCGAGGCACCTACCGAACCCTGAGCGGCATCGCTACGGGCCTACATCACCGCGATGCGGTCCGTGCTCGGCGCCGATTTACAAATTGGACCGACATCCGCATCCAGACACCACGCTACTCTGGCCAACCCACGTCCTCGGTGGCTGCGGACCCGAACGATCTGGCACAAGAAGAACGGCTCTCGATCACTGACGGTCTTGCCGAGGATGGGCAATCGCGGTTTGCTGGCCGGGCAAACGGTTCGGGAGGAAGTGATGGCCAGGCGCGTCGGCATCGTCGGCATTGGCATCATGGGCACTGCGATGATGCGCAACCTCGTCAAGGACGGGTTCGAGGTCGTCGGCTACGACATCGCCGAAGTCGCGATGGCGCGGCTGATCGAGAGCGGCGGGATCGCCGCCGCTTCGCCGCGCGATGTTGCCGAAAAAACCGAGATCCTGATCACCGCACTGCCCAATGTCGATGCCTTCGAACAGGTAATGACGGGCCAGGGCGGCGTCGCCTCGAGCAACGGTATGGGGCAGATCGTCATCGAATGCAGCACGCTGCCGATCGAGGTGAAGGCTCGCGGGGAGGCGCAGCTCGCCGCGCAAGGCAAGATCCTGCTCGATTGTCCGGTGAGCGGCACCGGCGCCCAGGCGGCGAGCAAGGACCTCGTCGTCTTCGCCAGCGGCAACGAGGCGGCATTCGAGCGATGCCATCAGGTACTCGCCGGTATATCTCGAGCACAGAAATATGTCGGTGCCTTCGGTAATGGCAGCCGGATGAAGTTCATCGCCAACCATCTCGTTACGATCCACAATCTGGCAGCGGCCGAAGCGATTGTGCTCGGCGAGATGGCGGGGCTCGATCCGGCGCTGGTCTTCGACGTGATTGGCGACAGCGCAGGCTCCTCGCGCATGTTTCAGATCCGCGGGCCGATGATGGTCAGGGGCCAATACGACGAGCCAACGGCGACAATGACGACGCATTTGAAGGACCTCGACATCATCGGCAAATTCGCCGCCGACCTGCATTGCCCGACGCCGCTCTTCGCCACCGCAACACAGTTTTACCACGCGGGTGTTGCGCAAGGCCGGGGCGGCCACGACACCGGGGCGGTATGCGCGGTCCTGGAGCAGCTTGCCGGGATCACGCCTAGGGGGTGAAGGTAACCGGCGCGTCGAACAGCATCGCCCGCGAACTGTCGGGGCTTTGTACAAGCGAGCATGGGACAAACGAGTCGCCCCACGGTATTGGTCTGTGTCGACCCTATTCAGCCTTTGGCAACGGCCTCGCCGGCGCGTCAGTCAAGGATTCCCATTCGTTCAGTTCTTGTTGGATACCTGCGGCGTATGTCAGAGCGGTGGGCAGCACTAAGCCCGCTGCAGCAATGCGCGCACGTACGGGACAGGATCGGGATCGCCTTCCAAGCTGTTCGCATCCCGTTTGGTCTTCAATTCAATTTGCAACCGGATGCCGTTCGGGTCGTGGAAGTAGAAGGTCTTGCCATACCCCCGTTCGATAATGTCGGTTACGGCGACCCCATGGTCCTTGAGCCGTTGGTAGGCGGCGTCAAATTCCACAAGCGAGTCCACCGGCAGTGCCAGGTGATTCACACGTTGGCGCTCACCCGTCGTCGGGAGCTCGGCACCATCGAACACCGCGAAGGCATTGCCGCCACCGATCTCGACGTTGTAATGCCGGCGCCCATCTGGCGTACGCGTGGTGCGGACTAACCGCATACCCAGTATACCGCAGTAAAACTGCAGCGTGGCTTCCATATCATTCGTGTTGATGCCGACGTGATCGATATACATGGCTGTTCCTCCTTCGCAGGTTTAGTCTGAAGTCAAACCCGTAGAGTTGAGTTACCTTCTCTCGGACGATCTTGCACTTTTCCCGCTCATTGGGGTCCCTGAAATCACGCTCGATAATGTCGTGCGGGTGTGGCCAGGTAAAGGCGGTGTAGGGATAGTAGGACGACCACCTGATGTTATCCACCCCGATCCACTACCGGCCGGCGACGCCGAAGGAGTCACCGATGAACATGGAGTGCATCGTCGGAAGTATTCGCTGTGCTTCAGGGTGGGCTCCGTCGGCCAGGGCGTCGCGGTCTCAAAAGGGGTGGGGGCCCGTCGGGTCTGTCCCGGGCGTGGCAGGGGCGAGGGGCGCTACATCCCGCAGGCTTCTGGCGCTGCCACTGTTGGAGGAAGCTGGACTCAAACTTCTGGTCCCTCTCCGGGGCTTGGTGCCGATCGCGCTATCCAAAATGACCGGGAAGCCATGTGGTTCGCGTCTTAGCCCGATCAATGCATGAGGGCTGGCGGGTGTAGCGCAAGCGATTGATCGGGCGTAGGATTCGGTTGCTGAAGCTGAATCTGCCGATCGTCGGAGGCGACACCCGCCATGGTTGATCTTACGCCGTTTCTTCCGGGTCTGTCACCGGTTCGGGGCAAGGCGGTGGTTGCTCGCTTTGACGGCGGCCGGCTGTCGTCGGAAGGTGGCTTGCTGGCGCTGCGCGAAATCGAGCGCCGGCTAGGCTTGGCGGACCGACTGGCGAACTGCCTGGTGGACCCGCGCGCGCCGGAGAGGGTCGTGCACCGCTTGGCGGAGATCATCCGGTTCCGCATGCTGATGATCGCCGCCGGGTACGAGGACGGCAACGACGCCGACGCACTACGCCGCGACCCGATGTTCAAGCTGGCGCTGGATCGCTTGCCGGCGGGCGAGGAGCTGTGCTCGCAATCGACGATCTCGCGGCTGGAAAACCTCCCCGACCGGCGGGCGTTGCTGCGCCTTGGGCGGGCGCTCGTGGAGCAGTATTGCGGCTCGTTCCGAGTGGTGCCGAAGCGCATCGTCCTCGATATCGACGACACCTTCGACCGCGTGCATGGCGGCCAGCAACTGCGCCTGTTCAACGCCTACTACGACGATTACGGCTTCCAGCCGATCGTTGTGTTCGACGCAGAGGGCCGTTTTGTCACCGCGCTGCTGCGGCCCGGCAAGCGGCCGAGCGGAGTGGAAATCCGCGGCTTTGTGCGCCGCCTGGTCGGCGCCCTGCGCAGCCATTGGCCAAAGGTCGAGATCCTGCTGCGCGCCGACAGTCATTATGCGTCCCCGGAAGTGTTCGACTGGTGCCGGAAGAACCGGGTGGATTGGGTCTTCGGCCTGGCCCCCAACGCAGCACTCTGCCGCCATGTCGCAGCGTTGGAGAACAGCACCGCTACGCGCTTCAAGGCGGCGCCCGGGCGCGGCAAGGTGCGGCGCTTCGGGCAATTCCACGATGCCGCGCAGAGCTGGAGCCGGGTCGAGCGCATCATCGCCCGCGTCGAGGCCGGGCTC
>Ga0070762_10001396_pt1 | contig 11142 bp, 6 predicted proteins | sample HubBroMetageREF2_FD_66726 | JGI IMG/M metagenome (GOLD analysis project Ga0070762, IMG submission 66726) | Reference soil microbial communities from the Hubbard Brook experimental Forest, New Hampshire, USA - Hubbard Brook CCASE Soil... | ecosystem: Environmental > Terrestrial > Soil > Temperate... | reverse complement strand
TGGCGCTGGTGGGCGATGCAGCGGACGGCTATCCCGGACTGAAGGGCTGGGGTGCGAAATCTTCTGCTGCGGTCCTTGCCAGGTTTGGCCATCTCGAATCCATCCCTCCAGACTGTCGCGAGTGGCACGTGAATGCCGCCAACGCGAGTGCCCTCGCAGCCACTCTCTCCCGCGAGCGGGAGCGCGCAGTGCTCTTTCGCACGCTCGCCACCCTCCGCACTGACATCTCGCTCTTCGAAAATGTGGACGAGTTGCGCTGGGTCGGCCCCACGCCCGGCTTCGCCGAACTCGGGGCACGATTGGATGCAGCCGTTAGTGAGGGCGGGCGTCCCCGGGCATAGGACTCTGAACCGGACTTCGAGCCGCCGCCAAACTGGTGCCGGTGGGATGCATCTCAGCACGGACGATCTGCTTGCGTCAGCCTCAGAGGGTCGATTTTGCGTGACTCCCGACTGCCCAGATAGGGTTCAGGTCAGCCCGTGTGTTTCAAATCTGACTGCAGGGTTCTTGGGCCAGCTTTGCGACCATTGTAGGGAAGTCTAACGACGTCTCACCATTCCATCCGCGGCTAGCGCTTCCAGACGGCTCAACCAATCCATGAGATGCATCTTCAAATGTGATACAAGAAACTCTTTCGTCTCATAGATCAATATTTTTTATGCAATCAGGATGAGGATGTTGCCACCATGCTAGTCGGCTGGAGGCGGTTTTATCCGGCTTTCTTAAACTGGGGACGGCGCCGTACTCTCCAGAACACGAACGACATCGCCAAAAGAAAAGGCAAGAACGCTGGGAGGGCATACTGCAGGCCGTCTACAAAAAAGGTGCTTGCTGTGATACCCAGCAGGGCGGCGATGCCGATCCAATTGGAATACGGTGACCAGGCTAATTTGATGGGCAGGCGGGAGCGCATCTCGGGACTAAGCGACTTTCGGAAGTAAATGTGGCTGAGAAGAATGACCACCCATACGAAGAACATCCCGGCCACCGCCACTCCATAGAGCATCAGAAACGCGCGTGAGGGCGCATAAATAGCAAGCAATATCGCCGCGATCATGCCGGCCGTCGAAAGACCAAGCGCACGATGAGGGACTCCGTTCGTGCTCAACCGGGAGAGCCACGCGGGGGCGTAGCCGCTTCGCGAAAGAGAGAACAGCATTCGCGTGGTCAGATAAAGATCGGCATTGCAACTGGAAAGTGCCGCGGTGATTACCACTAGATTCATGATGCTGGCAGCGTATGGAATTCCGACACCGGCAAAGGCGCTGACGAACGGGCTACCGCTAATTCCGGTTTCGCTTCCCACCCGGTTCCAGGGAGTCATAGCCAACATCGCGGAAATGGCGAGCACGTAGAAGAAGATCAGCCTGTAGACAATGGTGCGCATTGCGCGTGGAATCGAGCGTTCGGGATCGCGCGCCTCCCCGGCTGTGACGGCAATGACTTCCACGCCCATATAACTGGTCAGGGCGAGCGTAAGCGCCAACCAGACGCCCTTCAGGCCGAACGGCAGGAAGCCGCCATTCGCAACTAGATTCGACAGTCCGAGCGCTGGCCTGGGACCAAATCCAAATATCAGCATCGCACCAATAGCGATAAAAGCAACGATGGCGGACACTTTGATCAAAGCAAACCAATATTCAAATTCCCCAAACCGTCCGACCTGCAAGGCATTGATCGCGACCAGCGCGAGCGAGGCGCCTGCAACCCAAACCCACTGCGGCACATGGGGAAACCAAAACCCGCAGTAAATTGCCACGGCGGTCACCTCTGCCCCTATTGCGATAATTTGCACGAGCCCATAGGTCGCACGCACCGCGAATCCTGACCATGCACTGAGATAAGTCTCAGCGTACACACCAAAAGCGCCCGCCACCGGATGAACCACTGCCATCTCTGCCAGCGAATAGGCAACGATCATCGCTATGACTGCCCCGAGAAGGTAGGACAAAATCACTCCCGGTCCAGCAAGCCGGATGGTTATGCTGCTGCCCAGGAATAGACCAACGCCAATCGCTCCACCCAGGGCGAGCATGGTGAGTTGCCGTTGAGTGAGCCGACGTTGCAGGTTGTCGGGCGCCGGAGAGGCACTACTCGGCTGTGTACTTGCGGGCGAGCTTTGGAGAAGATGTGCCGGTGGCGGTGCCTCAGGCATAGCGGCTCATTGGTAGGATTACGTCGCGGAAGCGATGGATTTCTTCCACAGTGTTGTAATGCACGAGAGACACGCGGACCGCCCCAGTATCCGGGTCCAGACCCAGCCTCCGCATGAGTCTTGGTGCATACATGTGCCCATCGCGCACTCCGACGCCGGCATCCGCCAGGGTCTCCGTGACGCGTGCCGGATGCTTTCTCTGGAGGTTGAAACAGAAAGTGGGGACTCGTTCGCGCAGTCGCTCTGCATCGCGGATGCCATAGATTGTGGCGTCGGCCTCTTTCAAGACACGCAACAATTCCGCCGAGAGCGATGCTTCGTAATCCCGCACTGCGTTCATGGCAATCACGAGATTGCTCCGCCTGGAATTTTCGGAGTCGCGGTTCAAATTTCCGCTGAGACTGGCCCCAAGAGTTTCTAAATAAGTTATGGCTGCATCCATGCCGGCAACGTTTTCGTAAATGAACGTACCGGCTTCAATCTTCCCGGGCGGTTCGTCAGGGATGAAATCTTCGCGGAAGGTAGGCAGACTTTTCAACAGCTCCCGCCGACCCCACAGAAATCCCATATGCGGGGAGAATATCTTGTATCCCGAACAAACCAGGTAATCACAGGCGAAGGCCTGCACATCGATGGTCCCGTGGGGGCCGTAGTGGACACAATCGAGAAAAAGTTCCGCGCCTGCGTGATGGGCAATCTTGGCTGCCTCCGCCACATCCACGATCGAACCCAGCGCGTTGGAAGTAACGGTGCACGCTACCAGCCGCGTTCGTGAAGACAGAAGTCCCTCCAAATCTTCTACGTGTAAATTTCCGTCTTCCCGTATCTTCCACCAGGCGAACCTGGCATTGGGGAGGGCCAGCCAGGTAGCGACGTTCGCCTCGTGGTCCATGTCAGTAAGAATAATCTCGTTGCGTTCAGTCAGCGTTTGACCAATCGCCAGACTTATCAGCCGGATGAACGAAGTTGCGTTCATTCCAAATGCGATCTCACTGGGATGCCGCGCATTGACGAGCATAGCAACACTCTCGCGAGCGCGTGCGATCACTGCATCAACTTCCTTGCTCTTGGCGTATCGTCCACCCCGCTGGACATTATTTTCGAGCAGGTGCTTGTTGACCGCATCGAAGACGACCTGCGGCACCTGCGCTCCGGCTGCGTTGTCGAAGAATATGAAATTCTCACTACGATTCAAAGAGGGAAACGCACGGCGGGCGGTCTCGACCGGGAATTGTCTGGCGGCATCGCCAGTTTCTGCCAAAAGAATAGATTTGTTCATTCATCCTCCGCCGCTCACCCAGGCAGGCATTCATGAGCGGCTTGAACTAATTAGAATATCATGGACATACCAGCTGTATACGACCTGCTGCATAATGAACGACGGGATTGAACGGCTCCTGCTCTTGTGACTACTGTAATTCGTTGACATAGCAGAGACTCTCGGGAACAATTAGTTCTTTTGAGTGGAGGAATTCTTGGCAAAGGCCGGCACGCGGGGCAAAGGATATCGTATCCTGTCGCGCACCCTTTCTTCTTTATCGCAACCGCATCTGATTAGTACGGTGCCCGCGACCCTGAGCGAGAGAGTATATTCCGCATTCAAGCTCGACATCATTCATGGCATGTTCCAGCCGGGCGAGGCCTTGAGCGAGAAAGATCTCGCGCACCGGTATAAGGCAAGCCGCACTCCCGTGCGTGAGGCTGCGGTTCGGCTTCAGAATGATAGGCTGCTGCGCATTGTTCCGAACCGCGGGTATTTCGTCGCTCAGATTACGCTGCAAGTTCTGAATGACATTTACGAATTCCGCAGCGCGGTTGAATGCGCCGCGGCTGAACTTGCCGCCGCAAAAGGCGCTACCGGCGATTCCCTGAAGGAGTTGACCGATCTCGCCAAGGCATGCTGCAGCCCGGATGACCGTCGCAGTTGCGTGCGCTTTATCGAGGCCGATACTGCCTTTCACGTCGGCATTGCGCTGTTGGCGCGCAATCAAATGCTTGTGAAGGCCGTCGGCGAAGCCCGTAGTCAGATGGAACGAATCATGTTGGCCGCCATTGACATTCACTATTTTGGCGAGGTCCCCGGACGTGAGCACCTCGCGATTCTCAACGCGATCCGGGAACGGGATCCTGAGAGCGCTCGCCAACTTATGCACGACCACATCGTGCAATCAAAAGACAAGGTCATGGGAGTAGCTTCCTTTCTGCCCGTTCGTTCGGCCCCAAGTTCAACCTCATCCCGCTCGAAGGTGAAACTCTAGACAAAACGGTCCGGTATTTCCACCGGTTTGTTTGACATACCACCTGAATACCGTTGACATACTTATAGCTTACACGGTAGCATGCGCCGATTGACGGGGAGGATAACGTGAAGAACGTTCACGCGATTCGATTCATAACGTCGAGTATCGTTGTTTTCGCTCTTTGCGGTTCGTTTGCCGCGGCCCAGTTTTTTCCGGGTCGAATCACCGGAACGGTGAGGGATGTTCAGGGTGCTGCGGTGCCCGGCGCAACTATCAAACTTTCAAACCCCGCCACCGGCCAGGAGCGGACGCTCGCCAGCGATCAAAACGGCGAATTCAATTTCCCCGAGCTGCCACTCGGGACTTTCCGGTTGACTGTAAGCAAAGAGGGTTTTCGCACCACGGTAATCAACGACATCGTGACCTCCCAAGGGCAGGTAAACAACGTCAACCCCGCCCTGGCGGTGGGAACCGTTACCTCACAAATTGATGTAACCTCGGCGCCGGCGCTGCTGCAGACAGAGACGAACGAGGTCGGCGGTCAATTGAGCCAAGTGCAAGTCGAGGCCCTCCCAATCGGCAACAGTGACTACACGAGGCTTGCTCTTGTCTTGCCGGGAGTGACTCAAAATAGCAACTTCGCATTCGCCCAATACACGATCAACGGCTCACGCGCGCGCTCGAACGGCTTCAATATCGACGGCGTTTCCGACACAGACCCTTCCACCTACCTTCCCTCCATCAATGAGGGTGGAAATTCGGCGACAGCGGCAACACGCCTGCCGTTGGACGCAATTCAGGAAGTTATCGTCAGCGCGAACGCCGGTGCCGATAGCGGGCAAAATTCCGGCAGCGTAATGAATGTCATCATTCGCAGCGGCACGAATCAGATTCATGGCTCCTTGTACGAATTGCATCGCGATGCTGCTCTTGATGCGGCCAACTTCTTTGAAGATCTACACGGGGTACCAAAAGCGCCATTCGTTTGGAATGAGTTCGGCGGAACCATCGGCGGCCCCATCTCCATTCCTCACGTTTACGATGGCCGGAACCGCACGTTCTTCTTTGCCGGCTATGACGGAAGCCGTCTCCGACTAGGCACCACCCTCAACGGCGTTGCGCCAACGTCGGCACAGATCGCGACCGCCACTGCTTTGGTGCAGGGGCAGGGCATCACGCCAAATCAGCTAGGGCTCAATATTCTGGGACTTTATTCGAATCTGGGTCTATCCGGTCCTTTCGCTATCGACAATCGAGGTCTTCAAACACCCAACAGCGGGGTTTTGAAAATCGATCACCGCATCTCGGCCTCCGACTCGCTTTCAGCCCGCTACCTTCATGGAAACGGCGAAGACGAGTTTCCCGGTGGCGGACCCGGCCCGGGCGGCGGATCTCAGCTGGGCCCGTGGTTTGGCGTGACCCCGACCGTAGCCGACAACTTCGCGATCAGCGAGGTTCACATCTTCAACCCGGCTTTGATCAATACAATCCGGCTCGGCTGGAATCGCTTCAGCCAATTTCAAAAAGGCCGTGACTCGAACGTGAACCCGGGCACTATCGGCTTTAACACAGGGGTAACGCCGATCAGTTACGGCATTCCGGAGGTCGACATATATGGTTTCGCGAACCTCGGATTGCAGTATGGAGCGGGTGGTCGGGTCGCGACGAGCTATCAAATCGCCGACGAAGTCAATTGGACTCGCGGCGCGCATGCCTGGAGGTTTGGGTTTAACTTCCTTCACAATTATTCCGATTACACCCTAGCCGGGGGACGCGGCATCTTTTCCTTTACCGGTTCACAACTTGGAAATCAACTAAATCAGAGCGGGGGGATGGCGTCTCTGGTCGACTTGATTGCCGGTCTTCCAACGCCCGGCAACGGGCTCACGCAAATCACGCGGGACGGAAGCCCCCGCGCGAATATTGACCAGGACATCATCAGCGGCTTCGCTATCGACACATTTAAGCTTAGTCCCCGCCTTACCTTGATTGCCGGGATGCGCTACGACTTCTTTACGACTGTGAACGAATCGCGCGGGCGTTTCTCCGCGTTTGACCCCAATCTGGGACTTGTTCCCGAGTCGCAATTGCCGGGGGGAACCATTTACAACTCCCCCAGGGGTGACTTCAGCCCTCGCGTTTCGCTTGCCTGGGCGCCTCACTCCCAACTTATTTCGGGACGCCAGACGGTTGTCCGCGCCGGATTCGGAATTTATTACGATACCATTCCACTCAATAACTTCGAAGAGGGGCTCGCGCAGAATCCCATCGGGGCGACGGCCGGCTACACCATCGTGCCAAGCCCTCCAATCCCATTCGGCGTTGGAGTGCCGATCTTCGGCACTGGAGCACCCCAGCCGCCATTTAACATTGAAAGCATTGAGCACAATTTGAAGACGCCGAACACGCAAGAATGGAATTTGAATATTCAGCAGGAGCTCAGCGATAACGTCGTCTTTCAGATTGCGTATGTCGGGAACCATAGTGTTCACCAACTTCAATTGCTGGACATTAACCAGCCGCCATTGGGGGCCGGCTACGGTGCCGGATGTGCACCCCCTTTACCCAATTTGACATGTGAGCAGGATGCGCGCCCGTTTAACGCGAAGTTCCCCACCTTGTCGCAGATCAATACGATTTCGACGCCTGGTTTTGCGACCTACAACTCCTTGCAGGTTTCGCTGAAATCGAATAACTTTCATGGCTTGACGACTCAGGTCGCTTTCACCTGGTCCCACAATCTCGACACTGCGTCCGAAGTAGAAGATTTCTTCGGCACCAGCGGCTATGTGCCGCAAGACTCGACGAATCTGAAAGGCAGTTACGGCAATTCAGAATTCGATCAGCGCCGTGCGCTCATCATCACCTACGTATATGCCATCCCCTCGCCTAAAACTGGCAACGCGTTCGCCTACGTGGCAAAGGATTGGCAAGTCTCCGGAACCACCACTTTTCGTGACGGCTTCGCTGCACCCCTGTTGACTTTTGGTGACGAGAGCGGCGTGGGCAATAATCACACGCGGTACAATTGCGTCGCGCCGATTCACTATCAGTTGAGCAACTTTTCCCTGCCGTACGCGTCGCCCAGTTCGTTTCAGGATCCCGCGCCGGGAACATTTGGGAACTGCCCGCGCGATCCGCTGGTCGCGCCAGGGCTGAACGCGTGGGACATATCGCTGCAGAGAACGTTCAAGCTCGGCGATCGGTTTGCGTTCCAATTCCGAACCAGTTTCTTCAACGCGTTCAATCATCCGAACTTTGCCGAGCCCTCCCCCGGTCCGGCAAATGCGACGTTCATCACCGCGACCGCAGATGATGGCAGCTTCGATTCGCACTTTGGCGTCGGCGGCCCACGCAACATTCAGTTCATGGGCAAGCTCACGTGGTAAGTATTCGCTGGTTTCGCAAGACCATGATGGCAAGCCCGAGGGCCGAGGTTATCAGACAAGCGCTCTTAATCCTGAAGCTCGCCCCGTGCCAAGCGGATGAAAGGAACGCTGCCAGCGTAAAGGATCACACGATGAATTATGGCAGGAAGTTCACGAGCTTATTTTGTCTGGCAATCGTGGTTGCGCCCCTGTGTGTAGCGGCGAGTGCGGCTACAGCTCCTCCGGGGGGCGCCATTGCAATTTCCGTCGATGCGACGCAGGTCTCGCAGCGGATCCTGCACGCGAAACTCGTGTTTCCCGTCCATACCGGGCCCCTCACACTTTACTATCCGAAGTGGATGCCGGCAGACCACTCGCCGGACGGCCCGGTCTGGAACTTGGTGGGACTCAAGTTTCTTTCCGATACACGAGAGATTCCTTGGCAACAGGATGACGTGGATATGTATGCCTTCAATCTCAATGTGCCCGCGGGAACAACCTCGATCGACGCTGAACTGGATTTTCTGATTTCGGCTCCCGGCCCGACGATTGATTTCAGTGCCTCCGGAGCTGCCAATCTTTTCATCCTGATGTGGAACCAGGTTCTTCTTTATCCAAAAGGCTGGCCCGCCGCTGATCTCACCTTTCATCCGACCCTGACGCTGCCGGGCAAATGGAAATTCAGCACGTCGCTACCGGTCAGCAGCCAATCCGGCAGCACGATCTCATTCTCGCCTGTCCCACTCGATCTGCTGGTCGATTCGCCCGTGCAGTCGGGTGAGTTCATGCGGACTTTCCCTCTAAATGCAAGCGCAAGCCCTCCCCAAGAGTTGGACGTGCTCTCTGATGATGCATGGGCGCTCGATGTTCCGTCCGGATTGATCGAACGCTACAAACAACTGGTAGCGGAAGCAGGCGCTCTTTATCAGTCCCATCATTTTCGCGATTACCATTTTCTGCTGACCCTGAGTGACAACGTAATGGAACTCGGGCAGGAGCATCACGAAAGTAGCGACGATCGCGTAAAACAGCACACGCTGGTTGATCCGAATGCGCGGCTGCTGATGGCTGGACTTTTTCCCCATGAGTTTTCACACTCCTGGAATGGGCAATACCGCCGGCCAGAAGGTTTGGCGACGCCGGATTTCCAGCAGCCCATGAAGGGCGAGCTCTTGTGGGTCTACGAGGGTCTCACCGAATATTTGGGCACAGTGCTCACCGCTCGCAGCGGACTTATGACGACAGCTCAGTCGCACGACCGGATCGCACTGGTCGCTTCGACATTGGAACACCGGGCTGGCCGGCGCTGGCGTTCACTGCAGAACACGGCGAACGCCGCGCAGATTTTGTATTTCAGTGTTCCGGAGTGGTCGTCGTATCGCCGTGGAACAGATTTCTATCCTGAAGCGGTTCTGATCTGGCTCGAGGTAGACACAACCCTTCGCAAACTTACGGGCGATCGAAAATCCATGGACGATTTCTGCCACGCCTTCTATGCCGGACATGAGGGTCAACCCGTGATCGAGGCTTACAGTTTTGACGATCTCGTCTCGGCCCTGAACGGCATCGCTGTCTATGACTGGGTATCGTTTTTCCGCTCGCGCCTGGATTCTACCGCTGCCAATGCCCCGCTGGGCGGGATTTCGGGCGGAGGCTGGCGGCTCGTGTACAACGACGATCCAAACGAAATTCAATCGGCGGAGGATGACGTATCTGGAAGCGGCGACTTTACATCTTCGATAGGGCTCCGCGTAAAGCGCGACGGTGCAGTACTTGATGCCATCCCCGGCATGCCCGCATTCGAGAGCGGGCTGAGTCCATACTCCAAAATTATCGGCGTCAACGGGCTCGCGTTTTCAGTGGAAGAAATGAAGCGCGCGATTCGGGATTCCAAATCAAATTCCATTGCGATGGAGCTTCAAATTGAGAAAGCCGGAAAGTTGGAGCAGCACAAAATTGATTATCATGCTGGCAATCAGTTTCCCCACCTGGAGCGGGTAAAAGACACTCCGGACTATCTGGACGAGATCCTCAAACCACTGACAGGGCCGGGCGCAAATTAGCAGCAGGGCTGTATTGTTTCAGGTCAGGCAGGTTTGTGTTGTGGCAGAGCTAGCTGTTGGCGATCAGCGTTTCCTGATTCAGAATAGCAACCCAGCGAGCGCCTCGCTTGATCCAGGTTGTGCTCTCAATCACTGCTCCTTCGGGGAACGTTTTGCCGGCTTCTTCGCCTAGACGCAGAGCCTCATAGCAGAGGATTACGGTTCTTGCGTTTGGCATAAAGCCGCGAAAACGGCGGAGCTCATAGCGTGAGATCGTTCGTTCATTCATTGTTGCTAAATACTCGGGCTGAGGCACGACTCCTGATTGGAAGATCATGATGGCATCCGCGGGCACAAGTTGTCGGAAACGATCAGCGTCTCGCTCCTGGGCAGTCTTCCATACGCGCTTTTCAAGCTGGATGATCTTCTTCACGATCGCAGATTCCGCGTTCGTTTTGGTTTTTCGCGTCGACTTAGAATGGCTGTGTTTCATTCGAATCCCCCTTGCTGTAAGTAGCCATTAAGAGCTCATATTCCCATGTTAGCCGCGTTTGATCGAAGAATCCGATGGCGGGACTAAAAGCCGCACTTTTGCTTTCGTTTCTTATCTTGATTCGAGGTTAAATATTTGTCTACCGAGATTGAATCCGCCCGTGCACATTTTCCTATCTTCAAGAACAAAATCTACTTGAATTCCTGTTCACAGGGGCCCTTGAGTGATGCGGTGGAAGCATCAATGCAAGCGCACATCCGCTCCTGGCACGAATACGGGTCCCCATGGGACCGCTGGGTCGAGGAGTACGAAGCGGCGCGGACTGCGTTCGCGCGCTTCATCGGCGCCACTCCCGAGGAGGTCGCGGTCATCCCAAGCGCCTCCGCGGGGATCAATTCCATTGCGAGCGCCCTCGGTTTTGGCAAGCGCCGAAAAGTCGTCATGGGTGAATTCGAATTTCCCACGATGGGTCAGATCTGGCTCGCTCAGGAGCGTCGGGGCGCTGAGATCGAATTCCTCGCGGCCCAGAATGGCAAAATATGCCCGGACTGTTACTCGCGCGCGATTGATGATCAGACACTCATCGTGCCACTGACCCACGTCTGCTTCATGAACGGGTTTCGGTCGGAGGTAGCTCCCATCGTCAAGCAGGCCCACGAGCGTGGGGCTCTGGTCATGCTCGACGACTATCAGGATTGCGGAACCCGGCCGATTGATGTCAAGGCACTCGATGTGGATTTTTTCGTTAGTGGAGCGCTCAAGTATCTTCTTTGTCCGTCCGGGATCGCGTTCATGTACGTGCGCCCCGAATTGATCTCCTCACTAACTCCGACGATCACAGGCT
>Ga0070762_10001392_pt1 | contig 11156 bp, 9 predicted proteins | sample HubBroMetageREF2_FD_66726 | JGI IMG/M metagenome (GOLD analysis project Ga0070762, IMG submission 66726) | Reference soil microbial communities from the Hubbard Brook experimental Forest, New Hampshire, USA - Hubbard Brook CCASE Soil... | ecosystem: Environmental > Terrestrial > Soil > Temperate... | reverse complement strand
CCCGCGGAAGGAGATCGACGAGACGCCGCGGCGGCCGGTCGCATACCAATGGCTGCGCAGTCCCTGCTCGCTCATCTCGGCGGACAGACGAACGCCGGCGCGAATGATCTGGGAGTTGAAACCACCGGCGAGGCCGCGGTCACCGGTGACGAGCAGCAGACCGACGTTCGCCTCGGACTCGTGCTCGCGCAGCAGCGGTACCCGTGCGGCCTCTCCACCGGCGGCCTGCGCGGCCTGGCGCGTCATGCGCCCGATCGCATCGGCATATGGGCGCAGAGCCTCGATCCGCTGCTCGGCGCGACGCAGGCGTGCACCGGCCACCATCTCCATCGCCCTCGTGATCTTCTGGATGTTCTTGACCGAGGCGATCTTGTTCTTGACGTCGCGCTGTGAAGCCATAGCGGTTTACCGCGCCGGCGCTAGGCCGGCTGCGCCTCCTTGTCGCGGTCGCCCTGATCCTGCCCGACGCTGGCCTGCTCGCCGCGAGCGCTCCCGCCCTGGGAGCTGGGCACAGCGTCGTCCAGTGGCTGTCCCTCCTCGTCGAGATCGAAGCCGAAGTCCTGAGCGAAGCCGTCGAGCGTCTGTGCGACCTCTTTCTGTGTCTCCTCCGACCAGTCGCCGCCGTTGATCTTCGCGCGCAGGTCTGCGTGCTGGGAGTGCAGGCGTTCGGTGATGGCGGTCAAGAACTCCGGTACGCGCTCGACGTTCAGCCGGTCGAGATACCCGTTGGTGGCAGCGAAGATCTGCACCGTCTGATCCTCCACCGCCAGCGGCGCGCGCTCGTGCTGGTTGAGCGTCGCCACCAGACGCTCGCCACGGGCAAGCGTGCGCTGTGTGTCGGCATCGAGGTCCGAGCCGAACTGCGCGAAGGCCTCGAGGTCGCGGTACTGGGAGAGCTCGAGCTTGATCCTGCCGGCGACCTTCTTCATCGGGCCGATCTGCGCGTTTCCACCGACGCGCGAGACGGAGATCCCAACGTTGATCGCAGGACGCACGCCCGAGTTGAACAGCTTTGACTCTAGGAAGATCTGCCCGTCCGTGATCGAGATCACGTTCGTTGGGATGTATGCGGAGACGTCTCCAGCCTGCGTCTCGATCACGGGCAGCGCTGTCAGCGAGCCGCCACCGAGGTCATCGTTGAGCTTGACCGCGCGCTCGAGCAACCGCGAGTGCAGATAGAAGACATCGCCTGGATAGGCCTCGCGGCCGGGCGGGCGCCGTAGCAGCAGCGACATCTGGCGATACGCGTAGGCGTGCTTGGTCAGGTCGTCGTACACGCACAGAGCGTGGCCGCCGTTGTAAAGGAAGTGCTCTGCCATCGCGCAACCGGCGTAAGGCGCCATGAACTTGATCGGCGCGGCCTCGTCAGCCGGCGCGGCGACGATGATCGTCTTGTCCATGGCGCCGTATTCCTCGAGCGTCTGCGCGAGAGCCACGACCGTCGACATGCGCTGGCCGATGGCCACGTATACGGACACCACTCCGGTGTCCTTGTTGTTGATGATCGTGTCGACCGCGATCGCGGTCTTGCCCGTCTGACGATCGCCGATGATCAACTCGCGCTGGCCGCGGCCGATTGGGATCATCGCGTCGATCGCCTTCAGGCCCGTCTGCATCGGCTGCTTGACGGGCTGGCGCTGCACGACGCCGGGGGCCTTGAACTCGGCCGGGCGCGTTTGATCGACGGCGATCGCGCCCTTGCCGTCGAGCGGACGCCCGAGCGGGTCTACGATGCGCCCCAGCAGCTGCTCGCCGACGGGGATCTCCAGCAGCGAGCCCGTGCGCTTGACAGTGTCGCCCTCGGAGATGTGCTCCCACTCGCCGAACAGCACCGCGCCGACGTTGTCGGACTCGAGGTTAAGCGCCAGGCCGGTGACGCCATGGGGAAGCTCGAGCATCTCGAACGACATGCAGTTCTCGAGGCCGTGCAGGCGCGCGATGCCGTCAGCTACCGACAGCACTGTGCCCACCTCGGTCAGCTCGGCGCTTCCGCTGTCGAGTCCCTCGATGCGGCTCTTCAGGATGTTTGTGATCTCGTCGGGGTTGATCTGCATTACGGTCTCCTTAAAGAAGAGGGGCCCGGCTTGTCGGCTTCCGGCCGACTGCGCCACCCTCTAGGCTTGGGCAACTTGCCTGCGCAGCTGCTCCAGTCGGTTGCGAATAGAGGCGTCGAGGATCGAGTTTCCGACCCTGATGATGATGCCGCCGAGGATGTCCGGGTCCACGCGCGCTGCCAGCGTCACCTTGCGACCGGCGCGCTCGCCGATTTTCTTGCCCAGACTCTCCGCGGTTGCCGGGTCCAACTCGATCGCGCTCGTGATCTCGACGGGCAGCGTCTTGTTCTCCTCGTCCCACAGACGCTCGTACTCCTGACGAATGCGAAAGATCACCGGCATGCGGTGGTTTTCGATGAGCAGGCTGAGGAAGTTCAATAGGATCGGGTCGGCTCCGTCGAGCATGCGCTCGAGTGCCTCCTGCTTCTCCTTGGTGGAGAAGTAGGGCGAGAAGAAGAACACGGCCAGATCGTGGTTCTCGCTGACGGCATCGGCGAACTGGCCCAGCTGCTCACGCAGCTCGTCGAGCTTGCCCTGCTCGCGGGCGACCTCGAACAGCGAGCGACCGTATACCTGGGCGAGCTCCTCCATTAGTTGCTCTGGCTGCCAGACGAGAGGCCGGATAGATCCATTTCGCTCAGCGCCTCCTCTACCAAGCGGCGCTGGTCGACGTCGTTGAGCGTCTTGCGTACGACCTTCTCCGTGGCCATGATCGTGAGGTCAGCCACCTCGCGACGGATGTCATCGAGCGCGCGTTTGGTGGCCGCGTCGATGTCACGCTCGGCACGCTTTGCGGCCTCCGCGAGGACCACCTGCGCCTGCTCGCGGGCCTCCAGCTCGTGCGACTTGGCCGTCTCGCGTGCGCGATGTTCGATCCCCTCGGCCTGGGCCCTGGCTTCCTTCAGGCGCTCGCGGTATTCATCGAGCACCTTGTCCGCTTCCTGGCGCAGCTCTGCGGCGGAGTCGATCTCACCTTCGATCGTCTTCGCGCGCTTGTCCAGGGCTTCACCGATCAGCGGGAACACCCACTTGCGCAGGATGAACAGCGAGATCAAGAACACGACGATCGTCCAAACCATGAGCCCCACGTTGGGGCTGATCAGGAACGAGCCGCTGGAGGCGAGTGGGATGTTCGAAGGGGAGAACATTTCGGCCTATAGGAAGAAGGCGATGAAGCCGCCGACCAGGCCGTAGAAGAAGCATGCCTCGGTGAGCGCGAAGCCGAGCCACTGGTCGCGCTCGATCTCAGCGCGCAGCTCGGGCTGGCGGGTCTTGGATTGGATCGAAGCGTTGAACACCGCTCCGATGCCCGCCCCAGCGCCAGCGGCACCGCCACCGGCTCCGACGCCCAGCGCGATCGCGCGACCGGCATCCTGGCTCTGCTTGATGATCGGTTCCACGACACCCAGCAGCGGGTGGATCGCACTCAACAGGTGTAGAAACTGCATCGCTGGATAGCTCCTTGTTTGTTAGTGACTTTCGACCGCTCCGCCGAGGTAAATGGCGGTCAAGATGGCAAAGATAAAGGCCTGCAGGCCGGCGATCAGCACGGCCTCGAACAGGTAGATCGCGATCCCGAACGGCAATAGCAACCATTGAACCCACTGATCCCCGACGAGCACACCCAGCTCACCGCCCATGAACGCGATCAGCATGTGACCGGCAAGCAGGTTGGCCCACAGCCTGACCGTCAGTGAGATCAGGCGCAGGAAGTTCGAGAGGATCTCGATCGGGAAGATCAGGCCCACTATCGGGCCTTTGATGCCGCCCGGCATCAGGCTTTTGACGTATCCAATCGGGCCATGATGCCTGACCCCCTCATACGTGAACAGGACGAACACGCCGAGCGCGAGGATCAGCGGGAAGGCGACGTTCGTGTCGGCGGCGTAGATCTGGAACGACGGAATGCTCGCACCGAACAGGTTGAACGACTCGCCGCTGTCGATCGGCAGCGGGATGTAGCCGATCAGGTTGGTGACGAGGATGAACACGAAGATCGTGGCGATCAACGGAAAGTACTTGCGCTGCATGTCATCGTCGAGGTTTTCTTTCGACATGCCGCTGGTGAAGCCGTAGAACATCTCCACCGCCACCTGGAGGCGACCGGGGCGCTGCTTCAAACGCCTGGCGATGTACGTCATCACTCCGATCGTGATGGCGACCGTGATCAACAGGTACAGAACACCCTTGTTGAATGCGACCGGGCCGAGCTTGAACCAGGTGTCGAGTTTGAACTCGTTGGTCGGGGAGAAGACGCCGCTGACGACGTCCGGGGCCTTGTGCGACTTGAAGCCGAACAGGATGATGAACAGGACGATCCCGCCGATCCACACGCCCACGAGCGAGTAAAGGATCTTCCTCCCCTGGCTCATGCCCTGCTTGGCCTGCTTGGGGGCGGACGCTCCCGCGGGCGCAGCTGCTGCCACGGCACTCATCGCTCGAGCCCTCCTTGCGGCCGACCGCTGACCAGACGCATGGCGAAGGCGATCGAGTAGGCACCAAAGATCAAAAGCGCCGCGGCCAGACCGTCGCGGCGCCCACCGATAACGGCGGCTAGCACGATCGCCGCGGCGAGCAGCCAGATTCGCCCGAAGCCATCAACCAGATTGAGACCAAAACGGGCGTCGGCCCCGCGACCCGCGATCCAGCGTTGGATGGAGCCGGCGAGCACCCGCTGTATCAACCACGCAACGGCGCTCACGACAACACCCACCACAGGTGCTCCCAGCGCCAGCGCGACGGGCACGGCAAGGACGACCAGCACGACATCCAGGTAACGAAGAATCGCGTTCGAACGTCCGGGAAGGACAGCACCCGCGCCTGCCCCAGAGGAAGATCGGTGAGAGGGGGTCTGGGCAGCCATTTCGAGATCCCGGAGGATCACCGCGGAGCACTTCCGGAAAGCGCCCTACGACCACGAGCGCGACGACCACGAGCGTTTACAGGGTGGGGTGGGTCTCCCGGCCCAGTGTCGGGCAGGCGTGTGGCATCCCCCGTGGCGTGGTCGTGTGACATTTGAGTGGGGCCACCCTACAGACGAGAAAATCCTCGCGCTCTGCAGCGGCGAAGCCGTCGAAGTGTCCCTCAACAGTCTGCGGCGGCGGCGCTAGTCTAGCTGATCTTGGACTTCGTAACAAGTTTGTGACATGCCGTACACAGGTGCATCTGGCTTCGCGAGGGGCAAGCGTCTAGGAAATACGCCGAGCTCGCGCCTTTCCATCAGACCCTCGATCAGGCGCACGATCAGCACGGACACGGCGATCGTGACGAGACCGCCGAGCACGTCGAGCACGAAATGGTTGCCCGTGGAGAGCACCGCGAAGGTCGTCACGAGCGGGTAGATCACTGCCAGCACGCGCAGCCAGCGGCGCGTGGATAGCTGCCACATGACCAGCGTGCACCACGCTGCCCAGGCGATGTGCAGAGACGGCATGGCGGCCAGCTGGTTGGCCTGCGAGGCAAGCGCGCCGGTGTGCCACGAGCCGATCGTGTGCGAGGCCGCAACGACATCGGTGAATCCCGGCAGCATCCGCGGCGGGGCTACTGGGAAGCGCCAGAAGACGACGAACGCAAGCGCGTTGGCGAGCACCAATGAGTTGCGCAGCGGTCGATAGATGTCCGCCCGCCGCCACCACAGGTACCCGAGCAGCCCCAGCGTGACCACAAAGTGCGCGTTGTCGTAGTAGTAAGAGAGCACCAGCGACAGCGTGTGGTGCCCGGCGAGCCAGCGGTCGAGACTGCGCTCGACGTCGATGTGCAGCGACTGCTCGGCGCGCATGATGTCCTTGGCGTGCGTGAGCGCGATGTGCAGCCGCAACGGCGCCAAGTTGGTGATCGCGTCATAGATCCAGCACAACCACGCGATCACCAGCGCCTCGATCCACCAGCGGGAGCGGGTCTGCTCGTGCGCCAGCGCTCCGGCGTGGCTGGTGGCTACGGCAGGGCCACTGGTCTGGATCGGCGCGGCAGTGGACAAGGGATCGATGTTATCCGCCGCTTCAGCGCCTACGGCGCCACGGGCGCAAGCTGGCGCTCGGCGAGAATCTCGAGCACGCGCGGCACGGCGGCGGCGGTGCGCCGCCAGGAGTCGGGCGCTGAGTAATCATCGGCGTCATGCAGAAGCAGCACTGCGCCTTCGCGAACGTCGTCGGTGACGCGCGCCGCGATCGACGCGGGCGTGGCGTGAGCTTCCCAGTCCCGGCCCCAGTGGCTCCACATCAGGGTGCGCCAACCAAACGAGCGGGCAAGGCGCAGCGCAGCAGCATTGAGGATGCCGTACGGGGGGCGGTAAAGCGCTGGTGAGCGACCGGTAGCCGCCTCGATGGTCTCCTTCGCCCTGCCAATATCCTCGCGCACCTGCCAGGGAGCCAAACGCAGCAGGTTGCGATGACGATCGCAGTGCAGGCCGATGGCATGGCCGGCATCGATGATCTCGCGAGCAAGACCTGGGTTGCGCCGCACCTGCTCGCCCACAAGGAAGAACGTCGCGCTGACGCGCTCGCGGCTGAGGGTCTCGAGCACCGCGGGCGTGCCCTGCAGGTGTGGGCCGTCGTCAAATGTAAGCGCGTAACCGCGTCCGCTGGCGGTGCGCTCCTCGATGCCCAGCACAGTGCGCAGGCGCGACGAGATGGCCGCCGGCGAGCCCGGCAGGCTGCCCGGCCGCGCGCTGGCCAGCGCCGGCAGCAGGTAGCCGACCACGGCGCCGGCGCCCAGCGCGACAGGGATTTGAGTCTTGGGAGTGCGATGATCGTGGGCGGACATGGTCGATCTGGTGCTGGGAATCGGGGCGGCGGTAGGGGCGTCGACCCTGTACAGCCTAGGGATCGCCCTACAGGCACTCGACGCCAGAGAGGCTCCGCACGAGGATAACCTGCGCCTCGCGCTGGTTGCAGGCCTGATCAAGCGCGCACGTTGGCTGCTCGGCACGGGACTCTCGATCTTGGGCTGGCCGCTGCAGGTACTGGCGCTGCTACTGGCTCCGCTGGTGGTGGTGCAACCAGCACTGGCAGCTGGCCTGCTGGTGCTGCTGCTGATCGCCGAGCGCATGCTCGGCGAGCCTGCGGGACGCTACGAGTACATAGCGATGTCGGCGATCGTGCTTGGCGTGGTCGGCGCAGCGCTGACGGCGCCCCCGCGCCACATCCACCACGGCCGCGAGGCGCTGACGATCACGGTCGTGCTCGTCGCGCTTGGCGTCGCGAGCATGCTGCCTTATCTACTACGCGCGCTCGGACGCCCGCGGGCGTCCGTGACGATGATCGGCGCAGGTGTGGCCTTCGGCTGGAGCGGCGTGGCGACGAAGCTTGCCTCCGATGACCTCGCTGGCCACCACCTCGCGATTGCGGCAGCGTGGGGCCTATCGACGGCCGCCGCATCGGCGGTCGGTGTGCTGAGCGAGTCGAGCGCGCTGCAGTCGCGACCAGCGATCCAGGTCGCACCTGTGGTGTTCGTGACTCAGACGGTGATTCCCGTGGTATTGGCACCGCTATTGCTCGGCGAGCGCCTCAGCGACACGCCGCTGGGCGGGCTACCGCTGATCGTGTCGCTGCTCGTGCTGGTCGCCGGCGCGGCGGCGCTCGCTCGCTCGCCGCTGCTGCTGGCGCTGATGGAAGGCGAGCGGGTCAACCATGCCAGCGGCTCGGCGCTCAACCCCGAGGAACCGAGCCACGCGACGATGCGCTCTAGCCCGAGCACCGAAGTCGATGATCCGGAGACCTCGACGACCAAAACGTCTCCGGCGCGCATACGACGCTGAGGCACAGGGCTGGTGGCACTGAGACGCAGCGCGCCTTGTACCGGAGTGCCGTCATCGGTCCGCGCGAGCACCAGCTGACCGACGGAGAGGCCGCCAAGCGGCTGCAGGTAGTAGAAGCGATGATGCAGACCCAGGGCGCGTGCCTGCTTGTGCAGCAGGCCGCGCGTGCGCTCCCAGCGCAGTGGCGCGGAACCGGGCACTTCCGGCATGAATTCGTCGCTGAGCGCGCGCAGCCGGGCAATCCGTTCGGGGAACGGTACGCCCGCGTTGTCAGCGAAGGAGACGTGGATCCCGCGAGCTGCCAGCTCGGATGCCACCCGTGCGACATCCGCTTTGGGCGCGTGCACGATTACGCCGACAGCCGCTTGCGTGGTGTTGACGCGAACGAGCGGGTGAACGTGCAGGAACTTGGCCGCCACGGCGGTCACCTCGTCGGTGGACATCATCCACGAGCCCAGGCCGAACAGCAGCGTCAGCCAGGTCGCGAACGCAACGAGACGCAGTCGCCAACGAGGGATCGGCTGCACCCGTCGCGGCACCTGCAGCACCACGTCCACGGCATCGGGGTGGCCGGTGGGGTGCTCGATCGCGCGTATCCCGCGCTCGTCATCGCCGGCATCGGTCAGATCCATGCCGTCGGACGCGAAGCTAGCCTGCACGTGCGTGCGCAGCTCGTCCCGATCGTTGGCCAGCCGCAGCAGGTCGAGCGCAGCCATCGCCCGCGTGTTCAGACGAGCATGACCGATCGGCAGCCCGTAGGAGACGACTGGCGTACCGGCGGCGCGCGCCTCCAGGCAGGTGACCCCGCCGGTGGAGTGCACGAGCACGTCGGCGGCAGCCAGGATCTCGGGCATCTTGTCGGTGAAGCCGTATATGTGCACATTGGGCTCACGCGCAAACGCCGCGCGCAGTTTCGCGGCCAGCTGCTCGTTGCGGCCGGCGAGGCAAACGATGCTGGTCACCTCCGGCACTCTCGTGAACTCTCGCACGGCGCCCGCGATGTCCCCCACCCCCCAGCCTCCGCCTGAAACGACCACGGTACGGCCCGCCTCGGGCAGGCCGAGCGCGCGGCGCGCGGCAACTGGACAGCGGGGTTGCAGGAACTCGGCTGAGATCAGCGGACGCACTAGACGCACGCTGCCCGCTCCGGCGATGCGCTCGACTGAGGACATCGACTCGCCGTACATCACCAGGTGCATGTCGATGCCGGGCTGGGCCCAGAAGAACAGGCCGGTCAGGTCGGTGATCGTCGCCACCGTCGGACAGCGCACCTCGCTGGTTCGGCGCAGGCGCGCCAGCACGACGGTGACCGCGGGATAGGTCGAGACGACGACGTCGGGATCGTGTTCGGCGATCGCCCGCGCCAACGGCCGCGATCCCAGCAGGCACAGCAGACGGCGGGCAAGCATGCGCACCGGCAGGATGTGCTCGAGCATCCAGTAGACGAGCGTGTAGGTCCACGGGAAGAAGCGCAGCTGGACGCGATAGCCGTCCTCGACTACGGGCCGCAACAGCGGACCCATGGCGGCGAGCCCGTCGATGACGGTGACCTCGACGTTCTGCTCGGATGCTTCGATCTGCTCGGACAGGGCCCGTGCGGCCGCGGCGTGACCCTCGCCGACATCGGCGGAGAGGATGAGTACGCGGCGCGGACGGGTGGGACCCGAGGCACGGCGCGATGTGCGTTTGCGGTAGCGACGTCGCATAAGGATGTGCTCTGCTGCCATCGGTAGGCCGACCGGCGCACGCATGCACCGACTCGGTAGCGCCCCCCGAAGGCACAGGTATGTTCTCAGGTTATCGGCAGCGCTGGACACTCGCGCAGCGGCGAGACGTAACAATGGGCGCCATACCGGCCGCAGCCCCCATCCCCAGCGTTCGAATCGCCGCAAAGACCCCCGCGCACACAGATCCACGGGCGAGTGGGCGGACCCCTGAGCGCGTGGTGCGCGCCCTTGGTGCGCTAGGGCTGGTCGGGATCGTCACGACGGTCTTGATGGTGAGCGCCGGCGCTGCATCGTCGCCGACGCAATACGTTCCCGCCCGCACTGGCGGCTGGCCGACATGGCTGGCGGGGCCACTACGCGGCCTGGACATAGGCCTGCGCGGCGGCACCTTCCAGACGCTGATGCTGGTCATGTGCGCGAGCTACGCACTGGTGCTCATAGCGGCGCGCCAGCTGCCAGTAGCCGCACTGGCAGGAACGATCGTACTGGCGAACGCGATCCTGCTACTAGGACCACCGCTGGTCTCCCAGGATGTGTTCGGCTACCTGTCGTTCGCGCGCCTGGGAGCGCTGCACGGACTGGACCCGTATACGCACGTGCCCGCCGAAGCGCCAACCGACCTGGCGTTTCGATTCATCGGATGGCCCTTCCAGAACTCTCCATATGGCCCGCTCTTCACGCTGGCCAGCTACGCGATTGCCCCGCTGGGTCTCGCGGGCGGGCTATGGGCGTTCAAGGCGATTGCTGTCGCTTCGAGCCTGGGCGCGGTGGCGCTGATCGCGCGGGCAGCCAGACGCCTGGGCCAGTCTGGCGCTTGGGCGGCGGCGTTCGTGGGATTGAACCCGGTGGTTCTGGTGCTGGCGGTGGGCGGTGCGCACAACGACACGCTGATACTGCTGGCCCTCGCTGTAGCCCTATTGCTGAGCGCGGGGGCCGGGGGGGTGGGCTCCCATCCACGCGCGGCCGCGGGCGCGCTGGTGGCGGGCGTCGGGATCAAGCTCACGGCGGGACTCGCGCTTCCATTCCTGGTGCTGGCTCCGTCGCACACACGCGAACGTGTGCGCGTGGCGCTCAGCGCGGGAGCGGCGCTGATCGCCGTGGGGATCGTGGGGCTGATCGGCTTCGGCGTGCACGCACTCGGCTTCTTGGGCGCGATCGGCGAGCAGCAGCAACTCGTCTCAACGCACAGCATCCCTGCTGAGACAGCGCGCCTGGTGGGACTGAGCGGGACGCCAGGCTGGTGGCGCGATCTGTTTGTCGTTGGCTTTTTGGCCGTGCTGGGCGGCGCACTGTGGCGCACAGCGCGCGGCGCGGATTGGCGCGTAGCCGCCGGCTGGAGCACGCTTGCGCTGCTTGCATCTACCGCCTGGGTGCTGCCGTGGTACGCGATCTGGCCGCTGCCGCTAGCGGCCGTCAGCGGCAATCGGCGCTTGCGCGCTGCCACGCTCCTTGCCTGCGCCTACGCGGTCCTCATCCACCTGCCGCTTGCTAACCCGCTGCTCAGTCCCGCCAGTCACCGCGTTCTCGTGCACGCGCACATCGCGATCCCCGGCGTGCGACACCGCCTCAAACTCGCCGGTTTCAAGGTGCTTCGCGACGTCCAGGTCGATCTCCGCTGGT
>Ga0070762_10001390_pt1 | contig 11157 bp, 9 predicted proteins | sample HubBroMetageREF2_FD_66726 | JGI IMG/M metagenome (GOLD analysis project Ga0070762, IMG submission 66726) | Reference soil microbial communities from the Hubbard Brook experimental Forest, New Hampshire, USA - Hubbard Brook CCASE Soil... | ecosystem: Environmental > Terrestrial > Soil > Temperate... | reverse complement strand
ACGTGAGGCTGGCCCCAACTAAGAATGGAATCAAGCTCGGCGGACGAGGGTGTCGACCTCGCCGGGGCCGGGGTTCACGATGGCATCGACAGAAGAGGTAGTTCGCCGGTATCTCCTGCAATCGGGTCGGCGATACTCTTTAACTCGGGATAGATCTTCAACAGCGTCTCCGTCGCCTTGACTCTTTCTCCTCTCAACATGTGCCTAAGCTGAAGCGCGTTCACTCCGGCCTTGGCTTCAAAATGATTATTCGCGACCACATAGGTGACTTCAGCCTTCTGCGCGATGCGCTCGATCTTCTCTTTCCATCCCGCTAGCTCGGCTTCGCTGTAAAAATAGTTGTAGCGATCGGCGCCTTTTTCGGCTTCGAACCACTGATCGTAATTTCGCCCATGCAAACGGACATATCCGACTGGCGAGGTCACATGCTCCGTGGCTTCGAGCGATCGCCCGATCAGCGGCTGATCGATGTTGCAGAATGCGATATTTCTCTCGGTGAAATAACTGAGTGTCTCGGGATTGTTCCAGCTCTCATGCCGTACCTCGACCACACGGGGAAACTCGATGAACTGCCGCAGCAGCTGCTCGAGATATTCGCGGTTCAAAGATGTGTTCTTGAACGAGACTGGAAATTGAATCAGCAGAGCGCCCAGCTTACCGGTCGAGGCCAACGCATCCAACCCTTCCCGCGCCAGGCGCTCATCTTCATCGTTGGGCTTGATGGTCGCGGCCGAAGTCGGCTCCATCACCGCAATCGGAGAATGCGTAAACGAGCGGTGCAGTTTCGCGGTAAACATAAACTTCGGATTCACCGCTACCTTGCGCACCCACAGCTTGGCCAACTCTGGCTTGATGTGACCGTAAAAAGATGTGTTGATCTCGACCACATCAAAGCACTGCGCCAGAAATTCCAGCGCATGCTGTTTCCGGCGTGTCATCCCCGGCGGGTAGAAAACGCCCTCCCAATCTTTGTAGCTCCAACCGGCCGTGCCGATACGAATCTCGTGGGAGTTTTCCATGGGAGGCGCACCACAGAATTGCAGGTTAGCACAGGGAGAACGGCGGTCGAGCGCTTAGGATTTCACTGCAGAATGAGCGTGACCCAGTAAATGCCATTGGGATAGCCGCTGCTACGCGCGAAGCAGGTTCCAACTGAGAAGGTATGGACGGCTCGGCCTTCGATCACCTTGGCGGCGGCATCGGGCAGGCTTTCGGGCCGCTCCGTGGTGTAGTGTAGGACGTACGATCCGCGAGCGGCTACGCTTTTCAACGAATCTGAGCGCGCCATCGAGCAGGCGGCGTCCTCGGCAGTATCGCTGTCCATCCACTGCAAGGGCGGCAAGTTCGCATCCCGCCGCATACGAGCAATGCTTCCGTTGATCAAACCTCCAGCTTGCCGTGGAGAATAAGCCGGCAAACTGTGGGCGAAATCCTGGGTGACGTACAACGAAGTTCCGGCGCGGACCACGCCGAACCCGGCCACGTTATAGCCAGGGTTCAGCAAGTTCTCGCGGTGTGGAGGCGAATGCATCAATCCCTGGTGCGATTGCTCGACACTGCCCGCAACCGAAACATTTTCTCCAGCTTGATCGAGGTGCAATGAGGAGTTGGCCGCGAGCCGTTGTACGAGGGAGAGTTCTCCGGCAAGCTGGTGCGAAAGCTGTTGCTGCGTGGCCATCGCGGCTGTGTGTGCGCGGGCTGCCTGGGTGAGGCCGTCGTCCATTTGCAGCGGCGCGACGCCTGCCTGCGCCCGCGCTTGATTTGCCAGAATGAACAACTGGCGCTCGGCTTCGACATCGTAGGACGTATCGTTGGGGGAGGGCTGCGCGGACGCCGAAGCCGGATTCAATAGGTTCGCAAGCGGCTGCGGCGGATCCTTCACCGGAGCCGCGCCGCCGATCAACACTACCGCCAGCCAAGCCGTTAGGACCCGAACCATGTTTCGCCTTACCCACGTTCAGGACCCGGGAGGACCAACTTTGCAGCTTTGTTTCTTAGACCATACGCTCTAGAATCTAGCCAGGCACGATTACAACGGAGACACTTTCAAATTGACTTTCTTCGCGTCCCTGCTTGGTCTTCTTCTCGTTTTGGAACTAGTCCTTTTGATACTGGTCGGCCTACTGTTCCAGCGAAAGTTCGGCACTTCCTCGCAACTTGAAGCATTAAAGGAACTTGCCACTCAAGGAGAAGTGCTGCGTCAGACCCTGTCGGCCCAGTTCGCGTCGGCCACCGCCGACACCGCAATGCGTCTCGAACAGACCAAGGGAGCCATTGGACTGCAGGTCGCTGACCGCTTGGGCGACGGCTTCTCGGCCATTCGTTCCGCTGTCGAAGAACAAATGAAAGCGGGCCGCCAGGAACAGTCCGAAGGACTGGCGCTGGCTCGCACCGAGCTGACTTCGTCTCTCGCCCTTACCACAACCCAGCTCAAATCCGAATTCGACGGCCTGAATCAGAAAACTGCGCAGAGCCTCGATTCCATCCGCGACCGCGTCGACGCGCGCCTGCTCGACATCACCGACCAGGTTCAGCAAAAACTTGATCAAAATATCAAGGAAGGTTTCGCGCACTTTGAAAAAGTGCAGCAGCATTTAAAGGCGGCCGAAGAACAACTCCGCGAAGTCGGAGCCCTCGGCCACTCCATCAACGACTTGAACAATCTGCTCAAACTGCCGCACCTGCGCGGCAAATTTGGCGAAGCGAGTTTGGAGCGGCTGCTTGCCGATTTTCTCCCGGTGCACATGTTCGAAATGCAGGCGCAACTGCCCGAAGGCGGAGGGCGCGCCGACGCCATCATCCAGTTCCCTGACCGCCGCCTTCCCATCGATGCGAAGTTTCCGCGTGAAGCGGTGCTGGCATTATTTGAGAGCAACGTCGAAGCCGAGATTGAAGAAGCCCGCACCGCGCTGGTCCGCGTGATGAAGGCAGAAGCGAAACGCATCAAGGCTTACATCCAACCCGAAAACGGCACCACCGATATTGCCCTGATGTATTTGCCCAGCGAAACCCTTTACATGGAAGTTATCCGCAACCGAGAGCTGGCTGACTGGCTCAATCTGCAGCACGTCTTTCCCGTCTCGCCGAACTCTTTGCTAATGACTCTGCAGACTATCGCTCTCGTGCACAAATGGTACGAAGTCGCCAGCCGATTCGAAAAGAGCCGTCTGGAACTGTCCAAGGCGCAAAAGTCTTTCGACTTTTTCCAAAACCAGTTTGAGAATGTGGGCAAGAGTTTAAGCAAAGCGCAGGAAGCCTTCGACAAGGCGCAAACGCATCTGAAGACTTACCGCGGCCGCGTAACCGTGCTCAGCGGCCAGGAGCAGTTAGATTTGGACGCAGCCGCTGCCAGCCCCTCCCCACAAAAGAACGACGAGCCTATGCTCCCGTTGATTGACAAAGCCACCGCTTAAAGGGCCACTTCGCTCCGCTCAAGATGAGGGAATTGGGCCAAGGACATAGGTTCTGGCACGAGCGGAGGGCGTTCGCGCCTACATCAGTTCAACCCCGAAATTACGTACAGCACGGACAAGGTTTGATAATAGCTGTATACGAACTTGGTCGCGTCTGCATTGGTGATTACGGGGCCGATGGAAACGACTCCGCCAACATCCGCAGGAACCAACTCCCGAACCAATTTCATCTTTCCCGTGGCAATATCCAGCCGCTGAACTCTCAGCGGCAGATCGCCTGGCCGGAACACGTACACTCCTTGGCCATCGGCAGACCATTGCGCGAGGACATAGCCGGGGTCCACATCCGGCACAGCACGCGCGAGTCCTCCGTCGACGGGGAACAGGCCTATCTTGTAGTCAGGGGTCTCACCCGCCAGAAACTTACCGTCGGGCGAAGGCAAAGTGGCAAAGATTCCTTCAGGAGTAACCGGCTCGGGCGTTCCGCCGGAGACATCCACCACGTAGGTTCGACCGGGTCGTCCCGGCTCATTTCCGTTGATGGCAATTCGCTTCCCATCGGGTAAGAAGTGAGCTCCGGTTTGCAAACGTTCCATGCTCGGCAATGCAATGTGAATGGATTGGCCCGGACCGACGGAAAGTAGCGTGATTTGTGGCGGCCCGCTCTGCGATACCGAAATCGCCCATTTTCCGTCGGGCGACAGAGTGTCGGCCGTGCCATCCGCCAGACGAATGGGCGGCGAGCCATCGATTCTCCGTATAGCCACCGCCCCGTTCGGAGCAGTGGGCTCCGAACTCTCTTCAAAAAGTACCGACTGTCCGTCGGGCGAAATATCTTTTGCAATACTCCAGTCGTACCAGGAAAGGTCCTGCGCCGGTTTGTCCTTCTCGCTCCACTCCATGGCTAGCCGCTCGCTATCGATGGTTGCCAGAATGCGTCCGTCGGGAGCCACGTCTTGCATGGTGAAACCGCCGGGTACGTTGAGCAGTCGGCGCTGCTTCCCGGACAAAGTCACTGCCCAGATGGATCGATTGCTCGCTCCGTTTTCTAAAGCTGTAAACCATACTTCGTTCCCCTTCGGAGACCATGCCAAGCCATACTCCCACTCCCAATCCGACGAAAGCTTCGTTTTGTGTCCTGACATGTCCGTGACGTAAACCGAGCCGCCCTCATCCCATCGACCGGCGTGATCGAGAAAGGCGATACGGTCTCCACGCGGAGAAAAGCGAATGTTGCTGATGGCGCCGGTGGTCTGGTAGAGGACGTTTCCGACGGGATATTCAAGGTTGTCGCGTCCTTTGACGTGGTGCACGACAGCGAGATCGCCAACCGGACTCCAATCCGCCCAGGTCACATCCTGCAAAATCTCACGCGGAGTACCGCCAATCATCGGGGATTGAGCCAGCACTCCACCTTCAAATTCAAGATGCGAGCCCGGTCGACCATGCAGGGTGAGGGCAAGTTCGTTGCTGCGAGAAAGGCCCAGAAGATAGGCAGAGGTTAGGCCCAGCGGGCGCGCCAGCAAAGAATCAGGAATCGTGGAATAAATCTGCAGTGGATGCCCATTCCATGAGGCTCCGTAAACTACCGTCCGCCCGTCCGGAGTGAAGCGGGCGGAATAAACCGTGCCCCGCTCAAAAGTAACGCGCCGGTACTCGGGCTCGTGAACCGTCCCAAATCTCGTCCCCAGGTATATCGCGAGAGCCGCGAGCAGCAGCGCAGCCATAATGCGCGGTGGCCAGGTTCGCAATCGCGCTGCGCGTCGGTGGAACGTCGCGATTTGCCCGCTGGCGGTGACATTCGAAAGAGTGCTCAACGCAAAGGCCAAATCGCGTGCCGACTGGAAGCGGTCGTCCGGGTCTTTCTCCAGACAGTGCCGGACAACCTGTTCAAACGCGAGCGGAATCGTGCTCCCTTCCCGAATCATCTCCGGCGGATCTTCTTTGAGGATCGCCGTAAGTGTGTCGGCGTAGGTATCGCCAGCGAATGCACGCTTGCCGACCAGCATCTCGTAGAGAATTGCGCCGAAGCTGAAGATGTCGCTGCGATGATCGACCGCCTTGCCCCGCAACTGTTCAGGCGACATGTAGGCGATGGTTCCGAGTACTGAACCTACCTTTGTTTGCGTGGTCATGCTGGCCACCGACTTCGGCTTTTCAGGCTCGGAACCAAACTCGGAGCTCAACAACTTGGCAATACCGAAGTCAAGAATCTTGACCCGGCCATCTTTGGTAATGAAGAGGTTTTCCGGTTTGAGGTCGCGATGCACGATGCGCTTTTCGTGCGCTGCCATCAGGCCCTGCGCAATTTGCGCGGCATACTCAATCGCTTGCCGGCGAGGCAATGGACCACCGTGCAAGCGCTCGCGCAGCGTCTGCCCTTCCAGCAATTCGGAGACGATGTAAGGTGCGCCATCGTCCCTGCCGATGTCAAAAATGGCAACAATGTTGGGATGACTGAGAGCGGCGGCGGCTCGGGCCTCTTGCTCAAATCGTCTTAGCCGATCCTGATCGTTGGCCAAAGAGGGTTTGAGTATTTTGAGGGCTACATCCCGAGCCAGCCGTTCATCGCTGGCACGGTACACTTCCCCCATTCCTCCGGAGCCTATCTTTTCGATCACCCGGTAATGGCCGAGGAATTTACCAATCATGCAAATCTAAAGCGGCGAATCGTCGGCATGTTATGACTGGGCGGGCATGAAGTCAACTGCACGAGGGTGGTACCCCAAGGGACAGAAGTGCTACACCCGCCAGAAAAATAATTCCTCGCCGCTCGCATTTACAAAGAATTACGTTGCCCGGACTTCTTCAAATCGCAACTTCCGGGTAGAATCGTGTTTGCTTACAAACAGTTAAACTCCACAGACAAACAGGACGAAGGTAAGGCGAGCTGCCATGTTTACCCTCGGCTTCCGCACAATTCTGGAGGGAAGTTGGTACATTCATACTAATGGCGATTGAACGTCTCGGCGTTTCGGGCAAGACTGCGACAGTCTTCGTCTTCTTAGTTCTCTCAGTAGTCATGTCGACCTCTTCCCTATCCGTAGGACAGGTCGCTCCACAGTGGGAGGTCTTTGGCGGATACGCGTATCGCAACGTCGATTCGACTACGTTCGGCTTCGTCAACCGCTCCAGCTTGAACGGATTTGACGCCGAGGGCACGTACAACATCCGGCCGCGGTGGGGAGTGACGGTCGATATCGGAGGTCAGTACAGTTCCCAGTTGACTGCGTACAATTTTCTGGCTGGTCCGCAATTCGCCTCGCGCCGGGATAAGTCTATGTGGTTTGTTCATGGCCTATTCGGCAAGGCCCAGAACACGGTCGAGATTGCGACCTTGGCGCGGAACGGATTTGAGAGTGTCGGACGCACCCTTGGTGTGGGGGCCGGTTATGACCGGGACTTGAGTCCGCGGTTCACATTTCGTGTGCAGGCCGATTTCCTGCGCACCGATACATTTAAAACGGGCCAAAACGATGTGCGCGCGTCCACCGGACTGGTTTTTCACTTCGGCCACATTGGCCATCGTCCCAAACTTTAGGTGTAGAAAAGGAATTACAACCCGAATTGAAAATCTCCGACGCCATGCTGCTTAGACTTGCAAGCGCTTCCATCTTGTTCAAAGGGTCCGACGATGCTGAGTAAGAGAATTGCTTTGCTCTTCATGGTCGTCGGCTTGATCACTCTGGCCGGGTGCAACTCCTCCTCAACGCCTTCGTCGTCTCCGGCCGGTCATCTCGCGTTTGTTACGCTCCCCAACTCAAACGGCGTAGCAGCTTTCCGCATCAACACCAATACCAGTAACAGCAGCAGTGGCAGCGATACCGCGAAATTCACGGCGATTGTGGGATCTCCATTTCCCACGGGAAACTCGCCATCGTCGGTTCTGATACATCCTTCCCAGCAGTTTGTATACGTGAGCAATCAAAACGAGAACGACATCTCGCTGTTCACCATTAACAGTACCGTGGGATCGCTGCAGGAAGTATTGCCACGCACGCTTACCGGACTCACGCCGAGTTCACTGGTCGCGGATAGCACGGGCAGTTATCTTTATGCGCTAAATCGACAGTCGGCCAATATTTCGGTTTTTTCTATCAACTCAACTACGGGGGCTCTTAGCGAGATCGCGGGATCGCCTTTTGCAACTTTTCCTTACTCGATGGAGCAGGCGATATCTTCCTCAGGGAAATTTCTCTACGTACTAAATACCGACATAAGTTCGGTTTTCGCCTATACCATCACTTCAGGGGCGTTAACACCAGTGGCCGGCCTCCCGGTGAAAGTTGGCAATGGAGCGATCGCGATCACCGTGGATCCCGCGGAGACCTTCGTCTATGTCGCCAATTCATCCGACAACACGGTTTCGGTGTTATCCATCAACTCCACGACGGGGGCTTTGACTCTGCTGGGTTCGTACCCGACCGGCACTACGCCCACCTCGGTCATTGCTTTGGATCCATATCTTTACGTCGTGAATAAGGGATCCAGCAACATCTCCGCCTTCACGATCACGCCCGTAACCGGCGTGCTGACGGAGATTACAGACTCCCCCATCACCGTTGGAAATGCTCCTTTATTCGCGGTTCTCGATCCCGATAATCTTTTCGTTTACCTGGGGAGTCAAAGTGCGAACACGATCAGCGCGTTTTCGATCGTAACCAGTACAGGATTGCTGAGCAATACCTCGCAGACGGCGACCACCGCGTCGCCACCGAGTTCGATGGCGGTCACGAAATAAGTCTGCCTCAGAGATGAAGCGAGGCTCGGTCTTAGTTCCATGGTCAACTTCGGCATCATCGGTTTCGGACTCCACGCGGTGAAGCGATTGATGCCTGGCTTCGCATTGTCGAAAAACTGCCGGGTCAGCGCGCTCTCCCGGCGAGACCTGGCGAAGGCGCAGGAGTCGGCGCGTCAGTACAACATTCCCCTGGCCTTCGATTCTGTCGAGCAGTTGTGCCGCTCTCATGAGGTTGATGGCGTTTTCGTGGCCACGCCGAATGCCTCGCATTTGCAGGATGTACTGGTCGCAGCCTCTTGTGGCAAGCCGATTCTGTGCGAAAAACCGATGGCGAACAGCGCCGACGAATGCCGGCAGATGGTCGAAGCCGCTCGCAAGGCTCGAGTCTTGTTGGGAATCGCGCAGGTATTTCGTTTCGACGAAAGTACTGCTTGGTTCCGCGATCAGGTGAGTGCGGGGAAGATCGGCCAAGTGGTTTTCGCACGCTCCGAATTCTCTTTTTCTGTCGACCGCACCCATCCACGCACCTGGATCAACGATCCCGTAATTTCGGGTGGCGGCCCAGTTGCCGATGTGGGCGTGCATTGCATCGACGCCCTGCGCTTCATCCTTCAGGATGAGGTATTAGCCGTGAGTGCTCGCGGGATTGCCGGCAAGGCGGGCGAAGTCGAAGCCGGCGCGGCACTGTTGCTGGAGTTTTCGCGCGGAACTCTGGCCACAATCCCGGTTTCGTTTCGCGCCGAATACCGCACCCCCGTCGAACTGGTTGGAACGACCGGGGTGCTGCGAGCGGACGATGCGCTGAACGTCGATCGGCCAATTCACCTTCAGCTGCGCCGGGGCGGGGCGGTGATTGAGAGCGAAACGGTCTCAAACCATTTGGCCTACGCGCGACAGGTGGATGCCTTCGCCGCTGCTGTTGAAGGCAACGCAGCGTATCCGATTCCCGGCGAAGAAGGCTGGCGCAATCAGGAGATCCTCGACGCCGCTTACCGAAGCCTGAAAAGCGGCCGAACCGAAGCGGTCAAGAGCATCAATTAGATAATTCTGAAAGGGAACATGCCTCGCCGCCGCCAGGCAGCAGATTTAAGAACGTCGATGGCTTTGTTCTTCCAGAACTCATATTCCCAATTCTGATTTATCCAATTCCTGGAAGTTTACATTCGGATACAAAGTGCGCAAAGAGCTGCACTATCAGCATCTGCGGTTTGGCTTGTGGATTGCACAGGCGCTCGAAGGAGAGCCCTCTTAACTGCGTGCCGCAAGAAGTATCGGTATCGTATCAAGCCATCAAGAGCAAGGTTTACCGGCTGATTGACGCCGTTGTCGCGGGCGAAAAGTCCGAGTCCGAGGTACAGGAATCAGTTCGCCGGTGGTGGGAGTTGATTCATCCCGCCGACCGCCCTATTGCTCAGAAGTATCTGCTCACGATCCTTGAGCGTTCTTACCTCTCGGTCGACGCCATCGAAGAGGGCTTAATGGACGTAACTCATCAGGATGCGCCACGCCCCTCCGAGTCGGCCAGGACGCAGAAAATTATCACCCGAATAGAGAAGCAAACCCTGAGCAACCGATCCGCCACGGAGCCCGTCCGAGACCTGTAAGGCCGCACTCGCCTTTTCGGATACGCTAATGCTGCGAGCTGTCGGCGACCGTTGCCGGCGGGATTCCCTTAGCCCCCATAATTGCCCAATGCCACTCTTGGCTCGCATCGGGGCTTGTATCCAATTTTTCCCGAAAGACGGTCGTAGCGAGCGGCGCACCTGGACCTTTAAGGTGCAGAAGCATGGTCTCATCAGAATGTTTCTCCGTTACCGCTGTGTATTCCTCAGCGGCAGGAAGCAGTTTCGCAACGCCATAATCTGCAGCCGTTGAATCAACACGGCGCACGATGGTCAAGCCCACGGTGATTTCTCTCACGTTCCACGCGCCGGCGTTGTATAGAGAGACCTCGAGCGTGTCTCCTTGAATGTGCGCGGGGCCGTCCAACTTCGCCAGTTCGCTCTGTGGCAGGTCCTCCGTCACATAGGGATTCGAGAGTAGCGCGGTGGTATTGGCGTTGAATGAAAGACTGCATGTTCCGTCCGGCGAAGCCATCTCGAATTGTTTCCCAGCGCCATTAAACGAAAACTTCGGCGACGCCGTCAAACGGAAGCGTTCGACGTCCTCAATCACCTGAGCAAGATTGTCGTTATCGATGACATTGGACGCGGCCGGCTCTTTTGGGGCTTTGCTCTGTCGCAGAGAACGAGCCAGATCGCCCAGAGAAACTGCATCGTCTGATTGGGCGGTCGCATAAACCGGAAGAATCGCGCAAACCACAGCCATGCCCAGAAAAACCGGAACGACGCGGAGAAAATGCCGAAGTCTCATGGATTATCGCGCCCGAAAGCAGGCGTTCTCCCTGAGACAAATTGTAGTCAGAAAACGGCAGTGGTATCAGCACGCAGGACAAACGTTGGTCGTAGAACCTTTGGCCGAAGGCAAGGTGCAGAGGAAAAAAATCACGGACGTGCGGGACGAAGTAGCCTCGCAACAGGGCGCCACACGCCCGTGACGTTTACAGCAAGCCAGAGGACCGGAAACGCGTTACCGGATCAGTCATCGGCATTGGCTCCCGCTTAAATATCCAACGAGCCACCGCGAATCCCAACGCCGCATAGCACAGATGAACAATTTTCATATACTCACCCCCGTCAAGGTCCGTCACAGCACCTAAGGGGAGACTCAATGTGCTCAAGGTAGCAAGCGCACACCGGTAGTGCAACGCCCGAATGGGCCATAGACGTAGCACGATAGTTTGGGAGAGTAACCGGCGAAGTAACCAGGAAACCGAGTATTGATGCGGGTTGCAAAGACTTGCGATCTTGCCGCGGAACCGATGCCTCCGGAGAAGCATATACCGCCTTCGAAAAATCGCGCGGTGTGATTTGTCTCCGCCTGGAAGGGCAAAACGATCGCGTTTGCGATGGCGGCCATTCTGCTGCTGCAGGAACCTGGCAA
>Ga0070762_10001389_pt1 | contig 11160 bp, 10 predicted proteins | sample HubBroMetageREF2_FD_66726 | JGI IMG/M metagenome (GOLD analysis project Ga0070762, IMG submission 66726) | Reference soil microbial communities from the Hubbard Brook experimental Forest, New Hampshire, USA - Hubbard Brook CCASE Soil... | ecosystem: Environmental > Terrestrial > Soil >... | reverse complement strand
TTTTGGCCAATGACGGCATCGACCTCGACCTGTTTCCAGCCGAAATCCATGCGCTTCTCGGCGAGAACGGCGCCGGCAAATCGACGCTGGTCAAGGTGATTTACGGCCTCATTCAACCGAACGAGGGCGAACTACGCTGGATGGGGCAGAAAATCGTCCTCGCCGGTCCATCCGAGGCGCGTGCGCTCGGGATCGGGATGGTGTTCCAGCATTTTTCGCTGTTCGAGAACCTTACGGTGGCGGAGAACGTCGCGCTCGGGTTGGCGCCGGCCGAGTCATTCGCTGCCATCTCCGAGCGGCTAGCCGAAACCGCGCGTCTCTACGGCTTGCCGCTCGATCCCAAACGCGAAGTTTGGCGGCTCTCGGTCGGCGAGCGCCAGCGCATCGAGATCGTGCGCGCGCTCATGCAAAATCCCAAGCTTTTGATCCTCGACGAGCCGACTGCCGTGCTCACCCCGCAGGAGGCCGATCAACTTTTCGTCGTGCTCGGCAGGCTTAAGGGCGAGGGGCGAGCCATTCTTTACATCAGTCACAAGCTCGACGAGGTCAAACGGCTCTGCGACACCGCGACCATCCTGCGCGGCGGCAAAAAGGTCGCAACCTGTACCCCCCGCCAGGAAACCGCAGCTTCGCTCGCCCGGATGATGGTCGGCGCGGACATCGGAGAGGTGAAAGCGGCATCCGGGCGCGACGTGTCGGTGCCGCGGCTCGTCATCCACCAGCTTTCGCTTGCGCCCGACGATCCTCACGGTACGCATCTCGATCGGGTGTCGCTCGAAGTGCGGGGCGGGGAAATCGTCGGCATCGCGGGGGTCTCCGGCAACGGCCAGGACGAATTGTTTGCCGCGCTGTCCGGAGAGCGACTGTCGCCCAGCGAAGGAGCGATCGTCATCGACGGCCTGGCGGCCGGTATGCTCGGCGTGAACGAACGTCGCCGCATGGGCGCGGCCTTCGTGCCGGAGGAACGGCTCGGCCATGGCACGGCGCCGCGGATGAAATTGTCCGAGAACGCGCTCCTCACCGGCCACGCCGCGAGTGGCATGGTCAAGCGCGGCTTCGTCGACAAGTCCGCGACCCTTGCCGCCGTCGACCGCGCGACCACCGGCTTCGATGTGCGCAAGGCCAAGCGCGATCCGGAAGCGGTAAGCCTGTCGGGCGGCAATTTGCAGAAATTCATCGTTGGCCGCGAAATCCTGCGCGAGCCTGGCGTCCTGGTGGTGAGCCAGCCGACCTGGGGTGTCGACGCCGGCGCGGCGGCGACCATCCGCCAGGCCTTGATCGATCTCGCCGGCCGCGGAACGGCCGTGCTGGTCGTGAGTCAGGATCTCGACGAACTTCTCGAAATTGCCGACCGTACCGCCGTGATGTTCCACGGCAGGCTGTCGGCGCCGCTGAGCGCCGCCGAGGTCACGCGCGAAAAGCTCGGATTGCTCATGGGCGGTGCCAAGACCGGCGAGGAGCCCAGCGTCGAGGAGGCGAGCCATGCCGTTGGTGCTTGAGCGCCGATCGGAACGCTCTGCCACGATCGCAATTGCCTCGCCGCTGATCGCGATCGCTCTCACCTTGGCGACGATGGCTGTGTTGTTTGCGATTCTCGGCAAGAACCCGGTCGAAGCTCTCGACGTTTACTTTCTCGAGCCGCTCCGGGACCCCTATTCGCTGGGCGAGATCGCCGTCAAGGCGACGCCGCTGGTAATGATCGCCATCGGTTTGTCGCTGTGTTACATCGCCAATATCTGGAACATCGGCGCCGAGGGGCAATTTCTCGTCGGCGCCGTGGCCGGTAGCTGGCTTGCGGTGCGCACCAATGGCACCGACGCCGGTCCCTGGGTGCTGCCGGCGATGCTGCTGTTGGGCGCACTCGGCGGCGCGCTCTATGCGCTTATTCCGGCGATCTGCAAGGTGCGTTTCGGCGCCAGCGAAATTCTCACCAGCCTGATGCTGGTCTATGTCGCTAATTTCGGCCTGGATTATCTGGTGCGCGGGCCGTGGCGCGATCCGCACGGGATGAATTTCCCGACCACTGCCGAATTCGATCCGGTTGCCACCGTGCCGACCTTGATCGAGGGCGGCCGTTTGCACGCCGGCGCGATCGTCACGTTGCTCGTCGTGATGGCGGCGACCGTGCTGCTCGGCCGCACCATCATGGGGTTTGAGATCCGCCTGGTCGGCGCCGCTCCGAAAGCGGCGCGTTTTTCCGGCTTCAACGCCGACAAGCTGACGCTCTTCACATTTGCGGTTTCCGGCGCGCTGGCCGGACTCGCCGGCATCATCGAGGTGGCGGGGCCGGTCGGACATCTGCAGCCCGATATATCGCCGGGCTATGGCTTCACCGCCATCATCGTCGCTTTCCTCGGCCGGCTTAATCCCGTGGGCATACTGATCGCGGGCCTGTTTCTAGCGCTGACCTTCATCGGCGGCGAGAACGCCGAAATCGCGATCAAGGTGCCGCTCGATCTCACCAAGGTGTTCCAGGGCATCCTGTTGTTCTATGTACTGGCCTGCGACTCCATGATCATCTACCGCATCCGCTTCATCAGCACGCTGAGAAAGCCCGCCCATGCTGATGTTTGAAGCCATCATGCTGTCGGTAATCGCCGCGTCGACGCCGCTGTTGTTGGCGGCGGCAGGCGAGCTGGTAACCGAACGGTCGGGCGTGCTCAACCTTGGCCTCGAGGGCATGATGATCATGGGCGCGGCCTGCGCCTTTGCCGGCACGTACGTCTCGGGCTCGGTTGTCGTCGGCGCGCTCTGCGGCGTGCTTGCCGGCGTGGCGATGTCGGCGATCTTCGCGTTTTTCACGTTGGGTCTCGCGGTCAACCAGGTCGCGAGCGGCCTTGCGCTCACGATCCTCGGTACCGGCCTGTCGGGATTGATCGGCGCCGGCTTTGTCGGTCAGCGGATCTCGACGGCCCCGCAATTGCATCTGCCGGTCCTGACCGATCTGCCGCTGGTCGGCCGAATCCTGTTCGGTCAGGACGCGTTCGTCTATTTGTCCGTCGCGTTGGTGGTCGGCATTTGGCTGTTTCTGTATCGCAGCCGAGCCGGCCTCGTGCTGCGCGCCGTGGGCGACAACCACACTTCGGCCCATGCCCTCGGTTATCCAGTGCTCAAGATACGCGCGCTCGCCGTGTTGTTCGGCGGCGGCTGCGCGGGGCTCGCTGGCGCCTTTCTGCCGCTCGCCTATACGCCGTTCTTCATTCCTGGCATGACCGCGGGGCGGGGCTGGATCGCGCTGGCGCTGGTAGTGTTCGCCTCATGGCGCCCCGGTCGCTTGGTGGCCGGCGCCTATCTGTTCGGCGCGGTCTCCATCCTGCAGCTCCATGCCCAGGCGCTCGGTCTCGGCATTCCTTCGCAGTTGATGTCGTCGCTGCCCTATCTTGCCACGGTCATCGTTCTCGTGTTGATTTCACGAACGCGCGGCATCGCCGGGTCTGCCGCGCCAGCGTCTCTCGGAGTGGTTTTCGTGCCGGACCGCTGATCGTTCCTCGAACACGCGCGACGGGCGCTTCGCACGTGGGGAAATTCGAATGGGGAATATGCCCCGTCTTTCCAACCCGGAGTAAAATCATGAAGAAATGGAACATCATCGCCATGGCCGCGATCCTGGCGATCGCGACCGCGACGTTCGGCGGTTCCTATGCTGCCGAAAAGCTGAAAATCGGTTTCATCTATACGGGACCGATCGGCGATCTCGGCTGGAGTTACCAGCACGACGTCGGCCGCAAGGCCATGGAAAAGGCGCTCGCCGGCAAGGTCGAGACCACTTATCTCGAGAACGTTCCCGAGGGCCCCGACGCCGAACGCTCGATCGAGCAACTGGCACGGACCGGCCACAAGCTCATCTTCACCACCTCGTTCGGCTTCATGGACCCGACGATAAAGGTGGCGAACAAATACCCGAACGTGTTCTTCGAACACGCCACCGGCTTCAAGCGCGCGAAGAATGTGAGCACCTATGCCGCCCGCTTCTATGAAGGGCGCTACATCCAGGGCCAAATCGCAGCCAAGATCTCGAAGACGGGCGTGATCGGCTACATCGTCTCGTTTCCGATCCCCGAGGTCATCTCCAACATCAACGCGACGATGCTTGGCGCGCAGTCGGTCAATCCGAACATGAAGGTCAAGATCATCTGGGTGAACAGCTGGTTCGATCCGGGCAAGGAAGCCGACGCCGCCAAGGCGCTGATAGACCAGGGCGTCGACGTGCTGACGCAACACACCGATTCGCCGGCCGCCATGCAGATTGCGGAGCAGCGCGGCATCCACGCCTTCGGCGAATCGTCCAACATGATCAAGTTCGGGCCGAAAGCCCAGCTCACGGCGGATACCGACTATTGGGGCGACTATTACACCAAGCGCGCCCAAGCCGCGCTCGACGGCAAATGGGCCTCCGAAGACACCTGGGGCGGCCTTGATTCGGGAATGGTCGTGATGGCGCCCTATGCCAACATGCCCGACGACGTAAAGAAGATGGCGATGGATACGGAAGCCGCCATCAGGTCCGGCTCGCTGCATCCGTTCAAGTGTCCGATCACCGATCAGGACGGCAAGACGGTGGAGTGCAAGGGCGGCGACCGTCTTGACCCCGGCCAGATCCTGAGCATGAATTTCTACGTCAAAGGCGTGGACGACAAAATTCCGGGGAAGTGATTCTCCGATTTCTGCCATCCAAGAACGTCATGGCCGGGCTGATCCCGGCCATCGCCGTCTTTGATTCACTCGCCATGGCCTAATACGTTTTCGGATCCGGCGTGGCGTGGCCGTTTTCGATCTTGAACTGCGGGATATGGCCGAGCCCGATCACAAGATCAGCGTCGGCCCCAAGCGCGTTGCGCCAATCGCGCGCCTCCGTCAGGATTACACCGATGCCGACAATCTGGGCGCCGGCCTGCCGGGCGAGCTTTAACGTTGCCGCCAGACTCGAGCCGGTCGCGACCACATCGTCAACCACGACCGCGCGCTTGCCTGCGAGCAGCGGAATTGCGCGGCGATCCAGCAGTAGCCGCTGCGGTGCGGACGATGTTACGGACTTGACCTGTTGGACCAGCGCGTTGCCGAGGTGAATTTTCGGCGACTTCTGCATGATGACGTATTGATCGAGCCCGAGATGACGCGATACTTCGATCGCCACCGGAATGCCGAGCGTTGCCGTGCCGACGACGATATCTGGAGATTTGCCGACGAGCCGCTGCGCCAAGGCCCTGCCGACACGCTCGCCGAACCGCACGCCCATGTCGATAACCATCAAGAGCGATATGGCCAGAGCGTCGTTAATGGCAACGAGCGGCAGTTCGACCGACTCTCCGGCGATGTCGACCGAGTAGGATTTGGGCGTCAGGACGATTTCCGCGGCGGGAATTTGCGCGTCCATGTCATCTCCACATGACGATTGCGGTGCGCCCCGACAGAGCGTTCAGTGAGGTGAGTAGGCCGCGAGCTCCGCGAGGAAGCGGTCCTTGGCCGCCCGCGGCAGCCAAGTGCTTTCGAATGCGTTGCGTGTGAGTTGCACCAGTTCCTTGGGTCCGAGATCGGCCTCCTCCTGGGTGCGGACGAAATTCTCCACGATATAGCCGCGAAAATAGGCCGGGTCGTCCGAATGCACCGTCGCCCGTATGCCGAGCTCAAGCATTCGCCTTATTTCCTTGGCCTTGCTGCCACTGGTGACGTAGGCGTTGGAGATCGGGCACACGGTGAACGCCAGCTGCCGGCGCGCGACTTCTTCGCAAAGCGGCTTGCTTTCCAACACGTTGACCCCGTGATCGATGCGGTCGACGCCAATCTCTTCCAAACATTGGCGGATATGCTCGGTCGAATTCTGCTGATCGACGTCGCAATGCATGGTCAGAAAATAGCCCTCGCGGCGGGCACGCTCGAAAACCGCCTTGAATTTCACCGGCGGATTGTTCTTTTCGTCCGAATCGAGTCCGAAGCCGATGATCCATTCGCGATAAGGCAGCGATTGCACCAGTGTCGTCATGGCGAATTCCGCGCTCCAATCGCGCAGCACGCAGAGGATGAGCTGGCTCTTGATACCGAGGATTCGCTCCGCATCAAGCTGCGCACGCCGAATGCCGCGGACCACCACGTCAAACGGCACCCCTCGCGCCGTGTGGGCTTGCGGATCGAAGAACATCTCGGCGTAGCGCACGTTTTGCGACCGCGCCTTGGCGAGATAGGCGAAAGTTACGTCGAAGAAATCCTGTTCTTGCAATAAGACCCTCATGCCCTCGTAATACATCTTGAGAAAGGAAGGCAGGTCGTCGAAATCATAGGCTGCCCTCATCGCCGCGGCGTCCTGATAGGGAAGGGCGACACCATTGCGCTTCGCAAGCTCGAACTTCATTTCCGGCTCGAGCGTGCCCTCAATGTGCACATGCAGCTCGCACTTCGGCATGCCCGCGATGAAGTCGCGCAGATCGCTCATGACTACCTCCTGTCCGCGCCCGGGCTTGACGATAGAAAAAGCCTTCGTCGAACTGCCTTGCCGCCAACATCATATAGGCAGACCGCCGTTCAAGCCACAGCGCAAGCTCATCGCTCGGTGACGGGCACCGTCGAAGGGTGGCAAGCTTATCGGGAATTCGAACGAACGCTGCAGATAGATCATGCCCCAGATGATCGATGCGCGGCGTTGTCGTGACAGCGCAAGACAACGCTGACCGGATTTTGTTCCGGTCAGCGTCCAATCTTTTATTGCCGGCAACCGATAAAGCCGGACTAATCAGCGACTTTGCCGGCGGGGCTGGCCATAATAGTCGCTGTATTGATCGTAATATGGCTGTGCCGGCGGCACGCGCACGTATTTTCCCGGTCGAGTCTCGGGCGCGATAGGCGCAGGCTCGGTCAATACCGGCGCAGTATTCGGATACGCGGCAGCGCCTTGAGCGAATGCCGAAGCTTGGAAGCCCAGCAAGCACCCGCTCGCGACGATGGCCACAATGAGGTTAGTCCGCATGGTCTCACTCCATATTTTCGTTGTGAGTGCGCGCTCCTAATCGCACTCGTTCGCCCCGGCCTTGCAGAGTTAGCTATTGCGGCGCAGCGAAAATCCTAGAGCCCGCGCCTCGGCAAATGGCTGCCATGACATAATCTTGATCGGGCCTGCGAACGTCATGCTTAAGAAATAGCCCAGCCCAAGAACCGAGCGATATTCGTTCCGTTATCGAATTAGTTTGTCACGCCAATCTGCCGAAATATTCATTCGGCCTGCGTATCTTCTATTTCAACATCTGTTCCATCACCTCGGTGAGCCTTTTGCCGCGGTCGCCTTTGCAATAGGCGACGACATTGCGGATGGCGTACCGGACTCGTGCCAGATTGATGCCCCGGTTCTTGGCAACGCCGGAGTACCAGCCGCTATACCAGGAGAGAAACAGCTCGGCCTCCTCGGCGGAGGTATCATCGAGGTGACCGCAGGTCAGTTGCCGGATGTCGAGGTTGCCATTGGCGTCCGCATATCGCGCCAGGAACGACTGCGGCTGCGGCGCGGCCGCGCGCGGTGCCGTGCCTGGTGCGGTACTCACTCCCGCCGTACTTGGCGCTACACTTGGTGCTGCACCTTGAGCCGCGGCCGGTTGCGTTCCTGGCGGCGGCGCCACCACCGCGTTCGGACACGCTTTGGCGATCATGTCTGCGATGTCATAGCCGAGGACTACGCGACCAGGCGCGAAAGTGGCGTCTTGCTGGACTTTGACGTTGGGGCCTTCAAGATAAGTCGTCTGGAGCACGGTCCATGAGCCGTCGGGATTTTTGGCGAATGCTTCGCACGGGAAATTGCCGGTCGCGGCTTGCGCGTTTTGACAACAAACTTGCAACGCGATTGCCGCAGCAATGGCCAACGCAACGCGACGCCGCATGATCAATCTCCATTATCCCGTTCGGGCAACTTAGCAAAAAATCAGTCAGCGAGGGGACTGCAGCGCATGGGCCGCCGCGGAGTGGCGCTTCACCAGCGCGCCGAGATCGAGATTGGGGATTTCGCCGTCCTTCACGATCCAACGCCCTCCGACCATGACGCGATCCGCGCGGTGCGCGCCGCACAGCACAAGGGCGGCAAGCGGATCGCCGCTGCCGGAGAAACGCGGCTCGTCGAGCTTGAACAGCGCGAGGTCCGCCATTTTGCCAGTGGCGATCTCGCCGATGTCCGCCCGCCCGACGCAGGCCGCCGAGCCTTTGGTCGCCCAGCGCAATGCGTCGATGTGACTGACCGCTTTGACGCCGTAGCGGCTGCGCTGCAGCAGGAATGCGGCGCGGACCTCTTGCATCAGATTCGAGCCGTCATTGGATGCCGACCCGTCGACGCCGATGCCGATCTTCACGCCGGCCTGCTCCATGGCGCAGACCGGACAGGTGCCGGACGCTAACGTCTGGTTGCTGCAGGGACAGTGGGAAATTGCCGTTCCGGCGCGCGCGAGCCGGCTCATCTCGGCAGCGTCGAAATGAATGCCGTGCGCGAGCCAGACTCGATCGCTGAGCCAGCCGCAACTCTCCAGGTAGTCGAGCGGGCGGCAATGATGGACTTCTTGGCAGTAGCGGTTTTCGTCCTCGGTTTCGGCAAGGTGGGTGTGCATGCGCACGTTGAGCCGGCCGGCCAGCTCCGCCGTCGAACGCATCAGCGAGGTCGTGACCGAAAATGGCGAGCAAGGGGCAAGCGCGATCTGCACCATCGCGCCTTGGCCGGCCTCGTGATAACGCGCCACCACGCGCTCGCTGTCGGCCAGGATGGTGTCTTGGTCTTGCACGACGCTGTCCGGCGGCAAGCCACCGTCGCGCTGCGACAGATTCATCGAGCCGCGGGTCAGCAAAACGCGCAAACCGAGACGTTTCGCTGCGGCGACTTCGATGTCGATGGCATCCTCGAGCCCAGCAGGAAATACATAGTGATGGTCTGTCGTCGTGGTACAACCGGACAACACGAGTTCGGCCATCGCCAGCGTCATGCTGAGATCGAGAGCCTGCGGCGTGAGCCGCGCCCAAATCGGATACAGCGCCTGCAGCCAGGGAAACAATTCGCGGTCGAGCGCCGCTGGGACGGCCCGCGTGAGCGTCTGGTAGAAATGATGATGCGTATTGATAAGGCCCGGTAAGACCACGTGTTCGCCGGCGTCGTATATTTCGACATTCGGTGCCGTCGGATTTTGCCGCGCAGCGACCAGCTCCACGATGCGGCCGTCTTGCAGCACGATGCCTCGCTCGGCGCCATCCGCAAGGATGGCGAGCGGATCCTTGATCCAAAGTGTCGAGGTTTCCATCAACTGCCCCGATAGGTGGAGTAACTCCACGGCGTGACGATGATCGGTACATGATAATGAGCCTCGGGCTCAGCGACCGCGAACCGGATCGGAACGACGTCGAGAAAGGGCGGGTCGGCGACTGGTGCCGCCTGCCCCGCAAAATACTCGCCGATGCCAAACCGCAACTCATACTGAGCAATCGGGATTGGCTGCTCCGCAATAAGCGGGCGGTCGGTGCGGCCATCGGCATTCGTGATCGTTCGCGAGATGAGATGCGGCTCGCCGGACGATGCGACTTCGAAAAGCCCGATCGCAACGCCCGATGCGGGGCGGCCGCCATGAGTATCGAGCACATGGGTCGAGAGACGGCCGTGCACGCGGAGACGATCCGGCGCCGCAACACGCTGATCGAGTCTGAGCGCGGCGATGTGGAAAATCTCGGTCAGCGCCGCGTCGCGTTCGGTCGCGGCGTCGTTGCCAAGGCGGTGCTCGAACTGCCGCAGGATCGATCCCTTGCCGTGCCGACGCACGCAGACGATGAAGGGCATGCCGAACTTTTCGCGATAGGCATTGTTGAGCCGATGGAACGCGGCGAATTCGTCCGCCGAGAGTCGGTCGAGCCCCGCGCTCGACTGCTCGTGCTTCGAGTCGGCCGTCATCGTTCCCTCGCGGGCGGCTTTGCCCGCAAGATCCGGATGGCCGTTGATAAGCGCCATCTGGCGGGCATCGCCGGCACCGCGCACCGCGGCGGTCATCACCTCATAAAGCGTGTTCAAGCTTGGAAACGGCCGCGCGTTGTGGGCGGCCTCGGCGACCCATGTCGCATGCTCGAAAATGTCGCCGAGAGCCGCAACATATGCGCCTTGGTCCATCCGGTTGAGATCATCGAGCGTGATTTGCGCCATGGCCACTGTGCGGCCTCAATCGATGACCGGCGCATTGGCCGCGAGCGCAGGGTGTTCGCGGTGCCAATGCCGTGCAATGTCGACGCGCGAGGCCACCCACACGCGATCGAATTTTTCGATGTGATCGAGGAACCGGGTGAGGCCTGCGGAACGGCCCGGGCGCCCCGCCAGCCGACAGTGCAGCCCGACCGACATCATTTTGGGTGCTTGGGCGCCTTCTTCGTAGAGAGTATCGAACGTGTCGCGCAGATAGGTGAAGAACGCCTCGCCGTCTGGAAATCCCTGCGCATTGATGAACCTCATATCATTGGCATCGAGCGAGTAGGGGATGATGAGGTGGGGGCCCTTCGGTCCCTTGATCCAATAAGGCAGATCGTCGGCGTAGGAATCCGACGAATACAAAAAGCCGCCGTCGTCGAGCACGAGCTTCAAACTGTGCGCGGATGTACGGCCCGTGTACCAGCCCAGCGGTCGTTCTCCGGTCGTCTCGGTGTGAATACGGATGGCGTCGCGCATATGGGCGCCTTCCTCGGCGTAGGAAAAGTCCTTGTAGTCGATCCATTTCAAGCCGTGGCTCGCGATGTCCCAGCCGGCCTCGCGCATGCCGGCAACCACTTGCGGGTTCCTGGCGAGCGCGTTGGCAACACCGAACACGGTCACGGCGCGCTTTCGCGCCGTGAAAATTCGCCATAGCCGCCAGAATCCGGCGCGCGAGCCGTATTCATACATGGATTCCACGTTCATGTGGCGCTGGCCGGGCCACGGCGTCGTGCCGATGACTTCCGTTAGGAAAGACTCCGATGCCTGATCTCCGTGCAGGATGCTGTTTTCCGCGCCTTCTTCGAAATTCACCACAAATTGGACGGCGACACGCGCCTTGCCGGGCCAGCGCGGATCGGGCGGGTTGCGCCCGTAACCCGCAAGATCTCGCGGATATTTGGAAAAGGGCGAAGACGACATCGCAAAAATCCCTTCGCGACCTCGGTGGTCACGCCCCGGCATTCGGCGTACTAACCATG